>ERZ834382.569-NODE-569-length-43553-cov-5.247873_pt1 | contig 43553 bp, 32 predicted proteins | sample MGYA00519692_ERZ834382 | MGnify/ENA primary metagenome ERZ834382 (study PRJEB31850, sample SAMEA3708751) | human gut metagenome | biome: human gut; feature: human-associated habitat; material: faeces | place: China | collected 2014 ...
CCTGCCGGGCCACGATTTCGGAGAACTGCATGGTGTCGGTCAGCACGATGATCGTCAGGATCGAAAGGCCGATCGAAAGCTCGTACGAAATCATCTGCGCGCCGCTCCGCATGGCGCCGATGAGCGAATACTTGTTGTTGGAACTCCATCCCGCCAGCAGGATGCCGACCACGCCGATCGACGACGCGGCCATCATGAAGAAGACGCCCACGTTGAAGTCCAGCACCTCCAGCCCCTTGTTCACGGGCAGGCAGGCGAACGCCAGCACCGACGCCAGAATGACGATGTAGGGCGCGAGGTTGTAGAGGAACTTGTCCGAACGGCGGATGGTGATAATCTCCTTGGTGAGCATTTTGAATACGTCGCAGATGACCTGCAACGTGCCCCACGGCCCCACGCGCACCGGCCCCAGACGGCACTGGAAGGCCGCGCAGACCTTGCGCTCCATGAAGATCATCAGGATGGCGATCACCGTATACATCAGCAGCAGGCATACGCCGACGATCACGCACTCCAGAAAGACCGCCAGTCCGAGGGGCATCAGCGACGTGAGCAGCCCGTGAATCCAGCTCGTTACTATACTAAAATCAAACATATCTGTAAGTTTTTCCTTTTTCAATCCGTTTTCCGCTCTCCCCGGCTGCAATTCACGGTCTCTGGCCGTGCTTACAAGTCTGCCCCTCTCCTAAATCCCCTCATCGAAGGGGACTTATCCGCCTGCGGCGGAAAAAACATCGGGAAAAGCCGGCGCCGACCGGCGAAGCTTTCAACCGCTCACCGGTCTATATCGGGTACGACGTAATCGAGCGTGCCTCCGATGGCGATCAGGTCGGCGATCTTCGTCCCCTTCGCTATGGTTTCGAGACACGACACCAGCGGCAGTCCCGTCGAACGGAACTTCATGCGGTAAGGCGACTTGTCGCCCCGGCTCTCGATAAACACGCCGAATTCGCCGCGGCTCCCCTCGACGGCGGCGTAGTAGCTGCCTTCGGGAATGCGGATCACCGGCTTCATCTTCAACTGGTATTCCCCTTCGGGAATATTGTCGATCAGCTGTTCGACGATGTTCATGCTCTGCTCGATCTCGCGCATGCGGACCATGTAGCGGGCGAAGCAGTCGCCCTCGGTGAAGAGCACCTCCTCGAAACCGACCTTGCCGTACATGGCGTAGGGATGCCGCTTGCGCACGTCGCAGGCCCAGCCGGCGGCGCGTCCCGTGCCGCCCGTGGCGCCGAACGAGATCGCATCCTCACGGGTCAGCACGCCCGTTCCCTTCAGGCGTTCCTGCGCGATGACGTTGCCCGTGAATATTTCGTGGTATTCGCGCAGCAGCGGACGCATATAGGCGATGAACTCCTTGACCTTACGCACGAATTCGGGATGGATGTCGGCCTGCACGCCGCCGATGGTGTTGTAGGTCTGTATCAGGCGGCCTCCCGTGGTCTGCTCCAGAATGTCGAGCACCTTCTCACGGTCGCGGAACCCGTAGAAGAACGCCGTCAAAGCCCCCATGTCCATACAGAGACACGCGAAGAACAGCAGGTGCGAATCGATGCGCTGCAGCTCGTCCATGATCGTGCGGATATACTGCACCCGCTCCGACACCTCGACGCCCAGCCCCTTCTCGATGCACATACAGAGCGCATGGCGGTTCTGCGCGGCCCCCAGATAATCCAGCCGGTCCGTAAGGGCCAGCGTCTGGGGATAGGTCAGCCCCTCGCACAGCTTCTCGATGCCGCGGTGGATATAACCGCAGTGCACGTCGAGCTTCTTGATGATCTCACCCTCCAGCGAAACCCTGAAGCGCAGCACGCCGTGCGTCGCAGGGTGCTGGGGACCGACGTTGATGACGTATTCGTCCTCTTCGAAGAGCACGTTGCGCTTGCGGATGAAACTGCCGTCGGAGGTCAGCTCGAAACTCGGAGCGCTGTCCTTCGACACCTCGTTGGTCATGCGCAGCGGATTGAGCGCCGGATCGTAATCCTTGCGCAGGGGATACCCCACCCAGTCGTCGCGCAGGAACAGCCGCCGCATGTCGGGATGGTTCAGGAACCCGATGCCGAAATAGTCGAATACCTCGCGTTCGTTCAGCTCGGCGGCCTTCCACAAATCGCAGACCGAGGGCAGGCCGCATTTCTCGCGGCTCGGCGTCAGCGTCCGCAGGACGACGTTTTCGCCCGTGGCGGTGGCTTCGAGGTGATAGACGGCTCCGAAGCCCTCTTCGCCCCAGTCCATGCCCGTCAGACTGCGCAGGAAATCGAATCCCGCGGCCCTGAGCCGGGCGGCCAGATCGTGAAACTTCTCCGCGGGCACGGTCCACATGCCGTCGCCCGCCTCGGACCATACGGCCTGAGGTTCCCATGCCGTTATCTTGTCTTTCAGCGTCATACTCATTGCTTTTCTCCTCCTTCCACATTCAAATCGTTCCGCTCCGAGGTCAGGTCGCGGCGCAGCAGCTCTTCATACTCTTCGCGGCCGATCTGCTTGTTCACCCCGCCGAAGAAACGCTGCAGCTTCACTTTGCGCTGCAGCTGCATCAGGCCGTAAAGCATCGCTTCGGGCCGCGGCGGACAGCCGGGTATATAGACATCGACGGGCAGAATCCTGTCCACGCCGTTCAGCACGTGATACGACTTCTTGAAGGGTCCGCCGCTGATGGCGCAGCCGCCCACGGCGATCACGTACTTCGGATCGGCCATCTGGTCGTAAAGGCGCCTGAGCACCGGGGCCATTTTGTGGGTGATGGTGCCGGCGACCATGATGAAGTCGGCCTGACGCGGCGAGGCGCGGGCCACTTCGAACCCGAACCGGGCGAAATCGTAACGCGCCGCGCCCACGGCCATGAACTCGATGCCGCAGCAGCTCGTGGCGAAGGTCAGCGGCCACAGGCTGTTGCTGCGGCCCCACTCGATCAGCTCGTCCAGACAGCCCACGATCACGTTCGTATTGTTGTCGCGCAGTTCGGCGACCATCTTTTCGAGGTATTCGTTGTCGTTGAAATCTTCGTATTTCATCGACTTGATCTTCGGTTCTCTTTTTACTTCCATTCCAAAGCTCCTTTCCGCCATGCGTACGCAAGGCCCAAAATCAGGACGACCAAAAAGAAGAGGATGCTCACCAGTCCGTACACACCCAGCTCCTGCACGACGACGGCCCATGAAAAGAGGAACACCGTCTCGACGTCGAACATCAGGAACAGGATCGCAAAGAGGTAGTAACCCACCTTGAACTGCATCCACGACCGGCCCCGTGTCGGGATGCCGCACTCATACGCTTCGCCCTTCTGGGGGTTGTACGAACGCGGCGACACGGCGCGGGCGATACCCAGCGCGACTGCGACCAGCGCAATGGCCGTCAGGATGACGACCACCAATAGCGTGAAATACATAACCTGTTATTTTACGAATTTATATTCCGGAACACGAAAAACGGGCATGCCCCCGGCGGACGGGACGTCGCGGCCGGAAACCATGCGGCTGGCAAAAAGGGACAGCCGGGGCTAAATCAGAATCCGCCCCAGAGAAAAGATGTAGTAATCGACCGGCTTGGAATAGAGCGCGCCGCGGTCCGAGAGCGCCGAGTTTTGCTGCGCCACGGCTTCCGCCGCAGCCGAACGGGCATAGAAACGATGCCGCACGATGGCCTTATGCTCCGAAGAGTGGGCCGGAATCTCGATCGAAGCGTCGCCCGAAAGCATTACGGCGGCCGTGAAATAATTCTGCGCCGTAACGGGTGCATGGAGTGCGGCCTGCGGACTCATTCCGGGCTGTACCCGGCATGCGCCTCCCTGCGGCGTCGCACCGTCGAGACTTCCCGCCAGCACGAAGAGCAGCACGAACAGCGCATATTGAATTCTCTCCAGCATTATCGACAAAACAATTTCAGCGCAGCGAATATACGCTCTTTCCCGCTGAAAAGCTACCTTTCGGACGAAAAAATGCACAAAATGAAAAATTTTAGCTACAAAAGTGTCAAACCGACCTGATTGCCGGACGACGGACCTCCGCCGACAAAAGTCAAGACCGAAAAAAAAGCTCCCCGCATTTCTGCGGGGAGCCTCCGTCAACATTCAAACCGGATTCCGGTTATTCGTTCCGGCCGTAGATATACATCTCCGTGATATCGGGTCCATAAGCGCTGCCCTTCGTGCCGACCCACTTGATATAGCGGGCATTGCAGGGCTTGAGCAGCTGAACGTAGTTGGTTGCGCCGTAGCCTCTGTTGGGAGCCTCGGCCTGCCGGAGCTCTCCGTGCGGCATCCAGTTCTCCCCGTCTTCCGACGTCGAAAGCTCGAAATACTCGCCCAAGTAGCTGATACTTCCATAAGACCGAATATCAAAACCGGCGACCCACTGCGGGGTCTTCATATCAATTGTAATCTCAAGCGGATTAGCGCCATAGACATCGGTACTCGTACTGCCATCCCAAAGTGCGGCATCTCCGCCCCATACAGAGCCGTTGGTATCAAAGGTCCATCCGCTCGTCGGGTACTTCATCCACGACGCATCGGCCGCGGACAGGAAAGTCAGGAGATCGGACTTCTTCACGATCGAAATCGCAACGCCGGCATCCTCCGGATCGACGGCGGCCCCGGCGGTATCGCCGACCAGCTCGGCCGTGAGCTGCACCGGGAAAGTGCCGAGTTCTTCGTCCGCTTCGAGGAAGTCGTCCGTCACCGACCACGTCGTTGCGTCCGACTCTTTCGCCCCGGCCGGAATCGTCACCTCGGCAGCGGGCGTAAAGCGCTCGTCATCGGCAAATCCTTCGGGAATGCCCGCGGATTTCACGACGAACTTCGTATCCTCCAGCACGGGACGGTCCACCACGACCTTCACGTCATATGTTATCGGATCTTCGTTGACGATCGCACCGTCGATGAAGTTGCGTTTGAAAGTCACGGCATTGCCCTCGACGCCCACAAGCGACGCGACAGCGACATAGGCAGCCTTTTCGATCACCATCTTCGCCTCGCCGTCCACGACGGGAACCTGCGAACCGCGCGCCTCGACCACACGCACGCCCAATTCATAGGTCATCGGGTCGAACACATTCTCCATGAAGTCGTAGTTCTCCTCGATCATCCTTACCGAGACTGCCGCCGTAGTGCTGCCGGCGGGAATCACCAGCTCGCGCGCGCTGATCTCGACCAGCTCGGCCGGTACGTTGGTGATAATAGGCTCCACGCGGACGACCGTCTCTTCGGGGCTGGCCTGCGCAAGGGCAATGGTATACTCGCCCGAAAGCGAACCGGCGAGATTCAGCACGCCTTCATTATCGTAAGTTCCCGCGAAAGTCGCCACCCGGTCCGTAGTACCGGAGATCGTTGCGCCGACCGGCGTTTCGGGGTAGCCCGCCAGATCGACCTCCTCGTCGGCGCGGCAGCCGGTGAAGAGCGCTGCGCCGCCCGCGAGGGCGAAAAGCAGCGCATATTTATACATATTTTTCATCGTTTACTGTTTTTCGGTTAATATCGCCTCGCAGGCAGGGCCGCACCCCGCCCGCAAGGCGGAATCGAATCAATAGTTCGGCCACTCAGGCTGCGCCGGACGCGAATAGGTGTCCGGCAGGTCCTCAGGATAATTATAGCGCGTGGTGTCGGCGAACTTGTAGAAGTGCTCCGGCTCCTTGAGCGGCGAACCGTAGAGAGTTTCGGGACCCTTGTTCAGCCGGTTGACAAAAATATTGCGCCAAGCATTCTTGTCCACCCTGCCGTTGGTATTCTTCAGCGGATCGGGTGCGAAGCCCATGAACCAGCCCTTGCCGGTGGTCGGGTTGAGCATACCCTCGGCAACGCCGCTGGTGAAGTTGCCGCCCGTACCGCGGTTGAACTCCATCGAGATGGCCGAGCACTGCTTCTGGGTCATGTTGCCCTTGGGCGAAGTGGACTGACCGTAATCGCCTACGGCGATGTCGACCCACTCCGCAATGTCCTGCCCTTCGATCTCGGTCGGCCAACTGCTGATATGGAACGAAGAGTAGCAGTAGGCTACGACCAGCTTGTCGGGCATCGCCTTCTTCGATTCGTAGGCAAGACGGGCCGCACGCGCCGAACTGCGCGAAGCATAGTAGGGATTCGAAAGATCGGGACTGTTCGAATACTCGTCGTCGAAGCACACGCCGTCGATATTGTATGCTTCGCAGAACGTGGCGAGTTCCTTGGCGAACATCTGGCATCCGTAGTCGGAAAGCTGGGCTACACCCGACTGGTCGTGGTTGCCCAGTACGCACATGATGACCTTGATGCCGCGTTTGCGCAGCGGCTGAATGAAGACCTCGTTGTTATCCATCCAATACTGGGTCTGCGGATTGAGGCTCAGGAACGGAGCGTTGCGGTCCGCATGATGGTTGATGTTGCCCGAAAAGAGGCAGACCACATCCCACAGCAGGCGGCCGTCTTCGAGTTCGAACGTCAGGGCGTTGAGCGGATTGACGTCGTTGACCTCGAAGAACAGGAAGCCCTTCGGCAGGTCGTCGCCCTTATAGCAGGTAGGCATCGAGGTCATATCCTTCACCACGTAGAAACAATGGCTCTCCTTGAGGATCACGCCATCGGCTTCGAGGGCTACGGGGATCAGATATCCCCGGCCTGCTACGAGTCCTTCGGCAGCATGGACAGTCATCTCGACCGTAAGTTCGACATTGCGGCCTGCGGCGGCAAAGAGGCCGTCGTTGGCAAAAGTCACCTTGTCGGCCGGATAAAGCGTATAGTTCGTGCCGTTGGCCTTGTTGTACTGTCCGACGTCATAGGAGTCATCGACCTTGGCGCGGGCCGTAAATCCCTCGGAAGGGGTTTTGGTCAGCACCAGACGCAGGTCGGCAGTGTAGGTCTCCTTCCACAATTCGACGGTGGTGTTCGACTTCCCGGAATTGAGGTCCTGCAGCATGGCGCCCGTTTCATTGAGGCCCGTTTCGATCGAGCCGGCGCCATCCCATTCGCCGACCGTGACGTCGTCCGTGCAGGATACGAGCGCAGCGGAACACAGCAGGGCCGCGGCTGCGGCAAGAATACCGGATTTGAAATATCTCGTTTTCATGCGTAATAGCTGTTATTGGTTATTTTATTTCAGGAAGAGTTACGGGAATCCAAGTCGGCGTGCCGCCCACGGCAGAGAGATTCGTGCCGTTCGCATGGTCGATGATCGTCGAACCGGAACCCTCGTTGAATTTCCAGTAGGCTACCAGCCCTTCGCTTTCGGGGCTGACACCGTACATGTTGCCGGCGATCTGCTCCGGCGTGCGGGCAACGCTCCAAACGCGCAGCTCGGAAATCTCTCCGGGGATGTAACGCTCCTCGTTGTACGACTTGCCGACATAACAGTTGCCGGTCAGCGTAACCGATCCGCTCATCTTCTGATTGGAGTAGGCCACCTGTTTGCCGTTCTGGTAGTAGATACGCTCGCCGTTTACGGCGTCCCAAACCACGGCGATATGCACCCACTCGTTGACCGGAAGCCCCGGAGCGGCATTAGCTGCGGGCCAGTTGCCGCCGTTGGCCGATCCCGTGGCCAGCTGGAGCTGGTCGCGCGGACGGTCGGCATCGCCGATACGCACGAGGAAGTTGCCTTCGATACCGAATACCGAGCTGAGGGCGTCACCGCGGCCGTCGGTCCAGTCGGCGCTGCGCAGCAGGGCCTCGATGGTGACCTGCTTCATGCCGCTGACGAGCGGTTTGGCGTCGGCCGACCAGCTGACCGGGAAGTTCATCCACGCGATGTTGGCCACCACGTTGATCATCGCACCCTGACGGGCCACGAAGTAGACCGTACTGCGGCTGTCGAGCAGATCCACGCCATTGCACGAAGTTACCGTCACGGGCAGCACGTAACGACGGCTGCCGTCGAGGGTGTTGATATCCTTGAACACGATCTCTATCGCGTCGCCGCTCACCTGACCGGCCGCAATGTCGATCTGGTTGGAAGAGAGTTCGTAGCATTCGGCGGGAAGCGCCACGGCATTGTCGCCGTAGATCATGTTGTAGGCGGCGACCTGCGACGGATCGGCCTCGATCGTCACGGCGACCTGCTGCCCGGCAGGCTTGGCCAGACGCGATTCGATCGTCTTGGTATAACCGGGCGTATCGCTCTTGATCAGCAGATCGTCGGAGAGGATGGCCGAAGTGATATAGAACTTGTTATCGAAACGATGCTTCTCGACATCCTCGTTCTTGCAGCCGGTGAAAACGACTGCGGCGAGCGCCGAGAGAACCAATAAGCATTTATTGTATTTCATGGCTGTCAGTTTTTAGATGGAGGGGTTCATAATGCCGATTGCCTCGCGGGTCTTGGCCCACACCTTGGCGGGGTTGTAATAGTCGTACTGGACATCCTCGATCAGCAGCCCCGCACGCGTATAGCCCGGCGAAGGGAGCGTCACCCATCCGGCCCAAGCCTCGATCGCCTCGACCGTATCGCCGAAGGCATCGACCATGCCGGTATAACCGAACTCCTTCTTGTCGTCGCCGGGACGGGTGGTCTGGGCCGTCACGATCAGACGGTCGGCCGGCACGCCGGCAACGCTGACTGCGGTAAGAGCCGAGAACGACATCTCGTCGAGCGTCTTCACGTCATTGGTCGGCAGGATGATGTAGGCGCACTCGTCCAGCAGCGGCATATTCGTCTCCGTAATGGCTCCGGTGAAACCGCGGAAGACGAGCGCATGCGACGGGTGGGCCTCATGCCAAGCGCGGATCGGAGCGAAGAGCGCTTCCTGACGGGCCGTATAGACGGCCAGCGCCTCGTCCTGCATGCTGCCTACGGCCTTGCCCGTGTAGGTGAAGATGAAGCCGTCATAGCCCCAGCGGTCTACCAGCGCGATCTGCTCGCCGACACGGCCGCCGAGATAAGCCAGCGCATCTTCCTCGCTGAGCGTGGGGTCCTCCTTCAGCACCTGCGTCCAGTCGTTTTCGAATGTCTGCAGGTCGATATTGAAGAGGATGCGGGTTCCCTTCTCATGCACTTTCCGGATTTCATCGACAAGCGTCTGGCAAAGGACGGACGGAACCGGATTCACGACGATGAAATCGACGCTGTCGGGCATTGCCGTGAAGTGCTGCGTACGATGGGTCGTCGCGGCGCCGTTTTCGGGAACGGTCATCGTAACGAACACCGCCTTGTGCGAACCGGCCTTGTACTCCCGGAGCGCCTGCATGTACCGGGCATACAATTCGGGATTCGTCTCCTCGAATGACGAATAGTTCACGTCGATCGCCTCAGGCTCGACGGCCTCGTGGCAGCCGACCATGAAAAGCACGGCTGCAAGGGGCAGAAAATATCTTTTGATGTTGATTTTCATAGTTTGACGGTTTTATAGGTTAGCGAATCCGGGGATTGCAATCCCACCACAGACGGGTGGACATTTTGTCCTGACCGCCCAGCCACTGATCCACGGCGGCCCGGATCGTTTCGCCGTTCGCCTCGTACTCCTCCAGCGGATAGGTCATACGGCGGGCGCCCAGCTGCAGATTCGTGATGTCGGGATTGTTATTGACCACCACCGGGAACAGACGCGGATAGCCTGTACGGCGGTAATCGGCCCACGCTTCGGTACCCAGCGGGAAATTGGCGATCCACTTCTGGGTGATGATGCGTTCGAGGTTCTCTTCGAAAGCCGCCCCGTCGTTCCAAGGGATCGTGACCGTCGACTGGTTCGAACAGCTGTAACCGAATGCCGGGTCGTCATAGCCGCCGGGAAGCGCCGTCGAAGCCATATAGGCAGTCAACTGATCCGCGACGCCACAACGCTCGAACGAGAGCCGGATACCCTCCTCGTAGAAGGTCCGGGCGTTGCCGCCCATCGCCCAGCCGCGCAAAGCGCCCTCGGCGCGCAGGAAGGCCACCTCCGAAGCGTTCATCCACATCAGCGACGTCGATGCCGTCACGTTATACCGCGAGAAGTTGTTGATACGATCATCGTCGGGAATCTGGATGCCGTTGCGAAGACCGTCATAGCCGCCTCCGCTGAAAGCCGACTCGTTGAAATAGCTCGCACGACGGGGATCGTCGTAACCGTTCATGAACGACGCGATATCGGCGGCGACGCGGTGGTCGCCCGCACCCGACTTATAGCTGAAGAAGCAGACGTAGAAAGGATTGCCGTCCTTGCCGAAGCCCGTATACATGGCATTGCCGGAGTTGTCCTCGATCACGCCCAGCTCCGAGCTGACGGCCTCCTCGGCCAGCTGCTGCGGAGTACGACCGTCATCGGTGGTGAAATCCGTATAGACGATACGCATCGCAAGACGCAACTTGAGCGAGTTGGCCAGACGGCCCCAGCGCTCCAGACTGCCGCCGTAAAGCCGGTCGGCATCGGTGGTGATCATGCCTGCACGGTTGCGCGTAAGCACCTCGACGGCAGCATCCAGATCAGCGAACATGGCCTTGAAGACCTCTTTCTCCGAGTCCAGCGGCACCGGATCGGCGCCCGTACCCACCTGCGTATAGGGAATCGGTCCGTAGGTGTCGGCGACGCGGTGTACGCCGGCGACCTTCACCACCTTCGCCACGGCGATGGCATTCTCGTCTTCGGTCACCTTGCACAACTCCGTGAAGTTCGACATTTCATTGGTGTAGATAACCCGGTAAAATACCGGCGACCAGTTCGACTGCGGGTCGTAGGTCGAGAATTTTCCGGTGTTGAATCCGCTGTTCGCATCGGCGATATAACCGCCGTAAGGCCCGCCCAGCAGCAGATCGGTGAACTGGCACTGATTGACGTCGGCCGGAATGACCCAGCTCTGCATGGTGGTCATGAACGACCGCATGGCGTAACCGTCCCGCTCCATATCCTCTGCGGTAACCTCATAGGGATTCCGGTTGATATCTTCGTAGTTGGCCGTGCAGGATGCCGCGCCGAGCGCTGCCGCCGCAAGGGCCACCGTCATATTCGATATATTGAATTTCATGGCGTTTTAGCTTGATTAGAATTTGACACGCACGTTGAAGCCGATGCTGCGCAACGAAGGCATCATGAAATAGTCGATGCCCTGATAGTAGTTGCTGGTGGTAGCGACCGCCTCTGGATCAAAGGGCGCCTTGTTGTAGAGCATCCACAAGTTGCGGCCTACGATCGAGAGGGTGATGTCGCAAACGTCTCCCAGCTTCTTGCGCGGAATCGTGTAGCCGATCGAAGCCTCCTGCAACCGCACATTCGTAGCCGAATAGGTGTAGTACTGCGGAGTCGTATCGCCGTTGGCGACGGTCTGGTACCATTTCTGCGCATCGATCAGGTCGTTGCCGTTGATGACGATGCCGCCCGCATCGCGCGCATCGGCCGACGAGGCCGATACGCCGTAGTAATCCATTACGGCCTGCGTGCGCGAGTAGACTACGCCGCCCAGACGGGCCGTGAGCAGGAACCCGAAATTGAAGTTGCGCCAGCGGAAGTCGTTGCGCCATGCCAGATTGGCGTCGGGGAATACGGAACCCAGCTTGATGAAATCCTTGGTCTGCGTCTTGTTGTCCACGAAGATGTTGCCGTCCATATCCTGATAGATATCGCCGTTCGAGTCGCGGCGCAGGTCGGCGCGCGAATAGATGTCGCCCAGCGAGCCGCCCTCGCGCAGAATGAAGCGGACGTTACCCATGCCTCCCACGTTCAGGTCGCCGATCGGAGTGACCTTGCCCGTGTTGGGGTCGATCACCTCTTTGCCCAGCTTCATGATCTTGTTGCGGTTGACGCTGGCCGTGAAGTTGCTGTCCCATGAGAAGCGGTTCCACGTATTCTTGTAGCCCAGCGACATTTCGAAACCGCGGTTGCGCACGTCGCCGTCCTGCTTGTAGACCTTGCTGTACATCGAACTTGCGGGGATGCCCGTGTTGAACGTCTGGTTGATCGTACGGGTGTTATAGTACGAAATGTCGAAATTGAAATGTCTGAGGAAGCGCATCGTAAGACCGACTTCGAACGATTTGGTGCGTTCGGGCTTCAGGTCGTAGAGCGGACTTTGGGACGAGAGGTTCCAGCTGTTGGTCGAAGAGTTCCACGAGCGGGTCGGATTGGCGTAGAAACGCGAGAAAGCCAGACCCACCGATGCGTACGACGCACGCAGCTTGACGTAGGAGAGGTTCTTGGGCATGTTCGGGATGATCTCCGAGAGCACGACCGAAGCGCCGACCGACGGATAGAAGAACGAGGAGTTCACCGAGTTGGGACCCGCCAGCTGCGAAGGCCAGTCGTTGCGGCCCGTCACGGTCAGGTAATACGCCCCCTTGAAGCCCACCTCGGCCGAGAAGAAGACCGACTGCGACTGCTCGCGCCAGCCGATCTGCTCGCGGACGGTCTTCGAATTGGAGAGGTTGTAGACGTTGAACACGTTGGGGATGTTATTCGGCTCGTAGATGGCGTTGCCGTCCTTGTCGTAACCGGTCTGCTCTCCTTAGGCGATCGGGCCGCGGACTTTCGAGGCGTCGGAACGCATGTCCGAGATCGAAGCGCCGACGTTGGCCTGCAGACTCCAGTTCTCGCCGAAGGTCTTGTTGATATTGACCATCACGTCGCCGTAGGTCTGACGGTCGTTGGTCTTGGTGATGCCGTAGAGACCGTTGGGCGATCCCTCGGTGCGCAGGTTGTTGGTCGATGCGTAGAGCTTCTCGGTATAGTCGCTGTTCGAGTTGTCCACCCGGATGCGGCCCGAAACCGAGAGCCAGTCGAGGATGTCGTAGGTCAGCGAGGCGTTGATCATGTAGCGGTCCTTGCGGTTCTCGCGCAGGTTGCGGTAGCTGATCCAGTAGGGGTTCTGCATCTGATAGGTATCGGCTCCCATCGTCGGCCAGTACTGCTCGTAGATGCCGCGCGAGGGGTTGTAGCGTTCGTACATCTCCACATCCGCCCAGTCGTCGCCGCGCGGGAAGAGGTAAGCCGACACCAGCGGGTTGGAGTAGACGCCCTGATTGACCATGTTGCGGTCTTTCTGGATAATGTAGCTGGCACCCAGATCGAGGTGCATCTTGTCCTTGAGGAACGACGAGGTATTGCGGAAAGTGAAGTTGTAACGGTCGTAACCGTTGTTGGGAATAATACCGCGCGAATTGACGGCGCCGGCCGAAGCATAGGTCTGGCTGCGCTCGTTGCCCGTCGAGAACGAAACCGTCTCGGTGCCCACGACGCCCGTCTGGAAATAGTCGTCGGCAGGGTCGTAGCCCCTGTAATTGAACGCATTCAGACGTTCGCCCCACGAGTAGATGCCGTTGGCGGCTCCCGCCAGCTTGTCGCCCGTGCCGTAACGGGTCTGGAACATCGGCATCACGAAAGGCGCGAGCACTTCGGTGTTGCTCGTCACCGTCACGGTCGTCTGACCGGCCTTGCCGCGCTTGGTCGTGATCAGAATGGCGCCGTTGGCGGCATCCGAACCATAGAGTGCCGCGGCGGCTGCGCCCGACAGGACGGTCATCGACTCGATATCCTCAGGGTTGAGGTCGGCGATGGCCTCCGAAGAGCCCTGCGAATCGAACTCCTCGCTGCCGTCGCTGCGGAAGTTGCACATCGGAATGCCGTCGATCACATAGAGGGCGTTCGACGACTGCTCGATGGATTTCGAACCGCGCATCACGACCTTCGACGAACCGCCGACACCCGACGACGAGGCGTTGATATTCAGACCGGCCACCTTGCCGTTGAGCGAATTGACGAAATTGACGTCTTTCACGGCCACGATGTCCTCGGCGTTGATCTGCTGGGCATTATACGAGAGCGCCTTCTCCGAGCGCTTGATGCCGAGGGCCGTCACGACGACCGATTCGATCTCCGATGCGGCCTCGCGCAGCGTAATGTCGAACGAAGTGCGGTTGCCGACGGCAACCGCCTGCGGCTCATAGCCCAGATAGCTCACTTCGAGCCATGCCGTCGAAGGTGCGGGCACCGAAAGGGTGAAACGGCCGTCGGCGTCGGTCGTCGTACCGGTCGAGGTGTCGCGGACGATGATCGTGGCGCCGATGACCGGCTGGCCGCTCCCGTCGCGGACATAACCTGCGACGGCCGCAGGCTGCTCGGCTTTCTTTACGGAGAGGATGATGCTCAGCGAACGGATGTCGTAGGTCAGGTCCGCACCCGCCACCATCCGGTTCAGGGCTTCCGTAAGCGGCACCGCCGTAACATCGAGGCTTGTGATACGGTCGGTCTTGACATCCGAACCCGTAACGAACAGATATTTGGTCTGCCGTTCGATCTCGGACATGATCTGTGACATCGGGACACGGTCCATCCGGATCGTAACTTGGGGCAGGCTGCGGTTCTGGGCCGCCGCCCGCGGAGACCAGATAGCGCAAAGACCAAGCATGAATAAAAAAGTAAATGACCTTTTCGCTTGTCTGATAAATGTTTTATTCATAAATTTGTACTTTAGGTTTGAGTAGGAAGTTTGCTTGACCTCCGGCCTGTGCGATGTGCTACCATCCGCACGGGCCATTTTTTGAGGGTCCGACAATCATAATATCTGATTTCTCATAAACTTGGGTTACTTCATAGGCCGGTCGTTTTAAGGTTGGACTGAGTTTATCGAATGGTTATCGTATTGTTCTGTTCGTCTTTCTCGTACTCGAAATCGGCAAACCGCTGCAGCACCTGAAGCGCATTGTCGATACCTACCGACTGCCGTATCTTACCCTGTCCGATACGGATCGACGGTTCGCGCTCGATACGGATTGTGACGCCGAAGGTCTTTTCGAAGCGGTGCATCAGCTCGGAGAACGACTGATCGGTCAGGCTGATGATTCCGTTCGTCCACAAATATTCCTCATCGTTGTCGATCTGCGCGAGACAGAGATGCTTCCCTTCGAGCGTCACCATCTCGTCGGGTTCCAGCACCAGTCGTTCGCCGGGAACGAGCCGGCTGGAAACGGCGACGCGGCCTTCGAACAGAGCCGTCGAAAAGAGTCCGTTCTCCTCCTCGGCCACGACATTGAATTTCGTGCCCAGCACCTCGACGTCGCAGGCGTATGTCCGGACGATGAAGGGATGTTTCGCATCGTGCACCACTTCGAACCGGGCTTCGCCTTCGATCTCCACACGGCGCTCGCGCCCCGTAAAGAGCGCCGGATAGCGCAGCGTCGTTCCGGCGTTGAGCCATACCGAAGTGCCGTCCTGCAACGTCAGGCTGACGCGCTGTCCGTAGGGTACGGATACCGACAGCAGCCGTTCGCCCTGCCGCGAGAAATCGCGTGCGGCGTGAAAATAATAACCGCCGAAGGCGAGCAGTACGACGGCCGCTGCCGTCGCGCTCCACCGGCGCAGGACGGAGCCGAAACGGCGCCTGCGGTCCTTGGCGTAAAGTTCGTTGATGACCGGAGCGCTCAGAGCCACCAGATCGTGCTGCCGCTGCACCTTTGCGAGTTCCGATTCGTGTGCAGGATCGGCTTCCAGCCACGTCAGCACTGCCTCCTCCTCCTCAGGCGATGCTTGGCACGCCACGTAGCGATATAATGTTTCCTTTTCCATAAGTTGCTATATTGACGCACGACAGTGCAGGATTTGCGAAAAAAATCGCAAAATCCCGCAAATAAATATTTTTAATAATTCCGGGGGGGGGCGGTCGTCAGAAGCCGTTCAGCAAGAGTCCTATCAGCGGAAGATAATCCTTGAGCGCAGCCTTGAGCGCCTCCTTCGCCGCACGCAGTTCGTAGGTCACCTGTCCTTCGGACAATTCGTAAACGGCGGCTATTTCCCGGTAGGACATCTCTTCGTAACGGTGGGCGATGAAAATCCGCCGCCGCTGTTCAGGCATCCGCCGCAGTTCGCGCTCGATGATGGCGAGCGCCTCGGACATCATCAGGTTCTGGGGGTCGTTGGCTTCGAGCCGCGCGATACGCTCTCCGACCACGCGCGCACTGGTCTGGTGCATGTTCTGTTGAATTCTGAGATGAATGGCTTGGTCGCGCAGATAGTCCAGACACTTGCGCTTGAGCGCGGTAAGCAGATAGGCGGGCAGATTCCGGGGCGTCGTCTCCGTGCGGCTCTCCCAGATTTTCAGAAAGGTATCGGACACCAAATCCTCGGCCACCATCCTGTCACGGACATACGACACGGCGATCCGGACGAAATACGTCCTGTACTCCGCATAGACCTCCTCCAAACCATGGGGGGGGGAATTTTCGATAGAGCGATTCATGGCAGAATAAACGTCCGGTCAAAAAAATAAAGGTAATACTTTTTGCCATTTCCACCAATTTTTCCCGCCAGAATTTTCTGCGGCGAATGACGGAAATATATAATATTTCCGATCCTGTATATCCGGCGGAACAAATCCGCCGCCCCCGGAAACCCTCCGCCGCATGAAATCCGGAGACGAAAAAACGCCGTCCCCCAAACCGGGAAACGGCGTCCTTTCCTAAGCGGAACCCACTATTCCTTGGCGTAGCGCTCTTCGACGACCTTCCAGTCGATGCGGTCCCAGAGGGCTGCGACGGCATCGGCGCGGCGGTTGCGGTAGTCGATATAGTAAGCATGCTCCCAAACGTCGAAGCACATCAGGGGCTTCATGCCGTAGCGCAAGGGATTGCCGGCGTTCTGCTCGCTGACGATCGCCAGCTTGCCCGACTTGTCCTCCGCGAGCCATACCCAGCCCGAACCGAACAACCCTGCGGCGGCCTTCTCCATCTGGGCCTTCAGCTGATCGAACGATCCGAAATTTTCGTCGATGGCCTTCAGCAGCGCGCCCGTGGGACGGGTCTGCGCCTTGGGCGAGAGTTCGTCGAAGAAGAATTCGTGGTTCCACATCTGCGCGGCGTTGTTGAAGATCGCGCCGTCGGCCGAAACGACGATATCCTCCAGCGGCTGCTCGGCATAGGGGGTATCGACAATCAGTTCGTTGAGTTTATTCACGTATCCCACGTAATGCTTGTCGTGGTGAAAGCGCAGCGTCTCTTCGGAGACCTGCGGTGCGAGCGCGTCATAAGCGTAAGGCAGGTCCTTCGGAGTGAAGCGCACCTGTTTTGCAGTGTCTGTTGCCATAAGCGGTAAAATTAATAGTGAAACAATGAGGTTTAACATAGTCTTCGTCGTTTTTTATTGTTCTTCGAGAGGTTCGAAGGCCCATTTGCCTTCGCCGCAGACCGGGCATATCCAACCGTCGGGCAGATCTTCGAATGCCGTGCCGGGAGCGATGCCGTTTTCGGGATCACCCAGCGCCGGGTCGTAAATATACTCGCAGACGGTGCAACGATACTTTTTCATAGCGCGAAAGAATTAAAAATTCACACCGGCTTTCACAAATATAATACCGATATCAAAGATCTCAAAATATTTATGTAATTTTGAGTATACGAACAACAAATTACAACCTAAAACGCTCTTTTGTATGACACTTCCGTATGCAGAACCCTACAAGATCAAAATGACCGAGGCCATCCGCACCTCCACGCGCGCCGAACGCGAGACATGGATCCGCGAAGCCAGCTACAACCTCTTCAAACTGCGCAGCGATCAGGTCACGATCGACCTGCTGACCGATTCGGGAACGGGTTCGATGAGCGACCGCCAGTGGGCGGCCATGATGACCGGCGACGAAAGCTACGCCGGCGCATCGTCCTATTTCCGGCTCAGGGAGACCATTTCCCGGCTCTTCGGCATGCCTTTCTTCCTGCCCACGCATCAGGGGCGCGCCGCTGAGAACGTCATCTTTTCGGCTCTGCTCAAAGAGGGCGACATCGTGCCGGGCAACTCCCATTTCGACACCACGAAGGGACACATCGAGTTCCGCCGCTGCCACGCCGTGGACTGCACCATCGACGACGCGGCCGACACCCAGAAGGAGCTGCCGTTCAAAGGCGAAATGGACATCGCCAAGCTCGAAAAGCTCCTGCGCGAGAACCCGCGCGAGAAAGTTCCGTGCGTGGTGCTGACCATCACCAACAACACGGCGGGCGGACAGCCCGTGTCGATGCGCAACATCCGCGAGACGGCCGAAGTATGCCGCCGTTACGGAGTGCCCCTGCTGCTCGACTCGGCCCGTTTCGCCGAAAACGCCTACTTCATCAAGACCCGCGAAGCCGGTTACGCGGACAAGACGATCAAGGAGATCGTCCGAGAAATCTACACCTATGCCGACATCATGACCATCTCGGCCAAGAAGGACGGCGTGGTGAACATGGGCGGCTTCGTGGCCATGCGCTCCGAGGAGCTTTACAAACGGGCCATGACCTTCAGCATCATGTTCGAGGGCTACGTGACTTACGGCGGCATGTCGGGCCGCGACATGGACGCGCTGGCCGTGGGACTGGACGAGAACACCGAATTCGAGCAGCTCGACGCCCGCATCCGTCAGGTGAAACTGCTGGGCGACCTGCTCGACGAATACGGCGTCCCCTACCAGCGTCCGGCAGGCGGACACGCCATCTTCGTCGATGCGAAAAAGGTGCTGCCCAACCTCCCGAAGGAGCAGTTCATCGCCCAGACGCTCGCCGTGGAGCTTTACCTCGAAGCGGGCATCCGCGGCGTGGAGATCGGCTCGATCCTCGCCGACCGCGACCCCGACACGCACGAGAACCGCTATCCGCGGCTCGAACTGCTGCGTCTGGCCATCCCGCGCCGGGTCTATTCGGACAACCACATCCGCGTGATCGCCGCCGCCTGCCGCAACATCTACGAACGCCGCGCCGAAATCACCACCGGCTACCGCATCACGTTCGAGGCGCCGATCCTGCGGCACTTCACCGTGGAGCTGGACAAAATCTGATGCCCGGAATCCGGCGGTCAGACGGCCGCCGAATCGCCGGCTCTTCCGTAAAGAAGCCCCGGCGCAAAACACGCCTTACACCGCAAACGACGCTGCAACACTCCGGTTGCAGCGTCGTTTCTGCCGTAAAAACCATATGGCTCCACCTCCGAGCAGGCTTCCGCCAGCCAAGCCCCGCACCGTCTCCGTTCCGGCTGTCCGGCTCCGTCTCACTTGTCCTCGCTCCATGCCACTCTGCATCCCATTCCGCTCCACCCTATCCCTTCCCGCCTCATCCTGCACCTCCGGCCCATTCCCTCCCGCGCAGCTTTCCGCTCCCTCTCCCTGTTCCTTCCCGCATCCCCCTATTTCGTCCCGTCCCTCCCCATTCCCCTCCGTTCCGTCATTCACCCGGCTCCGCCCACCGAAATTATTCATCGAAAAAGCAGAAAAATGCGCCGTTTTTTTTGTTTTTTCATTTCCTCGCCCCGTATTTGTCCTACAAATAAGATTGTTCCATTCAATACCTACCCATTCATTACCGACAGGACTAACTAATACCCAATAATTATGTTCAAACTATCCGGACTCATTCCCGCCGTCTTCACGCCGTTCGACAAAACGGGCGCAATCAATTTTTCGCAAATCCAGCCCTACGCCGACAAACTCATCGCCGAAGGGGCCTACGGCGTCTTCGTCTGCGGCTCGACGGGCGAATGCACCTCGATGACCGTCGCCGAGCGCAAGAGCGTGCTCGAAGCGTGGACCAAAGCCGTAGCAGGCCGCATCCTCATCATCGCCCACGTGGGCGGCACCTGTCAGGCCGACTGCATCGAACTGGCCCGCCATGCCGCCGGACTGGGGGGGGGTAGATGCCGTAGGCACCGTCGCCCCGTTCTACCTCAAACCCGGCTCGGTCGAAGAACTGGTGGCCTTCTACAAACCCATCGCCGCTGCATGCGCACCGCTGCCCTTCTACGCCTACCACATTCCCTCGATGACGGGCATCAACCTGCCGATGATCGACTTCCTGAAGAATGGCTCGAAAGAGATTCCCAACCTGAACGGCATCAAGTTCACGTCGAACAACTTCATGGAGATGATCGAATGCATCCGTTTCGACGGCGGCCGCTTCGACATCCTCAACGGGTTCGACGAAATGCTGCTCTGCGGCATGGCCGTCGGCGCGCGCGGCGGCGTGGGCAGCACCTACAACTACTCGCTCCGCACCAGCCCGGCATAACCGCCCGACACCTCCGGATCATAACCTGCAACCAACGGGGCAATCACGGCCACACCGTGCACCAGCACCCGCAAACCGGCATACCAGCGGACCAGAGGCAGCCCATAGGATTTGCGCAGCGCCAGCGAGCAGAGGAGCGCAACCGGCAGCAATGCCCCGGCAAGTCCCAGCAGCTGCATTCCGGCGGTCAAGCCGTCGAGCCGCAGGTTCCCGTTCACGCACTGCATCAGCAGCGCGAAAGACCATTCGCCCAGCCGGGTCATGCCGTAAGCGCCGAACAGCCACACCGGCCCCGGCAGTTCATTGAGATTTTGCAGGAAAGGGGATTTCATAAGGAATACAGTTTGCAGTCTGGGGCAAAGATATAAAAAATCAGGCCATTCAACACATTCGAAGCCGTGACTTAACCGACGTACTCCCGGACGGCAAAAAGGCCCGTGTATCTCCAAAAGACGATACACGGACCATAGATCAAACTATATATAAACTCAAATCGGTCGACAGAGTCTCATCTCTCAGAAGTTTACTGGGCGGTAGCCTCAGCGTAGGTAATCGTGTAACCGGTGGGAACGAACGTCCAGTCCTGCGGGCGGTTGCCGTTCGTGCAGGTCACGTTGGTCTCGCCCCAAGCGCCGTCGGCAATCGCCTTGAACAGAGCCGTAGGATCGTTCTGCGACCGTGTGCGCAGGTTGAAGTGCATGATCGCACCGTAACCAGCTTCAGCCAAGTCATAAGCATTGTTGCCAGCTGCAGTAGGACTATTGTACGAACCCAGATTGAGCGACAGCGGAGCAAAGCGCTCTTTGGTAACACCGGCTACACCGATGCCGGTACCGTATCCGAAGTTCCTATACACGTAATCGATCTTGGCGCCGGCCGTGGCGTTGATCTGCGAAGAGCCATAGTTGCCCCACTGGAATACAGTGATGAGCTTGTCGGCCGGCATCTTAGCGCGCAGTTTGGTAATGATGTTGCCCCAAGAACCGCTGACGGTAGTCGGCGATCCGTCATATTCGTTATCGAATCCGATACCGTCGAGACCGTACTTCTGCACGGCATAGGCAAGGATCGTGGCGAACTGATCGGCCTGCGTGTCGTTCATGCTGGTGACTCCGATATTCTGCCAGTCGCCCAGCACGGTAAGCAGCACCTTGATGCCCATATCCTGCAAGGGTTTCACATAGGTCAGGTAACCGCCGTTCTCCAGCAGGTTGGTCATCTTGTCGTTCAGGTAGAGCGTCGGACGCACGACACCGTTCACCGTCTCCTTGTGAATATTGGAAGCGAAGAATTCCACGATATCGGCATAAGGCTTGCCGTTGGGAAGTTTGTAATCGCCGGCATTGAGCGGATTCACGTCGTTGGTCTCGACGTAAATGGCGACGATCGGAGTTTTGTCTCCGAATGCACGGGTCATTTTCGCCTCCGGCTGAACAGCATCCAGCTGAGGTTCCTCTGCCTGTTGGCAGGAAAATAATACAGTTGCTCCGATAAAGAGCGTGCTGAAAATCTTAATATAAGTTTTCATAGCTTAAAGTAATTAAAGTTTAAAATTCAAATGGTTAGAATTCAAGTTTTTTTGGGATTTAGCAGTTTTTTCTTTTCAGAAAAATGTGAGAGAGTTGGATGAAACCTGTCGACCGATTTTAGTTTCATATTCAGTTTACCAATCTTTCAGCCATTTGCCGTAACCGTCTGTTCCATTAGGCAAATGAAAAAGACGGGTTGCATCAAAAGTATAGCTGTAACCTTTGCGAGAACCGAGGATATAACTGCTTTCATCGTCCATATAAGTACAACATACTGCAAATGTCTGATCCCAATAGGTTTCGTATTTGTCCTGCAAATTGGTTCGGATGTCGTCGAATACGACAATCTGATTCGGTTTGTATTTATTCTGCACCCAATCGACAAGAAAATCCGGCTCCCTGTAAGCTATTTCCACCGGATCTGTCGTGCCGGGATAAATCGGGAAATTGACACAGCCGTAACGTTCTTTAGGAAGATTCGCAATCGGCTTCTGCGTATAGGCCGACACATACTCCAGCTCGGTATGCCACGGGTCGAGCAGCTGCACAGCCTCGTTGTTGTTATTGTAGCCCGACCATGCGTAGTCGATGTAGTCCCCGACGGCGATTCCGCCCGACGCCTCGGTGTCCCAGAAAGACTCCGTCGGTTTGTCGTAGACGGTGACGGTAATCATCTTTTCGGAACCCAATGCTTCGCGCAGGGCTTTGATCAGCTTGGGGTAGGAGGTCGTATTCATGGCTGGCATGCCCTCCTTGCCGTAACTGGAGTTGCGGTCCCAAAGGTTGACGCCGTCCAATCCATACTCATAGACCACGGCTTTGATCTGGGATGCGAAATCCGCGATCTGCATATCGGAAAGATTGCAGAATCCCAACCCCTTGCCGCCGCCTTCGATACTCATGCACAACTTACGGCCTTTGTCCTGAAGCGGACTATTATATTTCACGTAATGGTCCAGAACATAACGCATATCCGAGCCGAGGCTGAGTTTGGCGCGTCCGGTTTCCGCTTCGTAATCGAGCCTGACGGTACGCAGGTTGATGATATTGCCGACGGTGCTATACCATTTGACGGTCGATCCGCGGGCCAGCTTTTTCTGCATGAAATAATCATCCACCAGAAGAGGCTGGTACTGCGATGTGTTGATGTAGAAAACAAAGAACAGGTCCGAGCCGTCGTGAAGTTCATAGTCTCCCAGCTGGGGCTGACGAATCGTAATCGTATAATAAAGCACCTGCCTCTCATCGACATCGGCAGCATTTTTATCGGCGACGGATACCGGCAGCAGGTATTCTCCCGGCTCCAAACCCTCGGCCGACACCTTGATTCGTTTCGGGTCGGTTCGCAAACCCTCCTTGGCTACGGTCAGGGTTTTACCGTCCGGAAATTCACAATTCGCTTCAGGCAGCAGTTCATACTCCGTTTCATTCGCCTGATTGAAACCCTCCAAAAGCGAATTATCGACCCAAATTTCCAGCGCAAGGCCCTCGGCAGCGGGTTTGGTGATCTGATAATAGATATTATCCGTCACAAAACCGGCCCCCTGCGTTAGTAACAGATACGCTTCATTCTCGCTCGCCCTGTTACTGCGCAGCATGCCGTAGGTATTCTCAAGCCCGTCCTTGTCGGGCAGTTTGCCTCCTTCGCGTTCCACGGGGTCGGCGTCGCAGGCCGTAAGGCCCGCGAGCGCCGCCGCGCAGAAAAGCGTCACTACTAATAAATTCTGTATCTTTTGCGTCTTCATAATTTATTCCTCCACTTCATTAATTTTCGGAATCTCGATGCCGTCGGGCCACTTCAGGTCGTATTTCGCCTGACCGTCGTTGCCGTAGCGCGAGTAATCCTTCACCGTATTGCCCTTGCCGTCGTTGAATTTCCAGTAACCGAGCAGCGTCGGGTCGTCCTTCGGGTTCTCGACGTTGTACATGTTCTCCCAGATCTGTTCGGGAGTGCGGGCGACGGACCAGACGCGCGCCTCGGCGATCTTGCCGTTCAGCGGACGGTAGTCGTTGTACGAATAACTGATAAAGAACTGGCGGGCTTCGCTATACGTATCGTATCCGAGGGTTTTGTATTCATTTTTCTTACCCGGATTAGTTTCGTTGTCCCACAGGTCGTACAGCGCACGGCGGGCCAGGTGGATGAAGTTCTTGTCGACCAGTGCGGCCGGCCCCATCTCGGTCCCCTCGCTCTGTATCCTGCCGTTGACATAGACACGTACGACGCGGGTGTTTTGGTCGTAAGTGCAGGCGACGTGATACCAGTAACCCTTCTGGAGGACCTTCGTGTTGTCGCGTCCGGGGAATTTGCCGAATCCGACGCCCGAACCGTCGAACTGCAGCTGTTCGCGCTCGAAATTCGTGTCGCCGATACGCAGCAGCGCATAGTCCTCCTCGCCCATCACGGTCGAAATGCTCACCGGATTGCCCTGAATGTCGGTCAGCGCGAAATCGTCGATGTAGATCAGCGCTTCGTAGGTCATGGCCCGGAGTTTATTCCACGGCATGCTGTTGTCGCCGTACTTGTCGAGCGACGGGAATTCAATCCAGTTGTCCGTAAGCTGCGCCGCGACGGTGATGGCCGAAGAGCGTTTGACGACATAATAGGCGGCCTCGGAGCCTTTCAGCACCGACATCGACGAATGGGAGATGCGCACCGGCAGCAGGTAGGTCTCGTCGATGGGCAGCGCGCCGGTCTGCTGTTCGCCTTCGCCCATCAGCCCTTTCAGGCGGAGCGTCACCACCTCTGACGCGGTCTTGCCGGCATGGATGGTCACGTTGTCGGACGACAGCTCGTAATACTTCGCGTCGAGCATTTTCCAGTCCGAACCGTAGCGGGCGTTGTAGGTCGCCACGAGCGACGGATCCACCGTGAGCGAAACCGCGACATCCTGCCCTTCGGGATAGGCCAGCGTCGCCTGAATCGGCTTTTCGACCGTGGGCGTATTGTTGCTGAAGGTGGCCGGCTGCACCTCGTCGGTCTTCGACACGTCGAGGTACACGACATTGTCGAACTTGTGGTCATCGGCATCATAGTTATCGCAGGCCGTAAAGGCCCCCGCTGCCGCAACGCCCAGTATGAGATATTTATGTATTAATTTCATAGCGTCGGTTATTTAGAAGGATTAAGCGTCTGGATGGCCTGACGGATCATTTTGTAGTTCATGTCCGCATTGTAGTAGTCGTTGCCGATGTTGTAGGCCCCCAATCCGCACAACGGACCGTAGGCTATCACGCGGCGCGACATCTCCTCGACGGCGGCATACTCCACGCGGTCTTCGTCCTTGAGGGGTGCTCCGGCCTCGGCCGCCAGCAGGAGTTTCGAAGCCGGAACGGCCGCGTAACCCGTGGCGTTGAGTATCTGCAGCTTCACGTCGCCGACATCTTCGGTTTTCTCGGTGTCGAGGATGAAATAATCCACCTTCGCACGGTCCGCTTCGGCGACGAAGAGCGGATTGCCCTCGAAGACGAGCAGCTTGCTCTCGTCGGCCGAGAGTTTCGAGACGATCAGCGCTGCGGCCTGCACCGCTGCCGGATCGCCGGCGTTGGGAATCCCGGTGAACGAATAGCCGTCCATGCCGTTGGCGGCGACGGACGACACGACCCGGTCGAGCCATGCGCCCAGTTTCGCGGCGTCGGCGAATTCGGCGGCACGTCCGGCATAGTCCACCTGCCAGAGCACTTTCGTGCCTTTCTCGCGCATGACGGCCATATCCTCGGCATCGTAACGCGAGAAATTGTCGGCATTGGTCAGCGCCACGATATCGAGCGAATCGGGCAGGCAGCGCATGAAGTCCTTCTCGCTGGCCGCCGGTTCGGGCGAGTTGTGCAGGCGGGCGTAGACGATGAAATGCTCGCTCTTTTTATAGTCCCGCAGAGCGGCCGTATATTCCGCCCACAAGGCCGGGTCCTGCTCCCACGGTTTCTTCACGTTGTTGTCCACGGCCTCCATTTCGGTCCAGTCATTGCAGGCGGCAAGGCCGAAGAGTACGCCGAGGAGCAGGAACAAACCGGAGAAACGTATTATTCTGTGCTGTTTCATAGCGTTTAGTTGTTATAAGGTTTCACGTCCCACCATACGCGGGTGCCCATACCGTCGCCCTTGCGGCTGCCCTGCGACTCGCTGTTAAGCATCTGTACGGCTTCCTGAAGATTGGCGTTGTTCTTGTCGTATTCCTCGACGGGATAAGGCAGACGGCGGGCGCCCTGAGCCAGATCCACCGTACCGCCCGACTTGTCCTCGACGGCGGGCAGCAGGCGCGGATACCCCGTGCGGCGGTGCTCGGACCACGCCTCGACACCCAGCGGGAAGATGGCGATCCATTTCTGGGTGATGATACGCTCCAGATTGCGCTCTTTGATGGCCGCCTTGTCGGCGCCTTCGGCGGAATCGTCCTCCCATGCGATGGTGATCGAACTCAGGGCGGTCGCGCTGTAATTGCCCAGCGGATCGTTATAGGCCGCAGGTTTTCTGGTCTTGTCGGCGATATAGGCATCGGCATCCTTGGCGCCCTTGTCCTCGAACGAGAGGCGGATCGCCTGCTCGTAGAGCGCCTTGGCGGCATCCTTCGTTCCCCAGCGCAGCTCGTATTCGGCCTTGAGGAAAGCCACCTCCGCCGCGTTGATCCACAGGTAAGGCGTCGAACTGGTAACGATCATGTTCGAATACTTGGCCTGCGCCTGCGATTTGCTCGTGACGTCGATGCCGATGCGGATGCCCACGTAATCGCCCTTGTCGTTGGGCAGGAACATCTTTTCGAGACGCGGGTCTTCGTAACCGGTCATGTAGCAGAGAATGTCGGCGCCGACGCGGTGGTCGCCCCAGTCGTTGTAGATCAGCGTCGTGCGGTTCTCGGCGGCGTGCATGGCCGCGTTGTCGGCATTGGCCGTGATGACGCCTGCGGCGATGGCTTCGGCAGCCTTCGTCCGGGCGACGTCGGGCTTCACTTCGCTAAGGCGCATCGCCATGCGCAGCTTGAGCGAATTGGCATATTTGAGCCACTGGGCGATATTGCCGCCGTAGACCCGGTCGTAGCGGCTGAAAGCCTCGGCCGGAAGCGTCGTATTGGCGGCGAAGGCGGCGATCGCCTCGTCCAGCTCCCCGAACATCTTCATATAGACCTCCTCCTGCTTGTCGTACTTCACCGTAATCGACTCGTTGGTTTCGAGGTTCGAATAGGGAATAGGCCCGTAGGAGTCGGTGACGCGGTGCATGATCGCCACGCGCAACAGTTTGGCGAAAGCGACGGCCACCTCGTCGTCCGTACCGGTGACGATGCCGCGCCACGGCGTGTAAGTCTCGGTAATCACGTTGGCGAACGGCCATTTGCGCCAGTCGGCCGAAGGATTGAAGGTCTCGAACTTCGTGAGCCAGCTGTCTACCGTCGCTCCGATATAGCCGCCGAACGGACCGCCCGACAGGCTTTCGTTGAACTGGTACATATGCTCCTGCACGGGAACCACGAGTCCCTGCAGCGACTGGAATTTCGTGCCGATCTTGTAGTTTAGGGCATCCATCTGCCCGTCGGTCACCTCGTTCGGATTGCGATTCATGTTCTCGAAATCGCCCGTACACGAAATGCTGAGCAGCACTACCGAAAGCAGCAGTAGCTGCATGTATGCATTTATCTTTTTCATGCTGTTCATGGTTTAGAATTCAAATTTCACGTTGAAACCCAGACTGCGCAGCGACGGCATCATGAAGTAGTCAATGCCCTGATAGCTCAGCCCCGTCGAAGCCACGGCTTCGGGGTCGAAAGGAGCCTTGCAGTAGATCATCCACAGGTTGCGGCCCACGAACGAGACGGTGAGTACCATCTTGTTGCGGAACCATTTGCGCGGCAGCGTGTAGCCCAGCGACAGCTCCTGCAGGCGGAAGTTCGTGGCCGAATAGGTGTAGTACTGCGGAAGTCCCGACTGCGAACCGATAGCCTGATACCATTTTTGGGCATCGACCATCTCACGGCCGTTGATCAGCACGCCGCCCGCATCGCGCGCGGCTGCCGAAACTTCCGAGACGCCGTACAGGTCCATGTTGGCCTGCGTAGCCGAGTAGCAGATGCCGCCGATGCGTCCCGTGAACAGCAGGCCGAGGTTGATCCCCTTGTAGCGGAAGTCGTTGCGCCATGCGAGGTTCTCGCTCGGAAAAACGGAGCCGAGATAGATTTGCTCGCCCTCGTCGGTGAGAAGCAGGTTGCCCGCCTTATCGACCTCGACATAACCGTTGTCGTTGAATTTCAGGTCCGAAGTGGTATAGAGGTCGCCCAGCGTGCCGCCCTGCTTGAGGATGTATTTGGCCTTGCCCAGCCCCTTGATGTCGAGTTCCGAAAGATTCAGCGGCTGGCCCGTAACGGGATTCAGCGCACCGGAAGCCAAGTCGACGATCTCGTTCTTGTTCCACGAGAAGGTAAAGTTCGACGACCAGCCGAAATCGCGCCACTGGTTCGAATAGCCGAGCGACAGCTCGACGCCGGTATTGCGGACATGCCCCGTCTGGAGGTAGATGGTCGTATAGGACGACGACGGCGGAAGCGCCGGGTCGAACGTCTGGTTCTTCGTATCGGCGGAATACCACGACGCCGAAAGGCTGATGTTCTTCCACAGACGGGCGTCGATACCCACCTCATAGGTGATGGTCCGTTCGGGTTTCAGGTCGCCGATCGGATAGTGCGTCTTATCCTTCCATATCTTGCCGGTAGCATCGTACTCGTAGGTCGGCGTGGTCAGGAAACGCGGGAACGGCAGGCCGACCGAGGCGATCGAACCGCGGAGCTTGAGGTAGGAGAAGGCGTTGCCCAAATCCCATGTCGAGGAGGGAACCCACGAAAGGCCGACCGAAGGGTAGAAAAACGACTTGGAGGGCGACCCGGCGATCTGCGAAGCCCAGTCGTTGCGGCCCGTCGCGGTCAGGTAGAGCATCTGTTTCCACCCCACTTCGACCGATGCGAAGACCGACTGCGTCTGGTCGTGCCAGCCGACCTTCTCGGCGCGCTTCTTCGTGTCGTCGAGGTCGAATACGTTGAAGATATTGGGAAGGCCGTTCTCCTGAATCGGACCGCGGTACGAAAGTTCGTCGGTCTTGATGTTGTTGAGCGAAGCGCCGACGTTGGCCGTGAGCGACCAATCGTCGCCGAAAGTCTTGTTGATGTTCAGCATCACGTCGGCATAGGTCTGCGTATCGTAGGCACGGGCTTCGGTATAGTGGCCGTTCTTGCCGCCGTCGGTGATGGTCGTGTTGGACGAGGCGTAAAGTTTCTGCGTATAGAGCGAATTGGAGTTGTCGAGACGCACGCGTCCCGAAACGCTCAGCCACGGCAGGATGTCGTAGCTGGCCGAGAACGACAGCATGTAGCGCTTCTTGTCGGTATTGCGCAGGTTGCGGTAGGCGATCCAGTAGGGATTCTGCATGCGCAGGTCGCCGCCCTCCATGTCCGCCGACCAGAACTGCTCCATGAGTTTGGTGCCGGGATTATAGCGTTCGAATTTCTTGTAAATCGCGAAATTCTCGCCGCGCGGGAAGAGATAGGCCGGGACCAGCGGGTTCGAATATACGCCCTGATTGGTCATGTTCTGGTCTTTCTGATAGATATAGCTGGCGCTGGCGTCGAGCCGCAGTTTATCTTTCAGGAAGTAAGAGGTGTTGCGGAAAGTAAAGTTGTAGCGATCGTATTCGTTGTTGGGAATGATGCCGTCGGAATTGACCGATGCGGCGGAAAAATAGGTCTGGTTCTTGTCCGTACCGCCGGAAACGGTCACGGCGTTGGTGTACACGTGTCCCGTTTCGAAGAAGTCGGCGGGCGTATAGCCGTAGCGGGCCGCGGGCAGGAGCTTCTGGCCCCAGCTGTAAATGCCCGAACCGCTCCTCACGCCGTTCGAACCCGTGCCGTAACGGTTCTGAAACTCCGGCTGCACGAAAGGATCGAGGAATTCGGTATTGCTCGAAAGCGTCACTTTGAGCGCGCCGGCCTTGCCCTTTTTCGTCGTGATCATGATGGCGCCGTTGGCGGCGTTCGAACCGTAAAGGGCCGCAGCGGCGGCACCCGTGAGCACCGACATCGACTCGATATCCTCCGGGTTGATGTCCGCGATGGATTCCGAGGCGCCGCGCGAATCGAACTCCGTACCTCCGCCTCCGCCGAAGTTATACATCGGGATTCCGTCGATGACATAGAGCGCATTGGACGACTGGCTGATGGACTTGTTGCCGCGGAGAATCACCTTCGACGCGCCGCCGACGCCCGAAGAGGAGGCGTTGATCGTAACGCCCGCGACCTTGCCCGTCAGCGAATTGATGAAGTTGGCGTCCTTGACCGTGGTGATGTCCTCGGCCTTGACCTGCTGGACGTTATAACTCAGGGCCTTCTCCTGACGCTTGATGCCGAGGGCGGTGACAACGACGCCCTCGATTTCGGAAGCCGCTTCGTGAAGCGTGACGTCGAAGGAAGTCCGGTTGCCGACGGAAACCATGACGGGTTCGTACCCCAGAAAATTAACCTCCAGCTGGGCCGTAGCCGCGGGGGGGGGTACCTGAAGCGAGAAAGTTCCGTCCATGTCCGTACTCGTGCCGACGGTCGTGCCTTTGACCACGACGGACGCCCCGATGACGGGAACGCCGTTGACGTCGCTGACCTTTCCCGTCACGGCGACGGGTTTTTCCGCGGCTTTCTCGGCAAGAATGATGTACGTGCCGTCGATCTTATACGTAATATCCGTATTTTTGAGCACGTAGTCCAATACTTCCTGAATCGTTTTCTGCGTCAGATTGACTGAGAGCTTTTTACCGGTGTCGACACCTTTGTTGATAAAAAGATAGCGAGTTTGTTTTTCAATCTCTTTCATAACCTGCGACATGGGCACGTCGGACAGATTCAGGGTTATGCGCGCATTCTGTGCCTGAGCGGTTAAGACACTCGCGCTCAGAGAGATTGCCAATACGAACCCAAACAGTCTTCGAAAGGTTTTGAAGAATACTGTTTTATTCATACTTTTGTAAAGTTTAAGATAATAGGTTAATGGGTGCAAGAATCATTTAATCTGTTATCTTCGCCTGCGGAGGTCCAGTCCGCAGGCTTTTTTTATCGGTCAAATGATTCGGATCGTCAAGTCGTCAGTTGTTTTTCATGCGCATATCTTACCGGGGTTTTAGGTTAAACAATAACAGGCGGAGGATCAGCGGATCGTCACCACATTGGTCTCCTCATCCTTCTCGAAGGAAAAATCGGCGGCGTACTGCAAGATGTGGAGGGCATTCTCGATGCCGTCGTTCACACGAATCTTACCGCTGATTTTTCCGATGTCGGGAATCGAATTCCGCGCGATGACGATCTTGACGTCGAACACCTGCTCGAACTTGGCCATCAGTTCATCGAACGGAAGTCCGCTGATGCGCACCAGACCTTCGGTCCAGCAGAGCGCCTCCGGATCCCTGATCGTCTCGACGAACAGACGGCCGTTCGAAAGATTCACAATATCATCGGGTTTCATAACGATCTCCTGCCTGCGCGGATCGAGCAGGTTGGTAACTTTGATCCGGCCCTGCAGCAATGCCGCCGAAAACCGGTCGTAGGTCTCGTCCGCTATTACGTTGAATTTCGTTCCGAGCACGTTGATCTTGGTCGCAAAGGTCTCGACCTCGAAGGGGCATTCGGCGTCGTGACGCACGTCGAACAGCGCCTCGCCCGAAAGTTTCACGCTGCGGAGATTCTTTTTGAATACGACCGGATATTCGATCCGGGCGCCCGAATTCAGCCAGACGCGGGAACCGTCGGGCAGGGTGATTTCGATGCGCTGGCCGTTGGGAACGTGCACCGCAGTCAGCCGGTCGGAAATGGCTTCGTACGTACGCTGGTGGGCGACATACCCGCCCGCAAAGACGAGCAGCAGCACGGCGGCCGCACGCATGGCAAAGATCCACACCTTGCGCCACGGAATGACTATTCCGCGCGGCCGGAGCGCTCCGCCCCTCGCGTCGTTTCCGTACAACTCCATCCCCTCGAATACGAAGCGGACGATGTCCAGTTCCTTCTGGTTGGCAACCGGATCGGCTTCCAGCCACTCCGCGACCTGCAAGTCCTCCTGCGGCGTGGTATCGCCTTTAAGATACCTGTATAAAATTTCCTGATTCACGTTATTTTCTGTTTCCGTCTCTATAGTATAAAACAGTCGGGCGCGACGACTTTACAGGCATTTTTGCGATTTTTCAGCAAATAAATTTATTTATTAAATTCGGCAAAATATTTATTAAATCATATCACTGAAAATCAACCGGATAGCCACAACGAACAAATCCCGCCCGCTGACTCTCCGGAAAGAAATTATTCCGGACACATCCGCCGCGGCATTCCGCAAAGAATCCGCTCCGGAATCGGCATTCCGAAAAATTGCCTATATTTGCAGACACAATATCACACGAGTCCGGCTTCGCAGCCGGAGGTCCGGACTCCGGGTTTCATACAGGCTGTAACGAAAAAGGCGCCCCGCCGGCACCTTTTATGATTTATTACAGGAACTCGAAATGAAACCGACAGACCCGACACCCCCTCCGCGACAAAGTGCATCACTCATCAGACGAATATGACCACCGCGCGATAGTTGCGCTTTTCCCGAAAAATGCTAACTTTGACCTCAACCTACCCGGCATAAAAGATGAATAGACAAACACCCGTACTGACTTCGGACGAATTCGGAAAGTTCTTTTCCGAATACAAAAACCGTTTTGTCAGCATCGCATACGGGTACGTACACGATACGGATATCGCGAAGGATATCGTAACGGACAGTTTCATGTATCTTTGGGAACACCGGGAGCAGGTGAATATGGCCGAAAACATCAAGGGATACATCTACTTTTGCGTGAGGACCCGATGCGCCAACCACATCAAAGAGCAGGAGGTGCTCCGCAGGGCCAAAAACGAGATCACCAAAGACGCCTACTGGAAGCTGCAATCCAGCCTGAACTCCCTGAGCAGCGACGAGCTTTCCAAAAAACTCTTCCAGTCGGAAATCATCGAACTGTTCAGCCGGGAACTCGCCAAAATGCCGGAGCTGACACGGGCCGTCTATCAGGCCAGCCGTCAGGAGGGACTCACCTATCAGCAGATAGCCGAACGATACAACATCTCGACCCGACAGGTGGCATCCGAGATGCAGCGGGCCTATGCGCAGCTCCGCGTTCCCCTGAAAGACTATCTGCCCGTAATCGGACTCCTGTTCGCCATGCTCTCGAAATAGCCGGAGCGCATCCGAATTTCAGGGCAGCCTTCGCCGGGCAGGCAGTCCGGGCGGCGTATTCGGGCAGACTGTCAGGGCGGCGATCCGGACTGCCCGCATGAAAATTCCCCGACGCCACCCCATGAAACGGCAAAAAAAGGAGACCCGACGAGTCTCCCTTTCAATCAGCTGCCGCTGCGACGCGCTCAGATCAGCGTTTCGAGAATCTGCACGGCATTGAGCGCCGCGCCCTTCTTGATCTGGTCGCTGACGCACCAGAACGTCAGGCCGTTTTCGCAGGTCAGGTCGCGGCGGATGCGGCCCACGTAGACGGGGTCCTTGCCCGCGATGAAGAGCGGCATCGGATAGACTTTGTCCGCAGGCTGGTCCATCAGCACGACGCCCTTTGCCTTGGCAAAGGCCTCACGGGCCTCGGCGACCGACACGGGACGCTCCGTTTCGAGCCAGATGCTCTCCGAATGGGCGCGCATCACCGGCACACGCACGCAGGTCGCCGACACGGCGATATCCGAGTGCATGATCTTGCGCGTCTCGTGGAACATCTTCATCTCCTCCTTCGTATAGTCGTTGTCCGTAAAGACGTCGATATGGGGAATCACGTTGTAAGCCAACTGAAAGGCGAATTTATTGACGGTCGGCTCCTTGCCCGCGCCCAGCTCGGCGTACTGCTCCACCAGTTCGTCCATCGCCGCGGCTCCGGCGCCGCTGGCGGACTGGTAGGTCGAGACATGCACGCGGCGGATGTGCGACACCTGCTCGATCGCCTTCAGCGCCACGACCATCTGGATCGTCGTGCAGTTGGGGTTGGCGATAATGCGACGCGGAGCGTTCTTCGCATCTTCGGGATTGACCTCCGGCACCACCAGCGGCACCTCGGCGTCCATGCGGAAGGCGCTCGAATTGTCGATCATGACCGCGCCGTGTCTGGTGATCGTCTCCGCGAATTCGCGCGAAGTTCCGGCTCCGGCCGAAGTGAGGGCGAAATCCACCCCCTTGAAGTCGTCGTTATGCTGCAACAGTTTGACAGTTATATCCTTTCCGCGGAATTTATAGACACGGCCCGCGCTGCGCTGCGAACCGAACAGCAGCAATTCGCCGATCGGCAGGTCGCGCTGCTCCAAAATCCTCAGAAATTCTTGGCCCACAGCACCGCTGGCGCCCACAATCGCAATCTTCATCTCGATAAAGTTAAAAAATGATCATCGTTTCCGCTCGGACGGACCGTACACGGAAGCTTCGGGACAAATATAGCGATTTCGGCGCGAACGACAAAAAAATCGGCCGGCACAGCGGCCGGCCGACTCTGTTCAGTCGAAGAAATTGTCGTCGTCCGCATCCGGGACACGCCCCTCAGGATCGGTCTCCTCGTCGCAGTCGTAGCGCGGCATCATCGCCGGGCGGATAAACTGGTCGTTGCGGCTCAGGCCGAGACGGCCGTCGTCGTAGACCCGTTTCATGAAGTCGCCCACGATCGGCAACGCCATCACGCTGCCCTCGCCGCCCGATACGAAATGCACCGACTGATCCTCGCCGCCGACCCATGCGCCCGCCACGAGTTTCGGGGCCACGCACATGAACCATGCGTCGCGGTTCTTGTTCGAGGTGCCGGTCTTGCCGCCGATCTCCACGCCCGAAAAGCCGTAATCGCGGTTCAGGCGGCCGGCCGTACCCGACGTCACCACGCCCTGCAGCATCGTCAGCATCGTATAGGCCGTGCGCTCGCTGACGGCGTCCTGCGACTGGGGTATGAAGTTGGCGATCACGTTGCCCTGCCGGTCCTCGATGCGCGTCACGAAAATGGCGTCGTTATGCACGCCCTCGTTAGCGAAGGTCGAGAAGGCGCTCACCAGCTCGAAAACGTTCGATTCCGACGAGCCGAGCGCCAGCGCCGGCACGGGGTCGATATAGCTGCGGATACCCATGTTGTGAATGAAGTCGGCGACCGCCGCAGGCTGTTTGGCCTGCTTCATGATCCACGCCGAATAGTTGTTGCGGCTGCGGGCAAGACCCCAGCTCAGGGGGTGCATCACGCCGTCGTACTCGACCTTGCCCGCCTCCTTGGGCGACCACGCCGTGCCGTTGGCCGTCTCGATCGTAACGGGCAGGTTGGGCACCATCGTGCAGGGCGTCAGCCCCAGATGGTCGATGGCGAAGGTGTAGACGAAGGGTTTGATCGTCGAACCGATCTGACGTTTGCCCTGCTTGGCCATGTCGTATTTGAAGTAGCGGAAATTGGGTCCGCCGACGTACGCCTTGACATATCCCGTACGGGGATCGAGCGCCACGAACGACGCCCGCATGATACGCTTGTGGTGCAGGATCGAGTCGCGCGGAGTCATCAGCGTATCGCGTTCGCCCTTGTAGGTGAAGACCTTCATCGAGCAGGGTTTGTCGAACGAAGCGTTGATCTCCTTCTCGCTCGCGCCGGCGTTCCTCATCTCGCGGTAGCGGTCCGAATAGCGGACGGCGTGACGCATGATGCGCTCGCGCTCCGCCTTGTCGGCGTCGATAAAGAGCGTCTTGGTGCGCCGGTACTGGGCGTCCATGCGGGGCTGGATGACCGATTCCATCTGTTTCTGGACGGCCTGCTCGGCATAGGTCTGCATCGTCGAATTGATCGTGGTATAGATCTTCAGGCCGTCGCGGTAGATGTTGTAGGGCGTGCCGTCGGCCTTGCGGTTCTTGCGGCACCAGCCGTAGAGCGGATTCTCCTCGTACTCCTTCACCGCCTGATCGTAGTCCCACTCGTTGTAGAACTGATTGCGTTTGGGACGTTCGGCGTTCATCACAAGACGCAGCATCTCGCGGAAGTAGGTCGCCGTACCTTCGTTGTGCGACACGGGACGGTAATTGAGGACGATGGGAAGCGCGCTGAGCGAATCGCGCTGCTTGCGCGTAATGGCCCCGGCGTCCTCCATGCGCGAAATGACGAGGTTGCGGCGCGCGAGGGCGTTGTCGTAATTCCGCACCGGCGAATAACGCGACGGGGCATTCACCACGCCCACCAGCACGGCGGCCTCCTGCACGTTCAGCTCGTGAGGCTCCTTGTTGAAGAAGGTAAGGGCCGCGGACTTGATGCCGTAGGCGTTGGAGCCGTACTCCACCGTATTGAGGTACATGGCGGCGATCTCCTCCTTGGTATAGTTGTATTCGAGCTTGAGGGCCGTGATCCACTCCTTGAGCTTCGACGTGACGAGCTTGGCGTTGCGGACCAGCCGCCCGCGGTTGCGCACCGTGTCGCGCGGAAAGAGGTTCTTGGCCAGCTGCTGCGTGATGGTCGAGCCGCCGCCCTGCGAGGTGTTCTGCAACAGCACGGTCTTCACTGCCACACGGGCCAGCGAGGGGATGTCGATGCCCGAATGGGTTCTGAAACGGGCGTCCTCGGTGGCGATCAGCGCCGCGACGATCGGCGGCACCTCGTGTCCTCCGAGCCGGATATGGAGCGTCGAATCGTCCGGGAAAAGATCGGCGTACTGAACGTAGGAACGGTTCTGCACGAAGAAGGTGCCGATGACCTTGCCGTCCTCGGAATAGATCTCCGTGGCAAGGTTGCTGCGGGGATTCTCCAGCTCCTCGAACGAAGGCATGCGGCCGAACAGCCCGAAGGCGGTCAGCAGCAGCATGAAGAAGAGCAGAGCGAACGGCGCGAAGGCCAGACACCAGATCCATTTTATCGTTTTCGGACTCACGTCCGTCTTTTTCTTCTTTGGCATAGGACTTAATTTTGCGCTAAAGATACGAAATTTATTGCAATCAGAACGGAAGACCCACGGCGGCGGCCCACCACACGCCGCCGTTTGCGGGATGATAGACCGACAGCTTGAAGGTCGAAGTCGCCGATGCGGGCTGGCGGAACGCATTGATATCGAATACGATGTCGCCGCCCACGGACCAGATACGCCGCCACTTCATCCCTCCGCGGCCCACGTCGCGGAACTGGGCGTAATCGCCGCCGACGTTGAGCCGGATGCGCTTGAAATAGAGCACCGATCCGATGCCCCCTTCGGGATACCACACCGGCAGCTGGTAGTCGGCCGAGACGGCCGTATAGTTGTTCGAAATAATATCCGACGAGGTATATCCGCGCGGAATAAGGCGCGTCGAGCGATAGCTCAGCGGCGCGTATCCCGACGGGAACTTGTAACCGCCGATCGAGGTCTGGTAAGTAGCGGCGACCTTCAGCGAGTTGTGGGCCGCGAATCCGGGCAGGTATGCCTGTCCGTAAAACGAAATCAGGTCGCTGAAATGGGTGTTGGCCGGGTTGAAGGTATAGGCGGTGCTCAGCATATAGCCCCAGCGCGGCGCGAAGTCGCGGTGCGCCATGCGCACCTGATCCGAGTACCCCAGTCCGAACGAGAGCTTGTGCAGTCCCTTGCGGAAACCGATGCGCTGGATATTGGAGATCTGTCCGGCGTTCCATTCGATTTTACCCAGATTGGCTACCATGCCGTTGGAGTAGTTCCAGCCGGAGGTGACGGAGAGCTGGCGCGTGTGATAGCCCCGCTGGAAATAGAGCGGAAGCGTGGCGGAGAGTCCCACGGAGTAGTACTTGTCGGGGCTGGGACGCTGCTGGTACTCGTATTTTCCCGTCTGCTCGTCGTACTGTCCCACCGAATAGAAAACCTGATTGCCGCCGTACGAAGCGTCGAGGTCGAGACGGACGCCCAGCCCGAAATAGCGCACGCCCAGATTGAAAATCGCCCCTTCGTTGCGGTTCCAGCCGTACGAAGCGAAGGCTTCGGTATTCGACAGCAGATTCTGCGAAAGCAGGGTGACGCCCAGATTGAGGTTGATATTGTGTTCGTCCACGGCCTCGAAGGGATTGAAGGCCACGGGGGTCCAGCTATGGACATTCACCAGATTGGGCACCTTGCGGTATCGCTTCGCGCGGTACACCCCCTCCTGACGCAGCGAATCGACTGCCGAGAAACGCACCGTATCGAGGTTCACGACGTCCCACCGCTTGCGGTCGGGATTCACGACGTTGAGCGGCAGTTTCGAAGGCGCGACCGGGATCAGCGCGTCGGCATCGGCGTCCTGCGCCGCCACATGGTAACCGCGCCTGTCGTAGGCGGTCAGCAGCACCCGTTCCCGCCCCTCGCCGTCGCGCCACGGCACCGGCATGAACGATCCGTAAGCCGACGTCGTGATGCGGTATTCGCGGCGGGTCTTCAGGTCGAAACAGTGGGCTTCGTCCCGGCCCGAAGCGATCGAGCCGAAATAGAGCCTGCCGCCGCCCGCGCGGAGGTTGCTCAGCGTAATGTAGGCGCCTTCGGTAACGGGATGCACGCCGTCGCCGTCGATGCGGCCGAACCACATGCCCGAATCGTCGGTGACGATAACGTAATAGCCCCGCGTGGCATCGTCCCACGCCAGTCCGTGAATCTCGGACCGGTCGGGCGTCGCAAAGCGTTTCTCCGCGCCCTCCTTTCCCTGCACGACGACCGTATAGCGGCCGTCGGGATTGTATTCGACCCACGCGACGGCATCCTCCGACGGCGTGGGATAGAGCGCGTTGCGGCGTCCGACGACCATCCGGGGCGTACCGTCGGCGAGGTCCATGTAGCACAACTGCGAATTGACCCGCTGTTCGAAGAGTTTCGAACGGCGATATTCGGTCCACCACACGCGGCCGCCGGCCATGGCGGGGCGCGTCGAAACCGCCCCCGTATAGCAGATCACCTCCTCTTCGCCCGTGCGGGTGTCGAGCCGCACGAAACGCGACGGCCGGTCGTAGTCGGTCTTGAGCGCCAGCGCCGACGCGGCGTCGAGCGGCAGGGGCCACTGGTAGGTCGTGTAATTGCCGGCGGGCATCGGCGTCAGCGGCTCGGCGCTGTCTTCGACCTGCGGCAGCGACTCCCAGTGCCGCTCCAGCACGTCGAACGTCTCGCGGAAAAGCCGGCTGACATTGGTGTCGTAATATTTTTCGAGCGCGACGCGCGTCGTGGCCAGCACATAGGGGTTACGCGAGCCGTAGCGCGCCACCTTGTCCCAGACCACCTCGCCGTAGCGATCGTAGGCGTAGGAACAGATCTGATAGCCCAGCTCGTAATGGTCGGGAATGTAGTCGCGGTAGGAGCCGCAGAACCATTTGTCGATGTTGCGGCGGTCGCGCGTGTCCTTCCGGTCGCGGCCTACGCGGCCCATGGCGCGGTAACCCAGCGAGAACGAGGGCTGAAGTCCCCGGCCGAACGACGACATGGCCGTTTCGGACATCACGGCGTCGCCCTCCATGGCCCAGATCGGCATGCAGAGCAGGCCGATGGTCGAACCCTGCTGCCCCAGAATATAGCTCAGGGCGCGGATAACGCCCCGGTCAAGGTTGTTGTACTGCACGGCATGGCGGTACTCGTGGGCCACGAGCTGTTTGTACCACGGCATCGAATAGCCGTCGATCGCGGGCGAGGTGAGGAACTCCACACGTTTCGGGAGGTACATCACCAGTCCGTTCGACTGGAAATTTTCGGGGTGCATGACGAAGGGAATACGCATCGGACCGTGACGGAATCCGAACGCAATGTCGGGCCGGACGGTACGGATGTAGAACAGCGTACGCCGCGCCACGGCCGAAACCGTATCGGGATAGATCATCCGCACGTCGGGCGTACGGATCGTGCTCCATTTCAGCCCCGCGGGGTCCGACCCCCACGTATAGTACTGGGCCGAAGCCTCGTGCGCGAAACCGAGGGCGCACAACAAGAGGAGGATATGCAGCAGCCGCTTCACCTACGAACCGGCTTTTTTGCAGCGGTAGCCGCTCTTGGTGAGTATCTCGACCACACGGTCGCGATGGTCGCCCTGAATGATGATCTCCCCCTCCTTGGCCGCGCCGCCGACGCCGCATTTGGTTTTCAGCAGACGCGCCAGTTCCTGCAAATCCGCATCCCGCCCCACGAAGCCTTTGACCAGCGTCACCACCTTGCCCGCGCGCTGCTTGCGGTCGAGCCACACGCGCAGCTCCTGCCGCGCCGGGGGAAGCGTCTCCGCCTCCGGTGTTTCGGTCGTTTCATAGTTGAAGTCGGGATTGGTCGAATAGACCATTCCGAGCCTCGCTTTCCAATCGTTGTCCGCCATATTGTTCGAAATAGTAGAGATCAAACGTCCTTTCGGAACCTCTTATTTTGTGCAAAAATAATAAAATATTACGGTTGTGCACGCCCGACGGCCGAGATCGGCGAAAAAGAGCGCATTCCGCCCTCAAACGGCGGCGCACGCCCACACGTAGATGGAAGCGGGAAGGCGGAGCCGGAGAAAAAGCGACAGCGACGCAAAGAAGAAGCGGCGCAAAGAAGAGACAGCGCAGAGGACGGCAGCGCAGAAGAACGACGGCAACACAGAAGAACCGCGACAGTACAGAGGACCGGAACCAGCGCAAAAGACGGGATCCGGCGCAGAGGACCGGAACCGGCCGCCCCGCCGCTGCAAAAAATCCCGGCCTTGGGAAGAAATTCCGGCCGAAATCACTATCTTTGTTTCCGTATGGCTAAAAAGTTCGGCGACAAACTGCGCAGATTCAATCCCTTCACGCGCCCGGCGACTCTCGAAGAGCTGCCCAAACCGCTGCCGGCCAATCCCGACCAGCGGCTGGTGAAGGTCTACGTAGAAGGCTACGAAGACGTGGCCTTCTGGCGCGGCATCTTCGACCACTTCCAGAACCCCTACCTGCGCTTCGAAATCTCGGTGCCCAACCGCGCCGACCTTCCCAAGGGGAAGAAGGTGCTGATGGGGATGATCCCCCGCTCGTCGGAGGAGCTGATCCTGTGCGTCGATTCGGACTTCGACTTCCTGTTCGCCGACCGCACGGAGCAGTCGCGCGAGGTGAACGCCGCCCGCTACATGTTCCACACCTACGCCTACGCCACCGAGAACTTCCTCTGCTACGCCCCCTCGCTGCACAACGTATGCGTCAAGGCGACCAAGAACGACACGCGCATCTTCGATTTCGTGCATTTCCTGCACGAATACTCCTGCACGATCTACCCGCTTTTCCTCTGGTATGCCTACTCGGCGCAGCTGGCCACGGAGAACGTATTCCCGCTGATCGACTTCAAGTCGGCGGTGCGCATCGGCTATCTCGACCTCGAAAACAACGGCGAGAAAACGCTGGCGTGGCTGCAGAAAAACGTCGCCAAACGCGAGGAGATGCTGCGCAGGCGCAACCCGAAGATGATCGACCCGATGCTCGAATTCGAACAGCAGATCAAGAGCCGGGGCCTGACGCCCGAAAACGCCTATCTGTTCATGCACGGCCACACGCTGATGGACAACGTGGTGATGATCCTGCTCAACTCCGTATGCGAGAAACTGCGGCAGATGTCGATCGCCAAGATCACCGCGTCGAAAAAGCAGGGCGTGGCGCTCAAGAACGAGATGTCGAACTACACCAACTCGCTGCGGTCGATCCGCGACGTGCTGCTCGACAACGAGAACTACACCAAATGTCCGCTTTACAAGCGGCTCCAGCGCGACATCGAGAAATACATCGCCCGCACGATCTGGAACATGAAGCGCAGCGGCGAAATCCGCGACGACTCGACATGGACCATCCTGCGCAACATGCGGCAGGGATAGGAGAGCAAACGATACGAGAGCGGCCTTCGCAATGAAGGCCGCTCTCGTATCGTAATTTCGGGACCGCGGGCGAAAACTCCGCCGCCGGATTCCGCCCGAAGCTCCGGAGAGCCGGAGTGCCGGAGAACCGGAGAGCCGACGGGGCCGAAGCGCCCCGGACAGCGGCCGTCCGCCACTACTTCTTACGAACCACGCGCACGGTGGACTGCGTGGCCTGCCGCACGAAGACCTGCGGGCCGCGGGCGTACTTGCGCCACAACTCGTCGGTATAGCCGCGCACGGTCAGCAACTCCATATTCTCGGCCTTCATCACGTCGAAGCCCGCTTCGCGCAGCGCCTCGATCGCCTCGTCGATGTGCCACGAGTTATCGACGCACAGGCTCAGGTTCACGGCCGAATTGTGGATCAGATTGGTCTTGATGCGGAAACGCTCCAGCAGCGAGAAGATCGTGGCGAACTTCTCCTCCAGCACGAACGAGAAGTCGCGCGAACGGATCGTCAGCAGCACCTGATCCTTCTTGAGAATCAAGATCGGCACCTCGACCGGCGCCGACATGCCGCGAATCACGGTGCCCGGTTTGCGCTTGTCGCCGAAAGGCCGCACGTAAAGCGGAATATTCTTGTTCTGCAGCGGTTTGATCGTCTTGGGATGGATGATCTGCGCGCCGCTGTAGGCCAGCTCGATCGTATCGAGGTAGTTCAGTTCGGCGATCTGCACGGCGTCGGGGAAAATCTTCGGATCGGCGTTCAGCACGCCGTCCACGTCCTTCCACACGGCCATCGACTCGGCGTCGAGGATATTGGCCACCACGGCCGCTGAGTAGTCCGAGCCTTCGCGCCCCAGCGTGGTGGTCGTGCCGTCGGGCGCACCGCCGATAAAGCCCTGTCCGACAAAGATATTCTCGACGCACTCGGCCAGCGCGCCCTTCAGCAGCGGCGCCGAAGCTTCGATATCGACCCCGGCGTCCTTGTGACGCTGCTCGGTGAGGAAACAGCGGCGCATGTCGATCCAGCGGTTCGACACTCCGGCATAGTTGAGATACTCCGAGATGATCGTCGTCGAGACCAACTCGCCGAAGGCCACGATCGTATCGTACCACAATTCGGCGTCGGAGGGTTTGTAAACCGTTTCCACGGCCACGCGCTCCAGCTCGTCGAAGAGCGCATCGACCCGTTCGAGCTGTTTATGGCCGCGCCACAAATCGTCGATGATGCCCGCATGGTACTCCCTCAGCGCGGCGACATGCTCCATGGAGAGCTGTTTGTCGCCCTTCTGAAGTCCTTCGAACACCTTTTCGAGCGCGTTGGTCGTCTTGCCCATGGCCGAAACGATGATGAAGAGATTCTGCTCGTCGTCGATAATCTTGCGCAGGTTGCGCACTCCGTCGGCATTACGCACCGACGCACCGCCAAATTTGTAAACCTTCATGTTATCTCTCTTTTTAACCTAACCTACCTTCTTTACCGTCCGAAGGCGACCGGCCGCCGGACTCCCGCGGCGGAACGCCGCGTCGAACGACCGCACCCCAACGCCTCACGCAGGAGGCGTTTGCCGCGGCGCGACAGGGCTTCCGCCCGGATCATTTCTGTTTTTTCACCTCTTTGTAAGGCACTCCGATATTCTGGAACAGGAACGAATAGGTGTCCGCCTCCTCGGCGATACGTTTGGAGGTGGGTTTGCCCGCCCCGTGGCCCGCATTCGACTCGATGCGGATCAGCACCGGCGCATCGCCGGCCTGACAGTGCTGCATCTGGGCGGCGAACTTGAACGAGTGCGCCGGCACGACGCGGTCGTCGTGGTCGGCCGTCGTCACGAGCGTCGCGGGGTATTTCACACCCTCGCGGATGTTGTGCAGCGGCGAATATTTATAAATGTAGTCGAACTGCTCCTCGTTTTCGCTCGATCCGTACTCCACGGCCCAGCCCCAGCCGATCGTGAATTTGTGGTAGCGGAGCATGTCCATCACGCCCACGGCGGGCAGGCAGACGGCATAGAGGTCGGGACGCTGCACCTCGCAGGCGCCGACCAGCAGGCCGCCGTTCGAACCGCCCGCAATGGCGAGCTTGTCCGACGAAGTGTATTTTTCGGCGATCAGGTACTCGGCCGCGGCGATGAAGTCGTCGAAAACGTTCTGCTTGTTTTCGAGCATGCCCGCCTTGTGCCACGCTTCGCCGTACTCCGAGCCGCCGCGCAGGTTGGCCACGCAGTAGATGCCGCCCTGCTCGACGAACATCAGCGCCGAGGGGTTGAAGCCGGGCGTGAGGTTGATCTGAAAACCGCCGTAAGCGTAAAGCAGGCAGGGATTCTTGCCGTCGCGCTTCATGTCCTTGCGGCGGG
>ERZ834382.604-NODE-604-length-41905-cov-4.716392_pt1 | contig 41905 bp, 30 predicted proteins | sample MGYA00519692_ERZ834382 | MGnify/ENA primary metagenome ERZ834382 (study PRJEB31850, sample SAMEA3708751) | human gut metagenome | biome: human gut; feature: human-associated habitat; material: faeces | place: China | collected 2014 ...
GTTTATAAAGTGTGGATAACTTCTCACAATCCTGCCAGATCCACCTCATAGATAAATCTCTCCGGTTCTTTCTCCGGCTGATAAAACATGCTCAGATACCAAGGATAATACTCGATTCCTTCATTCTTCATCACATTTTCCTTGCAGAATACAATCTTTCTTCCAAAATCCCAGTTCTCTACAGCAGATACTTTATTCAATGCCGAATGTTTCTGATAATCGTTTCCTGATTTTATTTCCAGAAGATCTACTTTCATTCCATTTTGAATCACGAAATCCAATTCCCCATATTTTTTAGACTCAAAATAATTTAAAGAGAATCCATTTGCTTTTATTATCTGGGCAAATAGATTTTCCAAAATACTTCCCATATTTACTTCCATATTGCCCTGTAAGAGTTCGAATTGAATATTCTCCATACAGGAAGCACACAGAAGTCCTGTATCCCCCATGAATAGCTTGAACAGATTTCGTTTCTCGTTAAGCTGCAGAGGCGGCTGCGGCTCTGTCACATTATATGATGGAAGTGCAACGCCTGCGTCACTCAGCCAAAGGAATGCATTCCCATACCGGTTCATTCTTCCATTTTCATCAATCCGATTCAGGAAAAATCGCCTGTTCTTATCATCTAACTGCGAAGCAATACTGTCAAAGATTGCTTTGATTTTTATCTTTTCCGTACTTTCGGAATATTTGGATATGTCCTGTCTGTATAATTCCAGGATACTTCTCTGTAGTTGTATTACTTTTCCAACATCATGTGTAGTTACATAAGTTTGTACAACATCCGGCATCCCCCCCACAACAATATAGGTTGCAAACAGCTTCAACAAAGTTTCATGCATCACCTTTGGAACCGCTTCATGTTTTTCATAACAAGTCTGTAACGTTTTTAACGTAGATTCCTGTACTCCATTCGCTGTAAGATATTCTTTGAAATTCATCGGATACATATATACGATTTCTTCAAATCCTACCGCATAAGATGGAACTTCCTTATATTGAACTCCCAAAAGAGATCCTGATTCTATATAATCAAATCTACCGTCTTCCACAAGGAATTTTATTGCACATCTTGCATTCGGACATTCCTGTATCTCATCCAGGAAAATCAGAGTCTTCCCCGGTTCTAATTTCTGCATCTTAAACGCTGTGAGATTCTCAATAATCGTATTCGCATCTAATTTGCCTTCAAAGATTTTTTCTGCCCCTTTGTCTAAGATGAAATTTATTTCAACAAAGTATTCGTACTGCTCTTTCGCAAACTCTCGGATAATCGTTGTCTTTCCGATCTGTCTTGCTCCAATGATACAAAGTGCTTTCTTTTTCTTCTGATTCTTCCACGAAATTAATTTCTCTGAGATTTCTCTTTTTAACATTGTTCCAACCTCCTGATATTAGTATTGTAACATTTTTCCGAGGTTATTCAATGTGTTTCGTTACATTTTTCCGCGTTTTTTATCGATTTTCGTTACATTTTTCCGCACTTTTTCACTATGTTTTGTAATATTCCCATTGTTTCCAATGCATGGAATTAAAGTTGCTGTTTTATTATCTCTCATCCATTCTCTTATACAATTCAATAAATTCTTCTGCCAGAATGCGAAAACTTTCCGCACTCATCAGCTGATCTTCTGCATGCATCAGAAGCATAGAACCGCCAGAACTGCTAAATTTATTAGTTTCATCAGATTCATTAATGATCTCACCGTTCATATCCATTGCCAAAAGATCTGCATGAGCGTCATGTCCAAGTTCAAATGCTTTCTCGCCTTCTTCAATCAGCTCCGTTGCTTCGTCATATTTTCCTTCTTTCGCACGTTGGATTGCATTGATAAAATGTGTTCTCGCTGTGCTCATATATGTAATGATCTGAAAACATGCTACTTCAATTTTTTCATTCATTTTCTGTTTCTCTCAATTCTGATTATTCACTCAACAGCTGGCTTGCTTCCTTCCAGCACTGCCGTCCTGCTGCCAGGATGGAACACGGCTGATCCAACGTGATCATTCCACCCTCTGCTGTTGAGATAAACCCTCCGGCTTCCATCACGATCAGTGATGCTGCCGCATAATCCCACGGATACAGCATCAGTTCAAGATAGACTCCATTTGCACCGGATGCCACACGGCAGATATCAAGTGCTGCTGAACCACCGGCACGAATTCCAAGGCTGTTCAGATACAGCTTCTTCGCATGGTCAAAGATTCTGTCTGTATCTTCTGTCTGATAGCGTGCAGTTCCGAATGCAACCAGATTGTCTGCAAGTCCTTTATCCGAACAGTGAATCTCTTTTCCGTTCAGCTTCGCTCCTTCGCCTTTCACAGCGGAATACATTTCTCTTGTGTAAGGGTTGTAAACACAGCCAAACAGCATTCTTCCAAACTTTGTCAGACCGACTGAGATACAGCTGTGCTTGTAATCAAAGATAAAGTTCGTCGTTCCGTCAATCGGATCTATAATGAAGCAATATCCATCTCCAAGTTCCTGCTGCATCCCGTCTTCCTCTGCAAGGAATGTCGCTTCCGGTATAAGCTGACGCAGGTTCTGAATCAGATAAAACTGAATCTCCTTGTCATGCTTTGTCACAAAGTTTGCAGTTCCTTCTTTATCAAAAACTGTCAGTTCCTCGTCCTGTGCCTGAAGCATCAGTTCCCCTGCCAGTGTTACTATCTTTATAATTTCATCGTATAACATGTTGGTTGTAGTCCTTTCCGCCTTTCTAGTAAAGATTCCATTTTTCTATGTTGCTGATTCTGCTAATACTTCTTTGTCTTTCTATCTTATCACGATTTCCTACATTAATCTATATAGAACAAAGAATGTGCTCGGCACATTCTTGCGCCTGCGGCGTTGCTGAGCGCCAGTGACGCTCGTCCAGCAACGACCGAAGTGAAACGTAGACGCTTGCGACGCCTACTTTGTACGCCGCAGTGCGCATCCTAAGCGGAGCGTTTTTTATATGTTAGGAAAGAACTTTCCTAACATATAAAAAAGCATCTGCAACCGGCCAATTCAGGCTGTGCAGATGCTTTTTCGTATTTTCATCCTCTATTTCATCGCATCTTTAATTGCTGTCAGAAGCTCATCATAAGTCTCATATGCCGGAAGTTCCGGATGATCTGCTTTGATCTGCTCTGTGCTGCGGAACAAGAATCCTGCCTTACTTGCCTGGATCATGCCAAGGTCATTGTAGGAATCTCCGCTTGCGATCGTATCGAATCCGATAGACTGCAGTGCTTTCACAGTACTCAGTTTAGACTGCTCTACGCGCATCTTGAATCCTGTGATCTCGCCGTCCTCAGCTACTTCCAGACTGTTGCAGAACAGTGTTGGCCAGCCCAGCTTCTCCATCAGCGGTGTGGCAAACTGTGTAAATGTATCACTGATCAGGATTACTTGGCTAAATGTGCGGAGCTCATCTAAGAACTCTCTCGCTCCCGGAAGCGGATCGATCTTTGCGATTGTCTCCTGGATCTCTTTCAGTCCGAGACCATGCTCTTTCAGAATTCCAAGTCTCCAATTCATCAGTTTATCATAGTCAGGTTCGTCTCTTGTTGTCTTCTTGAGTTCCGGAATTCCACTCGCCTCTGCGAATGCGATCCAGATCTCCGGTACAAGTACTCCCTCTACATCAAGACATGTTATATACATCGCAATATTCCTCCATCTGTTTCATTCTCTAATCACTTTATTACTTTACTGTAATGTATTGATTTTAACATATATACTACATATTTACTACTTATTTTTTACGACAGTGAAAAAGGAGACCAGATATCTGATCCCCTTTCCCATCTTCTATTACTCCATAATAGGTTTCAGTGCTTCTGCAAGCTTCTCTTTCTCAGCTTCTGCCTCTGCAAGATCTTTACCAAGTGTTGTGTAGTAGATCTTGATCTTCGGCTCTGTTCCGGATGGGCGAACGATTACTGTCTCGTTGTTCTCCAGCTTGTAAACAAGTACGTTAGCCTTCGGAAGTCCTGTTTCTTCTGTCTTCTCGTAATCGATCACGCTGGCTACTTTGTATCCTGCGATCTCTTCCAGAGGATTCTTACGAAGATTTTCCATGATTCCTGACATCTTATCCATTCCGCTCAGTCCCGGGAATTCAAAGCTATCGATCTTGTTGAGATAACGTCCGTACTGTGCGTAGATCTCTTCCAGTCTCTGTTTCAGTGAGCTTCCGATGCTTCTGTAGTAAGCGGCCATCTCACAGATCAGCATAGATCCGATGATTGCATCTTTATCACGTACATAAGGTCCTGCAAGGTATCCGTAGCTCTCTTCAAATCCGAAGATAAAACGGTCAACTTCTCCTGCTGCCTCGAGGTTCGCAATCTGATCTCCGATCCATTTGAATCCTGTCAGTACGTTGCGAAGCTCTACTCCGTAATGCTCTGCAACTGCATCTGCAAGTGGTGTAGATACAAGAGATTTCACTGCTACCGGTTTCTCAGGCATTGTGCCTTTCTCGATACGTCCTGCTGCAATGTAGTCAAGAAGAAGAACTCCGACTTCATTTCCTGAAACAAGCTCATAGGATCCGTCCGGGCACTTCATAGCAATTCCTACACGGTCTGCATCTGGGTCTGTTGCAAGCATGAGGTCTGCGCCTGTCTCTTTCGCAAGATTCAGTCCCAGCTCAAGTGCTGCAAAGATCTCTGGGTTCGGGTAACTGCATGTTGTGAAATATCCATTCGGGTACTCCTGCTCCGGTACGATTGTTACATCTGTGATTCCGATGTCTTTAAGTACACGTGTTACCGGTACTAATCCAGATCCATTCAGTGGGCTGTATACAAGCTTAAGTCCTGCACTCTTACACAGACCCGGACGAACCTGACGGGACTCGATTGCCTCATACAGTGCATCCTTACAGTCATCTCCTACGAAACGGATCAGACCTTCTTCAACTCCCTGAGCGAAAGACATATACTTCGCACCTGTAAGTACATCTGTCTTCTGGATCTCTTCGTATACGATTGCTGCTGCATCATCTGTCATCTGGCATCCATCCGGTCCGTATGCCTTATATCCGTTATACTTCGCCGGGTTGTGGGATGCTGTTACCATAACACCTGCGTTGCAGTTATAATAACGTGTTGCAAATGAAAGTGCCGGTACCGGCATCAGAGCATCGTAAATTCTTACTTTAATTCCGTTCGCTGCAAGAACTCCTGCTGCTGTCTTCGCAAACACATCACTCTTGAGACGGCTGTCGTAGCTGATCGCTACTGTCTGTGTACCGCCCTGTGTCTTTACCCAGTTGGCAAGTCCTTGTGTAGCCTGACGAACAACGTAGATATTCATTCTGTTTGTTCCTGCTCCAAGAACACCACGAAGTCCGGCTGTTCCAAACTTCAGCGCAACTGCGAAACGCTCCTTGATCTCATCATCATTTCCCTCGATTTTTGCTAATTCAGGCATCAGATCTGCGTCTTCCAGGTCTGCTGTCATCCAGCGCTTATACTCTTCCTGATACATCTTAATCACTCCTATCATTTACTTAAAATGTAAAATTATTGCAATTCAGCCATACAACGTAAGACCGTCAGTTTATGACCACTTCGTTGTATGGCTGAACTGTTTCTAAACTTTACAAGTCTAGTCATATTATACCATGCAGGCTCATTTACAGCAACATTCCCTATCTATTTTACCACTCATTTTTTCTGTTGGTTTTTCTGATTTCTCCTCTTTCAAAAGCTGTTCAAACTGTGCTTCCGGCATCGGTCTGCTAAAATAGAACCCCTGAAGGTAATCGCAACCGTAATCTCTCAGAAATTCTGCCTGCTCCTCGGTCTCCACTCCTTCTGCAACGACTTTCATATCCAGTCTATGTGCAAGTTCTACCAGCGAAAGCAGAATACTGTTGTTTTTCTTGTCTGTACCAAGCTTACGGACAAATCCCATATCCAGCTTCATGATATCAAATTCATAATCCCTGATCGTGCTGAACGAGGACACTCCGCTTCCAAAATCATCTACCAGAAGCTTCACACCTGATTCATGCAGGTTGGAAAGGAACTTAACCCCCTCTTCTGTGATCGTCGCATAAGCAGATTCTGTAATCTCAAAGCAGATCTTTTTCTTGGACAGCTTAGATGCATCCACATCTCTTCTGATCTCAAGCATGATCTCTTCATCCATCAGATCCATTCTTGACAGGTTCACAGTGATCGGAAGTATTTTCTTACCTTCTGTTTTTCTGCGTTCCAGAAAGCTCTGTACAGCCCCATAGATAAATGCATCCAGCTTCGTGATATGACCACTTTCTTCCAATGGCGGTATGAAATTTTCTGGAAGGAGCATTCCGTTTTGCGGTGACTCCCAGCGGGCAAGTGCTTCGGCAAATACGATTTCTCTCGTCTTTGCATCATAGATCGGATGATAATAGACTTTGATCTCCTGGTTTTTGATTGCATCATCCAACTGGATCAATGCCATACTTCCTTTCTCATAATCTTTCTTCATCTCTTCATTGAAAATACAATAAGGCTGAACATACTGATTGGTGATCTGAAGCTTTGCGAGCTTCGCCTTATCACACATATCCGTTATATTTCCTTCCTTGTTATCCGAAATATAATAAATCCCGCATCTTCCATAAATATCAACTTTACTGCTTTTCCTGCAGTAAACTCGATGCGTCAATTCCGGAAGACGTTTCAGATTAAGATATTTTGTTTCTACCAACAGGACAAATCTATCTGCCTCTATCCTTCCGATCTCCAACGGCCTCAAGAAACTATTTCTCAGGAAATTCACCCACTGGCAAAGCACTTCATCTCCTGCTTCATAGCCAAACAGATCATTGATTGCCTTAAATCTCTGGATATTGAAATACAGAACCGCATAATTTCCATTTGGATTTCTCTTAAGAATCTCTTCCGCCTTGTGAGCAAAGCCTATTCGGTTCCTTGCCCCTGTGACAGAATCTGTTTCGAACTCATCTGTCATATCTTCAACTACAACAAGAATCACACCCCGTTGTTTGTCGAACCAGTGGTAGGTGTATCGTTCGACTCTGTTTTTTACATTGTATGCCTGGAAAGAAAACTCTCCGGTCATTCGGAGTTTCTCTTCCAATGATTCAAACGAGGTGCAGTGCAGGAAATGCTTTTTATCCTGCTCTGCTACTCTTTCTTCTGACAGCCTTTCTACTACGTCCTCGTAAAAAAGCTGCTTGTTTTCCGGAAACTTTATCTCTTTGAAATTACAGGAACGAAAGAAAATATGATGCTTGCGCAGATCGATCAAAGCTACCGCCTCAAAATCATTCTGATAAAGGATTCTACGAACTTCTGTGTCAATATATCTCTGTGTCACATCTGTCCATATCATCAATGCTTCAACATGACTATTTTTCCGGTTCTTATGCATCTTCATATCGATCCGATAAAACCCGAATTCTTTTTTCTGCTTAAAGTAATAATGATATTGGAATTTCAGAATTCCTTCTTCATATCTTCGCAGAAGCTCCGCTTTACGGAAAATATCCCTGAATTCATCCAGTTCATCTATAAAAACAATATTCGGATGAATATACTTTTTCATCCACTTTGACAGACTGATGTCTTCTATCTGATCTTCATTCAGCATATCTTCTTCTGTTGTGATAGCCAGGATCCTGTCCTCTGTAACATCCATATAGATTGCACAAACCTGATCTCCTGTCTGCGTCATAAGGAAATTCATACGTTCCTGATAAAGAAGCTCCCGGTCTCTCTCTCTTCCCACTGTTGTTGTCCCATTATTTTTTTCTTCGATTCCCATATCCGTTCCCCACTTTTAGAATGACAATCCTGTTTACATAGAAATAATTCCCAATACATTTGCAATAGAACTAAGTAAAATAATGACCAGGAAGATTGGTGCCAGATATTTCAAAAAGAACATGTATAATTTCTTTCTCTTAAATGCAGATGACTGCTCGATCTCCCTTGCGATCTTGTCAAATCCAACTGTACGAATAATCAAGAAACATGTTGCAAGTGCTGCAAGCGGCATCATCACGGAGTTTGTCAGGAAGTCGAAGAAGTCCAAACTTGCCATTCCGAAGAACTGGATGAAGTCCAACGCTCCGTATCCCATAGAAGATAATGTTCCGATAACGATCATAACAACAGCCATCAAAATACAACATCTAGGTCTGCTCCAATGCAACTCATCCTGGAAGGTAGATACGCTTGTCTCCAGAAGTGAGATTGCACTTGTTGCTGCTGCAAGAAGTACTAATACGAAGAACAGGATTCCAGCTACTCTTCCTACTCCCATACTTGCGAACACTTTCGGAAGTGTGATGAACATCAGAGACGGTCCTGCCTGCAGGTCATCCGGATTTCCGCCTGAGAATGCAAATACTGCCGGAATGATCATAAGTCCTGCGAGCATTGCGATCGCTGTATCGAAAATCTCAACCTGTGTTGTAGACTTCTCAAGATCAACATCTTTACCAATATAAGAACCATATGTATACAAAATTCCCATTGCGATTGACAGAGAATAGAACATCTGTCCCATCGCTGCAACAACTGTCATTGCTGAGAAATGCTTTGGATTCGGAATCAGGAAATACTTCACACCTTCGATAGCTCCCGGTCTTGTCACGGAATAAATCGCTACAATGATCGCAAGGATAACCAGAATCGGCATCATGATCTTAGAAACACGTTCTACTCCATTCTCAACTCCTGCAAGGATAACGCAGAATACAAGAACGGCAAATACGATAAACCATACTTCCACCTGAATGGAATCTGAAATAAAACTTGTAAAATATCCATCCTGTGCAACGGTCTGCACATTTCCTTTCAGATACTCTACCAGATACTTAATAACCCATCCACCGATCGAACTATAGTACGGTACGATCAGCATCGGGATCACTGCATTGAGCCATCCACCGATCTTGAATGCTTTCGTCTTACCAAATGTCTGATAAGCTCCGACCGGACTTTTTCTTGTCATTCTTCCAAGTGCTGTCTCAGACATAATTAAAACATAACCAAATGTTACTGTCAAAAGCAAATATACGAGAAGGAAGATTCCTCCACCATACTTTGCAGCCAGATACGGGAATCTCCAGATATTTCCCAGGCCGACTGCCGACCCCGCTACAGCAAGCACATACCCGATTTTTCCAGAAAAGCTTGCTCTCTTCCCTGATTGTCCATTGTTACTCATAAAGCCCTCCCTTTAGCTAACAGTTTCTACTGCTATTTTTTCTTCTTTTTTTCTTTTCTCTGTACATAAGATCATCCGCTATCTTTACATATTCTTCGAGCGTATTTTTCTCTCCCGGATGTGCACAGATGTAGCCAATGCTTGATGATACTTCATAAGGGAAATCACCTATTTCATTTGCACGCTTTAGCGCCGCATTTATTTTCCCTTTCATCTTCTCTCCGGTCTCTTCGTTACAGTTCGAAATAGTCATAACAAACTCATCTCCTCCATAACGCACTACCAGCGAATTTTCCGGGCAGACTTGTTTTAATGTCTCTGCCACCGTCCGAATTGCAAGATCTCCGTTCTCATGTCCATAGGTATCATTGATAAACTTCAATCTGTTAATATCAGCAAACAAGATCAACGTATCCCGATTCTTTTTTCGGTCCTCGTAGAGCAGCTTTTCTGCATACCGTGTCAATCCGATCCGGTTATAGACACCGGTCAGAGCATCTGCAGAACTCAATGCATCCAGCACTTCGTTCGCTTTTTTCAAGGCAAGACGCTCCAGTAAGATCTCCATCGACATATTGATGCTGTGAGCCCAACTATAAATGGACTCATCATCAATCAATGTCACACTGTCTTTGATCACACAGTATCCAATCTCTCTTTCCTGAAAATGCACCGGACAGATCAAATAACTATGACTTTCTTCGTCCTTCTGATTTTGCGGAAATAAAGTTCTTACATCAATCGGCTCTTCATAGGATAACAGATTTCCCTGCTCCCATGCAAACATAACTGACATTTTTTCATCAAACCCGTCCTCTGAAACAGATTTATTTGAATATGGATAGAGTTTTTCCCCTCTGTTGACCATCAGATACATCGCCTGACATCCGATCTCACTGACACTTTCCGTTAACACACTGCAATACTCATCCCAATTCTCACATTGTACCAATTTCTTATACATAACCCGCATATTCATATTTATATGCCCTTGCATAAGCAAGGATTCCACAAACAACCGCCGGTCGATCTTCATACGATCCCACGATTCCTTACAACCACAGCTCGACCGATACGTTACTTTGGTCTCCAGATTTATGATCTGCGGAATCTCTTCGCCGGAAATCAGACGGAAAAGTGCATCACACCCCTGATATCCTGCGCCAAACGTTCCTCTGTCTACCGTTGTCAGACGCGGTTTGTAAGATTCTGCAGACTTGGCATTGTCAAATCCAGCTACAAGAAAATCTTCCGGCGCATAAAATCCATGCTCTCGCGCCGCCGCACAATAACCGATTGCCATCTCATCATTTGCCGCGATCAGGCAGTCCGGAAGCCCACCTTCTGCTTCCCAGAAATCTTCAAATGCTTTTTTTCCACCCACATAAGTATAATTGGAATAACGGATCCACTCCTCTTTTAATTCCAGTCCAGCCTCTTTCATTCCGTCTTTCACGCCAAGAAGACGCTGGTTTGATTCATAATTGTTGTATTCCGGACCAGCGAGAAAGAAAATCTTCTTGCAACCATGTTTCTCGATCATGTGTTGTGTGATTTCCTTCATAGGCTGATAGTTATCACATCCCACACGATGCAGCCCTTCCATAACAAACTCCATACTTATTGCAGGCTTTCCACTCTCCGCCAGCATTTTCGCCAACTTTTCACGTTCCTGATACGAAGTAATATTATTCGCAGCAAGTATAAATCCGTCATAATCCTCATAATGAATCAGAGAAAATACTCCGTATTCCCCTTTGTTGTACAGTAAATCTTCACTGTCTCCACCATAGCAGTTAAAAATATAGAGATCTGCTCCCTCTTCTTTTGTTCTCTCAAGAACTCCATGCATGACTTCTTTCATGATCTCTACATTGAATCCGCCCTGCAATAAAGCAATCTTTTTCTTCATCCCCACGCCTCCCGTTTTAAAGGCCATTATTATTTCTATTTTACCATTCACAGCTTTGAATAGCAACTATGTTCCAAGTGCTTTGTAGCTCATTGTTTTGTAGCTCATTTTCAAACCTGTCACACGCAAAACTAAATAAGGGATTTCAATCAGTATCAGCTATCGTATTCTTCTGCTTTTTCGATCAATCTCTGGATTTCCTGATTACACACACCGATCTGTACACCGGCATTGATCACGCGTTTACATTTTTCCATTGTCTCAAACGCTTTTTGAAGAGTCTCTTCTTTGATTTCTTCAAAAGGTGCCTCTGTGATCACTTCTGCCGCCAACAGCCTGGCCAGCTGGTAATCTATATCATTTTCATACAGAATCCCCGCCGCAAATGGGATATGCTCCTTCTGAAGCTTTCGATAAACCGGAATTCCACTACCACCGGAAGAGATCACGAACACTTCCGGCTCACCCTCCGGCGCAGGAAGTTCAATGCTTCCAAAAAGCGGGTCAAAATATCCATTATTGATTCCATACAATTCGCGAATGATTTCTTCTGTAAATACTTCTTCCGGACTTCCGTAATGTGAAATCGTCTCGCCTTTGACACAGATGATCTTATCTGAAATCTTCTGTGCCAGATCGATTTCATGAAGAGACATAATCACCGTAATCTTCTTCTGCCTTGCCATCCGCTCAAGGATAGACAACAGCTCCAACTTATATTTTACATCCAGAAACGAAGTCGGCTCATCTAAAACGATCACATCCGGGTCCTGACAGATTGCTCTCGCCAGCAGAACGCGCTGCTTCTGTCCATCACTAATCGCATTAAAATCACGGTTGCCGAGCTCCTGCGCATGCACCGCCTGCATCGCCTCTTCCACCAGACATTCATCTTCCTGCGTCAGAATCCCAAGTCGTCCTGTGTAAGGATAACGTCCAGTCGCCACAATATCATGACAAGTCATCAACTCTGTCTTGATCCGATCCGTCAACACGACCGCCATCTTAGACGCAAGCTCTTTGTACGGCAGTTTCAGAAGAGAAGTATCGTCAAAAAATACATTCCCTCCAACGACTTTCAGCTGTCTTGTAATACTTTTCAAAATCGTTGACTTTCCTGAACCATTCGGCCCGATCAAAGTCACGATCTCCCCCTTGTTGATCCCGATATTAATATCACGGATCAGGGAGTTTCCATTATAACCTACCGACAGGTCTTTCATTTGAAAATAATAATCTGCCATCTTATTTTCTTCCTCCCTTCGGTATCATCATATAGATAACGATCGGTGCACCCAGAATAGAAGTCACCGTACTGATATTCAATTCCACCGGTGCCAGTGCCATTCGTGCGATCAAGTCACAGATCATACAGAACACAGCTCCCATAAAGAACGTTCCCGGTATAACCACGATCGGTTTTGATGTTCCAAATGCCTTCCTTGCAAGAAACGGAACTGCGATTCCCACGAAGGAAATCGGTCCCGCAAATGCTGTCACACACGCTGACAGAATACTGGAAAGCAAGATCAAAATCACGCGAAATGTCTTGATGTTGACTCCCATACTCTGCGCATATGCTTCTCCCAATTGATATGCACTGATTGGTTTGGACAGGAAAAATGTAAACAGCACCGCAAGTCCGACAACCACTGCTGCCACACGAATATTGCTCCAGCTCATTCCGGAAAAACTTCCCTGTGACCACCCGTGCAGATTCACAATATCAGAATCATCCGCAAATGTCACAACAAAATCCGTGATAGCCGAACAGATATATCCGATCATGATCCCCCCGACAAGAAGAGACGCCATATGCTGCACTTTTTTCGACATCAGAAGGATAAATCCCGTCGAGATCAGCGACCCGATAAATGCTGCAAGAATCAGTGTATACGAAGAAAATCTTCCGATATATTTCAAATACACGATCATTGTAAGTGCCACGACCATTTTCGCTCCGGAAGAAATTCCGAGAACGAAAGGTCCGGCAATAGGATTAGAAAAAAATGTCTGCAGCAAAAAGCCTGAAAGAGACAATGCACCACCAAGCAGCGCTGCCATCAGAATTCTCGGAAGACGGATCTTCCATATAATATTGTACTCTGTCGCCGCTCCTTCTTTCAGAAAGAGAATGCGCAGAATCTTAGGCACCGGAATATGAACATTTCCGGTATTGATATTTAGCACCGTCACAACACAAAATACTGCTGCAAGAATCAGAAATACCGCTGTGTATCTTGTACGCCGTCTGAAATTTTCCTGATGAAAACTTGTCTGCTCCATTCTTCTACTCCATCTTTTCAAGAAATGTCATCTGAGATGCATCACCGTCTGTCAGCATCAGATGCATATCTTTAATCAGCTCTCCGACTGTATCTGTTGCCTGATATAAGTTCTTTCCAGTATACCAGACATTTCCGTCTTTCACCGCCTTGAATTCAGAGAACAATTCATTCTTTGCTTCCAACTCACTGATACTATTTATCTGTCCGTCGATCGTCCCGTTGTAGATCAGATAATCTGCATCTACAGCAGTCGCATAGAATTCCTCCATCGTCAGTTTAACAGATGGTGCGTTGCTGTCCGGATTCTTCAGATCTTTGAACGCATATCTTCCACCTGCGATTTCGATCATTGACGGAATATAATCGTCAGATTTTCTCACAACGATTGAACCATCTGTACTCACATAGAAATAAGCAACCGTCTTTTCCGTGTTCTCAAAGCCTTTCAGTTCCTCGATTACATGAGCCTGCTGGTCAAAAAATGTATCCGCTTCTTCCTCTTTATTCAAAAGCGCCCCATAAAGCTTGATCCACTCGGTTCTTCCAAGCGGATGTGACTCATAACTGGAGTAGTCTACAAATACCGGAATCCCAAGATCTTCGATCATTTCCTGTACCTTCGGTGTATGAAGGATCATCGTTGATTCGATTGCCAGATCACAGTCTCCGTCAACGAGAGTCTCATAATCCGGTTCGCTGTATTTTCCCGCAAATGTCATCGCTCCGGATTCCATTGCTTCCTTTGCACTCTCTACATACCAGCCAGAGGCCTCAAGTCCGGAGAATTTCACCTTGTCAATTCCGCCGATTGCATCAAACAGAGACATGGATGCTGTCGCCGCCATATAAATGTTCTCTGTCGGCTGCTGGATCACAACAATATCATCCGCCAGATTTTCCGGTTCTTCTTTTCCTTTCGGAACAATCAGATATTGCTTATCTTCATGGACATCGATTAACTTATATCCGTCCTTATAATAGTATACATCGAATTCTGTCGCGTAAGTCAGATCCATTGTAGATTCATAGGTAAGCCCTTCGATCTCCGGTGCTTTTTTTGTCTTGTCAGCTGCATCTTTGGTCTTATCCTTTGTCACATCTGTACCTGCTGAATTATTACCGCTGTTTCCACCGGAGGCTGCGGTAGAACCGCAGCCTCCGAGCAGAAGTGCAGCTGAAAGCATGAACGCTGTGATTCTGCATCTTCTTATCTTCATTCTATTTTTCTCTCCTATTTCTCTGCCGCTGCTACTGCCGCATCAAACTTCTCGTTCGTCAGCTCTTCACATCCGTAGAGAACACCGTAAACCTTGATCCACTCCTGCTTTCCAAGTTCTGTCTTTTCCTCAGAAGAACGATCAACGAGTACCGGAATTCCAAGTGTCGCAAGCTTCTCTGTCAGATTTTCAAACTGTTCTGTCTGCTCTTCTACTGTCAGAGTCTCTTTCGTATCTTTACTGTCTTTATCTGCTTTTTTGTCAGTATCTTTCGCTGCATTTTCCTCAGAATCTTCTCTTGGAAGAATATCGCCGGAGAACAAAGCAAGATTCACTTCACTCTTCACAAAGTTCTTTAACTTCAGTTTATCCGCTGTTCCTGCATATGCAACTTCAGCATTCTTCTCTCCGTCTTTTGCTTTCATCTTATCAGCAATCTCGGATACTGTACAGTCTTTGCTCTTCATTCCAACTGCCGCAATATTATCAAGAAGATCTAGATCTTTCATCATATTCAGAATCTCATCAGACTCTGCATAAGTATGATCTGTCGGTTTTTTCACAATGATCATATCCTGCTCAAGACCAACCGGAACTTCCACATCCTCCGGAACGATCAGATATTTCACAACATTTCCCTTGTAAAGCTCTGCTGCCAGTTCCTGTTCGCTTGTGCCGTTGTTATCCGAAGCTGCGGATTCCTCGACAGAAGCATCTACTTTGCTTTCTGCATCTGAGTTCTTAGAATCTTCTGATCTATTGATCGTAACAGAAGCTACTTTCTTCTTGGAAGACTTCTCTTTATCTTCTGCGGACTTCTCATTTTCAGACTTTGTTTCCTCTGCTTTTTCCGGGTCTCTTGCTGTGTCCTTCGTCATATCGATTTCAAGAAGTACAATCCCCTGATCATAATGATAAATCTTGAAATATTCTGCATAGTCAAGCTTTGTCTCTGACTGATATTCCAAACCTATGATTTCAGGTGCTTTTTCATCCAGCTTCTGGTTACTGCTTGTTGAAATATCTGTTCCGTTTGCAGATGTTCCTCCATTCGCCGCTGCAAGATAAATGAAAATCGTATATTCTATCTCATGTGCAACAGACATTTTATCTGTCATTCCAATAATCTTATTATTCTGATTCAATGCAACCGGGATAACAACTGTCGCTGATCCGCCGCCCTTTGTTGTGTAATACTTATTTCCGTTCGCTTTCACATACTGATAATGATCACTGCTGAACACGAGTGTTGCATAAGCCTGTCCATTCTGGATCGTCACTTTATTACAAGTAATCTGAACCTTACCTGTTCCACCGGACCAGGTAAAACGGTCCGGAGTATATACACCGTCTTTCAGTGTTGTTCCACTGTCTACATGAGAAGTAGAGCCACTTGTATCAGATTCGTATTTTGATACATTATCTGCTTTTCCGTCGTTTCCATCTGTTTTTCCTGAATTAGTTCCAGGTACAGAACCGCCTGGAAAAGCAGAATTGTTTGTTCCTGTATTACCTGTATTGTTAGAACCACCAGTAGTTCCGGAATTTCCTGTGTTTCCGTTGTTTCCGGAATCACCTTTATTCTCAGAATCTGTAGAATTAAGATCGGCAATCTTCTTCATTGTCTCTGACTGGAAAGTCAGCATTCTGTCATACCAGATTCCTTTTTTAATGGAATAGGCTGCTACTGCAATTTCCTTATCCAACGCTTCTACCGAAACAGTATAAGTATATTTTCCTTCTTTATTCACCTGATATGGAATCCAGGATGACTGATCTGCGCTTGCAGCCTCTTCCTTTGTTCCCATATACAGATAGCCGTAACCGGTTCCGCTTAATGTAAGCACGGCGCTCATTTTTCCGTCTTTCGCTGTCAAGATACAATCCACTACTTTAAACATAGAAGAACTGGAAACTACGTCCATGCTGTAGATTCCGTTTGCTGCTGTTGCTTCCGGTGTCGGAGTTGGAGTTGGCTCTGGATTAGGCATTGGATTCGGTGATGGTGTTGGTTCCGGTGATGGTTCTGGTGTTGATGTTTCTTCCGGAGTTGGGATATACATCCACAGATACATCGTATCATACCAAGTTTGCTTTTTTGATCTTCTCAAAGATACCGGAATCGTCTGTCCTGCCTGCGCCTGCGGCACTTTAAAAGTAAATGTCATTCCTCCATCTTCTGTCTTTGTTCCTTCAATTATGGAAGACTTCAAAAGGTCATCTTTAGAGCCAAGATAAAGTGCATCATAATGTGCTTTTTCTGTCTTAATTGTAATTTCAAGCTCACCATCTTTTTTCGTAACTGTTGACTTGCTGACCTTGAACATTGCGAACTCTTCGGCATTTTCTTTTACTACCTTCACAGATTCTCCAGTTACAGAAGGTACCTCCTGCAGTGGCAGAAGTTCCGGTTTCGGAGTATTCGTAGAATCGTTAGAATCCGTAGAAGGTTCTGACTTGCCTGTCTCATCTTTTATCTGTGTATCCTTGTTATCAGTTTTTTCGTCCGCAACCTGATCTGAGACAGTTGTGACTGGATTTTTCCCGGTGATTTCTGTATCTTTCTCTTCTGAGTTATTTTCTGAGTTATTCTCTAAATCTGGTTTTGTTTCTGCTTCGATTGAATTCTGATTATCTGATTTATCCGAAGAATTATCAACTTTATCAGATTCCTCTGTCTGATCTTCTTTTGTTAAATCATCATTTCTTTTATCTTCTTTAACATTTCCTGCGTCTTCTGTCTGACTCTCATCTTGTTTCTTATCTAGATCAGCTTCTTCCACCTCAACAGATTCCTGTAAATTTGTCTCATACTGCTGCTCATTTTCTGCCGCATATGTTCTTGTATAAGACAATGGTGAAATCACCATAGAACCTGTCAGCATAAGCGCAAGCCATCTGCTCTTATTTTTCATTTCTTTTTTGTCTCCTCTTAAGTTGTGAATTATAAAATACGGAAAATGGATAGAATTATCCTGAATCGAATGAATGATTTTTTCGGTACAATCAATTACTCGTGATCTGGAATTCGTATATTCCCCGCACCAACGGCCGGCAAGTTTCCTGACTTACAGATCTTCTATACAGAACACCTTCCCGGTCTCCCAGTGGATGTGCGTACTCTCCACACTTGTCTGTATAGGAGCGGTCTTCTGAAATCTAATTTCTAAGAAGACCGCATCTCTGCTCACAGTGACGAGTTCGTACAGGTCTTGCACCTGTTTCCCTTTTACCTGTTTCGATCAGGATATGGAAATATATTCTCTGATCAAACAGCACCGAACGCTATTATTTCTGACTAACTATAACATTTCATTATATTGAAGTCAACTATTCCGCCCTCACAGCCCAGCGCATCTTCGTGGATCTTGCTCTTCCGTTCTGCGCACATTCCTGTGCTGACGGACGTACAACATCTCTCGCATATTCGGAATAGATTCCTTCTTTATATCCTGCTTTGAGTGCTTTTTTTACAAGCTTGTCCTCTCCGGAATGGAATGTAAGAATTGCTACTCTTCCGCCCGGTTTTAATGCTCCCGGGAGTTTCTCCATGAATTCATACAGCACTTCGAATTCATTATTGACATCAATACGAAGTGCCTGGAATGTTCTCTGGCAAGTCTTCTTGATAATGTCCTTCTTTTCTTTATTATTCGGAAGGAAATCCAAAGTCTTCTCGATCACATTTCTAAGCTTTGTTGTTGTATCGATGCGATTGCCTCTGCGAATCTCATTTGTAATTGCTTTCGCCAGCTCTTCGCAGTATGGCTCATCTGAATTCTCGTAAAGCATTCCGGCGAGTTCTTCCTCTGAAATGTTATCCAGGCGCTCTGCCGCGCTGATGCCTTTCTCCTGGTTCAGTCGCAAATCCAGCGGTCCGTCAACTTTGAAGGAAAATCCTCTCTTCGGATTGTCGATCTGCATGGAGGAAACTCCGAGGTCCGCAAGGATAAAATCAAATCCGCCAACTTCTTTTGCAATCTCATCGATCGTGCAGAAGTTCTGCAGACAGATACTTAAAATGTCTTCTCCGAATCCCTGATCTGCCAGACGTTTTCTTGTCTTCGCAGACTCTTCCGGGTCAACATCTGTTGCATAGATGTGTCCCTCACCTTTCAGACATTCCAGCATTGCTTTCGTATGTCCACCGTACCCGAGTGTCGCGTCAAATCCTGTCTCACCCGGCTGGATTTTCAGAAAATCAAGGATCTCATTTACCATGATGGAAATGTGCATTCCGGCAGGAGTATTTCCCTTCTGGATTACATGTGCGATTGTGTCCTTGTATTTCTCCGGCTGTAACTCTTTATATTTCTCCTCGAATTTCTTCGGGTATTTTCCTTTGTATCTCACACGACGCTTATGCGGTGTCTGTGATTCCTGTGTGTTCTGATTGTTCTGTTCGCTCATTTCGCTCTCCTTGTATATTCATAAATGTTTTCTCTATTATTTCTGTTCTCTTTTCACAACGTATGTACAGTATACCATGAAAGTTATTCACAATATACCATGAACTTTGAAATGTTTTCCACATAAGTCTGCGTATTTTTCACCTATTCACATTTCTTTACCGGAACCTGCATGGATTCGCTATTTTATCCGGCTGCATATCTTACTGCCACGTTCATCACTCCGGCAAGTATCATCACAACCACCGGATTCAGTTTTGTCTTACGAAGCAGTAACAGACAGATTCCAAAGATCACCACCATAGACCATTTTGTCGCCGCAACCTGCATAATTCCATCTGCCCAGAATGCAGTGTGCAGAATTGCGATTCCTGCTGATGCGATCAGTGCGACAACCGCCGGTCTTAGTGATTCCAGCACGCTCTGGAACATTTTCATTTTCTTATATCTTAAATAAAACCATGCGATCAAAGTTACGATAATACAAGACGGCAGAATGCACCCACAAGTCGCCGCAACCGATCCCGGCACTCCTGCGATCTTGCTGCCGACAAATGTTGCCGCATTGATCGCAATTGGCCCAGGTGTCATCTGGGAAATCGTGATCAAATCTGTGAATTCTGTCATCGTAAGCCAACCATGCTGTGTCACAACCTGTTCTTGGATCAGAGGCATCGCCGCATAACCGCCACCAAAGCTGAACAGTCCAATCTGAAGGAAGCTTAAAAATAATTTCAAATAAATCATTTCTCATCACTTCCTTTCTTCGTGATTTTTTTCTCAATTAATGCGCGGAGTACTCCGACAATTCCACAGATCAGAATCACATAGACTACATTTACCTCAAATATGCAGGAAGCTGTAAATGCCCCGACCATAAGTACGTATGACAAAGCATCTTTCTTCTTCACGATTCCGGCACCCATGTCATATGTCACAGATGCGATCACGGCGCCCACTCCGGCCTGCATTCCTTCGAGCATTAAGCTGATGATCTGGTTATTTCGAAATGCCTGATAGCCGACAGAAAGTATTGATATAATAAGAAATGGTGGAATTACTGTCCCGGCAATTGCTGTCAGAATCCCCGCAATCCCAGCCAGTTTATACCCGATCACGATTGCTCCGTTCACTGCGATCGCTCCCGGTGCCGACTGCGCGATTGCCACAAGATCCAACATTTCTTCTTCCTCAATCCAATGATATTCATCTACGAACTTTTTCTTCATCAGACTAACGATCACATAACCGCCGCCAAATGTGAACGCACTTAAGTAAAATGTCGACCAGAAAATCTTCCACAATTTTTTATCTTGTTTTTTCCCTTGCGTTTTTTCTTGTTGTTCTTCCATATATTGTCCTCGTATATTATGATTATGCGAATTGCGTAGCACTAGAACTCCCGCCACACTATATGCTATTGACAGGCAAAATTCCCTAACTATGATATTCTTTCTCTTGTAGTCTATCGCAATCAAAATGATTATGCAATCTCCTTGATTTTTTTCACATTATATTTTCCTCTTTGAAACCTTAATTTTATCTGAATTTCCCCTATTTGGAAAGTGATTATGATACAATAAGAACAGTAATATTTATCATAAAGGAGATTGAACTTGAGAAAGCCATTTTTTCGATTATCTTGTGCCGTTCTCCTGTGTTGCTGCCTGACCGGATGCGGTAGTATACAGCACAAATCCCGTACGGACACAGCACAAAGTTCTAAGGCACCACCCAAGACAGCGGATGATTTTTCTATCTCCTCAGATTCTGAAAATGAAACTGTAGATGAACCTTCTTCTGCTGATGCCGCCAACGCATCTGTTTCTGAATCCGCAACTCAGCAGGAACCACTGACCGGCGCAGCGGCTCTTTACAGCAATGGACAGGAGATCAGCTTTGATTCTTCCTGGCAGTATGCAGACTTTTCTGCGATTAATTCTGGAACAGCTACTATTTATCTTGCAGATTCTAACCGTAAGGATATCGTCATTGGCGTGAATGCCGGGCATGGAACTTCTGGTGGTTCTTCTGTAAAGACGCAGTGTCACCCAGATGGTTCTGCAAAGACAACCGGCGGAAGCACTGCTCAGGGTGCAACTTATGCGACTGCAGTTTCCGGGGGAATGACATTTAACGATGGAACTGCTGAAAGCACTGTTACACTTCAGATGGCTCAGATTCTGAAAGATAAGCTGCTTGCTCAAGGATATGATGTCCTTATGGTGAGAAATAGCGACGATGTCCAGCTTGATAATGTTGCCCGCACCGTACTCTGTAACAATGTAGCTGACTGTCACATCTCACTCCACTGGGATGGAGATGGATTGGGATATGACAAAGGCTGTTTCTACATTTCTGTGCCAGATGGTCTGAAAAGTATGGAACCTGTCGCTTCCCACTGGCAGGAACATGATGCACTTGGGGCCTCTCTTGTAGAAGGACTTCGTACAGAAGGAATGACCATTTACCAAAATGGTTCTATGAATATCGACCTGACGCAGACTTCTTATAGTACGATTCCGTCTGTTGATATGGAACTTGGAAATGCAAGCTCTGACCACAGTGATTCCACACTAAACAGTCTGGCTGATGGTCTAACTGCCGGAGTCAATACTTATTTTGGAAATTAGAATTCTTATTGTGATATTTATTTTATTTTTTAAGGAGGAGTTTTATGGAGCCACTCATTCGTGTTAAAAATATGTACAAGATTTACAACCCTGGAGAAAATGAAGTCCGCGCGCTGGATGATGTTTCTCTTGAGATCAACCAGGGGGAATTTATTGCCATTGTCGGGCATTCCGGTTCTGGTAAATCTACATTTATGAATATGCTCGGCTGTCTTGACACACCTGATTCCGGGGAATATTTTCTGGACGGAAAAGATGTCGCCAATCTCTCAGACAATGAACTGTCTGATATCCGCAATCACAAGATTGGCTTCATCTTTCAGGGATTCAATCTGATCCCAAACCTGGATGCACTTGGAAATGTAGAACTTCCGCTGATCTACCGTGGACTTGGAAAACAACAGAGAAAAGAGATTGCCGGGGAAGCTCTATCGAAAGTTGGACTGGAAAATCGTATGGATCACAGACCGAACCAGCTTTCCGGTGGACAGCAGCAGCGTGTCGCTGTAGCCAGAGCAATTGCCGCACAGCCGCCGATCATCCTTGCCGATGAGCCGACCGGTAACCTGGACAGTAAGTCGACTATCGAGATCATGAATATTCTGAAAGACCTTCATGAGTCTGGAAGAACAGTTATTATCATTACACATGATGATGAAATTGCCAATCAGGTAGACCGCGTTGTCCGCATTATGGATGGAAAGATTGTGAGTGATAGTGTAAATCAGTAACAATTTAAATGCTTACCCGCACTTAAAGAGAGGGGGCAGTACTTCACGATTTCTCAATCGTTGAATCACTGCCCTCTTTCTATGTTTCTTATTAGATACTTCTTACTGGAATTCTAATTACTTCTATTCACTTTTTATTCAACTGATACAAGCTCAATCTTGAAGTTCAGTTCTTTTCCTGCCATCTCATGGTTTGCATCGAAAGTAATTGTTGTCTCTTCCTTAGCTGTTACCTTTACCGGGAATGGCTGTCCATACTGATTGGACAGATACAGCTGCTGTCCTACTTCAAGATCCTCAGATCCCGGAAGCTCTGCGATCTCTACTGTAAAGATAGCTTCCGGATTCGGCATTCCGTAAGCTTCTTCCGGCATCAGATGGATGTCTACTACCTGACCAACTTCCATATCAGCTACTGCTGCGTCAAATCCTTTGATCATCTGTCCTACACCACATACAAACTCAAGCGGCTCTCCACGGTCATAAGAAGAATCAAATTGAGTTCCGTCATTGAATGTTCCTTTGTAATGTGTACGGCATTTCTTTCCAACATTCTTTCCTTCCATTGTAGTGTGTGATCCGCATCCGCCACCGCAGCTGCTTCCACAAGAATGTCCCTCTTCATGATCTCCGCAGGAATGTCCTTCCTCATGGTGATGATGATCACATGTAGCTCCTCTGGATACGAGCTCACCTTTCAGGTATGCCTCTACTGCCTGATCTGCATCTCCCTGAGCACCTGAACACAATTCAACACCAGCCTCTGCAAGTGCTGTCTGAGCTCCGCCACCGATTCCACCACAGATCAGAACATCTACGTTCTGTCCTGCAAGCAGTCCTGCCAGTGCTCCGTGTCCTTCCCCATTAGAACCGATTACTTCACTGGAAACCACCTTATCATCTTCCACTTCGTACACTTTGAAAGTCTCTGTCTTTCCAAAATGCTGGAAAATATTTCCGTTGTCATAAGTTACTGCAATTTTCATTGTAAAATCCTCCGTTTTCAAGATTTCCTGTCTATCTAGTATAATCCATTACGCAGGTAAAAGCAACCTTTGTGTAAATGTGGATAGAGTACGATAGAGTACACAGTATCATTGACACAATCTTCTCAAGACACTATACTTGTTATAAAACTTACTCCAAACCATCAGAAAGTGAGCACAACCATGGAATATGAACACATCACCCATTCCTTTGAACCAATATATAATGAAGACTCCGAGATTCTGATTCTTGGGACGCTTCCTTCTGTAAAATCCCGGGAAAATAATTTCTACTACGGACATAAACAAAATCGATTCTGGAAATTGTTGGCGAAGCTTTGTAAAGAAGAAACTCCGCAGACAATTGAGGAGAAAACTTCCATGCTGCTCCGTCACCACATCGCCATCTGGGATGTCATCCAAAGCTGCGACATCAAAGGCTCCAGTGACAGCAGTATCAAAAATGTAACGCCGACCGATCTGAATCAGATTTTAAATCACTGTCAGATTCGACAAATCTATGCAAATGGAAATAAAGCCGGAGCTCTTTATAAGAAATATCAGCAGCCGCTGACCGAAAGAGACATCCTTGTACTCCCTTCCACCAGCCCGGCAAATGCCGCCTGGTCACTGGAGCGTTTGTACGAAAAATGGCGTGTCATTCACTAACCTGTTCTCTTCTCTGCTCAAACACTGCTGCCAGCCTCGGCAGAATCTTGTTGCAAGCCATCGTGTAAGCCGCACCGAATACATTTGCCCCAATACGAAGTGCAACAGCATACGGCATCCCGAATAAGCCGGATGCAATCGACAATGCACCAAATGTATTAAATGCTGTCTGCCATGCATACCCTGCAGAATATCCGACTCCGATTCCTCCGATCATTCCGATGTATGGATACATTGACTCCGGAAGCACCAGATACAGGATAACAAATAACAGACATCCTACTATATTAAATGCAGCTCTCTTACCTGCTCGCTCTCCACAGTCATCCGGGAATGGAAGACAAACAGACATGCTTGCGATTCCCGCCCACATTGCTCTTGGAAGTCCAAGCAATGACATGAACAGCATTGCGCTGGAAACAACCAGTGAAAGACGAATGTACCATCTGTTTCTTGCGGAGTTAATATCGAACTCGCGGAACAAATCAAGAAATGATCTTCGATACGGTCTGTTCTTCTGATTCTTATAGAAAATCGCCATACACAATACCATTCCAACCAAAAGGCCAGCCACACGATACAAGTACTCCTGTCCGGTCACATCATATCCCTGAAGAAGAAGATATCCAAGAACAAATGTAGAATGATTGTACATAATCACATTGTGACATCCCAGAATCATAAGAAGCAAAATGCATACTACATTAATAAAGAATGCCGGAACCGGTGACACCATATTCGAAAGCTTCGGTCCTGCAATCAATATTCCAAAGATTCCGACGATGGAGGCCAATCCGTGCGTTGTACGAATTCCAAAATCTGCCTGTCGAAGAACAAGCACCGCAAGAAGCACTGTAACGCCTACTACACTGTTGTTATTCCCTGTGAAATGACTGTATAAGGAAACCACTGCCACACAAAACGCCATTACAAGATAGACCTTAAAATTATAAATAAGAATGTGTCTACGTCTTTCCTTCTTGTCTTCTGTCGCTTTGATCAGCTGCTTAGATGCAACTGAACTAAGCTGTAACTCCTGATAAAATGTCATATATCTCTTCCTCCCACTGTTATTTTTCTTCAAAATATCAACGAGAAACTATAATACAAATCCATCACGGAGTCAATAAAAACTTTATTAAAATTTTCTGATAAATCGAAATTATTCAAACAATATATAGAATTTATTTTTTAGGCTTTACAAACCGTTCGCTCTATGATAAGATAGTTTGTGTCGAGCGGAAGTGGCGGAATGGCAGACGCGCTAGATTCAGGTTCTAGTGGGAGTTTTATCCTGTGGGAGTTCAAGTCTCCTCTTCCGCATGGTTGAAAAGTACGAGAAAGCCTTATTTTATAAGGATTTCTCGTCTTTTTTTGTTATCTGAAATTTGCCCATTTTTGGTTACCTCTGGTTACCTCTGTTATTTTTTCTCTCCCATTCGGGAAATCAATCACATTTTTACGGTTATAATTCTTATCCAATGCACGATCCAGCTGACTGACAATCTCTTCAGGACGTTTTCTGTCATAACAATAATTGTTATAAGTTGTTCTTTCATCCTCATGTCCAATGATCTTTCTGACTGTATTAATATTGATTCCTTCGTCAATCATCGATGAGATCACCGTCTTTCTCACTTTATGAGGACTTCTGTATGGAATATCAAGAGACTTACAGTATTTTCTCAAACGACATGCGATTGCATTTTCCGTAATTCTCTTTCCCTGATTCATAAATAAATAAGAACCTGAGCAGCCATTTCTCTCATTCGCAGCCATTGCAAGTTTAATGACCAGCTTCGCTTTTTCAATCAAAGGAATTTCCCTGTCACCGGCATCTGTCTTTGTATGTTCCACAACTTCTCTAGATGTTTTTCTAAATTTCCCATCCGGTCCCTCTGTATAGCAGCTTGTTTCCATATGTTGGATATGAATATGATCCCGGCTCACGTCACTCTCTTTCAGTGCAACCAGTTCTCCCGGACGAACCCCTAGATAAAACTGAAGGATCACTGCTAACGATGTTGTGTTATCCGGATTTTCTTCATACTCTTTCCATGCCTCTTCTATGATTAGCGGCTGTTCGTTTTCCAAATAAACTTGCGTCTCATCTGATTTCTTCTTTTCCTTACGAAACATCTTTGCATTAATCTTGACCTGTGCAAATGGATTGGAATTGATAAAACCTCTGTCAATCGCATACTCCATGCAATGCCTCATGATAAATGACATTGTATAATACTGTTTTTTAGTCATGTGATTTGTTTTTATCATTCCATGAGCCCACTCATCCAACATCAACTTATTGAATTTCTTCAAGGGTATTGTTGCAATTTTAGTTCCTTCGTAAAATCTCGACCATTCTGTAGAATAACGTTTTACCGATGCCGACTTCAAAGTATGAAGCTGAAAATATTGTAACCACATCGGATAGACTGTCGTAAGTGTAATCTCATCCTCTGCATTCTCTTCACAGTAAGTATTTACGATCAGATTTTCCAGTTCCTTTTGTGTACTTCTTTTGACTAATCGCCTATGATCTGCTTTCGTCTCATCATAAAAATGTGTATACCACTTTCCATCCTTTCCTTGCCATATTTTATATTTGTGCGCTTTTAAAATATCTCTTCTTCTCATCATAGCCATTTTCTTCCGCACATCATCTAATGTTATAATACCATTACCGATTGCTTCAGACAATAACTCTTTCACATCCATTTCGTCATATCCCAAAGCTTGCATCACCCCTTTTTAATTTTTTTCTGTCAGTTTTACCGATGGCTGATTCTCAAAGGCAAGATTTTAAGGCCTTCATATATAGAAACGTTTCAAGGGGCTTATACAACCATCGATACTGAAGTTTCAAAAAAACAGGTGATAAGAATCTGACGGTGATACTATGATAATTCTTTGATTAGAAAATACAACGATAACTTTTAGGGCAAGATGCGCCCTTGAGTAACTCTAATTTCCTTTTGGAAATCAGGCTACCTGGCAATCTTGATGGGGATTTCGCTCCCCATTCCCTCGAATCTGTATATAACTGTTAAACATAAGTGATGTTTACGCCATCTAACATATACCCAAATAGATTATTCCAAAAATTAGGGAATTTTGAAAATATAGATGGAACGCATCTGCCTACGTGAAATTAATTCTACGCTAAAAGTATAATTTCAAAAAAACGCCTCCCGGCTATTTCAACCGAGAGGCAATTTCTAAAAGAAGGGATGAAAGAAAACTAACTATTCAACTTTTTCTTGTAATATATAAATTCTTGATTCAAAATCAGTGCATGGCGTTACATTTCCCGGAACTTGCCCTGCTGTTACATCTGTCGTGATCAGTCCCCAATTCATCAACTCATCTCCATAATTCTCTGTATTTGCTGATAAATTCTTATAAAGTTTATTTGGATCAAGTCCCTGCAGCTTTATTCTGCTGTATGGCATATTCACACCATTTAATACACGGTAATATCCTACAAGTGCTGTTGTTTTCTCTTCGTTGACTACCATCCAAATAGTTTCATTTCCTTCAAATGGACTTTTCAATCTATAAAATGTTCCAAACTGTATCAACTGACGATACTTTTTCATAAATAGGATTTGTGCCTTTACCTCTTCAATTTCAAAATCAGATAATTTATTCAAATCCAACTCGTAACCAAATGTTCCAAAATAGGCTACATTTGCTCTTGTATGTAACGGTGTATTTCGAAAAACCTGATGATTCGGTATTACAGAAACATGACTTCCCATACTACTGATTGGATAACACATCGACGTTCCATATTGAATTTTCAGTCTTTCAATTGCATCAGAATCATCGCTTGTCCATCCTTGTGGTGCATAATAAAGCATTCCCGGATCAAAGCGTCCTCCCCCACTTGCACAAGACTCAAATAAGATTTTTGGAAATTCAGAGGTTAATCTTTCATACAGGTCATACACTCCAAGTATATAACGATGGAAGATTTCTCCCTGCCGTTCTGCTGGATAAGCAATACTATAACATTCTGTAATACTTCTGTTCATATCCCATTTTATGTATGAGATTTTTGCTTTTGAAAGAATCTTTGAAATCATCGTATAAATATAATCAACAATCTCTTTTCTTGAAAAATCTAATACATATTGATTACGTCCATGTGAATTCGTTCTTCCTGGTGTTTGTACAATCCAATCCGGATGTTGACGATACAGATCTGAATCCTTATTCACCATCTCTGGTTCGATCCATAAACCAAATTGCATACCAAGATTTTCTATACGCTCTGCAAGACCTTCAATTCCATTCGGAAGTAACTCTTTGTTTACTATCCAATCTCCCAAACCAGCTCGATCGTTTCTACGTTTACCAAACCATCCATCATCGAGAACAAATAATTCAATGCCACATTCTTTTGCTTTCTCTGCAATTTTTACCAACCGTTCTTCAGTAAAATCAAAATACGTTGCTTCCCAATTATTATTCAATATTGGTCTTACACGATCACGCCAATATCCTCGCGCAAGACGTTTTGCATATAATTTATGGAAGTTCTGACTCATCTCATTAAGTCCATTATCCGAATAAAGCATCACCGCTTCCGGTGTCTGAAAACTGTCTCCTGATTCTAATTTCCAGTCAAATCCATTTGGATTAATCCCTACTGTAATTCGTGTCACATCATGTGTATCTACTTCTGCCTGGATTCTAAAATTCCCACTATAAATGAAACTAAATCCGATTGCCTCTCCCATAGATTCATCTGTATTTTTTCTTTTAAGAACCATAAACGGATTCTGTTCATGTGAAGAATTTCCACGCATACTATCAATTGCTGTGATTCCCTGTTCCAAAGTCCTCATCTTCACATGTCGCTCTCTGGCCCATGCACCAGACAGTTGCATCCAAACATAATCTTTATCCGGAAGATCCAAATTCAAACTCATTGCTGTAAGCAAATGTACCGGCATTTCTCCCGTATTTTTTATACGGACACTTCTTGCAATTGCACCGTATTCAGAAAAAATAGTATACAGCAACTCCACTACAACCCCTGTAAGAGAATCTTTCAAAAAGATCCTAAGTGTCATTGCTTCTTCTTCAGACTCTGCGTAAATAGCTGGAAGTCCTTGAAGTTTTGGCTTTCCTGGTACAATCTCATATCCATTATATTTAAAATCTGAGATTCTGCTTCCATTTTTCTGTAATATTTCAATTGCAGAATGACGATAGTCCGTTGTCCCATATACCGGATATTCCTGTCGAATATGCTCCAATGAAAAACTTTTGTCCCCTTCATATACATAGGAGGTCATCGGACGTTCTATTTTCTCCACCAGATAAGAAAAATTCTTCTTATCATGGATTTTCTTTCCGTAATAAATCTGTCCCATATGTCCGTTTTCTAATACGCACATAATATAGCTTATCTGATCATTATATAAATGAAATGTCTTTGTCTCTTTATGAAATACAATATTTCTCATATATATTTTCCCTTGTTATTGGTATTTTGCAACAATCTTCTGCATTAAATCCCATTTCTTTTCCATGTCTGTAACAAGCTTAAATTGTGTTCGACATCTATCAAGATTATGGTCTTCTCTATGAATCTTAAAATAATGATCTCCTTCTAGATAATCCGTCAGGAATCGTATTCCGCATTCAAAAGTCATCACCTTAGCTCCCATTGGCAAAAGTTCTATTTCTTTTGTTGTCAATTGTTCTCTACATTCTTCAAGAAAACCTTTCGTATAAAGTTCAAATAACTCCATACTACAAGTAACCTTCTCTAAATCTTTTTCATCCTCTGCTGCTGTACTCGCACCAAAGCGAATAGAATCGCCAAAATCATTCATCGCCAGTCCTGGCATAATCGTATCTAAATCTATTACACAGAGTCCTTTTCCTGTAGCGTAATCTATCATAATATTATTTAACTTTGTATCATTATGTGTTACTCGTAATGGGATCTCACCTTTTGCCAATAGTTTTCCAAAAACACTTGATATTTCTTCACGCTCAAGGACAAACCGAATCTCCTTTTGTACTTTTGCTGCACGGCCAAAGCTATCTTTTTCAACAGCCTCCTTAAATGCAATCAATCTAGATTCTGTATCATGAAATCCCTTAATTGTTTCATTCAGTGTTTCTGCTGGATAATTTGACAATAATTTTTGAAAATGTCCAAATGCTACTGCGCTTTCATAAAAATCTTTCGGATTTTCTACAAGATCATAGCTTGTTGCATCTGTGATATACTTATAAGATCTCCAGTACTCTCCTTTGGAATCCACAAAATAATATTTTTCATCTTTTGCCGGAATCAAATTTAATGTTTCTCTCTCTGGATCTCCTCCATTTTTCTTTATTATTTTCTTTAAGTATGTTGTGACGCCTTCAATATTCTGCATTAATTCAACTGGGTTAGTAAAAATCTCCTGATTCACTCTTTGCAAAATCACTCTTATTGATCCCATTTTTCCAATCTCATACGTCAACAAATAAGTGTCATTGATATGTCCACTTCCATAGGGCTTGATACTAATAAGATTACCTTCAAACTGAAATCCATTAATTGCTTCTTTCAACTGTTCTTCTGATACTCTATTCATCACTTACTCCCTTCCCATAAATGCTGAGGATAAATCCCTTCATCATTTTATAGTTTTCAATTTCTATTTTGTCTCGTAGGCGCTGTATTCTTCAAAATCAATCACAGTTTTTCTAATTCTGGCTTCTTCAGCTGCAAGAGCCATCAAATGACTTGCCACAGAAACTGACGCATCTGTTTTTCCTGTTTTTCCTTCTCCAACCATACGAACAAACTCGCGCATCATACTCATATCACTTCCGCTATGTCCCTTTGAAGGTGTATGAAGTTGAATCAAATCATTTGTTCCACTTACAAAATCTATGATTTCTATTGTTCCTGCCTCCATATCACCTTTTAATTCGCCTTTAGTTCCCATAATTCGAATTCTTCTTGCGCACTGGTTTGTAAACGCTGTCATCAAAAATGAAGCTGTAACTTGATTTTCAAATTCGATATCTACTGTCTGATGATCCACAACTGTATTATCAGAATGGAACACGCATCTTCCATAAGGTCCTTTCTTTAACTCCTTTAGGACATGTTCTGAATCTGCCTGATCAGTTACTGCATATACAAGTCCGTCTTCCACAGCTTTCGGATGTTCTAAGTAAAAACGTGGTGCATAAAACGGACATTTATCTCTATGTTCACATCCGTCCATGCAATATCTCGGTGCATTTACAGGTGCATTTTCTTCTGTAAAATATGTAAGTTCTCCAAAAGAACTGATTTTTTTACACTTACTATCAGCTAACCATAACATAATATCCATATCATGACAGCATTTCTGCAATATCATTGGACTTGATTCTTCTTTATTTCTCCAATTTCCTCTCACAAAGCTATGTGCATGATGCCAATATCCTACTTCCTCAATATGCTGAATTGACATCATTCTTCCAATTCTTTCCTCGTCTAAAATTTCTTTTATTTTTGAGAAAAAAGGTGAGTAGCGCAAAACATGACATACCGATAATATTCGATTATATTTCTTTGCCATTGCTCCCATTTTTACAATTTCGTCTTTATTTGGAGACATCGGTTTTTCACATAAAACATGATATCCTTTTTGCAATGCCATAGTAACCGGTTCATAGTGCATTTTATCCTGTGTACAAATCATAGCACAATCTGCAATTTTGTCTTGTTGTAATAATTCTTCATATGATTCATACTGTAGCTCTTTTGGAATATTATGTTTTGCCGCAAAAAGTTCTCTACGTTCTTGGTCTGGTTCTGCCACAGCTACCACTTTAAATTCATCTGGGTGATCCAATGCATACTGAGAATATACATAGCCACCCCTCAATCCTGCCCCAATCAAAATACTGGTTACCTGCTTCATCGTTTTTCTTCCTTCCTCATTCTCAATTCTTAAGTTGAATTTTTAATACCGTGTCTTTTTCATCAGGCAATGGATAAGTAAATACCGGATCATCTCCAAATGATACGAATGCAACATCTGTATAAAGAGCTGTATTCCATGCTTCTCCTCTTTTCACTTCACTTCCATCAGCTAAATATGTAATTCTATCCAGTTTTTCAGGACTGATTCCATAGAGCGGAAGTGCTCCTAAAGGTGTCTCATAAACATGTGCATAAATCACTCCGTCTTTTTCTGTATATCTTCCCCAATCAGGTTTCTCAAGATCTGATATTCCACATCCATAAATACTTTCTTTATTCTTATCCATCCAGTTTCCGACTTCTTTGAGTATTTCAACACTTTCCTTTGGAATGTTTCCTTTTGCATCAGGTCCTACATTCAAAATCATATTTCCACCCTTACTAACACACTCTACAAGTTTTCTCACTAACATTTCTGGTGTTTTATACTGATGGTCGAAGTTGCAATATCCCCAGTGATTATTCATTGTTGCGCAAAGTTCCCATGGAATTGGCTCTCCATTGATATCACATACTCCTTTTGGCGGAATGATCTGTTCCGGACTTGCAAAATCACCACTGTAAATTAACGGATTATCTGTTGCAATACTTCCATGGTTATCTCCAGCACCTTCTAAACGATTATCAATGATTACATCCGGCTGATAGTGACGTACCATTTTGATCAATTCTGTTGCTTTCCATTTTTCACCTGTCATATCGTCATAAGAAAAATCAAACCATAATAAATCTAATTTCCCATAATTTGTAACAAGTTCTTTTACCTGTCCATGCATGTAATCCAAATATCTGTCAAAATCAATTTTTTCATCCTTGTATGCTTCATTATTTCTCATCGGGTGCTGACGATCTCCATATTTCGGGAAATCCGGATGTTTCCAGTCAATAATGGAAAAATAAAGTCCTACCTTTAAATCCTCTTCTCTACATGCATCTACAAATTCTCTTACCAGATCACGTCCGGCTTTTGTATTTGTTGATTTATAATCTGTAAGTTTGGAATCAAACAAACAAAAACCATCATGGTGTTTTGCAGTTAATACTACATATTTCATTCCTGCTTCTTTGGCTAATCGAACCCATTTTTTTGGATCATAATCTACTGGATCAAACTGTTCAAAATACGTTCTGTATTCTTCTACAGTCATCTCTTTTTCCGACATAACCCATTCACCACAAGCCGGAATTGAATATAATCCCCAATGTATAAACATTCCAAATCGTGCATCCATAAACCACTTTGTTCGTTCTCTAATTTCCTGATTCATTTATTTTCTCCTCGTCTTTCAATTATCTACAATTAACCTTTCACAGCACCGCCGGATAATGCTTCAATAAAGAATTTACTAAATACACAATATAAGATTACCGGTGGAAGAATGATAACAACCATTGCTGAAAACAGTCCGTTATAGTTCGTATTAAATGATGTTGTAAATGTTGACAGCAATGCCGGAACTGTTAATTTTTCTCTTGTGATCAGTACAAGTGATGCCCAGTAATATTCATTCCAGTTACTCAGAAAGGCTAAAACTGCAGCTGTCATAATTCCCGGTCGTGCAATTGGGAAAATAACTTTTACCCATGTTTGGAAATAAGTACAACCATCAATTCTTGCAGCTTCCTCCAACTCTTTTGGAATATTGTCATAATAATTTTTTATAACAAAGAAGCTGACTGCGATACCACTGCAAGAATAAATTAAAATTAATGCTGCACGAGTATCATATAAATGCAGATTATTAATAAGGTTATATACCGGATATGTTAAAGCTGTTGCGGGAATAAACATAGTGGAATATAAAAGAATATTTACCAGTGCTTTACCACGAAATTCCATTCTTGCCACTACATAAGCTGACATAGAGATCATAACCACACTGATCAATACAGATACGCCTGCAACAAACAAACTGTTTCCGAAATAACGAAGTACATGAAGGTCTTTAAATGTAGAAATATATCCATCAATGCAAATCGACTCCGGAAGTTGAAATCCTGGTCTTGCCATAGGATCTTTTTTCAAACTTGATAATCCCAACCATACTAATGGTACGAGTGATATAATCAGTGCCCATGCTAAACAAATATATGTAACGATTTTAGTCCCTGTCGGCATATTTTTTACTGTTTTTCCATGTAAAGATTTTTTCATTATTTATCACGCTCCTCCCTAATGTTTCTCTTTTTTGAATGAAACACTGTATGCGAAATTAATTACAAGAATAATGACCATACCTGCTAAAATCTGTATCATAGCCACCGCATTTGCTCGTCCAAACTGAGTCCTCGGACTTGTGATTGCTAACTCTCGAATCACATAACTGATACTGTACGTTCCCGCTGCTCCTTTTGTCAGGAAATAAACTTCGTTGTAAAGAAGGAATCCTGAGGTTGCTGCAAGCACAGATACTGTTTTCAGCGTTCCTTTAATCATTGGAATTGTAATGAACCAATCCTGCTTTAATCCGCTGGCTCCATCTAACATTGCCGCTTCTCTCACTTCTTCTGGAACCGCCATGATATTACCAAGTATCATTAATGTTGTTGTTCCTGTAAAAAAGATATAGGCACATGTCATAGCTATAAATGCCGGTCCTTTTAACAACAGAACACTATCTGTAAAGTCTTTGTTGAATATTCTAATGATAGGATTGATAATTCCATAGGATGGATTATATAACTGTAAAAAAATCACTCCCATTGCCGCTGTAGAAATCATATTCGGAATGATATAAACATTTCGTACAAACTTAATTCCCTTTACTTTTCTTGATAATGCAAGTGCTATCAAAGTAGCAACAGGAATCTGAACTATTGCACCAAGAAGTGCCCAAGTTGCAGAGTTTTTAAGTGCTTCCCAAAAGAATGGATATTTTTTAAATATATACTCATAGTTGTTCCATAAATCCTGGAATCCAAAAAATTCCGGAGATGTAATATTACTGTAATCCCACTTACAGAAAGATGTCACAAATACCGTAATGATTGGATAAAGGTAGAACACACAGAATGCCAGAATTGTTGGTGCTAAAAAGGCAATAATAAATCCTGTACGTCTCATCCCCAATTTACTTTTTTTCTTATTGTTAATACTTTCTTTCAATTTAATACCTCCAATAAAAACGGGAAGGGACAACATTCCCCTCCCTCATTGAAACTAAATCATTTATAATTAACCGATTAATGCAAGTAATTCTTTCTGGAGTGCCTCAAATCTTGCATCAATGTCTGTTCCGGAAACAGCACACTCCATAAGTGCGTTTATAATCGCTTTGTTAACGTCAGATCCCCATGTATATTTCATGTCGATTACAATTGTATCTGCTTCATTAACCTGAGCACATGCTTTAGCAAGTTTCATTGTAGCAGCATCTCCGCTCTGCTCTGCAAGTGCATTCAGATCAACTGTTGTGTTACATGGGTTTGCCTGGGCACCTGTAAAAATTTTTTCCTGAACTTCCGCACTTGTCATATACTTAACAAATTCAAGCGCAAGTGCTGTCTTCTCTTCACTCATGCTGTTTGCAACTGTAAGTCCGCCACCTGCTGATGAAATAGAGATATTTCCCGGGAACAGTGCTGGCTCAATTGCATCAACCAGAGATTCATCAATTCCACTTGCATTCCATACACCATTGAAAAGTACTCCTACTTTTCCATTTGTATTAAACTCAGCCATCAGATTTCCATTATCATCTGTTGTATGCTCTGAACCATTTGCCTGATCTAATTTTGCTGTTGTCTTGAATGCATTAGCAAACTCATCAGAATTAACAATATCTTCTGTCAACTCAGACTCTACCATCTTCTTTCCAGCGTCTGTAGATGCCATAATTGCATTTATAATACATCCAGATCCCTGTCCGGCAATATATCCATAGGATTCATCACCTAAACCTGCAATCTTTGTCATTGCATCTCCGAATGTATTCCAGTCTGCAAATGCATCTGCAGAAACACCCGCTTTTTCAAACAGCGCTGCATTATACCAAAGACCACGACTTTCGATCTGATCATGTACAGCATAAATATGACCATCTAGATCATGCTGTGTATAGTTAAGTCCTACTGCGTCCTGAAGATTATTTTCATCAATATATGGCTTCAGATCATAAACAAGCTCCTGTGAAATTGCAGCCTGTGGTACTCCATTTCCTCCAACATCTACCATATCCGGGTATGATCCACCAGCAACCTGTGCACTAACAATATCATCTCTGTTCTCAACAGCAATCGGTTTAAAAGTTACATCTCCGTCTGCATGTTCCTGTGCAAATTCATCATAGATATCTCTCATTACCTGTGCTGCCGGCCATTCACTTTCATCCTGATAATATCCATGATAAAACTCCAAAACATTTTCATCACCGGAAGCTTTCTTATCTTCTTCGTTTCCTGAACTGCTTCCACATCCTGCTAATACGGATACACCCATTGCTGCTACTAGAAGTACACTTACCAATTTCTTTCTCATCTTTTTTCCTCCTGTGTTTCTCCTTATTTGTTGAATTAATTCTACCTTACTTTTTGTGCATTTTGAATGTGTGGCATTGACAATAACATGCATGTTGTTTACACATTGCCGAACAAAGCATGGATTATTTTTACCTCGTGTCAATATTTTACATGTTTTGCACAAAGAAAGAGTGCGTATCAACTCACTTTAAGTCAATATGCACTCTCTCCAACTATTTCATTTTTATATTTTCTTCAAATTCTTGTACTGAGATTGTTCCCGCCAATAAATCAAAAATTGATTCAGTAAAATAATTTTTTTGTTCTAGTGACCAGATGTTACTTGGAACTTCTATTTTTTCATCAGCTTCAAGAACCAATGATACCGCTTGATATAATTTATCTTTATTTTCCTTATATAGCTCTACCGAAACATCCGGATTCGCCGGAATTTGTTCCGTCCTCTCAAGAATCTGTAACTGAACGTCTTTGCTAAGCATGTACTTTAAAAAGCTTACTGCCGCTTCCTGTCTTTCTTCATTTCCACTCTTTCCTAATACATATCCAAGACCTGAAGATTCACATGATACAGTTTTTTCTGTACATGATGGAAGTAAAGCATACTTTGCATTAATATCATCTGAAATCATTGGAGCACTCCATACACCATTGATGTAAATTGCCAGTTTTCCTTCATTGAAGAGATTCGTTTCATCTCGATAACTATACTCTGGAGTTTTTGAAACAGATAAACTATACAATTGTTTCAGCTGATTTATCGCAGTAGTGAACTCTTCCTCTTGATATACAAACTGCTGTCCCTTTGTCCTGGCTTGTTCACTACCTGAAAGCATATGATCTATACAATATAAATATCCCTCTGCCGCTGGTTGAAGTGCTGTTATCTCTGTTCCTTCTTTCAATGCCCAATCACTGATCTGGTTACACATCATCTGAAATTCATCCCAACTTTTCGGCACTTGCTCAATTCCTGCTGCATTTAAAATATCCTCATTGTACCAATATCCACCACTTAACATAAGAACATCTGACACAGAATACAACTCTCCATTCTTGGTTTTCCAATATTCCTTATTCACATCTGATATGCTTTTGGAAAAATCATTATCTCGCTCTATATATGGCTGAATATCTAATGCCATATCATTTTCAACTAAAAAATCATACAGACAATTTTCACCAACTCCACTAAAAGAGATAATATCCGGAACATTACCAACCATTACCATATCTTCTACCTTTCTCATCATCTCTTCACTCGTCGGCATCGAAATAATCTGTAAGTCAATCTCCGGATACTCCTTTTGAAACTCAGCGTAAATATCTCTCATTTCAGCATGATCTTTTTCTGTACCGCCCCAGGCATGAATTAAAGTAATTGAGACATTATGATTATCCTCACTTTCGCAACCGCCCAATAAGCAACAACTTATTAAAATTCCCAATAAAAATATAACTTGTCTAATTCTTCTTTTCATCCTTTTCCTGCTTCCTAAAGTCCTTCGGTGAAACCCCTGTGATCTTTTTAAACATCTTTGAAAAATACCCTGCATCTTCAAATCCAACGGCTTCCGAAACTTCATAAGTTTTCATATTTGTTTTTAAAAGATATTCTTTTGCTGACTCTATACGAAGCTTTAATATCTCATCAAAAAGATTTACGCCTGTTTTATTCTTATAAAACCTACTTAAATAACTTCTGTTAACATGTAATTCGTCTGCAATTTCTTCCAAAGAAATCTTGCTTTTATAGTTTTGTTTTACATATTGTTCAATCTGCTGAAGAAGTGTCTTTTGCTCTGGTACAATAACTTCCTCTTTTTCAACTTCTTTTTTCAATTTTAATAGTTTTCCGGTTGCTTTTCCTAACGCTTCCGGAAGTTCATCCATAATCGCAATCTTCAAAACATATTCACATGCACTGTATTTGATTGCAGATTTTGCATAATCAAAATTAGAGTATGCTGTTAATATTATCACCTGTGTTTCAGGCCTGGTTTCATATAAATACTTGCACACATCAAGTCCATTTACTTCAGGCATCTGAATATCTGTAATAACAATATCCGGTGATTCTTTTTCGATACATTCGATAAGCTCTTGTCCGTCCTCTAACACTGCTATCAAATCACAATCCATTTTCTCCCAATTAATCAGTTTTTTTAATGCTTCCCTTATATAACCTTCGTCATCTGCCGCAACTACTTTCCACATAGCATTGACCCCCTTTCTGACGGAAGAATGATTTCGATTCTAGTTCCTTTCCCCTTTTTACTCTCAATGTCAAGCTCATAATCTTCGCCATACAAAATCTGTAACATTCTTTGTGTATTTTTTAATCCGGTGTGAGTATGTCCTATTTTCCCATTCTCCGGGATTTCATTCTCTTGATCCTCATTCAGCTTTTCATAATCCATTCCAACTCCATTGTCCTCAACAATAATATGGAGCCTCTTTATCTGTTCTGTATGATTGATTTTTTCTTCCTTTGCAGATTCCTCTGACGTATTTTCCTCATACAAACTCACTTTTATCATTCCACTCTCTTTTTGAGGTTCTAACCCATGTGAAACAGCATTTTCCACAAGTGGTTCGATTAAAAGTCGAGGAATAAGGTTCTCTTTTATCTGCTCGTCAGATAAATTAATTTCATACATTAATTTATCTTGATAACGTTCTTTTTGCAAAAACAAATAGAACTGAACAATTTCCAATTCTTCCTTCACTTTTATTTTTATTTCCTTATCACGGAAAATTTTACCTTGCATTAATTTTGAAAAAGCATTCAGACTTTCATATAATTCCTCGTTTCCTGACATTTTCGCTTTGAGACTGAGCATAGCAAGTATGTTAAACTGAAAATGAGGGTTAAGCTGCGATTGAAGATATTTCACCTGTGATTTAGTGGCTAATAACTGCTTTTCATATACCTCTGTGATCAAATACTTGATTCGATCTGCCATCTCATTAAACACTTGTCCCATATCATGAAATTCCTGTATTGTGGAATCCTCCATTCTCACATCCAGGTTCTGATTTCCAAATGCACGAATATTGGAAATCATTCTCGTTACTGGCTTTGAAAATCGATTACTAAGTCCATAAGAAACACAAAATGTAAAAAATAATACAATAACAAGTCCTGCCCAAAAGATAAATAACGTTGGTCGTAAAATTTCTAAAACATTGCTCTGTCCTACAGCAATGACAGTTCTTGTTCCAAATCCACTCGAATCTGCACTCCCAATTACTTTTTTTCCTTCGATTTTCTTATTTCCCACCCAGGATACGGATGTTTCTTTCATCAGCTCATTTTGTTTCTCATCTCCACCGGATACTAACAGCAAATCATTATTAGATAATACAATCCAAGAAGAATCCTGATAGTCTTCTATCTCCTTAAATATTTCTCGAATTGCATCACAACTAATTTGTGCTATGCCGATTCCTTTCTCTTTCATATTGTCATCATAAATGCGAAAAAGAATATTCAGATTCTCTCTATCCGCAACACATGCATACCGATTTTTTTCCAGTTTAAACCACTGTTGCATATTTTGATAATATACTTCCTGTTCCTTCTCAGCGCTCAGCGTTATAGCATAATAGTGCTCTTTCACACACTGATCCTGATTATTAAACAGATACATACTCGTAACGAATGGATATTGCTGATTGACTCTATTTCTTTGCGCAAATAGTTCCATGCTATATACTAATTGTTTTTTAGCTTCTTCTGAATCATAATTATCACATTGAAAAAAACTATCCAGCAGACTATTATGCCTTATAGCAATCGCCCCATCCTCTATAAATTGCATATGTGACTGGTACTGCTGTGTTGTATTATTGAGTACATATTCTATATCTTCCTGCGTATTTTCGAAAAAAAATGAGAAAAAGACATAACACACCGCCAGCACAACCAGCATTAATGTAACTACTGATGCAAGTGACATAAATACTGTTAACTCTTTCTTTAAAGTATGTCTTTTTCTCATTTTTTCTTTCCCCATTTTAATAAGTTTATTTTTATATATACTAACACACCTAGTATAAATAGTCGAGTGATTTTCCGTTCTGTGTATTACACTCTCATTCTTACTATTTGTTTAAAAAGTGTTCCCTATTCGGATATTCCTGACGATACGCTCGGAGGGCAGCTTCCTGGAGCAGGGAGAATTCTTTTTCCATTCGGAGCAAGCGTGGTGCTTTGAAGGCAATCGCGCTGATCTGTTCGGCGATTTTTTTTGCAATTCCTTCTTCGGATAACTGTCCCATGCCAAATACCAAGAAGGTGAATCCTCTGCCCCCCTCTGCTAACCTGAATAAATTTTAAGAATACATTGTACAGCTCTTCTAAAAGGATTTGTCGGTAGCCCTCCTCTAACTGCATGGCTTCTGTCAAACATAACGTGGAAAGTATTTGAGCACCCATCTTTTTTCTGTCGCCTCCCAGATTCAGAGTTGTTCCTTCCGCCAAGTATTTCAATTCCATTAAGCATCTGACAAATTCATCCTTCTGTAGCCTGCGTTTTCCGTAACGGGCTGTCCAAAGCTGGTTGCGATATTCTTCTGCCCAGTCTTCCTCCTCTCCTGTATGCTCTTTTAAAATCTGCTGCCGTTTCACCGGATCTGTCTCCTGATAAAAATCTTTGGTCCATATATTTTCCAATTGCTGCTAATGCTTTTCTTTTCATTTTTTTCCTCCTGTTTTTCCTTTTGGTAATATTGCTAGTTTTTCGTCCTAACCAGCTGATAAATTCATTATAATCACAAAATAGGTTATAAGAAATAGAATTTTTTTTGATTAGTTATCGAATTTTTTAGTTATTTTATAATTTTTTAAGATTTTACGGTAATCCAATATATTTTCCTTTCATCTCGGAAATTCCAGTAATAAAACCAAAGATTACTTTTCTAAAATTATTAAAATCATCCTCAAATAGCTGCGTTCCTTTTTGGGGAAACAGCTATTTATAGTAAAAAGCAGTATTTTTCTAGTAAAAATAAAAAAGTTGAGTTAAATGGTTGTATAAGCCCCTTGAAACGTTTCTACATATGGAGGCCTTAAACCTATATGTCAATATCAAAAAGTCGAAATGAGGTGAAGAATTGAATTATAAATACATAACCAAGGAAGAAATTTCGGTTGCATACTTTCAGTTCCCTAAGTTCCTGTTGAAGTATCCGATTTCACAGAACGGGAAGGTGGTGTATATGCTGCTGTATGACCGGGCACGACTCTCACAAATGAATAACTGGTTGGATGAAAATGGCCGGATCTATGTGATCTATCCGATTACGGAATTAATAAAACATATAGGGAAATGTAGGTCATCTATAAAGTCTGCATTAAAGGAATTGGACGAAGCCGGACTACTGGTAAGAAGATCTG
>ERZ834382.635-NODE-635-length-40149-cov-14.109642_pt1 | contig 40149 bp, 27 predicted proteins | sample MGYA00519692_ERZ834382 | MGnify/ENA primary metagenome ERZ834382 (study PRJEB31850, sample SAMEA3708751) | human gut metagenome | biome: human gut; feature: human-associated habitat; material: faeces | place: China | collected 2014 ...
TTTAGAATAAATGGATAACTATTTATTATCTTTCAAGTACTTCTTCTATTACATCAAGGATTATATCACATTTTTCCAAAAACTATAACAAAATCCCTTATTTTAATCCATTTTTCTTATTTAAACGGTAATTTATTATTTAATCTCACCGTTTTCCCATCAAAACATCACCTTTCGACATCCATATTCTGTATTTCCCCGAAGTCTATCCCATATCCTTTCCCACCCATACTGACACAGGAAACACCACAGTTCTATCAATGTAATTGTTATATATTGTACAATTTTTTCAAATTTTGCCTTATCCAACAAAATCCTCCCCATTTCATGTACCATATACTCCTAAACAAAACTTCATATACAAAGGAGACCACCCATGAATAATTTACAGACACACATCAACAACTATCTGGAACACTGCCGTCACCAAAAACGCCTGGATTCTAAGACTCTGAAAGCATATCGCATCGACCTTCAGCAATTTTATGCCATTTTTTCATGCAGGAATGTTTCTGATATTACACCGGATCTGTTGGAAAATTATATCGGCAGTCTGCACCAGAAGTACAAACCCAAAACCGTAAAAAGAAAGATTGCCTCGGTCAAAGCTCTTTTTCACTACCTGGAATATAAAGAAATCATCGCCCGGAATCCTTTCAACAAGGTGCAGATCAAATTCCGCGAACCTGTGATTTTGCCGAAAACCATTCCATTGCACACGATCGAAATTTTCTTATCTACGATCTATGAGCAGCGCACCGTCGCCAAAACGGATTATCAGAGAAAAAACGCTTTGCGGGATGCCGCTGTCATAGAACTTTTATTTGCAACCGGAATACGGATTTCCGAATTATGCGCTCTGCGTATCTGTGACATCGATTTGTACGATGGATCAGTCCTGATCTACGGAAAAGGTTCCAAAGAACGAATTGTTCAGATCGGAAACCACGAGGTCATACAGATTCTGTCGGAATACCGCAATGAATTTCTCCCCCAGATGGAAACCTGCCAGCATTTCTTTGCGACGCTAAACGGAACGGCATTATCCGATCAGTCGGTACGGCGGATGATCAACAAATATGCTTCTCTTGCTGCAATTGAACAGCATATTACACCGCATATGTTCCGGCATACATTTGCTACCAGCCTTTTAGAAGCGGATGTCGATATCCGCTATATACAGGAAATGCTTGGTCACAGTTCTATTCATATCACAGAAATCTATACGCATGTTGCCATGTCAAAGCAGCGTGCCATCCTCACTACCAGACATCCCCGCAATACGTTTCATCTGTAAAAAGCAAAACAGCAATTCACGTGCCATGCACGGAATTGCTGTCATTGATAGCCGTTCTATTTTTACTTATTTATTCTCCCCTGCCAGTTCCGGATGATACGTCGGCACGATTTTTTTGACACACTCCCGGATGTCTTCCGGTTCTGTCACAACGTACTCTTTTAATTCTTCCAACTGCTGCATGAATTTTTCTTCATCCAGCTCAATCGGTTTACCGATATGAATCAGATTGTTTGCAGTGTCCTGCATTCCTTCTTCATCCATCAACATTTCTTCATAAAGTTTTTCTCCCGGTCGAAGTCCTGTGAAAATGATATGGATATCCTCATCCGGCTTGTGACCGGAAAGAAGAATCAGGTTTTTTGCCAGATCCAGAATCTTGACCGGCTCTCCCATATCCAGAACAAAAATTTCTCCACCTTTGGCATAGGTGCCCGCCTGCAGCACCAGAGATACCGCTTCCGGAATTGTCATAAAATACCGCACGATATCCGGATGGGTAACCGTGACCGGACCTCCACGCTCAATCTGTTTTTTGAACAGCGGAATCACACTTCCGTTACTGCCAAGCACATTTCCAAAACGCACGGCTACGAAATCTGTCTTCGATCTGCGGTTATAGGTCTGAATGATCATCTCACAGATGCGCTTGCTGGCCCCCATGATATTGGTTGGGTTGACTGCCTTATCCGTGGAAATCATCACAAATTTCTTCACACCGTACCGATCTGCCGCCTGCACAATCTTCCACGTGCCAAGCACGTTATTCTTAATTGCCTCGTTCGGACTCTCTTCCATGAGAGGCACATGCTTATGTGCCGCTGCATGATAGATAATCTCCGGCTTGTAATGTCCAAAAATCCAGTTCATACGATTCGTATTCCGCACGGATGCGATCAGCACAACAAGATCCAGATCCGGGAACCGGACTTTCAGTTCGTTTTGCACATCATAGGTCGTATTCTCGTAAATATCCACAATAATCAGCTGTTTTGGCTTGTGTGCGGCAATCTGCCGGCACAATTCGCTTCCGATGGAGCCACCGCCACCGGTAACCATTATGATTTTCCCAGAAACATAATCCATGATGGACTGCAGATCAACCGTCACCGGATCCCGCCCAAGAAGATCATTGACATCTACATCTTTTAATTTGCTGACGCTGACATCGCCGTTTACAAGCTGGTAAATGCCAGGCAGACGCTTTAATGTGCATCTGGTTTCTTTGCAAATATCAAGAATCCCCTTGATCTGTTTCTGTGTGGCCGATGGCATGGCAATGATGATCTCATGCACATGCAGTTCTTCGACTTTTTCCAGAATATCGCTCCGATCTCCTACGACTTTCGCTCCATGAATATAATTGCCGATCTTGTTCCGGTCATCATCAATCACACCAACAACCTTCTTTTTCACATAGCGGCTGTTGTTGATTTCTTTGATGATCTGGTTCCCGGCATCTCCCGCACCGATTACAAGTACATTCCGTCTGTACACACCGGCTCTGCGCATATTGCGAAGCACACGCAGTCCGCGGTAGGAATATCTGCATCCCATGACCAATACAAACAGAAACAATCCATACAGAATGTAAAAGCTTCTTGGCACCGGGTACATATCCCCCCAGTTCCGAAGCAATATCAGCACTGTCACAACAACGGTATCCAGAATACATGCTGAAACCACATACATCATTTCCAGTGCTCCCGCATAACTCCAGAGACTGGAATACAGCCGGAGCAGCCAGAAAATGACCAGCGTAACAATGATCATAAAAGGAAGCGCTCTCCACACTTCATCCATATATTGAAACGGTACGCTTTTGATATTCAGATCAAACCGAATCAATAACGCAACTATGCTTGCAGCAAACACTGCAAGCACGTCGTAGCACATCAGAAAAATCCGTCTGATCAGTAATTGTTTATCTTGAATGATTTTTTTCATAATTTCAATCTGTTATTTTTGATTCTTTCTCTGTTTTCTCGATTGTTTTTTCGATGATTTCTTCCTGACTGAGGATTCTGTCACTCCTGCCCCTTGAGTATTCTGTACCATCTGCACGGTATCTGCTTTTGCACTCTCTGCCGCTTTTGGAATACTCTGTTTTACGGCAGTATCACTTTCTGCAGAAACCGCTGTTTCTTTAACAAAAAGATTTTCTTTCTTTACGAGCATACGGTTCACTGCAAGTCCCAGACCAAGCATACCCCAGAATACCGGAGCGGTACATACATTAGAATCGTTTGCGATACCTGCAATCATGTACACCAGCACTGCCGCAAATAATCCAAATCCAATCCAGCTGATACTCTCGTGTAGATCCACTCTGCGGTAAATGCGTACCGACTGTACCAGATACCAGAACAGAAATACCAGAAGTGCCAGGGTACCGAGTAATCCGGTTTCTACCCACTGCTGCAGATACCAGCTATGGGCTTTTACGTCATAGCTGTTTGCGCCGTAGACATAGTTCTGACTGATATAATCTTCCTGTGGCACTTCAAACATATAGGTATTTGCCCCACTCCCCATAAAAGCATGCTTTCCAAGAAGCGGAATCGTTTTATTCCAGATATGTCCTCGATTGCTCATTGCATCATCCAAAAATACATTTGAAACCTTCGGATTCTCAAACTTCACTAATTTTCCTGCTGGATTGAGATATTCATATCCGTCCGTATCATTTTTTGAGAAATCCCATTCGACACCATCTATGATCATCTTTATTCCTGCTGTATTATCGGTAAACATGATCGGCTGAATCTGTACATTTGCAAACCGTTCATCATTGAGGGCCAAAATATGATTTTCCTGATCTACCTCTGTTGTCTGAATCTCCTGACCATCTGCATCTTTGCATACCACGGTGATTACACCGTCGCTCCCCAGATCATAGGACACATACAGAGGATTGTTCCAGATATCAAGTTCCACATCATCTGTGTTTGTTTTGATATCGTTTAAAGAGAACTGATCTTTCATATGATAGGTTCCAACAACCGTCTTTTTAAGAGTTTGACCGATGCCTGTCGTATTTGCCAACACTCCTGCTGCAATCACTCCAATGACAACTACAACAATCCCGGCTGCAAATAATTTTTTCTTCCGGCTGAGCAAAACCAATGCGAGAATCACCGCTCCAATTGCCAGTGCAATAAATCCGGAAGAACTTCTGCTTCCAACCAGTGCTACAATGCAACAAATCTCTGTGACTGCGATTACAAGACGATGCCACATCTTTTTTGCCCCAATAAACAGGCAGATCAGCAGTGGAATTAACATACCAAAATAAAATGACAAAAAGTTTGGATTGTAAAGTGTCGTATACGCAGTCTTATCTGCGAAATTAAAGGAAATCTTATCTAACTGGTTCCACCAGCTTGTGTCCGTCATCAGATGTTTGCCCAGAGATGTCTTAAAATAATCCAATCCAAAGACCTGGAAAAATCCAATCAGAGTAACAATTGCGATTCCAATGCCGGACCAGCGCAGGATTACCTCTATCTGTTTTTCTTCCTGTACATAATTATAGACATAATAACACAGTATCATATAGACAAATACAACCCATACAGGCTCAAAAAGTTCATATGTACCATGTGCCACCCAGTATTTGTGACTGGAAAACAGGGCAGACATTGCAACAAACAATGCATACACCATCAGAAAATAAAAGGAATTTTCAAATTTAAATTCCTTCTTATTCAGATATCGGATCAGTAAAATTGCGAGCATTACAACTCCCACAAGGATGATCGCAATCATCTTCCATGCAAAAAAGAAGTCCGTCTGTTTTGCGGCGCTCTCCGGATACCAGTCAAACTGTGCCAGATTTGTGTCATAAACAAAAGAATGCACAATGATTGGAATCAATCCGATCAACAAGATAACAGGAATCAATATCTTATTTGCTTTTAACGTGTTTTTGTTTCCATTCGTATTCAAGATTATTTTCTCCTTAACGTTTCATTGCCTATAATCATACCCCAAATTTCGTTTTTTTTCAATCATTCCGGCATGTCGATTTTATTTTTCTTTTTATATAGGTAAAAACACTTTTTTGTTACTTATGTGTTACTTAAAAATTTTACAAATAAATGTGTATGATTGACACGATAATATAAATTTTTACACACGAAAGGAAGAAAAATGAGATTACCAAACGGATACGGTGGAGTCGTAAAACTCTCCGGCAACAGAAGAAGACCCTATGCAGCACGCATCACTACGGGCTGGCACATCAATGACATCACGGGAAAGCGCATCCAGCACTACCAGATTCTGGGGTACGCTCCTACCCGGTCGGAAGCTCTGCAGATTCTGGCACGTTACAATAATTATCCCATCGATGGGGAAACGCTGAAATTAACCTTCCGGGAAATTTATCTCCGATGGTCCGAAGAAAAGTTTCCTACCATCTCCCACTCCAACATCAAAGGCTATCGGGCAGCCTATGCCACTTGTGAAAACATTGCTGATATGCCATTTCACAATTTGAGACTCAATGATTTACAGCAGGTGATTGATCACTGTGGCAAAAACTATCCTACCCTGAAAAAAATCCGTGTTCTTTTTAACCAGCTCTATTCTTATGCCATGAAGCACGAAATTGTCTCAAAAGATTATTCTGCCTATGTAAATATTTCGAAATACAAAGACCGGAATCCTAATAAAAACATACGAAGCTGTTTTTCCACTTCTGAGATTACTCTCCTGTGGAAACACAAAAACGATCCCTATTGCCAGACAGTCCTCATGCTGATATACAATGGGGTCCGTGTCTCAGAGCTTTTGGATCTGAAAAAAGAAAATGTTCATCTGTCCGAACAATATTTTGATGTCATTGACAGCAAAACCGAAAACGGCATTCGAAAAGTTCCGATTGCTGACAAAGTACTCCCCTTTTACCAGCGCTGGCTTCATGACTGTTCCGATTGTGAATATCTCATCCATACTCTGGACAGCCAGCATTTTACCTATTATATGTATTACCACAATGTTTTCCAGCCTCTGATGTTTCGTCTGCACATCGATCATACGCCTCACTGCTGCCGGCACACCACGATTTCCCTGCTCGCCGAAGCACATGTCGATCAGACTACCATCAAAAAAATTGTCGGTCATTCCGGCGCTATGTCCCTGACGGAACGGATTTACACGCATCTGGATGTACCTGCGCTGGTCGAAGCCATAAATCAGATTTAATCGCTTCTTGTATGTTGCTTGCGTGTTACTTGTAGAAGTGATTTTGCCCCAAACTCTGTTTACAAATCCGGTATTTCCAACAGTTCCGCGGAAAATACCATGCGTATTTCCGGTTAAGGTAACTTACAAGACTTCTACAAAGAAGAGTGCTAAGGCAAAGACAAAGAAACTTACTTACACAATGAAAGTTGCTAAGGTAGGCGTTGCTTTATCTGGAGATTCAGTAGTAGCTATTGGAAGCACAACTAAGTTAACAAATACTAAGAAAAATTCTTCAAGAGCTAAGATTACTTACACATCAAGCGATGATTCTATTGCAACAGTAGCAGCTGACGGTACAGTAACTGGTGTTAAGGCTGGTAAGGCAACAATCACAGCTAAGATTACCGTTGGTAAGGATTCAGCTGAAACTACTAAGGATGTAGAAGTAAAGAACTATGTTCTTAAGAGTGTAGCACAGAACAAGACAAATGAGCTTGTTGCAACTATCGATGGTGCTACAAAGAATATTAAGGCTTCTGAGGTAACTATCAAAACTCCTGACAATGTAGTCCTTCCGGTTAAGTCTGTTTCTGTAGACAGCAAAGATGCTACAAAAGTTACTCTTACAACATTCTCAGATATGAATGATGGCAAAGAGTATACAGTTACATTAGATGGAACAACTGTAAACTTTGTTGCTACAGACAACAAGGTTGCGTCCATCAATATTGATAAGCCTACCATTCCAGTAAAAACTGAGACAGAGATTAAGTTAGTAGCAAAGGATGCCAACGGAGTTATCTTAAAAGAGCTTCCTTACGGAACATCTGATGTAAACTATGATTTCTCACTTACAACAGCAAACGGATATGTAAACGGATCTAAACTTTACTTAAATAAAGTTGGTGACACTGCAACAGCCGAGATTACCTATAAGACAAATAAGTATACAGCAGATGGTAAGGCAGATGGAAACATCGGACCAAACAAGCTTACAATCACAGCTACTGATCAGGCTGCTGTAAGTTCTTTCAAGGTAAGAATTGGTGATGCTAATAAAAAATTTAGTTCTTTAAAGGACAATGATAAAATTGCTGTAGATGAGACAAGCGCTGTATGGGCATACTTTGAAATTAAAGACACTGATGGAAAAGAAATTTCAAATTACAGTGACTACAAAGTTGAGTCAAGCGATAAGACAACATTAATGCTTGGCAGTGATACAATGCAGACAAATAACAAAGTAAAGCTTATTCCTGCAAAAGAAGGAACGGCTTACATCTTCATTAAGAAAGATGATAAGATTGTCGCTTCTGTACCTGTAACTGTTGTAGCAGCAAGAAAGGTTGTTACTATGACAGCTGATAAGACTGCTGTTACAGTATCCAAGTCAGCAAATGCAAACCAGGAAACTATTACATTAGCAACTAAGGATCAGTATGGAAATGATTTTGCGTTTACTGCTAATGATGGTTCTATTGAAGTTACATGCGAAGGTGCACCGGATGGCGTAGACAAAGCAAATGTTACTGTACCAGGATATGCATCAAAGAACGGCAATAAAGTAAAATATACTGTTACTGGATCTAACTATGTAAAGGGAACTTATACCTTTAAGTTTACTTTCAAGAAAGACGGAAAAGAAGTTTGTGCACAGGTTGTTACTGTTAATGTACAGGAGGCTGGTGTAGCTGGTGATTCTATTTCCTATAGCCTTAATATTTTAAATAGCAACAATGCAACACAGACAGAAGAAGATGCCGTAGTAAATGCAGATAATACTAGCAATCGTATTTTTACTGTTAATGTATCTGAATTACTGAAGGGCGTGGAAGCTAAGAAATTAGCTAAAAACGATAGCTTGGATGACACAAAAGATACTGAAACAGATAAGACTGCCGGCAAGGTAAGAGGTATTTACTATACTGTTAAAAATGCAAAGGGAGATGTTGTATACAACACAATTCCGGGTTCAGTTACCACAGGTGCTGCATTTAACGATGGAAGTTTAAGTGCTACTGATCAGTTAACAATCAACGTTGTTAAAGCAGATGCTTCTAATGTATACGCAAAACTTGCAGAGGGAACTTATACAATTACAGCTACTATTGAAGTTGAACCAAAGCATACTACTGCAGGATATACTTATGATTCTACAAAGAATACAAAGACAACAATTACAAAATCATTTGTTGTTAAGGATACTTCCAATGATGCAATCACTGATATGAAGTTAAAGGATGCAAAAGTTACTTCCGGTGCTTCTATTCAGGCATCTCTTGCTTCTGTAATCCAGTATTCTTATGATGGTGTTAAATATGGTGCAGATGGAGATCAGTCAGCTACTATCATTGCTATTGAAGGATATTCAAATGTAATTGGTGGCAATGGCAAAATTACAGCTGATAATATGACTACAGTTTTACCTTCTGGAAAAACTGCTGATGTAACAAAAGTTACCGTAAGAGTTGCATTCCATGATGCAGATGGAAATACTATCGGATATGTAGATAAGGAAGTCAAGGTGTCACTTTCTATCACAGCTAAATAAGACTTTATTTTAGCCAAACTCTGAGCGAGAAATCGCTCAGAGTTTTTTATTAGGTTATTTTTATGAATATTATTTATAAAGATGCAGATGCAAAATTTCCGCTAATTGAAATTTTCGCAGTGCGTAAATCTATTTTTTTATAACTTTTTTTCAATGCGGATTTAGGAATTATTATTGTACAATCCTTATCTCTATAGCTGGCAACATTTGTCTTGAAATTGTTCTTACTATAAGATATAAAGCTTTTATTCGAGGAATCTTTTACAGAAACTTTGAATTTTGATACATTTGTGATTTTCCCATAACTATTATTGACCAATTTAAATTTTAAATGCAAATTGCCTTTTGCATCAAATGATGCTGCATATGCTTTCATTTTTGATGTATTGTAAACAACATCTTCGATTGTAATTTTTTTGGCTTGATACTTGTTTGGTTTTACTGAAACGACACATGACAGCTTTTTGTTATTTGACAACTTTACCATAATTGTAGTTTTTCCGATGTTTTTTGCGGAAATTTTTCCTGAATTATTTACCGCTGCAACTTTCTTATTGCTGGAACTACAACTTTTAATAGTTCCCCCTTCTGCCTTTAACTGTTTGTTAAAACCTTTTGTAAGATCAAGTTTTGAATAATTTAATTTTGTATTTTCTCAAATTCTGCTAACAGTTAGATCATAATTAACTTCTGTTTCAAAATTCATTTCAAGAATATAATCTCCGGCAGGAAGATGCATTGTATGAGCCAGCGTGATATTGCTGATACAATTGAAGATATTTATGGATTTGAGATTTCACACGAGACCATTTCAAATATCACAGATCAGGTTATAGAAACGGCAAATGAATGGCAAAACAGACCATTAAAGAAATTTTACAGTTTTATCTTTGTTGACTGCCTGTATGTAAACATCCGTAAGGAAATGGAGACAAAGAACTGCGCTGTTTATATTGTGCTCGGATATGATGTAAACGGAATCAAAGACATTCTGGGGATATGGATTGGAGAATCAGAAGGCAAACACTATTGGATGCAGATTTTCGATGAAATCAAGGCGCGTGGGGTTGAAGACATTCTTTTTATAAGTATGGATGGGGTGTCCGGTCTTGAGGAAGGGGCAAAGTCTATATTTAAGGATGTTGTTGTGCAAAGATGCATTGTCCATCTGATAAGGAATTCCATTAAATACATTCCCTCAAAAGATTATAAAGCCTATACTGCCCAATTAAAAAAGGTTTATGGGGCATCCAGCTTAAAAGCTGCTGAAGCAGAGTTTGAATGCTTTAAACAGGCATGGAGCCAATATCCCGGGGCCATAGATGTATGGATCCGTAACTGGTCAAATATCGAGCAGTTATTCAATTATGGCAGTGCTGTACGAAAAGTCATGTATACAACAAATGCGATAGAATCCGTAAATTCAAGCTTCCGCAAGGTTACTAAAAAAGGCTCATTTCCAAGCGAAGATGCCATAATGAAAGCATTATATCTGCGCATTACCGAGCTTTACAGGAAATGGAATGGCAGACCTGTGGCTAATTGGGCACTGGTAAGGAATCAGCTTTCAATGGATGATAAGATGCATACCCGAATATTAAAATACGAGAATTACTAAGGAGATTTCAAATGAGCAGACGGAAATCAGCCCCATATGAAGTAGATGATGAATTTTTTGCACAACTCGATTTTCTGCGGAATGACTATGACCAAGCACTGAAAACTATAGATCAACAGAAAGCTGATATCAGACATCTTTTAGCTTTACTGATAAAAGAAGACATCCCTGTTCCGGAAGATTTAATTGACCGGTATATTCGCAAAACATCTGACTCAAAATCCATAGATGAAGAACTTCCGTTTGATTGAAGCTCGTAAAAATGGTGGTCGATTTATCGACCACCACAAAAAAATCAAAAAATTTGCACACTTTACTTGACAAACTCGAAAAATCCTCGTTGAAAAGAGATCTCAAATATCGGCCAAGCCTACTTTTTTATCTCCTCTACATGTAAAATTAACATAACAGGGACACACGGCTGAAATTCTCTTTTAGTAATCCGGTATTCTCTACCATTATTAAAACGAATAATATCATTTTGCATATAAAGCATTATTTTAGCAGCATCTTTTTGTAGATCCAAATCTTCAAATCCAGCATCTATTTTTGTTTCGTAACCATCATTTCTTTGATAATCGAAATGTTCCATCTCTGATTTTCTATCATTGAGACTTAGAAAAATTCGAATACATTGTCTTACCGATTGATACGGTGACATTTGTTTTTCCATATTTTATTTTCCCTTTCTACTAAAAAAGAGGCTGCCGGAGCAACCTCTTTTTATGAAATATCATAATTATTTCAGTGTAATTGTCTGAGAATTAGAAGGAGAAGCTTCTACATTAACACTTGTTTCATCATCACCAACCGTAAATGTAACCTTACTGATTGTAATTTCTGTAGTATTAGATGTAATAATAGAAGCATTCTTAAAGTTATCTTTAGTGATCTTCGTACCATCATTTGTAATACCTTCAACAGAAACAATTACAAGTGGTTTATCATTTGTATCTGCAGAATATGTCTTGTCAGCATAAACAAGCTTAACTGCGTTTTTAACAGCATCTTCTACAGTACTAATTCCAGCAACATCCTTTACGGAGTCCTTTTCAATTGTTAATGTACCAACTGGCTGAGAATCTTTAACTGTAAATGTAGTTGTAAAGATCTTAGTTACCCACTTAGAATCATCAGTTGAATTGCCAGTCTTTACTGTTGCTGTAACTTTATATGTGCCAGGAGCAAAATACTTCTCTGCCGGTACATTAGCAGTTACTGCTGAACAAGAAACTGTTGTGACTGTTAAAGCTCCATCTACATCAAAATCAAATGCACATCCTGAAACTGTATTTAATTTAGAATCTGAAGAAGCTGAATTATATACAGTCTTACCATCTTTGTCTTCAATCTTGTAATCAATCTTACGAACTTTGTCATTGTTATCTTTGTCAGACACAACTGAATCCTTATTTAACTGAGCACTAGCAACACCATTTCTTAATTCGTTAACAGCAATGGTTATTGTCTGATCATCCTTATGATCTTTATCTACAAGATTATCTACCTCATTCTTATCTACGTCGATACCAAACGAAATTGTTCCGTTAGTATTTGGCTTCTGAATAACGATAGTAATAACCCTAGCACAAACCTCTTTGCCATCTTTCATATATGCAATCTTGTACTGATATGTTCCTTCTGGAATAGTAATATGATCATCCCAAGCAAAGAAATTAACTTTGATTTTGTTTGATGATGTTGCAGGATCAATGTTAAAATATGTATCATAACCATTATCTGTAATATCAGATGCTTTTACGTTTTTTGCAGTTGTGCTAAGGCAAGTAACTTTCAGAGAAGTACTAGCAACTTTAATATCTTTTGCATACTGATCCTTGAAAGATGCGGTTACAGTAACATCCTGTTTTAAAGATGCAGAATTTGAAAGAGTTGCAGTTGTTTTATCAACATCCATTGTTGCAACTTCTCTCTTTGCCACAACAGTAATCGCTACAGAACCAACAATCTTATTGTCTTTGTCCTTAATTAAAATATAAGCGGTACCAGCCTTTACAGGAGTAACAAGTACTCTATGATTGCTGTTGCTTGCAACATTAAGAGTAGATCCTCCAAGCATTAACACATTTTTATCGCTGGACTCTACAGAATAATTGTAGTAATTAGAAACTTCATTATTGTCTGCATCCTTAATCTGGAAATATGCATACATATCTTTCTCGTCAACAGCAAGCTGTGTATTTGCATCAATTTTGTCAAACTTCTTGCTCTGTGCGTTTGCGTCTGCAACCTTAACACCAAAGGTATTAACAGTAGCCTGATCTACAGCTGTGATTGTAACCTTTCCAGATGTAACATTTCCTTCTGGCTTACCGTTCTGATCATACTTTCCAGACTTATAAGTAACCTCTGCTGTTGCAGTATCACCAATTTTATTTAAGTATAACTTAGAACCATTTACATAACCATTGTTTGTTGTAAGAGAGAAGTCATACTTGGAAGAATAACTCGAAGAGCTAGGGTCATAAGCATACTCATCAAGAACAACACCGTTAGCATCCTTAGAAACTAACTTGATTTCTGTCTCAGTTGCAACCGGAACAGTGAGTGTATTAACATTTACAGATGCAACCTTTCCATTGGATACAGGAACCTGCTTTGTTGTTCCGTCAAGAGTTACATCATATGTCTTTCCATCTGTTAATCCAGCAAATGTTGTGAATGTAACCTTTGTTGCATCCTTGCTGTCTACAGATACAGACTTAACAGGAACGACAACATTGTTCTCTGTATTCTTAACTGTAATCTCAGAAGCTTTGATCTCTTTTGTAGCACCTGTGATAGATGTCTCAAAAGTATCAGCCTTAGTCTGTGCTACAGACTTAAGAACGTATTTCTTTACTTCTACATCCTTAGTAGTTTCAGCTGAATCCTTACCAACTGTAATCTTAGCTGTGATTGTTACCTTACCAGCCTTAACACCAGTTACTGTACCGTCAGCTGCTACTGTTGCGATAGAATCATCGCTTGATGTGTAAGTAATCTTAGCTCTTGAAGAATTTTTCTTAGTATTTGTTAACTTAGTTGTGCTTCCAATAGCTACTACTGAATCTCCAGATAAAGCAACGCCTACCTTAGCAACTTTCATTGTGTAAGTAAGTTTCTTTGTCTTTGCCTTAGCACTCTTCTTTGTAGAAGTCTTGTAAGTTACCTTAACCGGAAATACGCATGGTATTTTCCGCGGAAGTGTTGGAAATACTGGATTTGTAAACAGCAGTTGATGCAAAATTATTGCTACAAGTAACACGTAATCAACATATAAGAGACTGGCAAGTGACAAAAATGAGGAACCACTTATAACGTAGAATATCAAATTTCGGCAACAGTACAAAACGGAATATGTAATACAAAAAGTGCCAGCATTCAGCAATAAATCGAATACTGACACTTTTGAGTGATCGCAAGTAAAGTTTTCCGTTCCTCGGAATATTCTTTTTTAGTTCTTCCGCAAGACCTTTTTCTTTATAACTCTTTGTTTTATATAGAATATGGGTTATTACAGATTATAGAAGCTTTCTTAACGTGATAGCAGAATCCACAGATTCTTTTTCCATTCCATCTGCAACTAACTGTTCCGGAGTTTTTCCTTCTTTCAGCTTTTGGACGATCTCAAGCAAGGTTTTCCGTTCTTCAGAACGACCTTTTGCTAGACCTTTTTCAATCCCTTCTGCAAGTCCTTCCTCCCGGCCTTCCTCGCGGAGGACATCTTCATATTTCTTTTCATCAAATTCAGTAAGACACATATCACACACCTCCCTGCGATGCTGTTCCAAAAAATCTCTGAGAATATTTTCCTCTATGCATTCCCTGACGGCAAGATCAATGGCTTCTTTTAATTCCATGGAATCCCGGTATCTTTTAATCTTTGCAACAAAGACCGCGTATTCGTATAAAATATGGCAGCTGTCCATGATGGACTGGTTCTTCCCACTGTTTATGTTGATCATTGTGGCTGTCCATTCATATTCACCAGCTCCGGTATCTGTTTCAAAGGCATCTGATAACCGCAGAGTCCTTCGTTCTTCCGCCATGTCTTTTTCACTTCCATTGTAAATACAATGTAGTGGGGGCGTGGGATTTTCAACAGATGCTTGCTGTACAGCCGCTCGGAACGGTGAATCAGTTTCCGGTACAGATCCGCATAATACAAAAATCCACGGAGCGGCATATTCGGGTTATAGGAACTCTGATGTTCGTAAAGGCTCAATGTTTTGTCAATCAGAAATGAAACATCATTTTTGTATTTCATGTAAATGACATCTTCCAGAGTTGTATACTCCAAATCATCCGGATCGGTATATGAGGTATGATTTACCGCATTATAAAGACTCAGGGCATTTTCCTTGTTTTCGCCAAACAGTTTCCGGAATACGGTGTCCTTGTATTTTTTATTTACATGAATGTCATCATTTGTTTTTGTCATTGACTGTCGGGATTCCTTTCGTTAAAATCCTTTGTTTATCTACCTATATTATAGCATATGGCACAAGGATTACAACTGAAACAATTTGTCACTTATCTGTCTCTTATGTGTTACTTGTGTGTTACTTGTAGTGCTAATATTGCTTCCATTTATTTTCACAAATCCAGTATTTCCAACAGTTTCGCGGAAAATACCATGCGTATTTCCGGTTAAGGTAACTTACAAGACTTCTACAAAGAAGAGTGCTAAGGCAAAGACAAAGAAACTTACTTACACAATGAAAGTTGCTAAGGTAGGCGTTGCTTTATCTGGAGATTCAGTAGTAGCTATTGGAAGCACAACTAAGTTAACAAATACTAAGAAAAATTCTTCAAGAGCTAAGATTACTTACACATCAAGCGATGATTCTATCGCAACAGTAGCAGCTGACGGTACAGTAACTGGTGTTAAGGCTGGTAAGGTAACAATCACAGCTAAGATTACCGTTGGTAAGGATTCAGCTACAACTACTAAGGATGTAGAAGTTAAGAACTATGTTCTTTCTACTGTAGCACAGAACAAGTTGACAGAGCTTACAGCTACTGTTGCTGGTAATACAAAGAATCTTAAGCCTACTGATTTCGTAGTAAAGAACGAGACAACAAACGTTGTTTATCCAGTATCTAAGGTATCTGTTGATTCTAAGGATGCTTCTAAGGTTACATTAACACTGTTCAGCGAGTTAAGCGATGGTGCTAACTATGATGTGACACTTGACGGAACAACAAAGTCTTTCAAGGCTTCTGATGGAAAGGTTGCTTCTATCGCACTTGATAATGCAACAATCCCATATGCAACAGAGACAGAAGTAAAGCTTGTTTCTAAAGATGCTAACGGCGTTGTATTAAAAGAGCTGAAGACAACAGATGCAGATGCTCATTATACATTTACAATTGATACAAAGGGAAATGGATATACAAACGGTTCTAAGTTATACTTAAATAAGGTAAACGATACTGCTGAAGCAACGATCGAGTACAAGACAGGAAAGTATGATCAGAATGGTAAGGCAGAAGGAAACATCGGACCAAACAAGGTTACAATTACTGCTGTAGAGCAGGCTGTTGTAAATGGATTTGATGTAAGAATTGACAAGGCTACAACAACTAAGTTCGATAAGGCTAAGGATTCTAAGAAGCTTGCTGTAAAGGATCCAACACAGTACGCTGCATTCCTTAAGATTAAAGATGCAAACGGTAACGAGATCAAAGATTACAGCAAATATACAGTAGAGTCTTCTGACAAGGCTACATTAATGCTCGGAGCATCTACTCTTGATTCTAAGCACAGTGTAAACGTAACTGCTGTTAAGGCTGGTACTGCTTACATCCTTATTAAGAAGGATAACAAGATTGTTGGTTCTGTAGCTGTTGAAATCGTAGCAGAAAGAACTGTTGCAACACTTGAGTTAGATTCTTATAATGTAACTCTTTCTAAGCAGTTACAAAATACAAAGACTGTTACTGCAACTGTAAAGGATCAGTACGGTGATGATATTGCCGCTACTTTAAACGTAGAGTGCTTATCTACAGATGTTTCTAACTTAAGCACATCTGCTGTAACTGGAAACGATTATTACACAATCAACGGAAAGAAAGTAACTTTCAATAGTGCAAAGGTTGCTGCTGGAAACTATGTTTACAAGATTTCTTACAAGAACAGTGATAACAAAGAAGTAGTTGCTAAGACTGTTTCTGTAGCTGTAAAGGATGCTAAGACTACCGTAGCTGATTCTTGGAGAATTGATGTTGATAACAACAATTTCGATCTGAAGGTTGACAAGGATACAACAGCTGATAAGAATATCGCAATTCAGGTTGTTGGTATGAAAGATGGCATTGATGTTAAGTATGAGACAATTAAGTCCATTTCTGTAAAGGATGCTAAGGGAAATGCTGTTGTAACAACAAAAAGTGGTTCTGCTATGTTAGTAAACGCTATTACAACAGCAAAAAGTGGTTCCGCAATCGTTGCTGATAAGAAGCTTGCTACAGGAACATACTCTGTAAAGGCTACAATCACAAACAACGAAGGAAAAGATGTTGAGCTTTCTACTACATTTACTGTAAAGGATACTCAGGATAAGGTTTCTTTTGATGTAAAGGATAACACTGTAGCTGGTGCTACTGTAGCTGATGCTGTAAAGAATGCACTTACTGTAACATACGGTGAGACAACATACAGCAGCCGTTCTGACAAGGCCGCAGTTGATCAGCCATTAGTTATTGCAGCTGTTGAAGGTATCAAGAACAACGGTGTTAAGTTCACATCTGGAACTCAGACTGTTGCATCTGGTGAATACTTCACAATTACTAAGCTTGCTGTAACTGTAAAGGTTGACGGAAATGTTTATACAAACATGGAAGTTCCTGTACCAGGAGCAATCACAATCAAATAATTTTGGTTTGATGAATAGGTAAAAAAGAGAGTCGCGTTTCGCGGCTCTCTTTCTTTAATTGTGCGCCTTGCGGCGCACGTTTCTAATGGGTGAAAGTCCTTAATCCACCCTAGTAGTGGGAAGGATACAGCCAAGACCAAGGGTGTCCTATTCATAGCAGCGATTATGATTAACGTGAGGGGAATCTGAAGGAAGGTGGCGGCAAATCTCTGGTCTGACGAACAGAAATCACATCAGGCTATAGCTAAGGATAAGGTTGCAATACAAACTATGCAGAAGTGTTCGACTACTCTAAGATCTAAGATTACTGAAAAGAGCGGTGTCATCACAGACTATTGGACGAACAATCTTTTGGATTTGATTTTGCGAAAGGACAATCTTAATGAAGCCTACAAACAAGTTAAGAGAAACAAGGGAAAATGTGGAATTGATGCCTGTAGGAATCGAATTTTTTGATGAAATCCGGACATCCGGTTACTATTATATTGATAAAACAAAATTGATCGAGCAATTATTACAGAACATGGGAAAAGTCAGCCTGTTCACACGTCCTCGGCGTTTCGGGAAAACGCTGAACATGAGCATGCTGAAATGCTTTTTTGAGATCGGAACTGCCCCTGCTCTGTTTGATGGACTTTATATTTCAGGCAACAAAGAACTGTGTGATACCTATATGGGGAAATATCCGGTTATTTTTCTTTCATTGAAAGGTGTTGAGGGATTGACATTTGAGGAAGCAAAATACCGTCTGATAGAGCTGATCGGTACAGAAGCTGAAAGATTTGCATTTTTAGACGATAGCGATCGGCTTTCTGCAAATGAGAAAGAAAAATACCGTGCCTTAATTGCTTTGAACAATGGAAAATATGCCATGGAGGAAGGGCTTCTCATATCCAGCATTCAATTGCTGTCAAAACTTTTATACCAGCACTATGGACAGAAAACAGTAATACTCATTGACGAGTACGATGTACCACTGGATAAAGCATTCCAGAATGGCTATTACCGGGAAATGGTATCTCTGATCCGCGGGCTTCTGGGGCAGGCTTTGAAAACCAATACTTCCCTTCAGTTTGCGGTTCTGACCGGCTGTTTACGTATTTCAAAGGAAAGTATTTTTACTGGTTTGAACAATTTCAAAATCCTGTCAATTGATGATGCACGATATGATGAACAATTCGGCTTTACGGATGCAGAGGTGTCTGACCTTTTGGAAGATTATGATTTGTCTGGACACTTTGCGGAAATAAAGGAATGGTACGATGGTTATCATTTTGGAAATGCTGATATCTATTGCCCTTGGGACGTGATAAATCATGTGGATCATTTATTGCAGGAGCCAGATGTCTGTCCACAGGCATACTGGATCAACAGCAGCGGAAATGATTTAGTTAAGCGGTTTGTAGACAAAGCAGACAAAACCACACGCGACGAGATTGAGCAGCTGATTGAGGGAAATCCCATTGAAAAACGCATCCGACTGGAACTGACCTATGATGAGATTGAAAACAGCATCGACAATCTCTGGAGTGTACTGTTTACCATGGGATATCTGACAAAGGTTGGAAAAGCGGTGGATGGTGTTTACCGGCTGGTCATCCCAAACAAAGAAGTGCGGGAAGTGTTTGTATTCCAGATACAGGAATGGTTCCGTCAGACGATTGTGGAAGATACAAAACCAATGCAGGAACTGTGCCAGGCATTTTTAGATGGGGATGCAGAAAAAATCCAAAAACACCTGACACAGATCCTTGGCCGGATGATCAGTATTCTGGATACCAAAGCTCGTGATGAACAGAAGAAAAATTTTTATCACGGCCTGTTGCTTGGTCTGCTGCGGAGTGAACGTGACTGGCTGATCCGCTCCAACGTCGAATCTGGAGACGGTTTCTGTGATATCCTGATTGAGCCGGAAGATCTGGATGCGGGAATGATTATCGAATTGAAATATGCTGCGACATTCCGGGAACTGGACAGTGCCTGCGAAAAAGCAATGCAGCAGATCAAAGATTGCAGATATGACGAAGCCCTGCGGAATGATGGCAGGGAAAATATTTTGGCATATGGCATAGCTTTCTGCAAAAAGCGCTGTAAAAGTCGTTTGTGAAAAACTCTAAAGAAAGTGTCAAAAATAACCGTCCCCTATAAAGCAAAAGAAACGCTAACATAAACTTGATGTTGGCATTTCTTTTATCATTCAATTTTACACTTCTACTGGGAGCTGATATCCAGCAGCAGACATTTCTTTTTCAAATTCTTCCACGGAAAGATTTAGTTTTTGAGCCCCTCGTGCAATTCCATAATCGCCTTCCTGTACAGACACAAATACCTCTGTTTTTCGACCTTTTACAAAACCCTTTGCAAGACCCTTTTCAAGTCCTTCCGCAAGTCCTTCCTCTCGGCCTTCCTCGCGGAGGACATCTTCATATTTCTTTTCATCAAATTCAGTAAGACACATATCACACACCTCCCTGCGATGCTGTTCCAAAAAATCTCTGAGAATATTTTCCTCTATGCATTCCCTGACGGCAAGATCAATGGCTTCTTTTAATTCCATGGAATCCCGGTATCTTTTAATCTTTGCAACAAAGACCGCATATTTATACAGTACGTGGCAGCTGTCCATGATGGACTGATTTTTCCCGCTGTTTATGTTAATCATTGTGGCTGTCCATTCATATTCACCAGTTCCGGTATCTGTTTCAAAGGCATCCGATAACCGCAGAGTCCTTCTTTCTTCTTCCATATCTTTTTCGCTTCCGTTGTAAAATACAATGTAATGAGGACGCGGAATTTTCAACAGATGCTTGCTATACAGCCGCTCGGATCGGTGAATCAGTTTCCGGTACTCCCTGTTTTCGCCAAACAGTTTCCGAAATACGGTATCCTTGTATTTTTTATTTACATGAATGTCATCATTTGTTTTTCCATGTTTTTTCAGAATTCCTTCCTTTATAATCTTTGGTTTATATAAAACATGGGTTATTACGGATTACAGAAGATTTCTTAGCATGATAGCAGAATCCACAGATTCTTTCTCCATTCCATCTTCAACTAACTGTTCTGGAGTTTTTCCCTCTTTCAACTTTTGAACGATTTCAAGCAAGGTTTTCCGTTCTTCAGAACGACCTTCTGCAAGTCCTTCCTCCCGGCCTTCCTCGCGGAGAACATCTTCATATTTCTTTTCATCAAATTCAGTAAGACACATATCACACACCTCCCTGCGATGCTGTTCCAAAAAATCTCTGAGAATATTTTCCTCTATGCATTCCCTGACGGCAAGATCAATGGCTTCTTTTAATTCCATGGAATCCCGGTATCTTTTGATCTTTGCAACAAAGACCGCGTATTCATATATTTGGCACAATCGGGTAGGCGGATACATCAAAAATAAAATGCGGTTAGCACCTACCACAATGTGCCGTTGGACCAAAATTTACCTTATACATTCAATTTTACACCTCTACAGGGATTTGATATCCGGCCGCAGACATTTCTTTTTCAAATTCTTCTACGGAAAGATTCAGTTTCTGAGCTCCCCGCACAACTCCATAATCACCTTCCTGTACGGACATAAATACTTCTTTTTTACGACCTTCTGCAAGTCCTTCCTCCCGGCCTTCCTCGCGGAGAACATCTTCATATTTCTTTTCATCAAATTCAGTAAGACACATATCACACACCTCCCTGCGATGCTGTTCCAAAAAATCTCTGAGAATATTTTCCTCTATGCATTCCCTGACGGCAAGATCAATGGCTTCTTTTAATTCCATGGAATCCCGGTATCTTTTAATCTTTGCAACAAAGACCGCGTATTCGTATAAAATATGGCAGCTGTCCATGATGGACTGGTTCTTCCCACTGTTTATGTTGATCATTGTGGCTGTCCATTCATATTCACCAGCTCCGGTATCTGTTTCAAAGGCATCTGATAACCGCAGAGTCCTTCGTTCTTCCGCCATGTCTTTTTCACTTCCATTGTAAATACAATGTAGTGGGGGCGTGGGATTTTCAACAGATGCTTGCTGTACAGCCGCTCGGAACGGTGAATCAGTTTCCGGTACAGATCCGCATAATACAAAAATCCACGGAGCGGCATATTCGGGTTATAGGAACTCTGATGTTCGTAAAGGCTCAATGTTTTGTCAATCAGAAATGACAAGTCATTTTTCATATAAATTAGATATTCTTAAATTTTAACATCCTATGATTCTTTCTTTATAATAGATATTTGATTTTCGGATGTTATATTTACATAGTTAATAGTATCCATTGTATTTATTTCCCATTCACCGAAAACAACAACTATACCATCATGTTTTTTTCCTTTAATTCTTGGTTTCATTTTTTGATATAATTCTTTATTGTCAAACCATAATTCCAAGTGATTTTTTTGATTAGGAAATGGAGGATAATTCATTGTTATAGTAAGACCTTCATCTAAATATTTAAAAAAATTGCATTCAACAACCTTGTATCCTATAATACCATTGCTATAGTATGAATATGTTCTTTCATCCGCTATCATATCTCTTATGAGATAATTATTATAAGTATCATCGATATCTGTATTTGTTAACATAGTATAGACTTCTTTTAGTCCACGTAGAGCTCTGTTTTCAACTTCTCCAGACTGTCCCCTATGGGTTCCTCCGATTCCACCTTTATGTTTTCCATTATCATTTAGTAAAGAAAACAATCCTTGTGGAAAAATAAATTCCTCCTCAACATAATTTACTTTCGAAAAATGATATGGTGATAAACCACATGCACCCTGATGGCCTGGTTTTCCCGATGCTTTAAAATAAGCTGAATTTTTATGCTCTGGCATATATATAAACATTTTTGCATTACAATTAGGATTTTTACAATAACATCTAACAGATTTATATTTCATAATGTTATCATCATTTGCATATATCTTTTGAGTTCTTTCTTTGTCAATAAACGCATAATTGGCCATAACCTTTTCTCTCCTTGTTTTGTAATTAGTTATTTTTAATGTACGAAGCATCCTTATATTTTGTACGTGTAATCAAATTATTTTTTTAAAGGTAACTCAAATTACAGCTTTTTGTCTATTACTGGTAATTAGTTTGTTGACGATTGACATTTTTACTTACGTGATTACAAAGCTGAATTTTCTGTGGAAGATAATAGTGTTAAATATAATTTTAGGAATCCAATCTCTATATCCCTGTACTTTATTGGAAGTGATATTTCCAAACACAAACACGATTGCTGCATCATTTCTGCAGATGATCAGCAAACTGTTGTTAAAGTTACCATTACTAACGATAAAGATATATTTAATCATCTGTTTACTATGCTGTTTTTTAATCCTAATGATATAAAAATAAAATTTGAATCAATTTTATCAAAGGTCTCTGAGAATTATTTTCAACCTTTGTTATATCTTTTTCACTTTCATTATAGCATATGGCACAAGGATTACAACTGAAACAATTTGTCACTTGCCTGTATCTTATGTGTTAATTGTGTGTTACTTGTAGCGATAATTTCGCCTAAAAACCATTTGTAAATCCAGTATTTCCAACACTTCCGCAGAAAATACCATGCGTATTTCCGGTTAAGGTAACTTACAAGACTTCTACAAAGAAGAGTGCTAAGGCAAAGACAAAGAAACTTACTTACACAATGAAAGTTGCTAAGGTAGGCGTTGCTTTATCTGGAGATTCAGTAGTAGCTATTGGAAGCACAACTAAGTTAACAAATACTAAGAAAAATTCTTCAAGAGCTAAGATTACTTACACATCAAGCGATGATTCTATCGCAACAGTAGCAGCTGACGGTACAGTAACTGGTGTTAAGGCTGGTAAGGTAACAATCACAGCTAAGATTACAGTTGGTAAGGATTCAGCTGAAACTACTAAGGATGTAGAAGTAAAGAAATACGTTCTTAAGTCTGTAGCACAGACTAAGGCTGATACTTTTGAGACATCTATCACAGGTGCTACAAAAGAGATCAAAGCTTCTGAGATTACAGTTAAGAATACAGAGAACAATGTTGTCGTTCCTGTTAAGTCTGTATCTGTAGACAGCAAGGATGCAACAAAGGTTACATTCACAACATTTGCTGGATTAACAGATGGAAAGACTTATGATGTAACACTTGACGGAACAACAAAGCAGGTTGTTGTATCTAATGGTAAAGTTGCATCTGTAAACGTTAATAAACTCACTGTTCCGGTTGCAACCGAGACAGAGATCAAATTAGTTTCTAAGGATGCTAATGGTGTTGTTCTTGATGAGTCTGCTTATGGATCACAGGATGCTTCCAAGTATGACTTCTCCCTTACAACAAACAATGGTTATGTAAACGGTTCTAAGTTATACTTAAATAAGATTGGTGACACTGCTACAGCAGAGGTTACTTATAAGTCTGGAAAGTATGGCACAGACGGTAAGCCAGAAGGAAACATTACATCTGGAAAACTTACAATTACAGCTGTAGATCAAACTGCTGTTAATAATTTTAATGTAAAGGTATCTGAGTTAACAGCAAAGAAGTTTGACAAAATTGATGCAAACGCACAGCTTGCTGTTGATGATGCTACAGTAAAATATGCATATTTCCAGATCAAAGATGCTGACGGAAATGAAATTTCTAATTACTATGATTATACAGTAGAGTCCAGTGATAAGAGTGTCTTAATGCTTGGCGATACAACTCTCGATAGTGATAAGAAAGTGGTTGTTACACCTGTAAAGGCTGGTACTGCTTATATTTTAATTAAAAAAGATGATAAGATTGTGAGCTCTGTAGCAATTACTGTTGTTGCTAAGAGAGAAGTTGCAACAATGGATGTTGATAAAACATCTGCTACACTTTCAAATTCTGCTGCATTACAGCAGGACGTAACTGTAACTGCATCTTTCAAGGATCAGTATGCAAAAGATATCAAAGTTGCTAGTTCATCTCTGAAAGTTACTTGCCTTAGCACAACTGCGAAGAATGTAAAAGCATCTGATATTACAGATTCTGGTGATGGTGTATTCTTTGATATTGATTCTGCTACAGCATCAAACAAAATTAAAGTTAACTTCTATGCATGGGATCGTACTGTTACTATTCCAGAAGGAACATATCAGTATAAGATTGCATACATGAAAGATGGAAAAGAAGTTTGTGCAAGAGTTGTAACAATTACAATTCAGCAGCCTAAAAATCCTTCTCAGGGAACTGAGTCTTTTGCTTTAGACGTAAATAAAACAGAAATTGATAACCTTGTAGATAATGATCATAATACTCCAGCTGATTATGTTATCACTGCCAGTGTAAATCAGATGATCAATGGTGTCGCAAATCAGACTCTTTCTAGAGGAACAGAACTTAAAGACAATACAACAGAGGTTAAGTCTATTACATATAAGTTAGAAGATAAGGATGGAAAAGATGTGTCTGCTAACACAGGATGTGATATCACTATGGGTCGTAATACAATGACAGTACAAACAGTTTCTTTTTCCGCATTTACTGCTGAAAAGAACTTTGGTGCTGGTACTTACAAGATCACAGCAACTGTTAAGACTGGTAAGAAGACAGAAAGCGATTCTACTAAGTGGGTTACAAAGACATTCACTACTACATTTACTGTTAAGGATACACAGCCAACAGGTGATATGAGTCTTGAAAAAGATTCAATTGATCGTGTTAGCGATTCAGAAGCTCTTGTAAAAGCTGCAGTTAAGCTTGTATATGGTGATCATACTTATGGAGTAGATGATGAGAATATGTCAATTGTATCTGTAGAGGGTATTACTAATACAGGTGCTAAACTTGACAAGGATAACACCGCGATTTCTAGCAGTGTTAAGTCTGTAACAATCAAGAAGATCACATTTACAGTTGATTCAGGTGCTTATAAGGTTGACATTACAAAGGATATTTCTTCTAATCCATATGTAATTTCATTCAAGTAATTGAGTCTATTAAAGAGGTTGCTTCGGCAACCTCTTTTTTTATCACAGAAATATAGCTCTCCACCCAATTGGCAGAGAGCTATATTTTACTATTTAATATTTCACAGATGTTATAATAACTTAGATCAAATAATTTCTATATTATTTTGCTGTAATAACACCAGGTACAGCAACTTCAACATTCATTGAGATGCCATCTGCTACTGTTACAGTAACTTCCAGTTTAGAAACATTGAAATCATGACCCTTAACAGAAGTATCCTTTTTCTTAAACTCAACACCATTGTTAAGTTTTCCTTCAACCTTAGAAATTACTAATTCTTTAGCACCGTCTGGAGCATCTTTTGCATTACTATAAACATCATCTCCATAAGTTACAACTAAAGCAGCTTTTAAAGCAGCTTCAACAGTGTCCTGAGCAGGCTCAACAGAATTATACTTAACATCAGCAGATGCCTTAGTCTGAGTATCTGTTACTGTAAAGCTGGAAGTAATAGTTACGTCATTCTTCTTTGCATCTTTGCATGTAGCAGTTACAGTATAAGTACCAGCTCCAAGATTCTTTGTAGCTACTCCGTTAGATACATCTACAAGTTTGATATTTAAATCAGTACCTTTAACGGTAGTAGTAGCATATGCTGCATCTACACCAAATGCTGCTCCTGTAACAACCTTTCCATTGTCATTACCAAAAACAACTGTTCCATCAGATTTCTTTACAGTATAAGTTACATCCTGTACTGCTTTCAAATCAACATTGTTTGAACGTCCCATTAACTGAGCAGTAATGATTTTGCTATCTTTATTATCATTATCAACTTTAACATCTACAGAAGATTTGTCAAGATCAAGGCGATATGAATCAACTGTAGAACCAGGTTTCTGAACATTAACAGTAAGAGTCTTAGCTACAATTTCCTTATTATCCTTTGTATAAGCAACCTTGTATACATAGGCTCCTGTTTTAGAAGCATCAAATGCTGAACCTGTAACAACAACTGCTTTCTTGTTTGCATCAAATGCTACAGTATTAGCACGAAGATCTTTTTCAGCTACAGGACCACTTAAATAAGATACATGTACATTTGAATAATTGCTTGCAGCTACTTCATCACCATACTGATCCTTTACCTTAACACTTACTGTCTTAGCAGCTACAGTATTTGATGTAGAAGCATCTACGCTATACTTATCTAATTCAAGAGTAGCAGCTTCTCTACCAGCAGTAACATCAATTGCTACAGAGTTTACAATTTTGCCATCCTTATCTTTGAATAAGATGTATGCTGTACCCTGCTTAACAGGAGTAAGACCAACACTCTTGTTTGAGATAGTATTGCTTGCAAGCATTAAAACTGTCTTGTCAGAAGATTCTACAGTATAATCATACTTAGAAACCTCTGTTCCTGTTGCATCCTTGATCATAAAGTATGCAACTTTTCCAGTTTCTCCGGCAGCAATCTTATTAGTATCTTTTGCCTTATCAAACTTCTTGTTTGCGCCATCAATTCTTACTTTGAAATCATTGATAGCTGACTGATCTGCAGCAGTAATTGTCACCTTGTTTGGTCCAATATTTCCTTCTGGCTTACCATTCTGGTCATACTTACCTGTCTTGTATGTGATCTCAGCTGTAGCTGTATCGCCAACTTTATTTAAGTATAACTTAGAACCGTTTGTATAACCGTTTCCGTTTGTATTGATTGTAAAATCATAGCTAGCATCAGTTTCGCCATACTTAAGCTCTTTTACAACAACACCATTAGCATCCTTAGATACTAACTTAACTTCTGTCTCAGTAGCATATGGGATTGTAGCTTTATCAAGTGCGATAGAAGCAACCTTTCCATCAGAAGCTACGAATGTCTTTGTGATTCCATCAAGAGTCACATCATATGTAGCTGCATCCTTTAACTCACTGAACAGAGTTAATGTAACCTTAGAAGCATCCTTAGAATCAACTGTTACCTTAGATACCGGGTAAACAACGTTTGTTGCTTCACTCTTGATTGCGAAATCAGTTGCCTTAAGGTTCTTTGTATCACCAGCAACAGTAGCTGTAAGCTCTGTTAACTTGTTCTGTGCTACTGTAGAAAGAACATAGTTCTTAACTTCTACATCCTTAGTAGTTGTAGCTGAATCCTTACCAACGGTAATCTTAGCTGTGATTGTTGCCTTACCAGCCTTAACACCAGTTACTGTACCGTCAGCTGCTACTGTTGCAATAGAATCATCGCTTGATGTGTAAGTAATCTTAGCTCTTGAAGAATTTTTCTTAGTATTTGTTAACTTAGTTGTGCTTCCAATAGCTACTACTGAATCTCCAGATAAAGCAACGCCTACCTTAGCAACTTTCATTGTGTAAGTAAGTTTCTTTGTCTTTGCCTTAGCACTCTTCTTTGTAGAAGTCTTGTAAGTTACCTTAACCGTAACTTTAGCGGTACCTGGCTTAACACCTGTAACCTTGATCTTCTTTGCTGCTGTCTTCTTAACTTTTGCAACAGACTTCTTGTTGCTTGTTGCAGTTACTTTAACAGACTTCCAAGACTTTGGAGTTTTAACTGTAACTGTCTTGTAGCCCTCAGAATAAACTGTGGCTTTTTTTGCGCTAAGCTTTGCTGTAGAAGCTGCCTGTGCGTTTGTAGCAGGAACTGCTGTTACAACCATAGCTGCAGCGAGAGCAAAAGCTAACACTTTTTTGCTTGATTTCATGTTTTTTCCTCTCTTTCTTTTTGACTAACTTCCATCTCTTCTACTCGTTTAACCCTGCACGTTTAAGTTCCTTCATCTTCTCTTTCAAACCGCTGCGGACGATTTTTCCAATCCAATGTTCTCGCTAATTGCCTCCACTGACCTTCCTCGGTCTTACTGTTAAGTCCATCGTCAGTTTCATCTACAGACACACAAATCATAAATGACCAGAAACTTTCGCACATCAGACGTCGGCGTAGAGTGTGATATCAACGTTGATTGTCCAGCATCAAGATCAGCAAGCTGAGGTTCCGATGACTTATATTTCTAATATGTATCTGTAATTGTAAGGTCTGTCTGGAACAAGTTCCAGTTTCCATAGCCTCGATAGTAGTTCATCACTTGTCGTACTATTTATAGTACTCTTTTAACTACTCTACGTGACAATCATACACCAAGTATTGTATCTTTGCAACACCAAAATTACATTTTATTGAAAAAATTCTTTAATATTTTCTTAAGCATTTAAGAGTTTTTTCACTTTTTTCTATTATTAAAACTATTTCACGCGTAGTTCGAGTGAAACTACGCGTGAAGATAAACAATTCTATTTAAAGTAAGCAACTCCGGATTCGAAGATCTTCATATCCTGCTCTCCGTAGATGTTCATGGCAACGGCCTCACCACGGCGCTCGCTGTGTGCCATCTTTCCGAGTACACGTCCATCCGGACTGGTGATACCCTCGATCGCCATGTACGAACCATTGACATTCCACTCTTCATCCATGGTTGGCTCGCCGGCTTCATTGACATACTGGGTGGCAACCTGTCCGTTTGCAAAAAGCTTGTCCAGCCATTCCTTCGGAGCTACGAAACGTCCCTCTCCATGGGATGCCGGGTTGCAGTATGTTGCACCAAGCTTTGCCTGCTGCAGCCATGGGGATTTGTTTGTCACAACCTTGGTATATACCATCTTGCTGATGTGGCGGTTGATGGTGTTGTAGGTCAGTGTCGGGGAATCCGCACTCTGCGCCTGAATCTGTCCGTAAGGAACAAGTCCCAGTTTGATCAGTGCCTGGAATCCGTTGCAGATACCCAGTGCCAGTCCGTCACGTTCTGACAGCAGTCTGCTTACTGCCTCGGTCATCTTTGCATTCCGGAATGCCGTTGCAAAAAACTTTGCAGATCCTTCCGGTTCATCTCCTGCGGAAAAGCCGCCCGGGAACATGATGATCTGTGACTGATCGATTGCCTTGACAAATTCATCGACAGAATCACGGATGTCTGCTGCACTCAGATTCTTGAATACTTTTACAATTGTATTGGCACCTGCACGCTCAAACGCTTTCGCACTGTCGTACTCACAGTTTGTTCCAGGGAATACCGGAATGAATACGGTCGGCTTTGCGACTTTGTTCTTGCATACATAGATATTCTTGGTATCATATACATCACTCTGCACTTTTTCCTTGCCCTCGGTTGCGCGGGTTGGGAAGACTCTTTCGAGTGTTCCGGTCCAGGCTGCAATTGCTTCCTCCATGGAAAGTGACATTTCTTTGTATACAAATTTCTGTGCATCGTTCACTTCACCGACAACAACTCCGGATGCTTCTTTTATAATAGGAAGAAACTCCTCTTTTACTTCTGCAACGATATTACCAAATCCCGGTGCAAATAATGTTTCTGCTGTGACATCCTCTGCAATGGTGACACCTAATTTGTTACCAAATGCCATCTTGCTGACTGCTGCTGCCAGACCTTTTCCGTCCAGTGCGTAGGCACTGCGGATTGCGCCCCTGCCAATCAGTTCATGGATCTTATCATACAGTTTCATCACCTGTTCATATACCGGCAGATCATACGCGTTCTTTTCGATCGTAAAGAGTACCAGCTTATCTCCTGCTTCTTTCAGTTCCGGTGTGATCACGTCTTTTTCTCTTGCCACATCGACTGCAAAAGAAACCAGTGTCGGAGGCACGTCAATATCGTTAAAGGTTCCGGACATGGAATCTTTTCCGCCGATGGACGGCAGGCCAAAACCGATCTGTGCATCAAATGCACCGAGCAGTGCTGCAAACGGCTGACTCCATCTCTTTGGATCTTCACTCATTCTGCGGAAATACTCCTGGAAGGTGAAGCGTACTTTCCTGTAGTCACCACCGGCGGTCACGATACGGGAAAGGGATTCCAGTACGGCATATACCGATCCGTGGTATGGACTCCAGGAGGATAAGTACGGATCAAATCCGTAGGACATCATGGTTACGGTATCGCATTTTCCTTTCAGAACCGGAAGTTTGGCAACCATGCTCTGTGTCTCGGTCAGCTGATAGCGGCCGCCGTATGGCATGTAGACACTTCCCGCACCGATGGAACCGTCAAACATCTCGACAAGTCCCTTCTGGGAACATACATTAAGATCCGCAAGCATGGCAAGCCATGCTGATTTGTTGTTGTTTTTCTGTAATGCATCTGCAACTTTCGGAAGTTCGATCTTTTTAAAGAAGTTGTCTTCCTCTTTTGGCATCTCGACTTCGACATCTGCTTCCTGATGCGCACCGTTGGTATCGAGGAATGCACGGGAAATATTGACAATGTCTTTTCCTCTCCACTCTAAGATCAGTCTCGGCTCCTCGGTAACAACTGCCACCTCGATTGCTTCAAGGTTTTCTTCTTTTGCATAGGCAAGGAACTGCTCGACATCCTGCGGAGCGACAACCACTGCCATACGCTCCTGGGACTCGGAGATTGCAATCTCCGTTCCATCCAGACCGGCATATTTCTTCGGTACTTTATCCAGATTCACGCGCAGTCCGTCTGCAAGCTCACCGATGGCTACCGATACACCGCCGGCACCGAAATCGTTACATTTTTTGATAATATGGCTGACTTCTTCTCTGCGGAACAGGCGCTGCAGTTTACGCTCAGTCGGTGCATTACCTTTCTGTACCTCGGCACCACATACAGACGTAGACTGTGTGTTATGTGCCTTGGAAGATCCGGTCGCTCCACCGATACCGTCACGTCCGGTACGTCCGCCCAGAAGGATAATCTTATCTCCCGGATCGGAGGTCAGTCTCTGTACGGCACGTCTCGGTGCGGCACCCATGACAGCACCGATCTCCATACGTTTTGCTACATAATCCGGATGGTAAACTTCTTTGACATATCCGGTTGCCAGTCCGATCTGATTTCCATAAGAGCTGTAACCTCTGGCTGCCTCGCGCACGATCTTCTTCTGTGGCAGCTTACCCTCAATCGTATCTTTTACGGATACGGTTGGATCTGCGGCTCCGGTCACACGCATTGCCTGATACACATAAGTTCTTCCGGAAAGCGGATCACGGATGGCTCCGCCTAAACAGGTAGCAGCACCACCGAACGGCTCAATCTCGGTCGGATGGTTATGTGTCTCATTCTTAAAGTTTACAAGCCACTCCTCTGTCTTTCCATCTACTTCCACCGGTACCACGATGGAACATGCATTGATCTCGTCAGATTCTTCCTGATCTGCAAGTTTTCCTTCTTTTTTCAGACGTTTCATGGCAAGCAGTGCCAGATCCATCAGGCAGACAAACTTGTCATCGCGTCCCGCATACAGTTTCTTGTGGGTATCCAGATATTCTTCGTAAGTCTTTTTGATTGGTGCCTGGTAAAATCCTTCATCAAACTTCACATTTTTCAGTTCTGTCGAGAAGGTGGTATGACGGCAATGGTCACTCCAGTAAGTATCAAGCACGCGGATCTCTGTCACGGACGGATTCCGCTTCTCGGTATTTTTGAAGTAATTCTGGATATGTAAGAAATCCTTAAAGGTCATGGCAAGATTTAAAGAGCTGTACAGTTCCTTTAAGTGTGCTTCTGCCATGTCGATAAATCCGTCGAAAACTGCCACGTCTGCCGGCTCATCGAAATTCTGTACGAGGGTATCCGGCTTGTCCATACCGGTCTCACGGGAATCTACCGGATTGATACAATACTTTTTGATCGCCTCTAACTCATCCTCTGTGATGTCACCCTTGATCACATAGGTCGTCGCGCTGCGGATGATCGGCTCCTCATCCTCATTTAAAAGCTTCACGCACTGCTCTGCGGAATCCGCTCTCTGGTCGAACTGTCCCGGCAGGAATTCTACGGAAAATACGTTTCCGCCTTCTGCGTCAAAGTTCTCCTCATAAATATCATCCACTGGCGGCTCGGAAAATACCGTCTGCAATGCCTTCTGGTAAGTGGCATCCGATACATTTTCCACATCATAACGGATCAGAACACGCACCTGATCTGCAGCGATTCCGAGATAATGCTTTACCTCATGTTTTAATTCTTTTGCCTTTACGGCAAAATCCGGTTTCTTTTCTACGTACACACGACGTACATTGCCCATTGGATTTACCTCCTTCTTTTGCGAAACGGAATGCCCCCTGCATTTGGGGGCATTCTATTGATCTTTATGTTATTGTATCATGGGTTGACAATTAAGTAAAATTAATATCGCTTACGATATCTATTACCTGTTCTTATGAAATTACTGTACGGTAATTGCACTGTCCGTTACAACGCCCGGAGTGTCCGGTTCCGGCTGATCCGGCTGATCGGTACCCGGGTTTGGATTTACAAAATTAATCTTTACTTTCAGCTTTCTGGATTTATTTCCTGCCGTATCTTTGACATATACGGTCACGCTATAAGTTCCATAGGTTCCTCTTTCCATAGCGGTAACTGCCTTATGTGCTTCTCTGGCATCCACGAAAACATATTTTGACGCAAGTTTTTTGCCCAGATCTTTTGCCACTACATCTGCCTTAATTGCAGAAACCAGTTTTTCTTTGGAAACGGCTTTATTGTAGGTCAGTGTCTTTCTCTTCAGGCTGATGGATGGTGCTTTCGTATCTTTTACGGTAATTACGATGCTCTTTTGGGTCTTGTTTCCTTTGGCATCTTTTGCGGTGTATGTAATCTTATATTTTCCGGTCTTTGCCGCATTGACTTTTCCGGAAACGGTAAATTTAAGTGTCTTACCTCTGTAATCGGTAGCTTTCACACCCTTTTTCAGATCTACTTTGCTGTTTGTTCTCTCGATGGTTTTATTCTTGATTCCCTTAATCGTCGGACGGAGTTTCAGCCATGGATTTCTCGGATCCGGATCGGTCGGATCCCATCCGCGGTATGGGCTGTTTACATCGATGCGGACCGGAGTTGGCTTTCCGAGTGGTCCCGGATCTTTGCTGTCATAGATGGTTACTTTGGTTCCTACCGGGCAGTTGTCATAGATCCACTTGGCATCTTCCACATTCAGACGGACACATCCGTGGGATGCCGTCTGTCCCAGACGGTTATAAGAATTGTATGCCAGCCTGCTCGGGTCCTGTGCACTGTAAAACACAGAGTGGAACAGCACACCACCGTGAATACGGCTGCAATACTGTCCGTACACACCGCCCATAAGTGTATGCCAGCGGTATTTTGCCGGAATCGAAAATGTTCCTGTCGGGGTGGCATTGTTGACACCGACAGAGCAGGCAAATGCTTTGACCGGTTTGGTATATTTGCCTTTGGAATCAAGTGCATATACGGTCACACAGTTCTGCTGACGATTGATTTTAATGTAATATGGCAGTTTTGCTGCCTGAGTTATAACGGGTGTTCCTGCGAACACAAGCAGCATGAGTGCCGCCATCAATCCGCATAAGGTTTTCAAAATTCCCTTTTTCATGATAATCTCCTTTTCTCTCCTTTGTGAAAGGTATATAATATATCCTATACTATACTATACTATACTACTGAGGATATGATCGATGGATATCAATTATGAATTATACAAGGTTTTCTATTATGTTGCAAGCTCTCTCTCATTTTCGGATGCAAGTAAGAAGCTGTTTATCTCCCAGTCAGCGGTAAGCCAGTCTATCAAAACATTAGAGCGCAAGCTGGGACAGCCGCTTTTTATCCGCAGCACAAAAAAAGTGCAGCTGACTCCTGCCGGTGCTCTGCTTCTGAAACATGTGGAACCTGCCATGAATCTGATCTCACGCGGTGAAAGCCAGCTTTTAGAATCCGGCTCTCTTGGTTTAGGACAGCTGCATATCGGTGCCAGCGACACGATCTGTCGCTATTTTCTTCTGCCGTATCTGCAGAAATTCCATCGGAAATTCCCGGATGTTCCGATTAAAATCACCAATGCCAGCTCGATGGGCTGTGTAGACCTGTTAGAGCAGCGCCGGGTAGATCTGATTATCACAAATTTTCCAAACCCGCATCTGAATCCTTCCTATATTCAGAAAACGGTTGGCTCTTTCTCGGATGTGTTCGTCGCCAATCCGGCATATTTTGATCTGGCGGACCGCATCGTTCCTTTCTCGGAGCTTGGCACCTATCCGCTCATGATGTTAGACCGCAAGAGCACAACGAGTGAGTTTCTGCACCACATTTTCCTGCAGCATCAGCTGGAACTGCTGCCTCAGGTAGAGCTCAGCAGCAACGATCTGCTCATTGACATGGCCCGCATCGGTCTTGGAATTGCTTTTATCCCGGATTTTTGTCTGAAACACAAGCCGGAGGATCTCTTTCTCGTCCGCACGCAGGAAACGATCCCGCAGCGGCAGCTGGTGGCTTCGTTAAACCCTACCCTTCCGGTTTCTGCCTCCACCGAAGAGTTTTTAAAGCTCCTCCCGGACGTCTGACCAGAACCGGCTCACTTCTTCCCGCAGCTGCGGCAGACCACAGACGCTTCTCTTTTCCCATTCTCTCGGAAAAAGCGCTCCGTATTCGCGCTGCAGGAAACGTTCATCCAGCAGAAGGATCACGCCGCGGTCCTCGCTGGTCCGGATCACGCGCCCTGCTGCCTGCAGGACTTTGTTCATTCCCGGATAGCGGAACGCATAGTCAAATCCGGACAATCCCCGCTCATCATAATAATTCTTTAAAATTTCACGTTCATCGCTGACCTGCGGAAGTCCGGTTCCCACGATGATGGCACCGATCAGCCGGTCGTTTTTCAGATCAATGCCTTCCCCGAAAATTCCACCCATCACACAGAACGCAACGAGTGTCCCCTGGCGCTCTTTTTCAAATTCTTCCAAAAACGCTTCTCTTTCGTGTTCTTTCATATTACTATGCTGCATCAGAATCTCGCACGAATCGGCCGCCTTCCCGGCAAAGACCTCATATACATCCTGCATCAGCCGGTAAGACGGGAAAAACACCATGTAATTTCCCTGCTGTGCTTCTATGACTGCACCGATATAGTCCGCGATTTTTTCGTATTCTTTTCTGTTCCTCCGCGTATATTTTGTGCTCACATCCCGGCCAAATGCGAGAAGTCTCTGTGTCTGGGCAAACGTACTCTGCGCATAAATGGCATAGTTATCCTCGTCCGTGGAAAGTAGCCGCTTGTAGTATCCGATCGGCAGGAGCGTTGCGGAGAAAAAGATCGTGGAATTGCTTTTATCGATGCATTTCTGCAGATTGACCGACGGATCTACGCAAAAGAGCCGGATCCGGAACTGACCTTCCTCCGTCATCTGGCTGTAGATCACGTAATGGTCATCCACCAGATCATAGATATTCAGGAAATTGCGCAGCGCAAAGTAAAAATCCAGCACCGTTTTCTTCTCCGGAAATTCCCGCGGTTTTTCCAAAAATTCATCCATCTGGGAGGCCAGCCGCATAAGGTGGAAGGTCAACGTTCCCACACTGTCCAGAATCTGGTAGTGCTCACACTCACGTTTCATTTCCAGCATGGCTTTGTTGCATTTGTCCAGGATACGGCAGATCGTACGGCTGTGCGCTTTCATGATCCGCTTCACTGCAAGCACGTCTTCTTTGTAAAGATCGGCACTGTACATCTCCCTGCTGCGATCCACGAGGTTATGTGCCTCATCCACCAGGAACAGATAGTCTCCCTTTATCCCCTCCTGAAAAAAGCGTTTCAGATATACATTCGGATCGAATACGTAATTGTAATCACAGACAATATTGTCTGCCCAGGTTGCCACATCCAGACTCATCTCAAACGGGCACACCTGATATTCTTTCGCCTGCGCTAAAACCTCCTCTCTGGTAAACAGGTTGGATTTCTGCAAGAGATCAAACACCGCATCGTTCACCCGGTCAAAATGTCCCTTTGCATATGGACAGTTTACCGGGTTGCAGTCCATCTCTTCACACAGGCAGAGTTTTTCTTTTGCTGTAATCTGGATGACTTTGGCACGGTATCCCTGTTCTTCCAGCAGTGCGAACGTTTCTTTTGCCACAGTTGCTGTGATGGTCTTTGCCGTGAGATAAAAGATCCGGTCTGCCAGCCCTTCTCCCACTGCTTTTACCGCCGGAAAGATTGTGGAAATTGTTTTGCCCACTCCGGTCGGTGCTTCGATAAACAGGTTCTTCCCCCGCAGAATGGTGCGGTAAACATCGGCAACCAGCTTCTTTTGTCCCTGCCGGTAGGGAAATGGAAACTCGAGTGTATGAATACTCTCCTGCCGCTGTTTTTTCCATGCGATCTGCCAGTCTGCCCATTTCCGATAATCTTCGATCAGATGCGTAAACCACACGGTCAGCGTCTCAAATGTATAAATCTCCCGGAAATACCGGATTTCCTCGGTATCCAGATTGCAGTAGGTCATCTGCACGCCGATCCGCTCCAGACGGTTCTGTTTCGCATAGATATACGCATAGCACATTGCCTGGGCTTTATGCACGTAGACCGGCTGTTCCATTGCTGCAACGTTTCTATATACACCCTTGATCTCATCGATGAAGCTGATTTCTTCTTCCGGAGGGATTTCCGCCGCAAACTCCTTCTCCGGTTGCAGCACAGACTCCGTCGCAGCCGGCAGATCCGGCTGAAATTTTCCATAGGCGATTCCGTCTGCACGTCCTTCCACGACCAGTACGTAATCGTTGGCTTTCCATTCAATTTTCAGCGGTACTTCCGCCTGGTAGGAGGTGTCCATGCTTTTTTGAATTTTCCGGTGGATACGGCTGCCTTCCATCATGGCCTCTGCACTCGCCAGCTTTCCGGCACGATTATCGATATCTCCTGCCCGGAAAATAAACTCTACCAGATTTCTCACAGAGATATGTAATTCCTGCATGTACACCTCCTTTCTCCCGCGGGTATTTTCCTGTTGTATGAAGCGGGTTTTTATTTGTTCCATTATTTTACAATAAAAAGCCCCGCTCCGGAATACGGAGCGGGACTTAAAGTTCCATAGTCACGATATAATAATTGTATTATGCCACTGCAAATTTAGCAACTACGTTTTCGAAATTTTCATTCTTTCCACCGTAGCAAACCTGAAGATTCTTTTTTACGCCAAGTCCAATCATACCAAGCAATGACTTTGCATCAATGAATGTTCTGTCGCATTTTACATCAATATCAAAATCACAACCACCTGCTGCACGTACAAAATCCTTAACTTCATCCATATCTGATAACCGAATTACTTTAACAGTTTCATACATAATCCAACACCTCTTTCTACCTTTAAACAACATACTTTTATTATCATCCCCAAGTTTAGAAAAGATTATGCCACTTTTTTTCTCATCTGTCAAAGTTATGCAAACTTCGCATTTCTCCGGTTTTTCCTGCATAATGACGGTAATCGCGCAACCGTTTCCATCAGATTCTTACCGTTTTTTTTCGTGTATTTATATTTATACCTGCTATCTTATGCAATTTCTCCAAAAAATTGCCTTTCCAATCACCAAAACAAGCATTTTTTGATGAAAACTATTTTTATCAAAGTGGTTTCCCACTTTTTTTCAGAATATCCACATATAATTCTCCGATCGGACTGACCTTTATCCCCTTGTGCCGGATATAGCCAATCCGCATCTTTTCGCTCTCTGCCAGCGGCACTGCCGCATAATCATTTCCGTTTAATTCTTCACAGATAATCCCGGAACAGAGCGTATAACCATTCAGCCCAACCATCAGATTCAGCATGGTCGCCCGGTCATCCGCATGGATCATCTTCTTATATTCATAGGTACTTTTCATCTCTTCGGCAAAATAAAAGGAATTATTTTTCCCCTGTTCGAACACAAGACATGGATATTCCTGCAGTTCTTTCATAGAAATTACATCCCTTTGTGCCAGCGGATGTCCTTTCCACAGATATACATAGGTGTCACAGGTAAACAGTTCTTCAAAAATCACATCATTTTCCTTGAAAAGTTTCTGGAGTACTGCTTCATTAAATTTGCTCAGGAAAAGAATCCCCAGCTCACTTTTCATGTTGCGCACATTTTCGATTACCTGATTCGTCTGTGTCTCATGCACGGCAAATTCATATTCTTCCATTCCGACAGCCTTTACGACTTCCACAAATGCCTTGACCGCAAAGGTATAATGCTGCATAGACACGGAAAATTTCTTTTTGGATGCAGACGAAATATAACGGGATTCCAGTAAATGATACTGCTCCACGACCTGCTTGGCATATCCGATAAATTCCTCTCCCTCTGGTGTAAGCACGATTCCCCTGTTGGACCGGATAAAAATGGTGATTCCTGCTTCTTCTTCCAGTTCGCGCACAACCGCAGACAGATTGGGCTGTGAGACAAACAATTTTCGGGATGCTTCGTTCATGGAACGGCTTTCTGCAATCGTAATTACCTGATGTAACTGCTGTAGGGTCATATGTCTTACCTCTTTTCCTTAAGCAAATGATCTGTTATATACCGGACAAGGATCTGAAGTATCCATGCAATCACAATGGAACTGCATACCAGCACCAGTTCGTAACGCAGACGGCATGTATGAAATGCTGCTCCCTTCATAAATTTTCGTATGGTAACATGTACCAGATACAATTCCAGCGAATGAGCACCAAACCATTCCAGTATTCTTATAACCGGGCGCATAGATAACCGGGAAAAGATCCAGGCAATTCCCGCACAACATGAGATATTAAAAATTCCGGTCACATACCTTGCAAAAATAGGAGATCCACTTGGAAGCATGGTGAGCAAATAGCCGGATAACGCAAAAAGAATCAACCATTTCCAATAACTTTCCCTTTTTTCATAACTGGATCTGCCATAAAAACAGCCCGCTATAAAAACAGGCAGACGAAGCAAAGCAATATTCACATTTCCAAACATATCTTTCTCATATAATGCAATTACAAGTGCTAATACTGTAATAGCACTTACCATGGAAATCAGCCGGATCTCTCCATCTATTGCGTCCCGTGCGCTATCCACAATCTGAAAGATATAGGGATAAATCAGATAGCATAACAGCATAAGTCCAATATACCAGTAAAGCCTGTCTCCATCACTGAAAAATGTGATAAATGTGAAGTCTTTTATGGCTTCTCCCCATCCTGTTTTATCTACACAGACATCCAGTAAAATATAAGAGGGTACGGCTACGATGCAATAAGGAATCAGAATTCTTTTTAATCTTCTTATGTAAAAACTTCTAACATCTGATCTTTTTTTCATGGAATAGTATAACCCCAGACCAGAAAAGAATAAAAAAGCATCCACACTTGATGATGAAATATATCTCCAAAAGAAGGAAATCCAGCCACTAAAATGATAGGAGTAATAATGACAGTCATCCGTAAAATGAAAAACTATAATCAATATGATGGATATTCCCATTAACGCACCCCGATATTGCGAAAGCACGCTGTTACTTGTTTTTCTCATATATATTCTCCTCTATAAAAATTTAATTTAAATTACTATAAATAAAAAAACACCTAAACAGGTGTTTTTAAAGAACAGGGGATGAGAGAATCGAACTCCCACCAAAGGTTTTGGAGACCCCTATCATACCATTTGACCAATCCCCTATATGAGAAAACAACGTAGACAAAGTACGTTGCTAACTTTCTATCAAATTATTTGTACTTTCAAAACTTCATACAGATTTAACCGCTTTTTTAATCAAGCCCTCGACCTATTAGTAACAGTCAGCTCCATGTGTTGCCACACTTCCACCTCTGCCCTATCTACC
>ERZ834382.636-NODE-636-length-40107-cov-4.038675_pt1 | contig 40107 bp, 53 predicted proteins | sample MGYA00519692_ERZ834382 | MGnify/ENA primary metagenome ERZ834382 (study PRJEB31850, sample SAMEA3708751) | human gut metagenome | biome: human gut; feature: human-associated habitat; material: faeces | place: China | collected 2014 ...
AATAGCTGTTTTTTCTCTGTTTGCATAAATTTCATAATTTCCTCCTTGCAACTTCTAATTTGTTACTCACATGATATCATACTTTAGACACTTAGGCACAGGTTATTCCCCAAATTGGAGAAAACTTAAAATATTGATTTACTGCAAAGCATAACGAATCTTTTATTAAACAAGGGCAAGATGCGCCCTTGAGTAACTCTAATTTCCTTTTGGAAATCAGGCTACCTGGCAATCTTGATGGGGATTTCGCTCCCCATTCCCTCGAACTTGTATCAATCAACAGATTTTTAATGGCTTACTACTTGAGTAGACGTAGCTTTCCTTTATATCTGCAGAGTAGTCATGCCGGAAAGGGGAATACTATTTTGAAAAGAGAACGACATCAAAAAGCAGGAAAAAGAACTAACGGTACTATGACCATTAAAGGTTGTTCTTAGGAATATTTTTCTTTACATTCATTAATAGTATGTTATACTAGAATAAATCTGATAAATTTGAAACACTTACTATAGTTATTAGAAATGGAGTTCTCTATGGATTTAAAGATGATACTATTTATTGCTTTAATCATTATTTTTTTTATAATTCCGTTACTAGCATTTATTATTAAATCTGCAGTAAAGCAAGGAATTTTGGAAGCTTACAAGATTATTAAAAATGATAAAGACAAAAATATTTTATAACTCTAATCTAAAATCTAGTATGTTCAATAAAAATCCTCTTTTTTAAAGAGTTGGATATTCTTCAATTATTTCTTGTTATTAGTTGTATAAGACCCATATAAGGTATCTGCTTAATAGAGGAAAAGAGAATTATAGTTTTAAGGAAAAGTGGCTATTTTTAAGAATAGATCAATCAACTTTGTTTTATTGTATTTTGATACCCTTGTGTTAATATCTGGATAAAAAAGAAATGTCCTAACAGTATTTTTCATGTTTATGTGAATATGAATTAATCTGCTAAGGCATTTCTTTTTATTTGTATCTTTAAAATATCATTTGAAATAATCAATTTTTTAGCAAAGTATGTCTTTTTGGTACCATATGAGACGCATTTGTGCAAGATTTCCTCCTTCTTCAGATGTTTCAAACATATGGTTGATTACCTTTTTGATTACCTTTGCTTTTGGGAAAAAAGAAAAAGCCTTAAAACAGCGATTTTACGCGGTTTCTAAGACTTTTTAATACAGGGGATGAGAGAATCGAACTCCCACAGAAAGTGCTAAAACCCCTGTAAAATTAATGATTGTTATGATTCATGTTGCATTTCGTGTTGCATAGACTCAAAATAGTCGATTGCAATCTTATTCATTTTATCTTCCATGTCCGGAAGAGTGTGACGGTAGACTTCTTTCAGTACCGAATCATTTCCCCATCCACCAGATTGCATGATATATGCATCTGGTATACCAAGTGCATGCTGGACAGAAGCGTTGTAATGCCTTAAGTCATGGAAACGAAAGTGCGGTATCTCTAATTTCTTAAGCAGATTTCCAAACAATGTTGTTAATGTATTCGGATTCATGTCTACAGTGTCGGTTGGTAGTTTCAAGAACTTCTCGATTACGAACGATGGGGAGTTCACATATCTGTCACCAGCATAAGACTTAGGTGCTTTTACAATCCATTCCCCCTCATCATTCATAACCATTGTTTTTGTAACGTGGATTGTGTGATTCTTAATGTCAGACTTTTGCAATGCACAGATTTCACCTCTCCGCATAGCTCCAAACGCTGCGAGAAGAATCGGCACTTCCATGATAGTTCCTTCTGATGCACGAACAATCTTTTTGATGTCCTCTTCTGTAGGAATGTAAATATTGCTCCTGACTTTCTTCGGAAGAGTGATATTGATTACGATTCCAGGACGAAATCTTTTCATTACCGCACTGATCAGACCGTTCATATCACGAACAGACTTAGGTGACAGCTCTGTAGATGCATTATTAATCACTTTTTGAATTACGCTTTGGGTGATTTCCTTCAGCTGATATTCCTTAAGCGGTACCATGCAATTGTGTTGCATGCTCTTGTATTTCCTGATACTGGACGGAGAGAGGACAGCGGACCGTTCCTGTATATACTTTTCCAGTGCATCACCGAAAGTCATTTGCACTTCTTCATCTTTCTTGATTTCTTTGTTATCTGCCCATTCAGCAGCCATTGCTTCAACTTTTCTTTTTCCTCTTGCCGATGGATCATCACAAGTGAAAGACTTATAGATTCTTTTCTGCTTCTGCTTTTTTGTTTTCGGATCAATAACTGGTTTTCCATCCTTATCCACCACATTTTCGTAGTGTGAGAATACCAGACATCTCCATGATCCGGAAGGTAACTTCTTAGCTGTTGCCATACAATCATCTCCTTTTTATAAAAAATGGTATAAAAATAACAGCCTAGCAGTAGAACAAGAGTTCTGATTGATTGACTGCCCCGAAGATGATACAATATTCATGGTCAGTGAATGATGTATCTCTCCGGAGATTGTTATTCATTTCCCGGTGTTCGTAGCACCGGGATTTTTTATTTATTCATCATCTTCATCATAATTAAAATTTGATGAATAGTTTTCATTGGTTGATTGTGATTGTCTGAACTCTTCAGCAGCCATAGTTCTATTAAATTCGGCAGTAGGTTCAGTTTCAGTAACGATTTGCTCAAGCTCATCGAGAGAAATATTGAAAAATTCTTTTCTCATGTTTACTTTATTAACACGTCTATCGTCCAACAAGGTATGCAATTTATTTTCTAATCCTACAGCATCATTAGAAAAAATGAAACTATGAACATCAAAACGGAATGGAACAGAAGCGTTTCCAAGTTCATCTACTCGATCTTGCGGGTTCAATCTTCTGGTCATTCCGATTTTGAATACATTTTCGCCGAAAGAACCGAGATTACTAATCACGTAAACATTTCCGGCTTTTCCATTAGCAAGAGTAGAAATCTCTTCTTTTTTTACAATAACGTCTGCCAACTGAGATTGAAGGGCAAGGATACGCGCATTCAATTTTTCGAGTTCGTCATCTTTTGCTTCTGCAAGTTGAAGTTTTAATTTTTCAATTTCTGAATGATATTTTGATTCTTCCTGTTCCACTTTCTTTCGTTCAGCTTCTAATGCTTTTCGCTCTTCGGCTTCCTGACGCATTTGTTCACGAATAGCAAGTTGTTCTTGGCGAGCCTGCTCTTTTTTCACATAATAGTTGTATTCTATTTTTGCAGCATTTATAAAGAGATATTCTATTTCGCCTATAAACTTTGTAAGCGTACCGGCAATACTCTGGTTTCCCTCTCCGGCAATTTTTAAATATTTCTGAGTAACATTTTTAATGTCTTCAATCGACTTATCAAGTTTATCAAATTTTAAATTATATAAAATATTTTGTAACTCAGCTCTCAGCGCGATTACCATAAGCTTATAAATAGCTTGATTTGCTTTCGTGGTATATCGAGAGGAATATTTATCTAATAATTCAGTGATTTGCTTATCGTTTTGTCGATAAGCTTTACGAAGATCTTTTACATCCATGCAATGTAATTTTAAAATCACTGATGGACTAAGTTCTTCTAAGTCATTTAAATCCTTTCCCCCTAATTTTAGAGAATTAATTGCAGGATCATAATTAAAAAAGTTATCTATACAATAACTAATGGCTTTAACTAATTCTTTAGAACGTCCAAGTTTATTTGTCTGAGTCTTTATTTGCTTTTCAATGCGATTGCTTTGAAGTATTTTTTCAGATATTGCATTTTGCAAATCTTGGTTTCTAGCTACTGTATCAGCACATTCTTTTTCTAATTGCGCTGTCATTGATTTCACTTTATAGTAATCAAATCCTCCAATTTCAGAAAGCTTTTCGCGGAGTGCTGTTGTAGCATGCTGTAGATCTTGATTATTTCTGGCGAGAATTTGATTTTTTTGTTCTAATTCAGCAATCTGTGTTTTGAACTGTTTGATTTTGAAAATATCCCCTAATCCCATGTGTTTCTCCTTTGTTTGGAAAGCCCGTTCCTAAGCGCACCACACGCTGTGCATATATAATCTTTTACAAGATTTTCAAAATTTAGCTCTAAGCTCTACTACACGTCCAATGATTCGGACCGGTTTCTTCGCAATTTCTTCAGCCGAGAAGAACATAGGTTCATAACTCGGATTGGTTGAAATCAGTTCGATTCCATCTCTGTACTTGCGAAGTCTCTTGCAAGTTGCATCAGTGCCATTTACCGTGGCAATAACTATGTCGCCAGACTCTGCATCGCTTTGCTGGCGAACAATCACAACATCACCTTCGGAGAACTTTGGCTCCATGCTGTCTCCATGAATCTGCAACCCGAAGAACTCCCCAGTGCTTGCAAGTTCTTCTGATATTTCTTCCGTATCGATTATATTCTCAACCGCCTCGATCGGGAGGCCTGCCGCTACACGTCCGAGGACGTTAATTGTGACAGCATTTGAAGATTTCACCTGTGCAGTGTGTTCTTCTACCAAGTCAGCTTTTGAAATACCAAAATAGTTTGCCATAAGTTCTATTTTATCAATTCTAGGATAAGAATTACCTTTTACCCAATCAGTAAATGTGGTGTACTTAACACCAAGAGCTTCACACATTTCGTTTCGCGTTTTGTTATGCTTTTCCATATAATAGGAAATATTTTTTGCCATTATTTTTTTATTGCCAAGAGAATTCATTTTATCACCTCTTTCTATAAGACTAGTGTAATATAAAACCGTAAAAAAATCAATATAAAATGAAAAAATTACGATAAAACCGTTGACATTACGATTAAAACGTAATATACTATACTTGTAGCAAGGAAATGATGATTGAAAGAAAGGAGAAGAGCCAATGAGTAAGAAAGGCAATAAAAAAGACAAGCACGATATCAGCACTATCGTACTTGTCACCGCTTTGATAAATCTAGCTATCGCAATCATTGATTTAATCAAAGACCTGATTAACTAAGCGTTAATCAAAAAAACATAAAAGTAGGGGAGAGAAATCTCCCTTATGAGAAGAATACCTTTCAATAGACTCATTGTCAAGATATATTATTTATAAGCAGATATGAAAGGCGGTGAAAACATGGAAATTGCATTAGATATCGTTCAGATTGTACTTAATTTAGTTGTTATTTTGTTACTTTTACAGATTCGCAAGAAAAAGTAAAGATTGTAGCTGTCCTATCGGCTATACGGGGAGAAAATGAGGTGATCAAATTGGAAAATATTGATACTATGAAAGTATCGTTAAAGACTGCGCGGGAACTGAAGGGATTAAAACAATCAGAAGCAGCGGAATTGATAGGAGTCAGCAAAGATACGCTTGGAAACTATGAGAGAGGAAAGTCTTATCCTGATATTCCGGTTTTAAGAAAAATTGAAGAAGTTTATGGTGTTCCGTATAGCCGGATTATTTTTTTACCATTGGATTACGATAAAACCGTAAATTTCTTTTAAAAGAACTGACAATAATAATATTAGGAGCAGGAGAAAGATAATCCTGAGAAGAAGGCGGGGTGAGAAGAGATGGGTAATTGGATTATGGTTGGGCTCGTTTGGATAGCTGCAGTTATCGGATGCATTGTAATGAAAAAGATACAACCGGAAACATTCTGGCTGTACCTAATATATGCTCTTTGTATATGCGTGGCAGTCACAATGATTGCAATAGTTCAGCTATCTGCGGTCTAAGCTGTTCAAGCTGGGAAGTAGCAGATTCTAAATCACCATCATGTATTGATGCGTTAATAGAAATGAGAGCATCAGCAATATGAGATGGAGAATAAGCGAGCGCTAAGAAATAATATTCGCCATAATTGCCTTCTGTTTCAGAAATCATACGATTAATACATTTGCCGGTGTAACGAAGATAATTTTCAAATATCGAACGAACATAGTAAGTTGTCTTATCTTTATGATTTTGTTCCAATTCAAGCTTTTTAACTTTTAGTTGGTAGCGATTGTTAATGATAGCTGTAGCAATTGGAGAGATTACAGCAGCAATTCCAAGAATGGCGGTAATAGTTACAGTAAAATCAAATTTCATAATTAATATACTCCTTTCTCGTACTCGGCATGGTAGTGCCTGTAAGGAAAGTATAGGAGAAGAAATAGAAAATAGCAAGAGAGGTGAAAACAATGAAGAGAAGCATTAACCACAAGAGATACAGTGGATATCCAGAAGAATTAAGCCTATTGAAAGGATTTAAGGTTGTCGGAGTCGGATGCGGAGATATCGAAAAAGAGGGTGCAACAAGCATCATGCTGATGAATGATCACAATGTTGCTGTTGATTTGAACATCACAGATGAAGGAACATACATCAGCGATTTCTACGCACTGACAGAGGACATGATTCCACGCACTTATGATGACTAGAGAGGTGAGAAGAGATGCCAAAATTAAAAATATCTGACAGGGAAAGGCAGAACAGAATACTTCTTGCGATCATACAATCAGGCAAGACGATGGAAGACATCAACATGGGAAAGCTTTCCAAGCTGACAGGAATCCCAATGAGTACTCTCTACCAGAGATTTGGTATGCCGGAAGATATTCGGCTTGGAGAACTGAGGGAGATCTTGAGGGTACTTAAAATTTCTGAATCAGAAAAAGAACGAATAGGAAGAGAAGTGATTTGAGCGTGGAAGATTGCTGCTACTGCAGATACAGAAACAGTTGCATGGAACGCAGTCGCTGTTATCCGTGCGCATCATACAAAAAGGAAGAAGGGAGAAAGACCACATATGGATTATCAGATGGACGAAAACACAGGAACTGGGCTGTTGCTCTGGGACATGGGAAGAGGCGAACGAGTACGCCAGGAAGAAGAACAAAGGAGAATACATCATATTAGAATGAGCCTTTGGAGAACAAGGTTTATCACAGGCGTTGGAATGCTTGTTGGACTCTTCTATGCTTCCGGAGTAGCGATTACATATTCCATATCGGTCAAAGCACCGGAGTCAACGCTGGAGCGCGTCCTGATCGGACTGGCTGTATCAGCAAGCTTCTACGCGCTGAATTCGATCGCAAGGACGCTGGAAAAACAGATAAAAAAATAACACTTCCGGAGGTAACGGAAGTGTTGAATGCAAGACTTTTGTCTCGCAGATATTAAAGACATTATTATCTTAACATCTATGGGGCAGGAAGTCAAGAAAAACGGGGATTCTGCCCCATTTTAATACTCGATTAAGATATTAAAGATAGAGGTATACGATGGCAACGAAGAGAGTAACACACACCTTCCGGAAAGGAGACATCCTGGAGGTGAAGGAATACCATGATGGCAGGTATGGAGCAAGGGGACTGCCAAGAGAAAAGAAGAGAAAGCCTACACCGGAACAGATGGCAGTAGTGAATGCTATGAATAAGGCGGAGACAGCCAGACACAGATTGTTGGAGTACTTTGGCAAGGGAGACTATTTCCTGACATTGACGTACAGAGTCGAGGCAAGACCTCCGGACATGGCGAAAGCGAAGAAGGATTTCACGAATCTGATAAGTAAGCTAAGAACAAGATACAAGAAAGAACAGATCGAATTGCGCTGGATCCGGAACATTGAGAAAGGGTCCAAGGGAGCATGGCACGTTCACATGGTAATCACCGGATGCCGGGATACGATCCGCTGGGTAGAGGAATGTTGGCCACACGGTGGAATCTATGCAGAGAAGTTAGAGAAAAGCAAATACTACGAAGAGGATTTCTCACAGCTCGCATCCTACATCACCAAAAACGAGAAGGTGGGAGAAAAGAGGGAAGACGGAAAGAGGGACAAGCCAAGGCTCAGTGAATCCAGTTACAGTACATCACGGAATATGCCACTGAAACCACCAAAGAAGAAAAAACTGGCAAGATGGCCAAAAGAGATCAAACAGAAGAACGGCTATTACATTGCCAAGAGCTATGAAGGAATCAATCCGGCCACTGGGTTCAAGTACCGGAGATACACATTGATCCGGTTGAACAGGAGGATTTGAAGACATGAAGACAGTGAAAGTCTACATAGAGACAACGATCACAGGACCGGCAGCACCAAAGAGAGGAGGATATGCTGCAGCCTTAACATTTACAAGGAGAAACGGAGATATTGAATACCGATTTCTGAAAGGAGAAGAGGAAGGAACAACTTATAACCGCAGCGTGCTTCTGGCAATGATCTATGCACTGCAAAAGCTTAAAGAACCATGCAGAGTTGTGTTCTACACGAGGAACACGTACATCAAGAACATGATACTGGCAGATAATCCAGAAAAGTGGAGACGAGCAGAGTGGAAGAAATCAGATGGAAAAGGCATACAGAATCAAGATCTGTGGAAAATGTTCTTGGAAGAGAGCACAGAACACGAAATAGAAATTGTGTATGAAAAAGACAGCGAGTATAAGGAGACGCTACAAGCGTGCTTACAAGGGAAAGAGGTATAAAGATGTTTGATAAATTTGGAGAATTTGATTCTTACGAGGAGATCAACCGTGCGGCCAAAGCACAGTTGGAAGAGGGGGACTTAGAAGCGATCAAGACAATCGCAGAGGAGAACGGACTGGATCCGGAAGACGCAGAGGACTTTTGCACCGGTGCAATCGAGGAACTGACAACACCGAGTCTTGCGGCAATGGGAAAGCTGGAACTGGAAGCGAAAGATCTGAGTTTGACAGGAGCATTGAGAGATTGGACGGATTTTATCAAGCAGTTATGTTTAGAGGACGAAGAGATGGCTCTTGCAGTCAGAAGAAAAGGAAAGTCATTGAAAGACTGCATGGCTTTGGTCTTGAAGACGGCATTTAATGCCAAAGCACGGCTGGATGACAGGATCACAAAGGCAGCAGGACTGACACCACCGTTGTATATCAGTATACCGGGAAAGGCACAGATCAAAGAGATCGTGAGGGAATATTACCTGGGTGAGAAGAAATGAGAGTATACAAAGGGTTCAACAAAGAAATTCAGGCAAAACACGGAAAAGGGACATTCCAGTACGAGAAAGGGAAGACCTACAAAGAAGAGAAAAGCAAAACAAGATCCACTGGATTCCATGCGGCGGAGTATATCCTGGATTGCCTGCAGTGGTATCCGATCGATGGGAAGAACAAATTCTTCCTGTGCGAAGCTGGCGGGAGTATAGACGAAGAGGATGGATGCTCGATGGTCGTATCTACAGAGCTGACATTATTAAGAGAACTGACACTTATGGAGATTGCAATGGCGGCAATGGAATATATGATCATCCATCCAAAGAGAACGTGGGAGAAAAGAGAAAGAGGTGCATACGCAGAAAAAGAGCGGTCAAAAGCGATCGGAGAGACAAAGATAGCGATCGCGAGGGGAAAACATCCGGAAGTGAAAGGCGAATACGGAACCGTGATCGGACTGATTGTAGAGGACGAGAAAGGTAAGCCAGTGGCAGCAGGCGTGAGGAATGTTGACGGAATACAAGCGAAAGCGCATCAGATCTATTCCATGACAGAAGAAAGAGAATGGGTGGAGGTGCAGAAATGAAACGAAAAGCGATTGAACGCATCAAACCGAAGAAACCGGAAGGAAAAGGACTTACAGCAACGCTACAGGAGTTGGGGAAAATCCTGATCTTAAATATCTATCAGGCGAAGGAACTGCTGGTGCGGTACTGTATCAACTATGAGACAGGGGAACATGAGTACTGGAAAGAGCAGCATGGTTGGAGAAAAGGCGGTATCCTGAATGCACTGAACGAGGACTGGCGAGATTGGGAATGGAGAACATATGACGATTATCCGAAATTGCAGAAGAAAGACGCCAACAGGATCAAAGAATTGATTAAACACAGAGCGTGGAACAACAGCCCGTGGGAGAGAATCAACGGATTGGAACATAGCTATAACAGCGAGATAAGGGAAAGATGTGAAACAAACCGGAAAATGAAACTCATGAACCTGATGAGAAAAGTTCCAGGTCGTCCGAAGAATCTAAGAGAATGGTTCTTTGAACAGGCAGCAGGAGAGGATTACATGTTCCGAAACAGGGAAACGAAAGAATTTGTCTGTACGAACTGCGGAGAATCCAGTCGGCCGGAAGAAATCAAGCGACAGGACGGTGGAAAGAAGATCCGGCACAACGACATGGTATTCTGCCCTTCCTGCGGAAAACTGGTGCGGGCAAAGACAAGAACAGACCATATCGAACAGAAATGGAAGAGCTGCTATCTCATCCAGCCGGTAGATGAAGATACGAGCGTACTCCGGATCATAGAAGCAAAGGTCGGATGGGATAATGGAAGACATTATGTCGAGTTTGGAGATGAAATCAGAATCCTGCTGTACAAGGTCTACTCCAACAGAAAATTGAAGAAGACATACATGATCTATTATGAGGACTTCTGGGATGGATGGACAAAAGGAAACCGGAAAAACCTAAGAGCAAGAGAAGGATACTTGTATCCGGAAGAATTTGGCCAGATATTAGACGGAACCACTTACAGCGAAGCAACAAGAGTCCTGGAGCATTTATCGAAGACGGGAATGGAACTGAACTACAACAGACTTGTGGCAGGGACAGGACAGATGAAAGGATATGCACAGAAGATAGAGTACCTGGCAAAAGGACGCTTTTGGAATCTGCTGAGAGATACGATCGGCTGTACAGACTATCCGGGATATTCGACACAATACTATGGACCATTGGACATGAGAGAGGAAAGCATTGAGGGAATGTTTAGAATCCAAGACCGTCAGAAGATCAACCGGATCCGTGACGAACATGGCGGTAACAGAATGGTACGCTGGATGCAGTATTCAGATGAGACAGGACAGAAGATCTCAAAAGAGACAGTACAGTGGATGATAAAGAATGAGATAGAACCGAGCAGCATCCGGGGACTGGAAAAATATATGAGTCCACAGAAGATTATGAACTACATCGAAAGGCAGAAAAAAGAACAATATGCAGGAATGACGGCAAAAGCTGTGCTTGAAGAATATAAAGATTATCTCAGTATGTGCGTGGCATGTTGCAAAAATATGGCTGACGAGATGGTCTATCGTCCAAGAGAACTAAAACGCAGGCATGATGAAGTTGTTGTAGACCGGCAGCAGATACAGATCTTGAAAGAATTGGAAAATAATGCAGAGGGAAAAGAAGCATATGCACAGGAGATGCGGCAGAAGTTTCCGGAAGCAGAAGAGATCCTGAAAGAGATCAAGAGCCGATATGAGTACGAAGATGAAGAGTATAAGATCATTGTACCGAACACGTTAGTGGATATCGTGAAAGAAGGACGTGCGCTGCATCATTGTGCCGGCAGCAGTGAACGATATTTTGACAGGATCGAGAGTAGAGAGACATATATCTGTTTCCTACGGAGGCAGGAAGCACCGCGAATCCCGTTCTACACGATCGAAGTAGAGCCGGGAGGCACAATCAGACAGCACAGGAGCTATTATGACGAAGAGCCGGGAATCGAGGAAATCCGGGTATTTCTGAAAGGCTGGCAGAAGGCAATCCGGAAGCGCCTAACAGAGGAAGATAAGAAGTTGGCCAAGATCAGCAAGATCAAGAGAGAAGCCAATATTGCAGAGCTGGAAGAGAAAAAGAATATAAGAGTCCTTCAGGGATTGGCGGAAGATTTCCTTGAAGCAGAAGAGATAGAAAAAGAACTGGAGGCGGTTTGATGGAATTAGTACAGTACCAGGATTATGAAGAATATAAAAAAGCAATGAATACCGTCCTGAACAGAACAGTGGAAGATTTTGTTATGACAGGATATTTGCTGAAACAGGGAAGAGATACAGATATCTTAAAGAATTCCGGATACAACAATGTAAACGAATTCGCCTGGGCGGAATACAAGCTTGAAGCTACACAGGTATCAAGATACATCAGAATCAATGACAGATTCTCGGAGGGTGGTTACTCTCCGAGACTGCAGGAGCATTACAAAGGATTTGGCTATGCGAAGCTGGCACTGATGCTGACGCTTCCGGAAAGCGTAGCAGAAGAGCTGACACCGGCATACAGCAAGTCAGAGATCCAGGCAGTCAAAGAAGAGATAGAAAGCGAGGAGAAGATCACAGATATCGAAGTCATTTTGGAAGGCGAGAAAGAAGAACAGAAAGAACTCGACAATCTGGAAAAGGCAATCCATCAGATCTGCATGGATGAACCGGAACTGTATCTGAAGCTGCATGAGGCAGTCAGAACAAGCGTAGGAACAGGACGAATCAAAGAAGTGTTAGCACCGGACGGGGACAAGCTGTACAGTGTAAGACCACAAGGCTGCGGAAGAATTATGCTCTATCTAAACGATGAGAAAGACGAGGTCATACTGCAGGTTGTAAGACAAGGATTGAAAGAGAAATACGCTTGGGAGAATATTTTAAGCTATCTCGTCCTGATCACAGAACAGGAAGATGCAAAACAGAACTGGGAGGAACTTTACGGACAGAAATATCCGGAAAAAGAACGGATTGCACCAGTGCAACCGAAGAAAGAGAAGAGAAAAGAGTCAAAGGTAGTGAAGGCGAAGCTGCCAAAACCAAAAAAACCGGAGAAACAGGAGACAGAGAAACCGGTAGAGCTTCCAAACGACATTCCGGGACAGACAGAGATTGAGAAAGATTTTCCGGAAATGCTTCCGGAAGCGGGGAAAACGCAGGAAATACAGAGCGATTTTATCAGAGCAGGACAGCACAAAGAGGAAAATTGCACCAGTGCAATGCCGGAACCTGTGGAGATTGTGGAAAAACCTGTGGATAATTCAGAGCAGATGGAAGAAAATGCGAGAAACACAGAAGCGGGAGCCAATTCAGAACCGGTGGATAAGTCCGAAGAAGAACAGAATCCGGCTGGCAGCAGATGGGAATACATGAAGACAATGGAATCATACAAGATGGCGCTGTACATGGCAGCATCCGTGAAAGAGATGCCTCACATGATGTTGAACTCAGCAGAGTATTGGAAGAAATGGTTAGAAGCAGAGGTGGATGAAAATGGAGATGAACTCAGTAAGAAATAAGGCGATTACATTATGAGTATCGATTATTCAGACATGGCATTTCCAAAATTAGTCAGTAAGAAAAAAAGGAAATCACATAAAAAGAGCATCCTCAAGAGTAGAAAGGGAGTCTGCTATCTCTGTTTGATACTCTATGACGATCATTCCAAGAAGTACACAGAGGAACATCACATCATGTTCGGATCCGGACAGCGTGAACTATCTGAGGCAGATGGACTCAAAGTAGATCTGTGTCGGAATCATCACAAGGAAGGACCAGAAGCAGTCCACAATAACCGAGAAATGCGGGAACTGCTCTGTAGAATAGCACAGAAAGAATATGAGCAGACACATACGAGAGAAGAGTGGATGGCAAGATATAAGAAAAATTATTTATAGTTACCTCCGCTGAATGGCGTGGAGATAAAAGTATGTCACAATACTGCAACATGATAACAAAGACTTCCTCCCTGGATGCGGCAGGGAGGAGAAAGGAGCAGATAAGTGCCAAAAAGACAGAGATCAACAGCTTGGAAAAGCGAGCTGGCTGAAATAAATGCAAAAGCAAGACAAGAAGGAATGAGTTATAGACAGTATGTGGGATTAATGTACTGCGAAGAAAGAGACGAGATGGAAAGAAGGAGAAGATATGACAGAAAAAGACGCGAAAGATTTGGTTGATTGGCTGGATCAGGCAGAAGCAGAAACAAAAGCAACAATTGCAGAACATGAAAGAATTGATCCATTTTATGACGGAGTGCTTTCAACGGTCCAGACAGTCCGTGAATATATCAAGAAAATGCGTAAGGTGGATGAAGCGGAAGGAGAGAAACAGATGAAAGAGATTATAACAGATAGCAAGTTTGAGTATATCGAAGAAGTTAAGCCGTTTTTCTGGTGGACAGGAAGCTTGAACACAAAGCAGGCGATCACACACTTGACAAAGCGGTACGATGAAGAGGAAGCACACAATCTGTTGGATGAAAAGTTGGAATTTGTATCTGACTACATGAGAAATAATCACGGAGCTGTCGAGCAGTACGGAATTTACCTCATTCCGGAATTTATGCTTGGATATGATGACATAGAGATTGTGATTGTAGCGGCATCCGAAAACAAGAGGGCTACGGTGGTATTCTCGGATATTCCGGTAGTTAAGCGAGGTGGGAGAGATGATTGAAGTTGTAAAAGAAATTTTAGCAGCAATCGGATTTATTGTAGTTGTGTATATGTTTTCGTTACTTTTAACATATTGTACGGAAAGTGTTGGTAACTGGAGAAAAAATGGCTGTAAATTCAAGTGTCTGTGCAAACATGAATATGATTTCGAATTTGTAAATACATTCCGTAGAGATGCATTATTGAAATGTCGTAAATGCGGAAAGAAAAAGAGAATCAAGAATTTGAGTCATGAAGCAATAGATAAACTTTGGTAGGTGGAGTAGATGAAAAATAAAGAGAAGTATGCAAAAGAGATTGCGGAGATTGCGACATTTGCGCATGGGATGTGAAAGGAGGGATTGATTACAATGGTTATATTGCGACCGGTAGGAACAACAGGAAACCGTCTGAAGTATCTAAGAAAAATCAGAGGACTGACAAGAAAAGAGGCTGCAGTCAAGCTAGACATGAAGGAGGAAAGACTGCAAGATCTTGAAACAGGAAGGAAAGGGCTGACGTTAGGAGAAGCAATCAATTATGCAGATACATATAATGTGTCTTTGGATTACATAGCAGGGAGAAAGAAAGTTGAATATTGAAGATGCGATCAGAATCATTAAGGGGTTGGATACATCCAACAGCGAAGAAAACATCAAAGCAAAGAAAATGGCAGTTAAAGCATTAGAGAAGCAGAGACAAAAGAAAATTGAAACATGGAACGGACAAGCATCGTGCCCACGCTGCAAATTTTGTGGACAGGCTCTTGATTGGAGTGATGAACAGTGAAAAGAAGTACAGACACACGCTGGAGTCCTGCAGAGATCCAGCAGAACCAAAAAGAACATTATGCTGCTATGGCAGAACATCCACCGGACCGGAAGGCAAGCGAGAAGTTTCATCGGCCAGCATACCAGGCAGGCAATCTGAGTGAAGCGCAGGGGCAGCAGTTGTGGCATGGAGATGTAGCAGAATACTTGGCGAGAAAGTACAAGATAGGAGATGATGCCAATGGAGAAGAGACTGGAAGAGAACAATGTGAAGAACGAGAATGACCGGAAGAAGACATATCTCAGAGCGTACCGAAAACACGGAAAGAGAATCAAACGGATTGAATCAGAGATTGAAGAAATCAGAAACATGAAGATGTATCCTTCTTCAATCAATAACGGGATGCCACATGGATCCAATCAAAGTGATTTAAGTTCTTATGCGGTGGCTCTTCAGGAAAGAGAGGACGAGCTGTATCAAGAGGGAGTAAAGCAGGTACAGACATACAAAGATATAGAATACAGAATCAATAAGCTGGAGAATCAAGACGAAAGAGATGTTATGTTCTACAAGTATATCAAAGGATTTACATGGTGGCAGATAGCACAGCTTATGGAGTACAGTGAGAGTTGGATCTACGAATTACACGGAAGAGCACTGAAAAATATTCAAATCAATTAAAGAGTGGAGTCCACTGGAGTTCTAACTGTGCTAATCTGATATTGTCGAAAGACGGACAGATACATACAAATTTCTTGAAAGAGACACTTGCAATCCTCTCGGCAGGTGTCTTTTTGTATGAAGGAATGTAACTATGACGGACAAGGAAGCAAAGAAATTTTACAACTCAACATTGTGAAAGCATAAGCGGATACGGATTCTTGAGAGAGATCACTATGAGTGCCAGGACTGCAGAAAGAGATTGGAGGATGCAGTGGCAGCGGGCCGCATCCTGCAAGGAGAAGACAGAAAGATCAGAAGAGCTGAAGAGGTGCATCATATTGTTGAACTAAAAGAGCATCCGGAGCTAGGGTTGGAAGATGACAACCTGATCAGTCTATGTGTGAAGTGTCACAATCTGCGACATGGAAGGACTCCAAGAAGATTCCAAAGAAAGAAGAAGCTTGCGAGCGAAGAAAGATGGTAGCTACACTGAGGACAGACATAGCTTAGGAGGAGACAAGCGGACGGTGCAAGCCGTCGCATGTGCGGTTCGAGTCCGCAGCTGTCCTCAATTTTTAAATAGACCCCCCGGTAAATTCTCAGCGATTTTTCCTAAGTGAAGAACGGGGATGTAGCCATGACTCTGGAGAAATTCTAAAATCTCGCGTGAAAAGGGCAGGGGTGGTCAAATTTCAGGACTCACTATAAGAAGGAAAGTTTTCAGACAACTTCAAAAAAGGCTTAAAAAGAGCGAAAAAAGAAGTGAAAAATTGATAAAAATGGCATGATTTGAGTGAAAAAGGTGGTGAAAAGATTGACTCAGAGGAAGAAAACACTGACGCAGACGGAGATAAAAAAATCGTTAGTAAAGCAGTTGAAGTTGCGCGGAATGAACGCAGAATTCTATAAGGATTTGGTTGATGATTATGTATATTATTGGTCATTGAAAAAGAAACTGATTGCAGATATTAGGAAAAAAGGAATCCGGTATGAAGCCATCAATGGAAATGGTGTGAGTGTGGAAAAGGCAAACGAATCTGTAGTAAATCTGCAAAAGACCACAGCAACTATGCTGAAAATCTTGGCTGATCTGAAGCTGAAAGAACCGATACCAGAACCGGAGAATCCGACAGATGGTTACCTGTAAAGAGATTGATAATTATCTCAAATATGCCGAAGAGCATCCGAAATGGATAAATAAAAAGAGAAAATTACTGATAGAAAACATCGTGAAGCCGACATTGAAGCGAAACGATGTTTTTTTTGATGAAAAAACATATAGGAACTGTCTACAGTACTGCAAAACAAATTACTACGAACTATTTCCATTCCAAAAGTTCATTTATGCGTTTGCATTTATGTATGTGGATGACATTCCGGTATTTTCAAAGTTCTTCATCAAGGAAGGACGTGGAAATGGTAAAGATGGATTTATCGTGCCGCTGGTAAATTTCTTTCAGACTCCGCTCTACGGAGTGAAAAATTACCATGTTGAAATTGTGGCGAACTCAGAGAGCCAGGTTAAGGACACATTCAAGGTAGCTTATGACATGCTACATGATAATCCAAAATTCAAGGGAAAGTTTTCGGTCACAAAGGAACTTATCATGAACCTGGCAACAGGATCGGAGATGAAATACAACACTTCGAACGCAAAGACCAAGGATGGTAAGCGAACAGGATGTCTTGTCCTGAACGAAATCCATGCCTACGAGAACTATGACCAGATCAATGTATTTGAATCCTCTTTTGGTAAGGTCAAGCATTCGAGAGAGTTTATTATCACAACAGATGGCTATGTCAGAGACGGTCCGCTGGATGAAATTTCGGCAATGTGTGCAGAAATCTTGGAGACGGGAGAGAATCTGCTAGGGTACTTCCCATTCATTTGCGAGATTGATGACATGAAAGAAATCGATGATCAGGAGGCATGGCACAAGGCCAACCCTTCAATGGAATACATGCCAATTCTTGCGAATCAGATCATGCATGATTATCTGGAAATGAAGAAGATTCCCTCAAAGCGTGCTGAATTTATTACAAAACGAATGGACAGATCGGCACGAAAGGAAGAGGAGACGGTCACAACATGGCAAAATGTCCTGAGAGCATGTTATGAAGGTGAGACAATGGAAGAACTGGAACGAAAGATTCCACGGATAACATTGGACACACGAGGACAGGCAGCAGTGATCGGCATTGACTATGCGGATGTGCGAGATTTCGCATCAGCTGGCGTTCTGACCAAGACAGATGATGGAGAGTGGATATGGAGACAACACACATGGATCTGCGCAGACTCTCCGTTCATTGATTCGATCAAATTCCCGTTGCGCAATGCCGGACAAGAAGAGTTTGAGGATTTTGAAGTTGTCCAAGGTCCGGTGATTGATGTAAATATAATAGCCGACTGGTGCATGAAACAGTTCCAAGACTATGATGTGAAGAAAATAGCAATGGATACTTATCGCTACACGTTATTCAAGACAGCATTTGAAGAAAGAGGTCTCACGATTGAGGATAAGAAGAACCCACATGGCATTGTTCGGCTGGTTAGAAAGATAACGTCAGCAACAGGAATTATTGCTCCGTTTATTCAGTCTATGTTCTCACAGGGGATGGTCAACTTCGGACCATCAGCAATCATGCGGTGGTACACGAATAACACAAGCGTGAACGAGGATAAGTTTGGAAATAAGAATTTCGGCAAGATAGAACCGAAATTGAGAAAAAATGATGGATTTATGGCTTTTGATGTGGCTATGTTCTGCAAGGATAAGCTGGAAGTTCAGATAATCTATGTTTAATAGGAGAAAGAGAAAATGTTTGATTTTTTGTTCCAAGATAGAAACAAAGAGATACAGTCTTTGGCGGAAATCATTGCAGTTGACATGGAAAAGCTGAATCTTTCAAAGCTTGCCATCGAGAAAGCAATTATGATGATCGCCAAGGCAATAGCGAAGTCTGACATACTGATCCAGACGGAGAGCAAAGAAAAAAATAAGAAAGAATACAGGCTAAATGTACAGCCCAATGACCACGAATGCGGGACAGTGTTCTGGACGGAAGTGGTTAAGCAGCTACTAACAGAACAAGAAGCTCTGATTATTCCGCTAAATGGTAAATATTACAGAGCAACATCATGGTCACAAACAAATGAAGTGATGCTGAAGCGGAATTACAAAGATGTGATGTTAAGCTGCGGAGGTGAAAATCTTACAATTTTCAGCACATTTCAATCCGATGAAGTGATTCATCTAAGATATGACAATGCAAGGATACGACTGTATTTGCAGAATGTAGTAGGGCAATTTGATAAGACGATGGATTCCATTAATGCAATGATGCAGCTGTCCAGCCAACCAAGATTCAAACTGAAGCTTGGAACGAATGCATTATCATTCAGAGAAAAGCAGGCAGATGGTACAGACAAGGTAATGACAAAAGACCAGTATGTTTTAAAAATTAAAAAACTACTGACGTCAGATGCCCTTGAAGTTTTAACAGAACAAGAGAATGCATCCGTAGAACAGCTGCAAATAAATACAGCAGTGAAAGCTGAGGAACTGGCAAAGATGGCTTTGCAGATCAATAACGAGGTGGCAAATGCTTTCGATATTCCAGAGGCTGTATTTAATGGCAATATCACAGAAAAATCAGATGCAACAAATGAATTTATCACATATGCTGTCAGTCCGGTAGCGGAAGTGATAAATGATGCTTTGACAGCTTATGTTGTCGGAGAGAATGATTACTGCAGCAAAAACGAGAAAGTCATGGTATGGCTTGCACGCTTTAAGCATGTTGATGTTGTGGATAGTGCAGTAAATCTTGATAAACTCAGAGGAATTGGATTCCATCTCGACGAAATCAGAGAGATGGTCGGATATCCGTTACTCAATACAGAATTCAGTACAGAGCGAGCTCTGACAAAGAATTACGGAGGGGAGGGAAACGGTAATGCGGCACAAGAAACCTGATTCATAGGAGGCGATCCAATTATCTCGGAGCTGTCCGTTAAACAGCAATAACAGGGAAAGGAAAAGAACATGGAAGCAAAGAAGTATTATTTTTTGGAGTCAAAAAATAATGTAGCAGATCTGTATATCTTTGGGGATATCACATCATGGCCGTGGAGCGAGAGTGATGTATCGGCCAGCGGAATTGTGAAGGAACTACAGAGTCTTGAAGTATCAGAGATTAATGTGCATATTAACAGCTATGGTGGCGAAGTTGCTGAAGGACTGGCAATCTATAATACGCTGAAGAACAGCAACATGAAGGTTACAACAGTCTGTGATGGATTTGCGTGTTCTGCGGCATCGGTCATTTTTATGGCAGGAGATGAGCGCGTGATCAATGAAGCCTCATTGCTGATGATTCACAATGCGTGGACATATACAAGCGGAAACGCTGAAGAGCTAAGGAAGGCAGCAGAAGATCTTGACAAGATTACTCAGGCATCAGTCAATGCTTATATGAGCAGGGTATCCATCTCGGAGGACAAAGTGAGAGAACTTATGGACAATGAGTCATGGATCACAGCGGACGAGGCTGTAGAATATGGATTTGCAACAAAGACAGAGAAAAATGATGATGATGGAATTAAGCAATCAGCTTTCGGAATCATTAGAAATGCTGTCACCAAAACAGAAATTGCACCGGTGCAACAGGCAGAGCTAGTTGTAGATACACATGCACTTGCAGAAGAAGTGGCAAGCAAACTGAGCACAATGTTTGAAACATTGCAGACACCGGAACAGAAACACAAAGATAGTACCGGCTGGGGTATTTTTTTTGAAGGAGGAAATAAAGAATGAGAATTGAAGATTTAAGCCAGGAAGTCAAAGATAAAGTAAAGCAGCTTCTTGATAACGCTCCGGCAGAGGAGAAAGCAGAAGCAATCATGCAGTCAATCGAAATGATCAATGAAGCAGCACACGCTGATCTGATTCAGCAGATAGTAGCAGAGGCTGAAAGAGCAAGCAGAGATGCTGAGTACAAGAGCAAACTCGGACTTAGAAACCTTTCGCAGGAAGAGAAGAAATTCTACGAGAATTTTAAGGACATCAAGCAGGCGTTCACAGCAAACCAGATCGACATCATTCCGACAGAGATTATTGATCGTACACTGGATGATGTTAAGAAAGCATCGCCAATCCTGAAACTTGTAAATATGGCACCGGCAAACGTGAAGAAATGGATTGTGGCATCTCATTCAGGTGCAGCGGTTTGGGGTCCTCTTACGGACGCTATCAAAGGCGAACTTTCAGCAGAGGTAACAGCTCTGAATATTGAACTTCATAAGCTCACAGCTTACCTTGTTATTCCAAAATCAATCAGAGAGCTGTCTATGGAATTCGTTGACAGATATTTCATGGCTATTCTGTCTGAGGCCATGCAGGACGGACTTGTAAAAGGATACCTCGATGGAGATGGAAAGACAGGTCCAATCGGAATCTTTCGTCAGATTGGAACCGTAGAGTCAGCCGGAACAAATAAAGCAAAAACTGTTCTCACTACGGTTACAAAATTCTCTCCGAAGGGGCTTGCAGAGGTTAGAAAGACTCTTACTAATGATGGAAAACGTGTGGTTGATAAGCTCTATCTTATCTGCAATCCGTCAGACGAAGCAGAATATGTGGATCCGTGTATGTACGGAGAGGCTCTGACAGGCGGATATGTCAACAAGTCATTCATTGACATCGAAAAAATTGTTGATGCTAACTGTCCAAAAGGAAAGGCTGCATTTACAATCGCCGGATACTACACAATGGGAACAGCAGGAGTTCGCGTTGATGAGTATGATCAGACAAAAGCGATTGAGGATGCAGATCTTATCGTGGCAAAATGCCACGCAAACGGTCGTGCAGTTGATGATAACGTTGCAGTTGTCTTTGATGTTACAAAGCTTGAAGAGTACGTTCTTCCAGTAAATCAGGTAACAGTGCCGAAACAGGTCTAAGCTAGAGCAGGAGGCGGGATATGAACGAGAAAGAACTTGCCAGTCTTGTAGAAGAAATGCGGGAAGATTTCCAGACCCCGCCATACTACGAGGACAAGCAACTTGCAAACTTGGCAAAAGAAGGTGAACACGCAGTTGGGAGATTGAATCCCGGCTGCAGTATCATAAAAGACTTGACCTATCGGATGCTATTGAAAAATTATATGTATTATGCTTACCATCACAGAGTCAGTGAGTTCATGGACAATTATTCCAGTATGATCTTAACCTGGCAGATGGAGACGGAGGTGGATGCAGATGGCAATGCCTGAGTATACAGACGGAGTCTTAGAACTGTATGAGATAACAAATGACGAGTCAGAAGACTATCCGGAGGAGAGACTTAAGTACACCAGATTACGTATTTGGTATCGTGAGCTTGCAGTGTACGACACGACAAGAGCCAAACTGTCAGCAGACAGCGTTGAGGTAACTTATAAGCTTGCAATACCGCAGTATAAGAAAATCAACAGCAAATACATCTGTCTTATCGATGGGGAACAGCATGAAATCTATAATATTGCTCATACAACTACGAAAGATGGATTTAAAGAGTCGGAGCTGACATTGAAGACACCGGCATATGAAAGAGAGGTAATCGATGACACAGAAAGAACTGAGTGAGATCTTGCACGATAGTGGCTGCCCTGTGAATGAGGGAGTCAGTAGTCTCAAAAATGAAAAGGTATTTCCAAGAATTGATTACTGGGAGATCATGTGGGAAGATACAATGGCATCCGGAGATGATTATGAGAATGAGATCACATGGCAGATTAGTTTTTACGCTAGAAAGCCACGCGATCCGAAACTGATCGCACTGAAAAACCGTCTGAATGAGCTTGGCTACCATCCGACCATTGCTCACGAATACGTGACAGAAGACCGTGTATGGCACTCTTATTTTTCAATAACAACTGATGGAGTGATTGGATGAGTAGCGAGATAACCTTTGACGGTGGAGGATTTGAAGATTTCGAGGAACTGTTGAAACAGTATTCCGAGAATGTAAGCTCTGACAAAGCACTTGACGCAGTGGAAGAGGGAGCGAAGGAGTTCGTTAATGACCTTCTTAGACTCCCAAAACCACGAAGTCAGATCACAAAAGCAGGGTATACGCATATCGTGAATACATTTGCACTGGAAAGAACTGACAGCGGAATCAAAGTTGGATGGGGCAAGTATTACGGTCCAATGCTTGAGCATGGAACCAGGAAGATGGCAGCAAGGGCACACTTGAAGCCACTCTTTGAAAGAAACAAAGAAAAATACTATAAGAAGATGGCAGAATCCATCTTCGGTTAGGAGGCTAATAAATGGCTATTAATACAAAAAAACCGGCTATGAAACAGACAGTCGGTGCACAGTATATGTGTTTTGCAAACACAACAGAGGGTGGAGAGTACGACGGTACTTACGAAGCTGATGTTGAAAAAACAGAAGTCGTTAAGAGTGTAAAGGTAACTGAGAACTCCGAGACAAGTGATGTGTATGCATCCGGAAAAATCTATGATTCAGATTCACCGATGTCCAGCATCGACATTGAGGTATCTGTGATCGCATTCCCGGACGATACAATATCCAAAATGCGCGGAGAGACAAAAGGAACAGGAGGACTTATCCTTGCCGGCGGAAAGAGCGAAAGACCATTCTTCGCTTATGGCAAGGTTGTAAAACTGAAAAACGGAAAATCTCGTTATGAGTGGTTCCCAAAATGCAAGCTTGTTGAGAACTCTGATGATATTGCAACATCTGAAGAAAAAGCAAGTGAGCAGACCGACACGATCAAGATTAGAGCATATCCGTTTGACGCAGCAGGAAACATCGTGAGCAAGGTCACAGAGTCCACGGCACCAGAAGGACTTACAGAAGAGAAGTTCTTCGCAAAACCGATTCTGACGGATGCAGACCTTACAACAGCAGTAGGAGCGTGATCGCATGAAATCCAAGCTGATTAAATTAACAGACGGATCGAAATTAGAAGTAAAAGTTAATTTTTACACTTTATATCTAGTGAAAATGAATGGGATTGACAAAAAACTGGACGGAAGAACAGAGGAAGATCTGACCGAAGAGGAGAATGTCGAACTTGCAGGCAAACTAATCTATGTGATTCTTCGGTCAAACGGTCTCAAAGTAGACGAGGAAGAGGCAATGATGCTGACTCCGATGGATGCCGACAGCATCCGTGAGATTTTCGAGGAGTTTGAAAAAAGACTCAACGAATATAAAAAAAAAGAACAGGCAAAGAAGTCTGTTGCTCCAAGGACGAAGAAATCAGCGAAGTAATGGATATAAACTGGGCAGAATATATGGTCTCGGCGAGAAAGATGGGAATGAGCGAAGAGGAATTTTGGAACTCAGATCCCGTCTTTTTTAATGAGTGCCTAGAGGTATTCTGCGAACTAGAAAAAGCGAAAGGAGGGGCTTTGATTGGGGAGTACTGATTTGAAAACTGTAGGCTTGACATTTAAAGCAGACGGAGCTGTTGACTTTAAGAAATCATTGACAGACGTAAATAATGCAGTGAACGAGAATAGGTCAGCATTTAAACTTGCGAAATCCGAGTGGGACAAAAGTACATCATCTGCTGAAAAGCTGAGAGCTACACAGGAATATCTGCAGAATCAGACAGAAGCGTACACGCAGAAAGTAGATAGGCTGACAGAAATCTTGAAAGCACAGGAGAACGCACAAGTGCGAGATGAAGCTGCTATCTCCAAAACAAGGCAGCAATTGGATAATGCGAAAGCATCTCTGAATAACTACAAGAGCGGACTTGAAGATGTAAACAAGAAGCTGGAAAGCGGTGCTGCGACACTGGAAGATTACTCCAAGAAGGTTAAGGACTTCAGCGATACCACCGGAAAGATTGGAAGTTCACTCACAAAGAATGTGACGGCTCCAGTTGCGGCAGCAGGCGCAGGCATCATGGCATCATGGGAGCAAGTCGATGAAGGAATGGACATCATCGTGCAGAAGACAGGAGCTACTGGCGATGCGCTGGAAGAAATGCAGGATTCCGCAAGAAATATCGCAAAAACCATTCCAACAGACTTTGCGACAGCTGGTTCTGCTGTTGGAGAGGTCAACACACGATTCCATCTCACAGGACAAGAACTGGAAGACTTATCGGCAAAGTTTGTTCGGTTCGCCGAATTAAATGATACAGACGTATCTTCTTCCGTTGATAACACTCAGAAAGTTATTGAGGCATTCAATCTGACAGCTGAAGATGCTGGCGCATTGCTCGACACAATGAACAAAGTCGGACAGGATACTGGAATCTCAATGGATACTCTATCCTCATCGATGGTGAGCAACGCAGCATCACTCAAGGAACTAGGGATGTCTGCAGCAGACGCTGCTACATTTCTCGGTCAGTGCGAGACGTCAGGAGTTGACACAAGTGCAGTTATGGCAGGACTTAAGAAAGCCCTTGTCAATGCATCAAAAGAGGGCAAGAGCATGAAAGATGCGCTGTCAGAACTGCAAGATACGATGGTTAATGCAGGGAGTTCTTCTGAGGCTTACAATGCTGCGGTTGAGCTGTTCGGAGCGAAAGCTGGTCCAGCACTCGCAGAGTTCTGCCAAAGTGGAAAGTTAAACTTTGACGAATTAGGCGCATCGCTCAATGATAACCTCGGAAGTGTCAACGATACGTTTGAAGCTACACTGGATCCGGCTGACCAGTTTAAGTTGACACTGAACGAATTGAAAGATGCTGGATTTGAAGTTGGAAATGCATTAGGACCAGTCCTTGCGGATTGTTTACATATTGTCACTCCGATTCTTCATGACATCATTGATGGTTGGAATTCACTGTCTCCTGGTACACAGGAAATGATAATCAAGTGTGCGCTGTTGGTTGCAGCACTAGGACCCGTCTTCAGTATAATCAGCAAGGTTTCTGGTGGCGTGTCCACTGTGATTGATGTCACATCAAAGCTAACGCCAACCATCAGTGGGGCAAAAACAGCCTTCGCAGCATTTAACGCAATTCTTATGGCAAATCCAATCTTTTTGGTTATCGCAGCAGTTGTTGCGTTGATTGCAATTTTTGCATTGTTATATACAAAGTGCGAGTGGTTCAGAGACGGAGTCAATGCGGTGTTTACATCGATTCGTGATTTCATCAAGGGAGTAACCGACAAAATCAAGGGATTTTTCAACTTTGAGTGGAAACTCCCCAAAATTAAACTTCCACATTTCAAAGCGAGTGGAGAATGGTCGCTTGTTCCGCCAAAAGTTCCAAAGTTTTCGGTTGACTGGTACGCAAACGGCGGTATCTTGAACAGCCCAACTATTTTCGGTATGAACGGAGATAGAGCAATGGGCGGTGGCGAAGCAGGGGCAGAAGCGGTTCTGCCAATCGAATTGCTGAAGACATACATCCGTGATGAGATGCAGTCCAACAATGCTGCGCTTGCACAGATGATTGCAGAAGCACTGTCAGAACTGACACTTGTGATTGAAAATAACATTGCACTGGGTGACAAAAAACTTGCAGAGATTCTTGTGGATGCGGTAATCAAGAAGATGTCACAGAGCGTGAAATGGAAGAAAGGAGCTGTGGGAGTCTAATGGAAGTAAATTTCATGGAAGTAGAATACAACAATATTCTTGCATCAAGTCTTGGAATCTATGCTAAGACGCTTCCGTCAATTCCAATGGCAGTTCAAAAAGAATCCTCGGTAGAAATACCGGGGAGTGATGGAACAATGCACATCCTGGATGGCGGATATGAATCGACGGAAATCAAGATTGATTTTAATTATATCGGACCGTCAGACAAGTGGGATGAACGTTGGGGATGTGCAAAGAAGTGGCTGTCGGCAAGAAACAAGATGCTTCGACTTGGATCAGATCCGGATCATTTCTATAAGATTCTGAAAGTTAGTGCTGATGATGCAGAGCATACAAGCGAGCGGATCGGAAATTTCACGGCTACTTTTCAGACAAAAGATGGTCTGAGGTATCTGCTAGAGGGACTTAATGAGCACACAGCAGAAAATGTGAGCTTTAATCCTTATGAGATATCCCATCCAATCTATAAGATTAGCGGAGAGGGAAACTGCAGTCTGATTGTAAACGGAAAGAAAATGTCTGCAGATGTTGGGCAGAATCTTACTATTGATACGGATAGAAAGATTGCGTACAGAGCAGATGGAACATTGAGCAACACAGCAGTGTCAGGAGACTATGAAGACCTTTTTCTACAAGAAGGAGAAAACGAGATATCAATCACAGATGGGTTCAATCTGAAGATTATTCCTAATTGGAGGTGCTTATGATTCAGATTTATAAACCAGAGAATACAGACTATAAGCACAATGGAGATATGACATTACTTCCGGATGAAGCAACAATCCACGTTATCTTGAACGGAGAATGGACAGCTACATTGGAACATCCGATTGATCCGGAAGGACGATGGAAGTATATCGTAGATAATGCAGTAGTTAAGATGCCATCTTTCAATGGTGAGCAGCTATTCCGAGTGAAAAACAAGGAAAAGAAAGATTCAGGAGTGAGCGTAGATCTTACTCCTGTTTTTCTGGACGCAAAGAATGATTGCTTCCTGGCAGATATCCGGCCAACAGATAAGAACGGACAGGAAGCACTTGATCTAATGACAGCACCGAATGCAAGATATACAGCAAAATCAGATATCAAGACCGTATCGACTGCTTATTACCAGACAATGAATCTGATTGAAGCAATCAATGGAAATAATGACAATTCTTTCGTTAATCGATGGGGTGGAGAGATTATCTATGATAATTATACCGTGACAATCAATGAGAGAGCCGGTGGCGATTATGGAGTGCAAGTCCTGTATGGCAAGAACATAGTCAAGGATGGATTCTCGGAGTCTATAGATATGACCAATGTAGCAACAAGGATTGTCCCAAAATCATACAACGGATACATGATAGAGGGAGAAGAACCTTGGATAGATTCTCCGTTGATTGAAAAATATCCGACAGTGCATTATAGAGTGATGACATTTGAGGATGTTAAAATGCGCGAGGATGCCGGTGAAGATGATGAAGAAAATGGAGTCACGATTTGCGATACACAGGAACAGCTGGAAACAGCGCTGAGAAAGAAATGTGAGGAACAGTTTGAAAGCGGGGCAGACAAGCCAAAAGTAACTATTAAAGCAAATATGGAGCTACTACAGAACACGGAACTCTATGAGGATGTGAAAGACCTGGAAAAGGTATCTCTTGGTGACACAGCACACTGCAATCACTCCAAGCTAGACATCAAATCAGATGCGAGAGCGATCGAATTGAAATGGGATGCGATAAGAAACAAGCTGACATCCGTGACACTTGGAGAGTTCCAGTATAATTTCCTCAGCGATGTATCATCCGTTATGAGCCGCGTTGACCGGGCAATCCGCTCAGATGGAACGCTAATTGGTCAGCAGATTCAAGGAATCATCAACGGAGTGCAAGCACAGATGCGTGCACAGTCATCCATTGCGAAAAAGCAAGAAGTTAGAGCGATTCTGTTTGAAGATTTAGATCCTGATTCCACAACCTTTGGCGCAATGTGTCTCGGAACGCTTGGGTTTGAGATTGCCGGAGAACGTACAGAAGATGGAAAAGGCTGGAAGTGGTCAACCTTCGGCACTGGAAAAGGATTCTATGCAGATTTTATCGTTGCCGGAACAATGCTTGCTGATCGAATCAAGGGCGGAACACTGGAGCTTGGAGGCGAGGACAACGGAAACGGTATTGCAAGAGTGATGGATGCAACTGGAAAAGAAATCGTCCGTCTTGACAAAGATGGAGTCTATGCTATTGGAAGTTATGTGTGTGAGAACGTTGGAGGATTGAATAGAAGAACAGAGATAAGATCCGGTTCAATTATGTTTTCAAAGAAAGACAAGAGTAATCCGATATTTGTGGAAAGCTCAGGAGATGCAATAGTTGTAAGATCAGGAGGAACATTTGACGATGCAACAGGATCAACTACATTACTCACCATTTCAAAAAGTTCAATGACAAACGCAATAGATCAAGTGTATGAAGGCGGAATGCTGGCAAAAACAGGAAGAGCCGAATTTTCGGATGGCACATACCTGGATATCAAGAACGGAAGAATCGTTGGAGGAAACACGAAAGAAGGCGGTACATTCTAATGGGCTGGACAATAAGCAACAATTATTTGACAGAGGCTCAGTTGCAAGGAAACGCACTGGAAGTATGGAAGTACTTCTCAGGCAAAGGATGGACGCTAAACGCAATCGGTGGCATTCTCGGCAATATGGAGAAAGAGTCAAACATCAATCCGGGCTTGTGGCAAAGTCTGAAATACGGAAATTACAGTGGAGGATACGGACTTGTCCAGTGGACACCAGCTACAAACTACACGGACTGGGCGAAATCAAACGGGTACGATATCACGGATCCGAACGGACAGCTCTATTGGATTGATGCACTGTCGGCATCAACAGGCCAGTGGATTCCTACCAGTGCTTACAGAATGACTTGGGAACAGTTCAAGAGCAGTTCAGAGTCTCCGGAATACTTAGCCAGTGCCTTTCTGAAGAACTTCGAGCGTGCCGGTGTAGAGGTTGAATCTGAAAGACGGAGCTGTGCAAGAAAATGGTATGACTACTTACAGAAATATGATGCCGGCAGCAAAGCTATCGACAAGGCGGTTGAGTGGGCGGTGAATATCGCAAATGACGATACGCATGGCTATGATCAGACACACAGAGACGGCCCAGATTATGATTGTTCCTCATTAATCTGCTGGGCATACTACAATGCAGGGCTGAATACGAGACCGGGATACACACCGGCAACAGGAAGCATGTATGATGTGTTTCTAGCAGCAGGTTTCAAGGATGTGACTTCACAGGTCAATCTAGCCACCGGATCAGGGCTGATCCGGGGAGACGTCCTGTTAAAACCAGGAAGCCATACAGAAATGTCAATTGGGAATGGTCAGCTGGTTGCGGCTTCACAGAACGAATTTGGTGGAATTACTGGAGGACAGACCGGAGATCAGACCGGAAAAGAGATTTATGTGCATGGATATTATAACTTTCCGTGGAAGTATGTGTTGAGATATCCGGGAGGCGGAGTTGCACCGGTGCAAGGGTTGTATATCGTCAGATGGATTTCTGGATAAGGAGACAATATGAAGTGACCTCACAATTGTAGATTCGTGGATTTACCTGTAAAATATTATTTGAACGAATAATAAGGTAACAGGGATTACCGCATACAATAGGAGGTCACATATGAATAGTATAGTTTATGTTGGGATGGATGTCCACAAGGAACAGTACACACTTTGTTGTTATAGTTATGATACAGATAAGGTTGAATATAAACAGACAATACCATCAGATTATAAACTTGTTCTTAAATATATGGAACAGATTCGTTCAAGATATGAAGGTGAGGTTTCATTTGTCTGTGGATATGAGGCAGGATGTTTGGGTTATTCTTTGTATCATCAACTAAAAGATCATGCTGTAGATTGCAAAATATTGGCTCCAAGTACAATGGCTATAACTAATACACATCATGTAAAAACTGATAAAAGAGATGCTGCAAATATAGCCAGATGTCTGGCATTTCATACTTATAGTGAAGTATATGTTCCAAATAATGATGACAATGATGTTAAGGAATATATTAGAATGCGTGATGACCAGAAACTGTATCTTAAAAAGGTAAAACAACAGATTCTTGCGTTTGTTTTAAGACAGGGAAAACGTTTTGAAGGTGGAAAAACTTATTGGACTATTGCACATCTGAAATGGTTAAAAACCTTAGAATTGTCAGATTTACAAAGAGAAGCTTTAGATGAATATCTTCTGACGTATGAATATTTAACAGAAAAAATCAGCAGATTTGATGAAAGAATAGAGGAACTTGCATCAGTAGAAAGATACGAAGAAAAAGTAAAACATATGAGTTGTCTTCTTGGGATTAAGACACATACCGCCCTTTCAATGATTGTCGAAGTTGGTGATTTTGAAAGATTTGAAAAAGCACCGAAATTTGCTTCGTTTTTAGGTCTTGTACCAAGTGAAGATTCCAGTGATACGAGAGTTAATCGATACAGCATAACAAAAGCTGGAAATAGCCACTTGCGAAGACTTTTAGTTGAAGCAGCCCAGAGTTATACAAGGGGAAATGTAGGACACAAATCAGTGGCATTGAAGCAAAGACAGAAAGGAAATCCACCGGAAGTAATTGCGTATGCAGATAAAGCAAATGAAAGGCTTAGACGAAGGTTTTACAAAATGACTCTAAACAAAGGAGTTAATCGAAATGTGGCAGCAACAGCAATAGCAAGAGAATTAGCGTGTTTTATCTGGGGTATGATGACAGAACATGTAAGTTAGTAGAATATTCATCTGTTTCAGTCAAGGATGCTTCGCATCGCCATTGGCGACAAGTCCCTGACAGAATCATCTGAATATTCTTAAGGGTAATCAATCAGAAGAAACTGACTCTGTCAGATTACATCTGCAAAACAACTAATTAACACTGGATACAGAGGTAGAGCCTTGGAGCACTCTAAGGTCCGAATTATTTGCGACTCACCTCTGTTGACATTATATTTATATATTTTGATTCACGCTAGGAGACGGCAAGATTCACGGCGGACCATTGACCTGTTGGTAACCAATCCACGTATAACAGAGTGGCCAAGGCCGGGGACTGTTAGTCTGAGGTTCTACCTCTGTATCCAGTGTTAAAATTTAATGAAAGGAAAAGTTTGTGGTGATTTTTGTGAATTTACTCTTGACAAAGGTCACTTCATAACAGGTGAGAAAAGTGAACTATATAGAACGAGATGTCTATGTGCTGAAGAACAGAATTAAGGAAAAGATTGATTATGTAAGAGGGACGAATGCCCTTCCGATTTATTTTCATTTCAGGGATTATGAAATTCCGGAAGGGGCAACGGCAAAAGCATTCGTGCTAAAACCGTCAAAAAAAGCAACATACAATGTATGCCCAATCATTGAGAACACCGTAAGGGTGATCGTGAAAGATCAGACATTCGCTGAAGTTGGGAAAAGCGCGCTTCAGATTGTACTCACAATGGAAGAGGAGACGCTGGTGACATTCGACCAGCCGATAGAGGTGCATCGAAATTTCAGTGAAGGAGATGTTCCGGAAAGCGAGAATGAAGCTGGATGGATGAACAACTTCATAAAAGGCATGGAAGAAGCTACAAAGCATGCTGAGAATGCTGCAAAGACAGCGGAAGAGATTAGTGAGACACTAACAAAAAAGCTACAAAATGGAGATTTCCGAGGAGCAACCGGAGCAACTGGCCCGCAGGGCAAACAGGGGATTCAGGGAGAACCAGGAAAAGACGGAGAAAAGGGTCCAAGAGGTGATACCGGACCAGTTGGACCACAAGGGCCGGCAGGAAAAGATGCGAATGCAGTGATTACATCATTGAACCCGGGAGTATTTGCAATGTCGGTGGAGTCAGGACATCTTATCCTGACATACAACTCATATGATACAGCCCCACCGTTGAAAATTGTGGATGGAAGATTGAAATATGTATTGGAGGAGGTGACAGCATGATAAGAGTAAATTTCGAAGAGGGAGAAAAAGAAAAGACTGCATACGGATTGACAGACTCCGACATTCAAGATCAGCAATGGACACTTGATCGCAGTATACGAAAGCTAGGAGGAATATACAATGGCAGCAAGACAGATTGATCTAGGACAGGTGGTTGGACCTACAGGACCAACTGGAACCAGAGGAAGCCGCTGGACACAGGGAACGGCAATCACGGGAACAAGCACAACGGCAACAGTATTTTCCAGTTCAGGAATCACAGATGCCATTGTGAACGACAATTACCTGAACACAGCGACGGGAAATACATATAGATGTACTGTAGGAGGAGCAGCTTCTGTGGCTAAGTGGGTATATACAGGAAATCTGAAAGGCCCACAGGGTGCAAAAGGAGCAACTGGCTCACAAGGACCAACTGGAGCAACTGGGCCAACCGGAGCAACCGGACCGAAAGGGGAAATGGGACCGACAGGTCCAACAGGTCCTCAGGGTCCAACAGGAAAAGTAGATGCTAATACACAGGTAGCGTTCACAAAGGCATCAACGAGGGAGAATATAGCAAGCAATGAGAAGATGTCAACTGTTCTCGGAAAGATCGCAAAGTACTTCGCAGATTTGGGAACATCCGCATTCAGAGCAGTGGCGAATAATTTGACAACTTCAGCAGCAGGAAAGTATGTGTTGGATGCTTATCAGGGAAAAGTACTGGATGGAAAGAAACTGAACATTGCAAATGTGATTAATAATCTGCTTACGACAGAGGCCGGGTATGCGCTTGATGCACGACAGGGGAAGAAGATTGAGGATCAGATTACTGAATTAAATGGCAAATTGAATCGAAAAATCACTTATGACGAAACAGAGACAGGGGAAATAGTACTTGGGAAAAAAGTCTATTCCAAATCTGTATGGCAAACCCATCTTCCAAGTAACGAAATAGAATCATTTGATCTCAACTTACCGTCAGATACCTATTATTCCTGGATTGACAGCGGAAATAGCTATATATATAAAGGTGGATATTCTGAATTTTTTCCAATTCCGTATGTGAATCCACGGGATAGTAGCTGGACAAATTGTGTTGGAATAAAAATCAATGGGGGAAAATTGGTTATATTCACCTCAACTGATTGGACAGGATACGGATTCTTTGTAACAATAAAATATACAAAGAAGTGATGTTATAAGCGAATGATATTAAATCTGCATCCTTCAGACGTTTTGATCGTAGTTCCTGAATTTTGTAATGCAGTAAAACGTATCGTGTCTTTCGCCTTACATTCTATTAAAAACATATAATCAGCTGAAGTATATCCGCCAATTGTTCGGAATTGTCTCATTTGTTCAACGGAGTTCTTTTCGATTCTTCCGCAAAGTGACATTGATTTACTTACGCCATCCATAAATCCAAGCATAGCATGTACGAAATACACTCCATCAGATGGAACAGTAAAATAATGTAAACGAGTATCTTCTACCCAATGATAAGTCAGACCAATATTGTCGAATACTTTTGTGCTAAAATCCGTTCCTTGAAATGTACTTCCATTTGACGCAATGTTATAACCTGCATTGTTTCTATATACGGCGCTTTTGGCTAATTTGCCATTTAATTCAGTTCCGTTATACTGGAAGAAAAAAGGAGCTGGAGAAGATGGAAAAGAAAATTATGGAAGTAATAAGAAGAATGCAGGGGATTCTAAATCAGAACCAACAAAAAGAACTAGAAAATGTGTTGCTGATAGTATTGTCAGGATGCAGAATTGTTGAAGAAACAACAATAAAAGTAGTGAATGAGGGATGGAAAATACATATGGATGATTTTCTGATAAGCAAGATGCTAGAGGGAAAATCAGAAGAATCAGTAAAACGTTATCAATATGAACTCAGACGGTTGCTATCTTATATTGATAAGGATGTGGAACAGATCAGTTCCGGAGATATATCGCAATATATGAGGATGTATAAGATGATTCGGAAAGTTTCAAATCAAACGTTGAAAAATGTAAGAGCTGTTTACAGCAGCTTTTTTGGATGGCTGAGGGACAGGAACAGAATATCATTGAATCCAATGATTATGGTGGAAGATATCAAAGTCGAAAAAGTTATAAAGAAACCTTTTTCGGATGAAGAAAGGGAAAAAATACTGAGAGAATGCAATACAATCAGGGATAAGGCAATGGTGGAATTTCTATACTCTACAGCTGTCAGGGTATCTGAATTGTCGAGAATCAACCGAGAAGATATACAATTCGCTCAAAAAGACCTGGTAGTACTTGGAAAAGGTGGAAAAGAAAGGAGAGTGTATGTCAATGAAAAAACCAACATGTACTTGAAAGAGTATTTGCAGACAAGAGAAGATGAGTGTCCTGCATTATTTGTTTCGCTGAAAAATCCTCATAAACGCCTGTCAAAGGAAGGCATAGAAGATGTAATTAGAAGAATCGGAAAAAGGGCAAATGTGGAAAAAGCACATCCTCACAGATTTCGCAGGACGGCATTGACGAATGCACTAAATCGTGGAATGCCATTACAAGAAGCAATGATAATGGCGGGACATTCTAAACCGGAAACAACGATGAGATATTGTACAGTTGATCAAGAAGCTGTTAAATATCATCATAAAAAATACTTGAGCGCATAGCGAAAAATAAATAGAATCTGAAAACACTTGGCATAGGTCGGGTGTTATTTGCACGCAAATTTTTATAAAATGATGTGGAATCCTTAATTAAATGGCAAATTAGAAGAAAAGGTGTATAGCATATCGCAAGGAGGATCGCTTGCTATAAGAAACCAGCGTATCACAAAAAAGAATAATCGAGTTTCTATTATGGCTGGATTATATACAACTGGCTTGGGAAATGCCAATACTAAATATAACGGTGGATCAATTCCGGCTGAAATAGCACCGCCTACAGGTGAAGCATTTCCTGCAATTGTAACGAAAGATAATTGGACACTTATAGGCATCGGATGTGTAATCATAGAAACGAATGGTGCTATATCTTATCAGATTAACTCTTCATTTCAGAAAGATACCTATATATGGTTAGATGTGTCCTATGATTTGTAGAAATTAATAACCTATAGCAATCCATCTACATTCAGCACCTGTTATTGCTGTTAAATTGCCGGTTCGTCCATATATATACATTTTTGAGGTACTCACGATATCTGTAGATACCATAAACGCTGGGATTGCAGTTCCAGGATATTTTGCGCAAGCAATAGCAGTGTAAGATTTATCTGAAAATGGTATAGGAAATGTTATCGTTGCATACCCTTGCCCACCTGACGATGAACTTGGAAACGATCCTGTTCCCCATTGAACAATCAAACCATTTGCAAATTTACAGTGATTTTTACTTATGTCTATAATTGATTTGCCATTTAATTAAGGATTCCACTAGAAAGGAAAACAAATGAACATACTTTTTCTTAATCAAGAAGAACCAGTGATGGGAACTGTAACAGTTCAAGATCTCCATCACGTGAAAATCAAGGGTGCATCACAGAATCTGTCAGGTTTTCATCTTGTGACAGATGATGGACAGGCTTATGGAAAATATGAAGCATATACCACATTGTACAGAACAATAGAAGACGGATACATTCTGTCAGATGATGGAAGTGTATATGTAGAGCCGGATCCAGAGCCAGAACCGGAGCCATATGTTCCAACATTAGAAGAGATCCAGGAAGCGAAAGTAAATGAGATGAATGCAGCACAGCAGGCTGTGATAGCGGAAGGTGTGGAAGTGGTGCTTACAGATGGAAGTACGGAGCATTTCACATTAACGGAGAGAGATCAGACGAGCCTTGTAGGATTGCAGGGACAAGTGGCAGCAGGAGAGCAGAACATTCCGTGGCATACTTCAGATGAAGAGGAACATTGCAAGTTCTATAGCAATGCGGATATGGCTAAAATTACTGCAACGGCAATGGAATATGTAACATGGCACGTTACATATTTCAGAGATTTGAGAATCTATATCAGAGCATTGACAGAAATCGAAGAAGTAGAAAAGGTAACTTATGGAATGACTATTCCGGAAGAATATCAATCAGAGCCACTGAAAACAATGATTGCGGCTCAAAATGTATGAAATGGGTAAGACTGCTGATTCTATTCGGAATTGGCGGAACCATCTATGTATTAATTGAACTGATCGCCAGAGGTAGAAGCCACTGGACAATGTTCTTCGTGGGGGGATTAGCATTCTATCTGATTGGATGTATCAATGAGCATAAGAAAAAAGAGATTCTGATGCGGTGGCAGATGGCAGCAGGAGCAGGGATTATAACAGGTCTAGAACTGATTTCCGGGATCATAGTGAACATTATATTAGGATGGAATGTATGGGACTACAGCACTCTCCCAGGAAATCTGCTTGGACAGATTTGCCCACAGTTCACGGTGCTGTGGTTCTTTCTGTCAGCTGTGGCTGTCTATCTGGATGATTGGATAAGATACTTACTGTGGGGAGAAAAACGGCCAAAATATAAATTTTAGAAAGGAAGGATTGAAATGATGGATAAGATTATCACATTGCTGTCAAGCAATTCATTTGTAAAAATTTTGCTGATAGCGGTCGCCTTAGATACGATACTTGGTGTACTCAGAGCGATTAAAGAACACAAATTCAACAGCTGCGTAGGAATCGACGGAGCAATTCGGAAAGCAGGAATGCTCCTGTCAGTAGGATTCCTTATGGCAACGGATGTGATCATGCATATTAATGTATTAAGCATGGTACCTGAGGAGTATGTACAGCTTCTTGGTATTGACAAGATGGGAATCTGCGAATTTTTCAGTTTGTTATTTATTTTATATGAATTGGTCAGCATTTTGAAGAATATGACATTGTGCGGTCTTCCGGTTCCGACAAAGATTAAGAGATGGATCCAGAAGTTCCTGGATGATATGACAGAGGAGCTTCCGGAAGAAACGGTACAGGAATTGCACCAGTGCAAGAAAGGAGAAGAATCATGACAGAACAGACAATTAAAGAAACAATTAAGAGTTTCGCTTACGGACTTTCAGCAAAAGAAATCTCCGACAACGAAGGAACATCACTTGAAGTTATGGAGAAATTTGCAGAGGAACACGCTGCGGAGATTGAGCAGAAGAAAGCAGAGCTGAAAGAAGGTGGCTGGTATAAGTAAGTTAATCATTGATGTTAGCTATCATAACGGAGTAATTAACTGGGAAAAAGTAAAAGCATCTGGTTGTGCCGGAGCTATCATTAGATGTGGATATGGAGATAACATTGCATCACAGGACGATAAGCAGTGGATCCGTAACCTTTCAGAATGTGAAAGACTTGGCATTCCGGTAGGAGCATATCTGTACAGCTATGCGACTTGCGACAGACAGGCACAGAGTGAACTTGATCACATCTTGAGATTAATTAAAGGACATACATTCCAGTTACCGATCTTCATTGATGTGGAAGAACCAGGAACACAGCACTATGCTCCTAGATGCTGTGAGATTGTCTGCGAAGGACTCAAGGCTAATGGTTATGTTCCAGGAATCTACGCGTCCTTAAGCTGGTTCAACAACTATCTTGGCAGCGTTCGTGGAAAGTACGTTGAGTGGATGGCAAGATACAAGAATCTTCCGGAAGATACATACAAAGGTCAGTATGCTATTTGGCAGTACGCTTCTGATGGACAGGTAGATGGAGTCAGTGGAAGAGTAGATGTCAACCATTGCTACATGGAATTTGGTGGAAGTGCTACACCTGTTACACCGTCAGCACCATCTAAGCCGGTAGAAAAGAAAGACTTAGGACAGGTCGATATTACATATCAGGCTTTCACAGACAGATGGTGGCCACCAGTGGTAAATAAAATCGACTGGGCTGGAAAAGGTGATAATGTTTCGATTAAGTGGCTTGCCATCAAGGTAAGCAAAGGAAGTATTCGCTGTAGAGTATACACAAGAAAGAATGGTTGGTTGCCATATCTCACATTCGGCAACAGCTATAACCTGAATGACAAGGTAAATGGAATCCTCGGAGACGGTTCAGAGATTCTTGCTATTGAGTTGTATTACATTACACCGGAAGGATATAAGTACAAGATGGTTCACTACAGAGTTTCTGTACAGAACAACAAGAACTTCTATGCAGATCAGGTCGATACACTGAAAGCAAGTGGTATGGACGGATTTGCCGGAGATAAGAAGAGGTTTGTAGATAAGTTTCAGGCATGGATTGAGTAAAAAAAGACGCCCCAGAGCAATTAGCTTTGGGGCATTAATATTGTATCATCTTCTTCTATTTTCGTGTTGCATTTCGTGTTGCATAGTTTTCCAATATCGTATAATTTCTCTAACTTATAAGAATTATTCTAATATGCTAGAATCCGTGAAACCCTTGTATTTACTGGGAAAAACAAAAAAACCAGTAACCATAACGATTACTGGTTTTACAGGGGATGAGAGAATCGAACTCCCACCAAAGGTTTTGGAGACCCCTATCATACCATTTGACCAATCCCCTATTCAGTTGTCGCTTAACTCAAGCGACTTGTTAAGTATACCTTATGGAGTGATGAATGTCAAGAAAAAAATAAAGAAAATTCAAGAAATGTTTCAAGGATGGTTCTCTAATTCTGAATCAAATTATAACGCATTTATCAAAGCGATGCTTTGGGGGAATGTGAAAGAGATGAATACTTATATGAATGAAGTTGCACTAGCTACATTCAGCAGTTTTGATACAGGAAGACATCCGTCAGGAAAAAGTCAGCCGGAGCGTTTCTATCATGGATTCGTTTTGGGACTTTTGGTAGAATTAAGAGATCGTTATGAAGTAAAGTCCAACAGAGAAAGTGGTTACGGGCGATATGATGTGATGTTAATACCAAGAGAAACGCCGGATCAGGCGATTATAAAAAAGGAAGAAGCGACCTCAAAATCACTTCTTCCTTTCTTTGTTCTCTTACAGAATTCCAAGATCCATCATTGCTTTTTTCAGAACTTTTTTATGTGCATCTTCCATCTCTGTCAGAGGTGCTCTAAGAGTTCCAACTTCTTTTCCCATCATGTTAAGAGCAGCCTTAACCGGGATCGGGTTCACTTCACAGAAGAGAGCATCAACCAGTGGAAGTGCATCTAACTGCATCTTGCGGCTACCTGCGATATCTCCTGAGAAGAATTTGTAGCACATGTCATGCACGTAAGCCGGAGCTACGTTGGAGAGAACGGAGATAACTCCGATTCCGCCAAGTGCGAGAAGCGGTACAACCTGATCATCATTTCCTGAGTAAAGATCAACGTTGCCATCACAAAGATGCATGATCTGTGCAACTGTGCTGATATTTCCAGATGCTTCTTTAATACCTACGATGTTCTCAACATCTTTCACAAGTGTTGCAACTGTCTGTGGCTGAAGTCCACATCCTGTACGGCTTGGTACATTGTACAGAATCGCCGGAATATTTACTTCATTACAAATAGCTGTGTAATGAGCAATCAGTCCGTTCTGTGTTGCTTTATTATAATATGGTGTAACGAGCAGAATTCCGTCAGCTCCATCTTCCTGAGCTTCTTTGGACAACTGGATCGCTGTTCTTGTACAATTAGAACCTGTTCCGGCGATGACCGGGATACGGTGGTTCACACGCTCAATCGCAAAACGGATTGTTGCTGCATGTTCTTCCTCTGTCATAGTAGCGGATTCACCTGTTGTTCCACAGATGACGATCGCATCTGTTCCGCCTGCGATCTGCTCCTCCAACATCTCATCTAATTTGTCATAATTGACCTCAAGATTCTCTTTCATCGGAGTAGCGATCGCTACACCTGCGCCTTTAAAAATTGCCATTCTTTTTATCCTCCTTCAACATGGTGAAACAAAGTATTACTGGTCACAGCAGGTTATTGGTTACTGTTCACTCCCGTGTCAATCACTTCGCTGATTGACACGGAGGATGCGTGTTTTGACT
>ERZ834382.645-NODE-645-length-39583-cov-5.001771_pt1 | contig 39583 bp, 37 predicted proteins | sample MGYA00519692_ERZ834382 | MGnify/ENA primary metagenome ERZ834382 (study PRJEB31850, sample SAMEA3708751) | human gut metagenome | biome: human gut; feature: human-associated habitat; material: faeces | place: China | collected 2014 ...
GCTCCAGAAACAGCTCGTAGGCTGCATCCAGCAGGGCCCGGCGCTTTTCCTGTTTCTTGCCTTCTACGGTACTCATGCTCTGGGTCAATTCCTCTTTCCTTTTATTTTGGACGCTCTGACGTGTTGCGCCCGGCTTACTTTCCATAGTTTAGCAGTCCTTGCGCGATTGTGCAAGCCCGGTTTCCTATACAATTTTCCGACGATGATAAAAAAACTGACTTTTGGTCATTTTTGTGCTTGACACCTGGTTTGGCATGGTTATAATAGTGTTTGCTTGGAAATGACCGTCAGTCATTTTCCTAAGATTCTTATCCATTTTGATTTTGGAGGGTTCTCATGAAAAAGATCGCACAGGGCATTGTGCGCTTCCGGAAGCTGATTTTGACAGTAGCGTTCCTGCTGTTGATCCCTTCCGCGATCGGCGCAGTTGCCACCCGCATCAACTATGACATCCTCACCTACCTGCCGCAGGATCTGGACTCCATGATCGGCGAGGTAGCCCTCGAGGATGACTTTCATCTGGCCTCCACCGGTATGATCACCGTGGAGGGCCTGCCCACAAACGAGCTCATCGCCATGAAGAAGGACATCGACGCCGTGCCCGGCGTCATGCAGACCTTCTGGCTCAGCGATGTGATCGACCCCAACATTCCCACCGAGATGCTGCCTGCCGACGTGCAGCAGTTCATGTTCGGCAAGAACGATTCCACCATGCTGATCGTCCGCTTCGAGGCTCCCAGCGCCAGCGACGAGACCATGAACGCCGTCAAGCAGATCGAATCCGTGCTGCGCAAGGACTGCTTCTTCGGCGGCATGAGCGTCATCCTGCAGGACACAAAGGCACTGGTCAATCAGGAAATGCCGTTCTACATCCTCATCGCCGTGGGTGCCAGCCTGCTGGTGCTGTTCCTCTCGCTGGAAAGCACCATCACCCCGCTGCTGTTCATGCTGGGCCTGCTGTTCCCCATCGTCTACAACTTCGGCACCAACATCTTCCTCGGCCAGATCAGCTACATCACCGAAGCACTGGCCACCGTGCTGCAGCTGGGCGTTACGATGGACTTCTCCATCTTCCTGCTGCACCGCTATCAGGAAGAAAAAGAGCTGCGCTCCTCCAATGAGGAGGCCATGGTCGGTGCCATCTGCAAGACCATGACCTCCATCTCCGCTTCCAGCCTGACCACCATCGCGGGCTTTCTGGCACTGTGCGCCATGCGCCTGACGCTGGGCCGCGATATCGGCGTCGTCATGGCAAAGGGCGTGGCGCTGGGCGTCATCTGCACCGTCATCATCCTGCCTTCTCTGATCCTCACCCTTGATAAGTGGGTGGAGAAGTACAAGCACCGCACCGTCATTCCTCAGCTGACCAAGCTCAGCTACTTCGTTTCCAACCACGCAGTGCCCATCGTGGTGGTTTTCATCCTGATCATCATCCCCTTCGCCATTGCGCAAAACAAGACCGAAGTGTACTACACCCTGTTCGACTCCCTGCCTCAGGATCTGATCGGCATCGAGGGCACCAACAAGCTGGGCGAGGACTTCGGCATGACCACCAGCCACTTCATTCTGGTGCATGACGATCTGACCGCCACCCAGGTGAGCGACCTGTGCGACGAGCTGAAGGACGTGGACGGCATCACGCAGGTGATGAGTCTGGATTCCATCACCGGCCCGGGCTTTGATACCGAGCTGCTGCCCGACAGCATCATGGAGATCCTGCAGTCCGGAGGCTACAAGCTGATCCTTGCCAACAGCTCTTACAAGACCGGCACCGACGCCATCAACAACCAGCTGACCGAGATGAACGACCTCATCAAAGCCGCAGACCCGGAGGGCGTCATCACCGGCGAGGGTGCCATGACCAAAGACCTGATCGAGGTCGCGGATGTGGACTTCAAAAACGTCAATGTCTGGTCCATCATGGCCGTTCTGGTCATCATCGCCATCTCCTTCAAGAGCATCTCCATCCCGGTGCTGCTGGTTGCCAGCATCGAGGCCGCCATTGCCATCAACATGGGCATCCCGTACTTTACCGGTACGCAGCTGCCCTTCATCGCCAGCATCGTCATCGGCACCATCCAGCTGGGCGCTACCGTGGACTACTCCATCCTGATGACCACCCGTTACCACGAGGAGCGCGTCTTTGGCCGCACCCCGAAGGAAGCCGCTCAGCAGTCGCTGGAGCACTGCAGCCAGTCCATCCTGACCAGCGGCCTGACCTTCTTTGCCGCCACCGTCGGCGTGGCTGCCATCAGTAAGATGGAGCTGCTGAAGAGCATCTGCCTGCTGATCTCCCGCGGCGCACTGATCAGTATGGTCGTCATTCTGGTGGTCCTGCCCGCAGCCCTGATGCTGTGTGACTGGATCATCCGCCACACCACCTTCAAGTGGATGGTTCCCGAATCCGCCAACGCCCAGAAGTCTGAAAAGGAGTAAACCTGCTATGAAAAAATCGCTTCGTTTCGCCAGTGCGGCGCTGGCTCTGACAATCGCCGCAGGTTGTGCCGTGCCCGCTTTTGCAGCCGGCAGCAAGGACTTCACCAAGTCCGAAACCGTGTATGCCGTGATGAACGGCGACGGTTCCATCAGCAAGACCACCGTCAGCGAGCACCTGTACAATGCCTCCGGCCTGTCCGGCGTCACCGACAAGTCCTCCCTGACCAACATCCAGAACACCGAGAGCAGCGCCGAGTTCACCCAGAACGGCGAAGATCTGGTCTGGAACACCGATGACACCGATGTCTACTACAAAGGCGACACCGACAAGGCTCTGCCCATCTCTGCCAAGATCACCTACGCCATGGATGGTCAGGAAGCTGCACTGGAAGACCTGATCGGCAAGAGCGGCCACCTGACCGTGACCATTGCCCTGACCAACAGCGAAACTTCCACCATCAATGTCAACGGTGCCGACCGCACCATCGTCACCCCGCTGATCACCGCCGTGGGCGTGGTCTTCGGTCAGGACGCATCCAACCTCACCGCCGAACACGGCATCATCGAGAGCGCTGCCAAGAGCAACGTAGCCGCCTTTGTCACCCTGCCGGGCGTGAAGGATTCCCTGTCCGGCCTGCTGCCCGATGAAGTGGACAGCATTGAGGACTATCTGCAGGACACCGTGACCGTGGAAGCCGACGTCACCGAGCTGACCTGCCCGCAGGTGATGATCGCCTGCGCCACCAGCACCGAAGCTCTTGGCACTGACAACGTGTTCGACCTGAGCAGCATCAACGACCTGACCGACGGCATGAACCAGCTGAACGACGCCATGAGCCAGCTGATGGACGGTGCTTCCCAGCTGGTGGACGGCACGGCTCAGCTGGCCAGCGGCGTGCTGGCTCTGCTGGACGGTGCCAACACTCTGAACAACGGTGCAGCCGCTCTGGACAGCGGTCTGGGCCAGCTGACCGATGGTCTGGACACCCTCAGCTCCAACAACGCCGCCCTGAACAGCGGCGCACAGCAGGTGGCTGACGGCGTGCTGGCTTCTGCCAACAAGACCCTGAAAGAGGGCGGCCTGATCGACACCGATATGACTTGGGACAACTATGCCGCCGTCATCGATAACATCCTGACCATGAACGACAAGACTCTAGCCGCCGGCCGCCGCAAGATCGTGCGCACCGTGTGGGAGCAGGAGCCGAGTTTCAAGGACAGCGAGCTGGATCTGGCTCTGTACCTGTCCGCCACCAAGACCAACCACGATCTGGAAGCAGCCCTGAAGCTGATGCAGAATTACGATTCCTCCATGATCACCGGCCTGATCCAGCTGCTGACCAGTGAGGACGCCAAGAACACCGCTCACGAAGAGCTTGTGTATCAGGTAAAGAACAGCCAGGATATGGCCGATGTCGCCGCCCTGAAGACCAGCCTGTCCCAGATCCAATACTTTGTTTCCAGTGTGAACCAGTACACCGCAGGCGTGCAGAGCGCCACAGACGGTGCCCACTCTGCAAAGGACGGCAGCGCACAGCTGGCCGCCGGCACCAAGACCCTGTATGACGGCGTCAACACCCTGAACAACGGCGCAGTTGCTCTGGATGACGGCACCAACCAGCTGAACGACGGCCTGAACCAGTTCAACGACGAGGGTATCTCCAAGCTGACCGGCGCTCTGGACGAGGACCAGATCCACGACCTGAAGACCGTGCTGGACGAGATGACCGACCGGCTGGAGAACTACACCAGCTTTGCCGGGACCCCGGACGGTGCCGAGAGCAGCGTGAAGTTCATCTACAAGACTGCCGAGACCGTGGCCGCTGCCGACACCACCGCCGCCGACACCGAGACGGTGAAGGAAGGCAACATCTTCACCCGCCTGTGGCAGCGCATCGTGAACCTGTTCAAGTTCTGAGCCGACATTTCCGAGATTTCATGTTGAACCTCTTACCATAAAAACACAGCAGCCCCTACCGGGGAAACCCGGCGGGGGCTGCTGTGTTATACCAGTATTTTCAATCGATCAGATTCACGAACACCGGGCAGAGCACGGCGGTCAGCACACCGGCCACCGCAATGGAAAGGCCGCTCATGGCTCCTTCCACCTCGCCCATCTGCAGCGCCTTGCTGGTGCCCACGGCATGAGCCGAAGTGCCGATGCCCACGCCCTTGGCGATGGGGTCGGTGATGTGGAACACCTTGCACACCGTCTCGGCCAGCAGTGCGCCCACGATGCCGGTGACGATGACGACCGCGCCGGTCAGGGCCGCAATACCGCCCAGCTCTGCGGCCACGTCCATGCTGATGGCTGTGGTCACGGATTTCGGCAGCAGGGTGGCGTACTGTTCCTTGGTCAGGTCCAGCGCCAGCGCGATGGCCAGCGCACTGCCCAGACTGACCAGCGTGCCCACCGAGATGCCCGCGATGATGGCGGCGGCATTCTCTTTCAGCAGGTCGATTTTTTCATACAGCGGGATGGCCAGCGCCACCGTGGCAGGCAGCAGCAGATAGTTCACCGGGGCTGCACTTGCCTTGTAGTCCGCATAGGGGATGTTGCACACGGACAGAAAAATGATGGCAAAAATGCTGCCCAGCAGCAGCGGGTTGAAGATGGCCTTGCCGGTCACCTTATTGATGAGGGCGCCCAGTGCAAAAGCCGCCAGCGTCAGCAGCACGCCCCATGCTGCTGAGCCGGACAGGAAATCATTCAGCAGCTGTGTCATGGTCTGCCTCCTTTTTCTTGCGGCCGGTCATGGCCTGCGTGGTCTTGCCGGCCGATACCATGACCAGCACGGTCACGGGAACGATGGAAATGAGGATAGGCACCAGCATCGCGCCCATCTCAGCCCACAGTTCCATCACGCCTGCAGCGGCAGGCACGAACAGCAGCGGGAAAATACCGGTGAGGTAGGTGCCCACTTCCTTGACATCCTCCAGCTTGACCAGCTTGAAGTTCAGCGCTGCCAGCAGCAGCACCAGCCCGTAAACACTGGCCGGAACCGGCAGGGGCAGCACCGCATGAAGCACCTCTCCGAAAAAGCAAAACGCAAGAATGCGCGCAAATTGAAAAACGTATTTCGTAGCAAAGTTCTCCTTTCAATCGCCTCATGACCCGGGTGGTCATGTCAAGGTAAAAGTATACCGCATCGGCCCACAAGCATCAACGGTGATTCTGGCTAAGATTTCCTGCACATTTCTTCCAGAACTGTGCAAAAAAAGACGCACCGGTAAAACCGGTGCGCCAGCAGATGCTCTGTTCAGATCACATAATCGTTGCCGGCCTGATCCGGCAGGGCGAGGTCGGCGAGGGTGATCTTGCCGAAGTAGTCGGTGATCAGCTCGTTCAGACCCTTCCACATCTCGTAGGTGCGGCAGTTGGCCATGCGGGAGCAGGTGGACGCACCGGGGGTCAGGCAGCTCACCGGCGCAAGGCTGCCCTCGGTAAGCACAAGGATCTCCTCCACCGTGTACTGGTCGGGGCTGCGGGTCAGCCGGTAGCCGCCGCCCTTGCCACGCAGGCCTTCCAGAAAGCCGTTCTGCACCAGCACCTTGAGGATATTTTCGAGATATTTTTCCGAGATCTCCTGCCGGGCGGCGACCTCTTTGAGGGGGACATATTTTTCGGTCTGGTGCTCGGCCAGATCGATCATCACGCGCAGTGCATAGCGCCCTTTGGTGGACACGATCATAGTAGTGTACTTCCTTTGGTATAAAGTATAGAATGAGTGTTAACCTATTATACAACAGGGTAAATAATATTTCAATCCCTGCTTTTTTTGTAAAATCCATTGACAAGTGCGGCGAACCGGACTATAATACCATCAAACCCACAAACAATGTTGGTTTAAAGGGAATTAAAACCGAGTCATCCGGGCGGGCGCACCGCTGCCCCGCATACTGTATCAGGGAGGAAACCACAATGAGCAAGATTTATACCGCTGCAGATCAGCTGATCGGTCACACCCCGCTGCTGGAGCTGACCCATATCGAACAGGAGCAGGCTCTGCCCGCCCACATCATTGCAAAGCTGGAGTACTTCAACCCGGCCGGTTCCGTCAAGGACCGCATTGCCAAAAAGATGATCGATGACGCCGAGGAAAAGGGTCTGCTGAAGAAAGGTTCCGTCATCATCGAGCCGACCTCCGGCAACACCGGCATTGGTCTGGCTGCCGTAGCCGCCGCCAAGGGCTACCGCATCATCATCGTGATGCCCGAGACCATGAGCGTGGAACGCCGCCAGCTGATGAAAGCTTACGGTGCCGAGCTGGTTCTGAGCGAGGGTGCCAAGGGCATGAAGGGTGCCATCGCCAAGGCCGATGAGCTGGCAAAGGAGATCCCGGGTTCCTTTATTCCCGGCCAGTTCGTTAACCCCGCCAACCCCCAGGCTCACATCGAGACCACCGGCCCCGAGATCTGGGAGGATACCGACGGCAACGTTGATATCTTTGTGGCAGGCGTCGGCACCGGCGGCACCGTCACCGGTGTGGGCCAGTACCTGAAGAGCAAGAACCCCAATGTCAAGGTCGTGGCCGTGGAGCCTGCTTCCTCCCCCGTGCTGAGCAAAGGCACCGCAGGCGCACACAAGATCCAGGGCATTGGCGCAGGTTTTGTGCCCGACGTGCTGGACACCAAGGTCTATGACGAAGTCATCGCCGTGGAGAACGATGACGCCTTTGCCACCGGCCGTCTGATCGGCCGCAAGGAAGGCGTGCTGGTGGGCATCTCCTCCGGCGCTGCCGTCTGGGCTGCCATCCAGCTGGCAAAGCGGCCGGAGAATGCGGGCAAGAACATCGTTGTCCTGCTGCCCGATACCGGCGACCGCTACCTCTCCACCCCGCTGTTCGCGGACTGATTTTTTCCGAAAACTCTCCTCTCTCCCGTTCTGCGCTGCAGGGCGGGAGTTTTTGTTTTGTGGGGAAAGTTTCCGGGTGATACTGTAGGGAACGCATTCATGCGTTCCGCAAAAGCAGCAGGGCAGGCGCGGAACGGACAAGTCCGTTCCCTACAGTGCTTTGGAGAGAATGCTGCCAGCCCGTCTGCCCCATTGCCGCCCTTTTTCTTTTATGCTACAATAGCCCTATCAAAAACTTTGGAGAATTGCCCATGAACTATTACGTTGCCCCTATGGAGGGCCTGACCGACCGGGTGTGGCGGCAGGCGCATCAGAAATGGTTTGCCTTTCCCGGTGCACCGGCGCGGTATTATGCGCCGTTCCTTTCCCCGCCGGAGAACCGCGTCCTCATCAAAAAGAAGATGGCCGAACTGGCCCCGGAAGCAAATCCCGGTGCGCCGGTGATCCCGCAGCTGCTGGCCAAGGACGGTGAACTGGCCGCATGGATGATCGGCGAGCTGCGCAAGCTGGGCTACACCGAGGTGAACCTGAACTTCGGCTGCCCTTCCGGCACGGTCACGGCCAAGGGCAAGGGCTCCGGGATGCTGCGGGCCCCGGAAAAACTGGACGCATTTCTCTCCGCCGTGTTCGCAAATGCCGGCGGCCCCATCTCGGTCAAGACCCGGCTGGGCGTGGAAAAAGCGGAGGAATTTTCCGCTATTCTGGAAATCTACAACCGCTATCCCATCTCGGAGCTGACCATCCACCCGCGGGTGATGCGCCAGCTCTACCGGGGCACTGCCGACCGCGCCGCCTTTGCCGCCGCCCTGCCCGCCTGTTCCATGCCGGTGTGCTACAACGGCGACGTGACCACCGTGGAGCAGCTGCACACGTTGGAATCGGAGTTCCCGTCTCTTTCCGGCATCATGGTAGGCCGCGGCATCATCGCCGACCCTGCCCTGATGCGCAAGGCCTGCGGCGGTGCAGATGCTTCCCGCGAAGAGCTGCGTGGCTATCTTGATGACCTCTTCCACGGCTATACCGAACTGTTCGGCTCGGCCGGGTGCGCCGTCAGCCGGATGAAGGGGCACTGGTTCTACCTCATCCGCAAATTCGAGGGCGCGGACAAGCTGGAAAAGCAGCTGCGCAAAGCCCGGGAGCCGTGGGAGTATGAAGTAGTCGTCAATCAGCTCTTCACTCTTCCAATGACATAAAAGCAAAGCCCCGCCGTCTCAAAAGACAGCGGGGCAGATGGTTGAAGCGGTTCTCAGACGTTCAGATAGCTGCGCAGCATGGCCTGCAGCAGATCGTCGCGGTCCACCTTGCGGATCAGGGAACGGGCATTTTTATAGGTCGTAATGTAGGTGGGGTCTTCGGACAGGATATAGCCCACCAGCTGATTGACCGGATTGTAGCCTTTTTCCTTTAATGCGTCGTACACCTGCTGTACGATCTCATGGATCTCATAGTCCTTTTTGTCGTGGATCGAAAAAATAGCAGTCTCGCCACTCACGGAATACACCCCCTCAGGAAGAACTAAGCTCATTGTACACGAATTGCGCGGAAACTTCAAGATAAAGTGTCTCAATTTGCACAATCTGCCTAAAATTTCCGGTTCTATTTTTGCAGGCTGACAAACCTGCGCAGCCGCTTTTGCGGAGAAAGGAGTTTTGCCATGCTCTACGGCATCGGCTGCGACCTGTGCGATATCGCGCATCTGGAAAAAAGCCTTACCAGCCCTCACGCATCCGCCTTTGTCCGCCGGGTCTACGGCCCCGCCGAATGCACCGCTTTGGGGCTGGACGAGCCGTTTTGCGCCGGGCGGGGCAGCGCCCATCGCCTTGCCAGTGCGGCAGCCAACTTTGCCGCCAAGGAAGCCTTTCTCAAGGCCGCGGGCACCGGTCTGCGGGAGCCGTTTTCCCTGTGCGAGATCGAAGCTGTCCGGCTGGAAAGCGGTGCGCCTGCTTATCGCTTCAGCGGCCGGACTGCCAGCTGGGTGCAGGAGCATGGCCTGACCGCCCGGCTCTCGCTGAGCCACGAGGGCGGCATGGCGCTGGCCTTCTGCGTACTGGAAACCTGAGCGTTCTTTGTGCATACAATGGAATATCGCCCCGCACTGCATAACCGGCCGCTGCTCCGCTCATACTGAGAGCAGGCAGGATGCGCCGGACGCATCACATAGCGGGGCACATCCTCCAGAATGCAGGGAGGGAGATTCCATGGAGGTACACAGAGGAGAAGTTTTCTACGCTGACCTTTCGCCAGTGGTGGGGTCGGAGCAGGGCGGCGTGCGCCCGGTGCTGATCGTGCAGAACGAGATTGGCAACCGGCACAGCCCCACCGTGATCGCAGCGGCCATTACATCCCGGCTGGACAAAGCTCGTCTGCCCACCCACATCAACATCCGGGCGGCGGACACCGGCCTTGCCAAGGACAGCATCGTGCTGCTGGAACAGATCCGCACGCTGGATAAGCACCGCCTGCGGGAGCGGGCGGGGCAGATCACCCCGGAGGATCAGAAGCGGGTGGATCAGGCGCTGGATGTGAGCCTGGGGCTGAGTTCGTATTGAACAAAGGGGCCGATGCACAAGGCAGTGTGCATCGGCCCCTTTCATGTTACAGTAAAACCCAGCCAAGGCTTTTCCCCCCCCCTCGAGGGAAGGCATATTTCTATTCATTTCAGACACTTGCGCATATGGCGTAGAGCTTATCCACATCCAGCGGCTTGGAGAGATAGCCGTTCATTCCGGACTTCATAGCCGAGCGCATATCCTCGTCAAAGGCGTTGGCTGTCATAGCAATGATCAGCACATTGGCAATGGCCGGGTCGTTTAGCGCGCGGATGGCCCGGGTGGCCGCATAGCCGTCCATCACCGGCATCATGATATCCATGAGCACCAGATCGATGAAACCCGGCTTGCACTGCGCCATATAGTCCACAGCCAGCTTGCCGTTCTCTTGCCCAGAATTTTCAAAAACATTGCCAAACGTCTGGTCAATCCGCACAAAAAATGGTATACTTTTTCTGTGAGCAGATTTCTGCCTGCAGGATTTATTTTGTCGCTCTCCTCGCGGAGGGCATGGACAGAAATATGATGAAGGTTTTACGGGAGGGCATTTTCCATGATCATCCAAAGCCAGAAAGTCTGGATCGCCGACCAGTTCGTGCCGGCGGCAGTTGAAGTTGAAGACGGCAAGATCACCGGCATCTTCCCCTACGGCGAAAAGACCGCCGACGCGGACTACGGCGCAAAGCGCATCGTCCCCGGCTTTATGGACATCCACTGCCACGGTGCCTATGAGTTCGACACCAACGACGCAAAGCCCGAAGGCCTGCGCTACTGGGCAAAGCACATCGTCTCCGAGGGTGTGACCAGCTTTCTGGCCACGACCGTCACCCAGAGCGAAACCGTTCTGACCCATGCCGTGGCCAACGTGGCCGACGTGATGGAGGGCGGTTACGAGGGTGCTGAGATCCTTGGCATCCACTTCGAAGGCCCCTTCCTCGACATGAAGTACAAGGGTGCCCAGCCGCCCGAGTACATTGCAAAGCCCACGGTGGAGCAGTTCCAGAAATACCAGCAGGCAGCCCGGGGCCATATCCGCTACATCACCCTTGCCCCCGAGCACGACGAGAACTTTGCCCTGACCCGCTACCTGACTGCCCACGGCGTGGTGGTCAGCCTGGGCCACAGCGCCGCCACCTACGAGCAGGCCGTGATGGCATGGGCCAACGGTGCCCGCTCCATGACCCATGTGTACAACGGCATGTCTCCCTTTGCCCACCGTGCCAACGGTCTGGTGGGTGCTGCCTACCGCATCCGCACCATGTACGGCGAGATCATCTGCGACGGCTGCCACTCCACCCCGGCTGCCCTGAACAACTACTTCATGAGCAAAGGTCCGGACCACGCCATCATGATCTCGGATGCCCTGATGGCTAAGGGCACGCCTGTTGGCAGTGAGTACATCTTCGGCGGGAACCACATCACCGTCTATCCGGACGGCAGCGCCCATCTGGACGATGGTACGCTGGCAGGCTCTACCCTGAACATCAACAAGGGCCTGCGCATCCTCGTGGAAGAAGCCATGGTGCCCTTCAACTACGCCCTGAACGCCTGCACCATCAACCCGGCCACCTGCCTGCATCTGGATGACCGCAAGGGTTCGCTGCAGGTGGGCAAGGATGCCGACATCGTGGTGCTGGACGACAACTACGACGTCCTGCAGACCTACTGCATGGGCAAGGCTCAGCTGTAATCATTGCTTTTCTCGGCGGCTTCCGTTTTGAGCGGCAGCCGCCTTTTTCTTTGTGCAGCGGCTTTTTTATGGCGGGAAAGTATGCTATAATGGTTCAAGTCAGAAATCAAAGTGAGGACAGCATGGAAGGATTCAAGTACAACGTCCAGCCCGGCCGCTACCGGCATTTCAAGGGCAATGAATATCAGGTGCTCGGCATGGCGCACCACAGCGAGACCGAGGAAGAGCTGGTGGTCTACCGTGCCCTGTACGGCGAGCGCGGCCTGTGGGTGCGCCCGGCTGCCATGTGGTGCGAGACCGTGGAGCGGGACGGCAAAGTGCAGCCCCGGTTCGTCCGCATCGGAGATTAAGGGAGGGATTTCTTTTGTACAGTGAACAGAAACAGGCGCTTGCCGCCGAACTGAATTTCAAACATCCGTCCGTGCTGGCCGTCAGCGGTGCCAAGGGCTGCGGCAAGACCACGCTGCTGGCCGCGCTGCTCCCGGTGCTCAAGGCCCGCGGGCTGAAAGTGGGCGTCATCCGGCAGGCAGAGCTGGACGCCGCCGATCCTGACACGGCCCGGCTCCACGATGCCGGAGCCGCCGGTGTGGCCGTGTTCAGCGCAGGGCGCTATCTGCTGACCGAGGAATTCCGCCTGAACGAGCAGGACCTGCTTGCCCTGTTTGAGCGCCACAGCTACGATCTGGTGCTGCTGGAAGGCTTCAACGACAGCGGCTGGCCCAAGATCGAAGTCATCCGCAAGGCGGCGGGCACCGGGAGCGTGACCTTCCAGCCGATGGCCGTGGCGGGCGATGTGCCCGGAGCGGATTTTCCGCTGGACGACCTTGCCCCGCTGGCCGACTGGATCGAGAACCAGATGCCTGCACTGTAACATATAAAACAAGAAGGAGAACTTCCCGCGGGAAGTTCTCCTTCTTGTTTTATGACACAGATGCCATTACTTTTTGTAGACACACTCGCCGCCCACATAGGTAGCCAGAACCGGCACATCCTTGATGGCGTCGTGGGGGATGGTGAAGAGGTTCTCGCCCAGCACCACAAAGTCGGCCAGATAACCCGGCGCAATGCGGCCCTTGACCTTCTCTTCAAAGCTGCCCTTTGCGCTCTCGATGGTGTAGCTGTCCAGTGCTTCCTTCACGCTGAACGCCTGCTCCGGCAGGTAGGGACCAACATGGTCATGCAGGGAGGTGCGGGTGACCGCACACTGCATTCCGGCCAGCGCGTCCGGCAGTTCCACCGGGCAGTCGGTGCCGTTGGAAACGGACACGCCGTGGTCCTTCAGCGTCTTCCAGTTGTAACTGGTGGAAGCCAGTTCCTTGCCCAGACGCTGCTCCACGATGTGGTTGTCGTAGTCGAGGAAGATGCTCTGCGCGTAGACGTGCAGGTTCATCTTCTCGATGCGTTCCAGCTGGTCGGCGCGGCTGGCCTGACAGTGCACGATGCCGTGGCGGTGGTCGGTGCGGGGGTGCTCCTTCAGGGCATTCTCATAGCAGTCCAGCACCATGTCAAGGCAGGCATCGCCGATGGCGTGGGTCGCGATCTGCATCCCGGCAGCGTTGGCGCAGGACACCAGTGCCTGCATCGTCTCTTTGGAGAACAGCGGGAAGCCGTGGTTGTCCGGGTCATCTGCATAGCCCTTGCTCAGGTAGGCGGTGCGTCCGCCCAGAGCACCGTCGCCCAGCAGCTTCAGGGGGCCGATCTTGAAGTGATCGGTGCCCTTGCCGGTCATGTTGCCGTCGGCAAGGAACTGCCGCAGCTGTTCCGGTTCGGTAAAGTTGCACTGCTCGTACACGCGCACGGTCAGCTTGCCTTCGGCTTCCAGCTCCTTATAAGCCTCGTTCACCTCGGAGTACGGGATGCTGCGGTAGACACAATAGTCATCGGTCTGGCTGCTGGTGACACCGTAGCGGTTCAGCTCCTTGCAGGCTTCCAGCATCATTTCCTTCAGCTCTTCGCGGTCCGGAGCCTTGATGGACTCATACAGCGGATCCATGGCGTTATCATAGAACCGGCCGTCCAGCTCGCCGTTCTCGTCCAGACCGATGCGGCCGCCCTCGGGCTGCGGAGTGTCCTTGGACACCGGCAGCAATTCCAGCGCCTTGGAGTTGACCACAAGGCAGTGGCCGCAGGCGCGGGTGATGAGGATGGGCACCTCGGTGGACACCTTGTCCAGATCGTAGCGGTCGGGCATCCGGTGCACATCGGTGAAGTAATCCTGATTCCAGCCGCGGCCCCGCAGCCATGCCCCGTTCTTGCGGGGGTGCGCTGCAAGGAAGGCCCGCAGGGCGTCCTGCAGGTCGGCCAGACTGCCGGTGTGCTCGGCCAGCTTGGCCGCGCCCAGCGAAGCGCCGTAGTTGAGCAGATGCATGTGGCTGTCGTTGAAACCGGCGCAGACGAACTTGCCGCCCAGATCGGTCAGGGTGTCGCCTTCTGCCGCCAGTGCCTTTGCTTCGGCGTCGGAACCGGCAAAGACGAACTTGCCGTTTTCCACCGCAAAGGCCGAGACGAGCGCCTCGTCACCGGTGTAGACATTGCCGTTGAAATAGATGGTTTTCATGGTTTACGCTTCCTTTTTCTGATCAGTCGTTGGCCTTGGCCGCGGCATCTTCCTCATAGAAGAGCCTGGTCTTGGGGTCCACCTTGCCGATGCCCAGATAGCGAGCCTTATAGTCCTTGAGCAGCTTGAGGTAGTCGCCGGACAGCAGCAGGATGACCGCCACGTTGACAAAGGTGGGGATGGCGGAGGTGATATCCACGACCGTCCACACAAAGCCCTGATTGTTGGTCTTGACCAGATAGATGGTCCACAGCAGGCCGGGCAGTGCACGGGTGAGGTAGAACAGCTTCATGACTACCTTGCCGAAGATGCCCTCGCGGTTCTTGTACAGGTGGTTCAGGATGGCGATGTAGTAGGTGAACCAGCCGCCGGAGGTGGTGGCGGTGAACACGATCATGATGACGGCCAGCAGCCATGCACCCACCTGACCAAAGCCCTGCTGGAAGGCTTCCAGAGCCAGCGTACCGCCGTTGGTGCCGTCGGTCCACATGCCGCTCAGGATGACGGACAGAGCCGTGATGGTGCAGATGATGAAGGTGTCGAAGAAGACCTCAAAAGAACCCCACAGGCCCTGGCTGACCGGGTGATTGGTGCGGGCGGAGGAGTGGATCATGGGCGAAGTACCCCAGCCGGCTTCGTTGGAGTAGACGGCGCGGGCCATGCCCACGCGGACGATCTCGGAGACAGCCACGCCTGCAAAGCCGCCCACGGCAGCCGTGCCGGGGAAGGCATCGTGGAAGATGGAGACAAAGGCAGTGGGCACGCGATTGATGTTGACCACGATCATGACGATGCCCATGAGGATGTAGATGATGCTCATGACGGGCACCAGCTTGGAGAAAATCTGGGCCACGCCCTTGACGCCGCCGCTGGTGATGACGTAGTCGATGACGGTCAGGCCGATGCCCACCAGAATGATGCCTTCCACCTCAAGGGAGCCGATGTGGATGCTGCCCAGATGGAACGCACCCGCCACGACCTGAGAAGCGGTCAGGGTGGAAGAAGTGACAAAGAAGGTGCTGAAGATGCCGATGCCGAAGATGACAGCCGGGATCAGCCACAGTTTGCCCCAGTGACGTTCCTTGCCAAGGCCGTACTCCATGTAGTAGGTGGGGCCGCCGAAGGTGGTGGAGTCATCCTCCTGGGTGTGGCGGTAGTAGCAGCCCAGCGTGACTTCCACCTGCTTCAGGATCATGCCCAGAGCAGCGGTGAGCCACATCCAGAACACAGCGCCCGGGCCGCCGGCAGCCACAGCGGTGGCCACGCCGGCAATGTTGCCGAAGCCGACGGTGCCGCCGATGGCGGTGGCAATGGTCTCGAACGGGTGCAGCATACCTTTGCCGGACTCGTTCTTATCCGCCGTGCCGTGGAAGATCTGGCCGACGGTGTTTTTCATGATCCAGCCAAAGTGGGTGAACTGGAAAAATCCGGACCGCACGGTAAAGTAGATGCCGGTGGCCAGCATCAGGACGATGAGCGGGATGCCCCAGAGGACGCCATCCAGCCAGTTCAGGAAGTTGATCATTGTTTTTTGTTTCCCCTTTCTTTTTCTGCGGAATAGCCCTCAAACTCAAACACGCAGCCGTACCGGCATCTTTTTTTCGCAAATAAAAAAGGCACCTGCACAGCAGCGCTGTCTCACCCCGCATCATTGCGGAATGCTGCACTGCTGAGCAGATACCCAGAATTGCAATAGCGCCACTTCATGTTCAATGAAGGAGTGGTACGGATCTTTTCCGCACCCCCACGCAGACCTGCCGCCGCAAGGCCCCGTTCGGCGATGATTGCCTTTCCGCTCACTTCAAAGCCCGCCGGCTCCGTGAGGTACTCTTCTGCATCGCATCCTCTATATTCGATTTCTATTCAGCTCAGTGTTTCGTAACACGTTCTTTAGTATGCCCCACACGGACAGTTTTGTCAAGGCATCATGAAAGAATGTTATCTGAAGTTGCTCTCATATGAATCATTTTCACGGTTCCGTCCTGTTTTTTGCAAAGCTTCCATGAAAATCGTTCTGCAATTCGCTTTTCAGCTCTTCGGCGGTGTCGGTCAGGCAGCGGATGAGCAGCGGGTTGAATGCGCCGCGCTCACCATGTTCGCCGGTGATGTTGTAGGCGTCCTCGTACCACCCGGCGCGGACGGTCTTTGTCTGTGCATCATCCGCAAATGCACAGACCGGAAGCACCGCCGCAAAAAGTAAAAGACACAATACAATGCAGACGCATCTTCGCAGACTTGTTCGAACCTTCTCCATACGTTCCACCCCAAAACAACTTTTTGATGATCCGAGTTGTTATTCAGTTTCAGTATATCACACCCTCCCCCCCCCCGGCATGACAACAAAATTTGTGAAAATCTGCCAGATTCCGGGCGGAGAGGGGCACCAATGCGGAAAAGGCCCGCCGCCTGCTGTGGCGGTGGGCCTCTCCCATTGACTGTTTGCTGAGATGGTCAGTTGAAATGAAGTGTCTTACTCCAGATTCTTGCCATTGGTAGCGATCACATTCTTGTACCAGTAGAACGAGTCCTTGCGGTAGCGCTTGCACTCCTTTACGTCATCGTCCGTACGGTCCACATAAACAAAGCCATAGCGCTTGGCAATGCCGTTGCTGGTAGAAAGCAGGTCAAATGCAGACCACGGATTATAGCCCAGCAGCTTTACTCCGTTTGCAATGGCCGCTTTCATGGCCTTGATGTGCTCGCGGATATACTCAATGCGGTAGGGGTCGTGGATAGAGCCGTCCTTTTCCAGTTTATCGTAGGCGCCAAAGCCGTTTTCGCAGATCATTACCGGGATGTGGTAACGGTCATTGATGTCCTCCAGCACATACTCCAGGCCTACCGGATCAATGGGCATGGAAAAGTCGGTATCGCCGATATACTCATTCTTGCAGCCTTCAAACAGGTCCGGCTGCACTTCGTACACAACATGGCCGCCTTTTCCGATTTTGTTGTTCTGCTTTGAGCGACGGGCGGCACCCGGAGTCGGAGCCTTGACGCAAGCGCTCTGATAGTAGTTGATCCCGAGGAAGTCAAAGCACTCAGAGCCTTTTTTGATCAGCTCCATGTCACCGGGCTGGATGTCGAACATCAGTCCCTGACGTTCGAGATACGCCAGAACTGACTCGGTATACTCGCCGCGGATGTATGCGTCCATGTAGAAATAGTTCTTGAAGTTGGACGCATTTTTTGCAGCCAGAATATCTTTGGGGTCGCAGGTATGGGGGTAGTAGGGTGCCATATCCAGCGCCGCGCCGCACTGGCCGCCGGGCACGATCTCGTGGATGGCGATGGCCGCTTTTGCATGGGCCAGGTTCATATAGTGGTTGGCCTGATAGCGGAACTTCGGGTCAAACTTCTGTTCGTTGGTCAGCTTGTTCTTGCGGTCGATGTAGTTGACAACGATGCTCTGTTCGTTGATCGTAAGCCAATACTTGACCTCGTCCTTGTACTCATTCAGGATAAAGCGGGCGTAATACTCGAAGTCATCCACGATCTGTCGGCTGCCCCAGCCGCCATACTTGTTGACCAGCGCCATGGGCAGATCGTAGTGCCACATCGTGACCACAGGCTCGATGTTATGGGCATGCAGCTCATGCAGCAGATCGTGGTAGAACTGCACACCTTCCGGGTTCGGTTCGCCAACTCCGTCCGGCAGAACACGCGCCCAGTTGATGGAGAAACGGTAGGAGCTGAACCCCATCTCTGCCATCAAAGCGACATCCTCTTTATAGTGATGGTAGTGGTCGCTGGCAACACTGGCATCTGCGTATCCGTATTCTTCGCAGATCTCACGATTGATCACATCCTGCTGGTTGTCCTTTTTGCCATAGCCTTCCGCAGCGCCTTCGCACTGGTAAGCACTGGTAGCGGCTCCCCACAGAAAGCCTTCGGGAAAACTAGTTACGATTTCCATTGATCTTATCCTCCAAGTTACGGTTCATCCGGATCATCAGACGGATCATGTTCACTTCCGAAATAATGGTCATTACGGTGTCCTGTGCATGCATGAACAGCATCGACAGTTCTGTGGGGTTGCCGCGGCACTCGTCCTGGATCACATCGGTCTGTGCATTGTGCGCCTTCTTGATTGCTTCGTCGGCCTCCTTCAGCTTGGCGTCCGCTCCTGCACGGTCTCCCCGCAGCTCGGCCTCCATTGCATCGGTGGCACAGGTTCTTGCGTCGCCGGCATTGATGATAATGCCCATGGCGACCTCTACCATTTTGTCACTCATATGGTGTTTTTCCTCTGTATTCTAAAGATTTTTGCAGTTATGCCTTCACCGGAGCCTCAGCAGCCTCCTTGGCCACTTCCTGCTTTTCGTAGGTTTTGAAGAACGGGTACCAGATCAGCAGATCGACCACCAGACACACGGCCCACCAGATCACGCCGCGCATATCGCCAGTGAACATCACGGTAGAGAAGGGTGCCGGGATGGTGGCCACCATGGCCAGCTCGATGGTGGGGATGGCCAGCAGACCGGTTCGCATCACGATCCACACAATGGTGGCATTCACGGTGGTGCAGATCCACATGGGCATCATCAGGATGGGGTTGAAAACGATGGGGGTACCGAACAGGATCGGCTCATTGATGTTGAAGATGGCAGGTGCGATACACACGCGCCCCAGCGTCTTCAGACGTTTGCTTTTGGAGAACAGGCACCAGATATTCAGCGCCAGAGTGCAGCCCATGCCGCCCAGACAGATCAGGGCAATGCCGTTGCAGACTTCGGAGGTAGTCAGGTACATTGCAGTGCCGCCGGCTGCCACAGCCGCCACGTTGGCTGCCTGCGCCGGGATGAAGATGGCGTTGCGGGGGCCGGACCAGGTCCAGCCGGAGATGCCCAGCGAATAGAAGAAGCAGCAGAACAGGTTGAGCAGGATAAAGCCGGGGAAGGTCTGCGCAATGGCATTGATGGGGGCAAACAGTTTAAGAACGATGGGATACAGATCCACATCCAGATCAATAATGACGATCTTGAGCAGCAGGATGGACAGGAAGATCGGGATGATGTTCTTGATCCACTCCTGCACGAACTCGGGGATCGTATTGTTATTCTTGAACAGATTCAGCTTTGCGATCAGATGGAAGATGATGGACACATACAGACCGATGCAGATCGCAACCACGATACCGGTGGGGCCGAAACGGTTCCATGTAACAGAGTAGACGCCGTCCACCGTAGTGCCCTTCATTGCAAGAATATAAGCACAGATGCCGGTCAGGCCGCCTACCACCTGATAATTACGGTGCTTCAGCGAACCCATTTCCTGATAGACCATCATAAAGGCTACCAGCAGTGATAACATGCTGAAGGTGTAGTTTGAAACTGCGCTCAGATTCGGCAGAATGTTGGGAAAATAAGGCTGCACAACATTGTAGAAGAAAATCAGACAGCCGGTAAGGATGAACGGCAGGCACTTGACGATGCCTGCAGAGAAGCCGTGCACCCACGGCCGCTCGGTGAACTTCTGCACTGCAGGGGTCACTTTGTACTGCAGCCAATCCATAAACTTCTGTAAGGTTTTACCCATTTTCGCTTCCTCCTGTCAGCCCTTGTTCAGGACACCAAGTGCAAAATCGATCAGTCCATTGCCATCCAGAGTGCCATAGACCGATTGCGGGATCACTTCCACCGGGATATCGTACTGCCCGGCGATCTCCTCAAATTCCTCCTTGTGAGAAGCAAAGTGCGGACCGATCAGCAGCAGGTCATAGTCCTCGATCACATCTTCCACAAGGCTCTGGCTCTTGGCTGCCACCTTTGTTCCGGGTGCCTTTTCGTTGGCCGCCTTCTGCGCCGCCTGCGCCAGGAAACCGGAGCTCATCCCTGCGCCGCAGCAAAGTAAGATCTTGTACGCTTTCATGTTTATTCTCCTTTCACATGATGTTCCAAACCGGAGCCGACTGTCTGCGGCTCCTTAACCTGGCTCCATTATCAGTCAGCCTACCGTAAAAAGAAAGTCTGTGTTTTTTCCGCTTTCGGGAAAATCCCAGTCTTTTTTTCCAGCCAGAAACCCGCTATTATAATATAAGAGAAGTCGTGAGAAAACAGGAAAAGAGGTTTTCAGCCCCATGCTTTCCCAAAAAGAAGTTGTCCGTTATTTGAATCAGCACAGCGGCATCCAGACGATCGACGATATGGCGGCCTTTTTTTCGGTCACGCCCCGCACCGTCCGCAATCACCTGCGCAATCTTCAGGGGGAATATCCCGGCTGTCTCGAGGTCAGCCGCGGGCGCATAAAGCTGCTCAGCCCTCTGCCGGAGAAAAGTCCCGGCCCTGCGCAGGTTCCCTCTTCGCAGACCGAGCGTGAGCGGTATATCCTGCGGGAGCTTCTCTCCCGCAGAGACCCTATGGATCTGGATGAACTCGCCGCTTCGCTGTTCATCTCAGAGGTCACCCTGCAGAACGAGATCAAAGCGATCCGGCATGACATTGCGGAATATCACCTTTCTCTGCGCACCAAGAACAACACGCTGTTCATTTCCGGCAGCGAAAAGGACAAAAAGAGGCTGATGATCCGGCTGATCTACAACGAGGCCCAGCATTCTCTCGTGAGCATGGACACCCTGTGCGCCATTTTTCCTCGCTATGACATCGAAAAGATCCGCAGCAGCATTCTTAGCTGCCTGAACGAGCAGCATTTTTTCATTGACGAATATTCCCTCATCAATTTATTGCTGCATATGCTCATCACGATGGATCAGCTTGGAACTGCGCCTCTTGCTGCCCGACATGAAATTTCCTCTGACCTGATCGAGCTGAACAGGCACTTTGTCTCCATCATTGACACCATCTGTGCCGAGTTGGAGCAGGAATACGGCATTGCTTTTACCCGCAGCAACAAATACCAGTTCACCCTTTTGCTGATGACCCGCGCCGTACGCAGTCAGGATGTTTCCCTGCCAAGCCGCGATGCCCTGTCCATTCACCCGGAGACGATGCACCTTGTGGACACGATCGTTCAATCGGTAAAACAGGTCTATGACATCGACCTGACCGACATTGATTTTTTCATTCCCTTTGCGCTTCACATCGACAATATGCTCGTGCGCCTGCGGCAGAATGTTTCGATCCACAACCCGCTTTTGCACAACATCAAAACCATGTCACCGATCATCTATGACATCGCTGTGTACATTTCCAATATGATAAACCATCAGGAACATGTCCAGCTTTACGAAGACGAAATCGCTTATATCGCCCTGCACATCGGTGCGCGGATCCAGGATATCTATAACCGCCGCGGCAAGCTGAGCGTCATTCTGCTCTGTCCGCAGTATTACTCCTATGATCATCGCCAGTTCGACCGCCTGCAAAGCTACTTTTCCGATGAAATGACCATCGAAACGGTAGTCACCGCGCCTTATGAACTTTCCGGGCTGAAATGCGATATGATCCTTTCCACCCTGCCCATCACCGCCGATGTTCCCGTTGTCTTTATCTCCAATTTTATCAGCAACACCGACCGTCAGGCAATCAGCGATGTGATCCGCCGCCTGAAGGCCGGGCGCGAAAAAGAACGGCTTCTGGGCCTGCTCCAGACTCTGATCGACGCCGAGCTTTTTACTCCTTCTGCCAGCTACGATGACCGGGAAAGCGCGATCCGTGCAATCGGCGAAACGATGCGTTCCCACGGCATCATCTCGCAGGAGTTTATTGAAAGCGCGCTGGAGCGAGAAAATATCTCTCCCACAAATTTTGGCTTGATCGCCATCCCGCACCCCTCCGACTGCCGGGCCACACGCTCCGCTATCGCCGTTTCGCTTCTCCGCAGGCCACTGCTCTGGGGAACAAGCAATGTCCGCATCATTTTTATGATCTCCGTTTCCAAAAGCGACCTTTCTGATTTTTCCGATATTTTCTCCTATCTGCCCCGTGTATGCAGCGATTATAAAAATCTTGAACAGCTGGCCTCTGCCTCCTGCTACGAGGAATTCATTCGCATTCTCGGAAATATCTGCGCCGAATAATCCATAGCCCGCCGGCTTCCGCAAGGGAAAACCGGCGGGCTTATTTTCCGCCCTTTTATAAGTCCTATTTATAGTATCCAATATTTCATATACTTAAAACGCAGAGAGCACATTGATTGACAACCGTGCTCTTTCATCGTATGGTAAAGCTATCAACAACATTCAGGAGGGATCTTTATGCAGATGCTTGCCCACATCAGTGAAGACGGGGCCCGCACTCAGACCATTTATGAACACCTTTCCGGCACCGCAGAGCTGGCCGGTACGTTTGCCGCACCGTTCGGGGCACAGAAAGAAGCCGCGTATGCCGCGCAGCTGCACGATATCGGCAAATTTTCCATAAATTTTCAGAAAAGACTGCACGGCGGCGACCCCGTTGACCACTCCACCGCCGGAGCGCAGGAAGCCATCAAAGCCGGACACATCCCGGCTGCATTTGCCATTGCCGGGCACCACAGCGGCATTCCGGACGGCGGGAACCCCCACGACTCTGCCGACGAAAGCACTCTCTTCGGCCGCCGGGAACGACCTGTCAAGGACTATTCCGCATGGAAGCAGGAGATCACCCCGCAGCCCGGCACTCTGCCCGACTGGCTGCAAGGCCGCCCGGACAATCTTACCATGGCGTTCTTTACCCGGATGCTCTACTCCTGCCTTGTGGACGCCGACTTTATCGACACCGAGACCTTTATGAACGGGCAGGAGATGCCCCGCGGAAGCTACACCGGGCTTTCGGAACTGCTGGAGCGGGTGCGCAACCGGGCAGCAGGCTACCTTTCCAGCCTGAATGTTTCCCCCGTGGCGCAGCAGCGCAACACCGTACTGCGGGCCTGCATGGAAAAAGGTGCCCGCGGGGCACCCGGCCTTTACACCCTCACCGTGCCAACCGGCGGCGGCAAGACCTTTGCTTCGCTTGCCTTTGCGCTGGAACATGCAGCCGCCCAAAAGATGGCCCGTGTGATCTACGTCATCCCGTACATGTCCATCATCGACCAGACTGCCGCAGTTTTTTCCGACCTGCTGGGCGAAGAAAATGTGCTGGCCGATTATTCCTGTGCCGACTACAAAAGTGTGGAGCCGGACGAGATGACCCCGGAGCAGCGCCGCAAGCTGCTGGCAAACGAAAACTGGGACGCCCCGGTGGTCGTGACCACCGCCGTGCAGTTTTTCGAATCTCTGTATGCCAACCGCAGCAGCCGGTGCCGCAAGCTGCACAATATCGCCAACAGCGTTATCATCTTTGACGAAGCCCAGACCCTGCCCAACGATTACCTCAAGCCCTGCATTTCGGCCATTGCGCAGCTGGTGCAGCACTATCACGCCACCGCCGTGCTCTGCACAGCGACCCAGCCCGCCCTGATGCCGCTTTTTCAGGAGATCGACCCCAGCCTGACCGCGCAGGAGATCAGCCCGGACCCCGCCCGCCTGTATGAGGTCCTCCGCCGGGTCACGCTCCGCGACGGCGGCAAGCTGTCCATGGATGCCCTCTGTGAGCGGCTTGCCGCTGCGCCGCAGGTGCTGTGCGTGGTCAACCGGCGCAAGACAGCACAGGAGCTGTTTGCACGGCTGCCGCAGGAGGGCAGCTACTGCCTGACCACCCTGCTGTGTGCCGCCGACCGCCGCCGTCAGCTGGACGAGATCCGTCAGCGGCTGAAAGACGGCCTGCCCTGCCGGGTGGTGTCCACCTCCCTGATCGAAGCCGGTGTGGACGTGGATTTTCCGCTGGCTTACCGCGAAGCCGCCGGGCTGGACTCGCTGCTGCAGACAGCCGGGCGCTGCAACCGCGAGGGCAGACATGCCCCGGAGGAAAGTGTTGTCTCCTGCTTTGCGCTGGAGGACTGCCCACCGCCGCAGATGATCGCACAGAACGTTAGTGCGTTGCAGTATGCTGCCCGACGCTGTGACGGACACTATGATCAGTTGAACACCCCCGAAGCGATCCATGCGTATTTTCAGGAGCTGTATTGTAACCGCGGAGACGCTGCTCTTGACAAAAAATGCATTTTGAAAGCATTCCGTCAGGGCATTTCCGGCTACATTCTCCCCTTCGCACAGGTGGCAGAAGCCTTCCATCTGATCGAAACGCCCACCCGCACCGTTTATCTGCCCATTGGAGAGGGTGAAGCCCTCTGTGAACGTCTGCGCAGCGGGCAGGTCAGCCGCAGTCTTTACCGCCGTCTGGGCACCTATAGCGTTGCCTGTTACACAAAGCAGTTTGATGCATTGGATGCCGCCGGAGCACTGAAACTTCTGCCCAACGGCAGTGCGATCCTGCTGGATACCACAAAGTATGACCGGCAGACCGGGCTTGCCATGGACGTGGAGACCGGCATCGGGCTGTTCTTTTAATAAAAGGAGGGAAGCGGCAGAGCATCTGTCGCCCTGCCGCTTCCCTTGGAACACATCCACGTCCCATCAAATATTTCAACCCACATCTGCAAGCAGATGACATACCTAGTATACAAAATTTTGAGGATTCCGGCAAGTAAGTCTTGACAGATAGCACAAAAGGGCGTACAATGAAGTCAGAAGCAGAAGTCAACACATCCACATCTCAACAAATGAATATCAAAATGAGGTGGTTTTAATGGGCAAATTTTCATTTCGCCTAAAAATACGACCGTATCATGAAAGGAGGTGATGCGCATGTCCATGCGCATCGAAGTCTGGGGTGACTACGCATGCTTCAGCCGTCCGGAGATGAAGACCGAGCGCGTCAGTTACGACATCATCACGCCGTCGGCCGCACGCGGGCTGGTGGAAGCAATATACTGGCACCCCGGGCTGAAGTATCATATCGACCGTGTCTATTTACTCAGTCCGATCCGATTCACCAACATCCGCCGCAATGAGGTCAAGTCCACCCTGCTGGCCTCTGCGGCGCTGAGTGCCGCAAAAGGCGGCACCCCGCCGGTGCTCTACACCTCGCAGGATATCCAGCAGCGTGCCGCCATGGTGCTGCAGGATGTCCACTACGTCATCGAGTGCCACTTTACCATGACGGACAAAGCTGCCCCCGGCGATAACCCCGGCAAGTTTCAGGACATCCTGCGGCGGCGGCTGAACAAAGGCCAGTGCTACCACCAGCCGTGTTTCGGCTGCCGGGAATTCCCGGCCAACTTCCGGGAGTGGCCCGCCGGGGAGCCGATCCCCGTCCTGCCCGTCACGCAGGATCTTGGCTTTATGCTGTACGACCTTGACTATTCCGACCCGGGCAACATCCGCTCGAAGTTCTTCCGGGCAAAATTGGAGAACGGCGTGCTGGACTGCCGGGATGTGGAGGTGTTTACATGATCTTGCAGGCACTGACCGCTTATTACGAACAGCTTTTGCAGCAGGGAAAGATCTCCGCTCCCGGCTGGGATGACACCTTTAAAGTAAGCTATGAGCTGCGCCTGAACGATGCCGGGCAGCTTTTGCAGGTCACCGACCTGCGCACCTCGGTGGCAAAGGGCAAAAAGACCGTTCTGGCTCCGCGGGAGCTGCGGGTCCCAAAGCACGAAAAGCGCACTGTCGGTATTATTGCAAATCTGTTGTGCGACAACTCCACCTATCTGCTGGGTGCCGACGAAAAAGGCAAGCCCGCCCGCTCGGTGGAGTGCTTCAAGGCCTGCGCCGCATTGCATCACACCATTCTGGATGGCGCAGACAGCCCCGCCGCCCGGGCCGTTCTGGTTTACTTTGACCACTGGGATCCGGCGCAGGCGGCAGTTCATCCCCTGCTGGCTCCCATCTGGAAGGAAATCACCGGCAACGCCAACCTGATCTTTGGCTACGAAGCCGCCGACCACAGTCATCTTCTTGTCAATGAGGACCCTGCCATTCAGGCTGCATGGCAGGCATACTATGATGCGCCGCCTGCCGACACTGCACAGCCGGTGCAGTGCCTTGTCACCGGAAAAGAAGCCCCCGCCGCACTGCTGCATCCTTCCATCATGGGTGTAGCCGGTGCACAAAGTTCCGGTGCCTCGCTGGTTTCCTTCAATGCACCGTCCTTCTGTTCTTTTGGGCATGAACAGGGTCAAAATGCCCCTGTGAGCGAATACGCCGCCTTTGCCTATACCACAGCCCTGAACCGCCTGATTGCCGACCGTGACCACTGTCGGCATGTAGGCGACACCACCCTCGTCTGCTGGGCAGAGAATGCCGAAGCGGTATATCAGGACGCCATGAGCATGTTTCTGTTCGGTGCCGACGAAGCACACGGGCTGCAGGAGGACGATGTTAAGACTGCCCTGAAGCGGCTGTCCGCTGGGCAGACCGTACCGTTTCTGGAAAGCGACCTTGCCCCGGACCAGCACTTTTATCTGCTGGGCCTTGCGCCCAATGCCGCCCGGCTCTCGGTGCGGTTCTTCCTGCGGGACACCTTTGGCAGCTTTGCACGCAGCCTGCAGAAACACGCCGAGGAAATGGAGATTGCCTATTCCGGAAACGAACATTTCAAAACACTGCCGCTCTGGGCGCTTGTAAACGAGACCACCCGCACCGTGCCCGGACAGCCCGCAAAACCCTCTCCGCAGCTGGCCGGTGACCTGCTCCGGGCCGTGCTCACCGGCGGGCGCTACCCCGCCACCCTGCTCAACGGTGTGACGATGCGCATCCGTGCCGAGCAGAACGTGACCCGCGGCCGTGCCGCCGCCCTGAAAGCCTATTATCTGCGCAACTACCCCACCAACATCAACAAGGAGGTCTTTACTGTGAGCCTGAATGAATCTGCCAATGTGCCCTATGTGCTGGGCCGTCTGTTCTCCGTGCTGGAGGCTGTGCAGAGCGCTGCCAACCCCGGCATCAACACCACCATCCGCGACCGGTACTTCAACTCTGCCTGCGCCACCCCGGCACTGGTGTTCCCCACCCTGATCAGGCTGGCGCAGAAGCACCTGCAGAAGCTGCCGGAAGGCCGTGCAGTGCATTTCAACCGTCAGATCACCGAACTGCTGGCCCTTATACCGGAGGAAGGGTTCCCCACCCGGCTCAGCCTGCCGGATCAGGGCAAATTTGAGATCGGCTACTACCACCAGACCCAGAAACGTTTTGCCAAAAAGAACGAGGAGGAATAAATCATGTCTGAGCCTATCAAGAACCGCTACGATTTCGTGATCCTGTTTGATGTTGAGAACGGCAACCCCAACGGCGACCCGGATGCCGGCAATATGCCCCGCGTGGACCCGGAGACCGGCTACGGCCTGGTGACGGACGTCTGCCTGAAGCGGAAGATCCGCAACTATGTGGAAACACTCAAGGAGGATGCCCCCGGTTACCGCATCTACATCAAGGACGGTACTCCTCTGAACCGCAGCGACAACGAAGCCATTGCTGCACTTGGCATCAAAGAAGACCTGAAGGCCGCCAAAAAAGCTGACCCGGGCATCGACCGCAAGCTGCAGCAGTATATGTGCGAGAGCTACTTCGACATCCGCACCTTTGGTGCCGTGATGACCACCTTCGTCAAGGGCGCGCTGAACTGCGGTCAGGTGCGCGGACCGGTGCAGCTGACCTTTGCCCGCTCCATCGACCCGGTGGTCCCGCAGGAAGTCACCATTACCCGCGTAGCCATCACCACCGAAGCAGATGCCGAAAACAAAGGCACCGAAATGGGCCGCAAGCATATCATTCCCTACGCACTGTACCGCGCGGAGGGCTACGTTTCGGCCAACCTTGCCCGCAAGACCACCGGCTTTTCCGAAGAGGATCTGCAGCTGCTGTGGCAGGCTATCCTCAATATGTTCGAGAACGACCACAGCGCCGCCCGCGGCAAGATGGCTGTGCGGGAGCTGATCGTGTTCAAGCACGCTTCCGAGCTGGGCAATGCCCCTGCCTACAAGCTGTTTGATGCGGTTCAGGTCCAGCGCAAGGCCGGTGTCATTGCGCCCCGCAGCTACCATGACTATACCGTTTCCGTCTCCGAAGACCTGCCCGAGGGCATCACCTGCGAAAGGATGTCCTGATGGACGCCGCCGATGATTACCTGCAGATGTCCGGCATCCAGCATTTTTGCTTCTGCCGCCGTCAGTGGGCGCTCATCCATCTGGAACAGCAGTGGGCCGAAAACCTCCGCACCGCAGAGGGGCAGCTGGAACACAGCCGCTGCCACGATGCCACCCAGACAGAGCGGCGGGGCGATCTGCTCATCACGCGGGAGATGAAGGTCGTCAGCCATCGTCTGCGTCTCAGCGGCAGCTGCGATGTGGTAGAGTTCCGGGCAGACTCGGAAGGCATCCCGCTCCAGCATACGGAAGGACGCTGGCAGCCGATGCCCGTTGAGTACAAGCACGGGCACGCCAAAGAATCCGATGCCGACCGGCTCCAGCTCTGTGCACAGGCAATGGCGCTGGAAGAAATGCTGGTGTGCAGCATCCCGCAGGCGGCCCTCTATTACGAGGAGACCCGGCGGCGGGAGATCGTGCCGCTGACAGAGGAACTGCGCCAAAAGACACAGGCCATGGCAGACGAGATGAACCAGTATTTTGCCCGCGGCTACACGCCCAAGGTAAAGCCCGGGACCTTCTGCAACGCCTGCTCCCTGAAATCGCTCTGTCTGCCGGTGCTTTACAAGCGCGCCGACCCAAAAGCCTATCTGCGCGATCATCTGGATGAAGCTTGTGCGGAGGAAACGCCATGAGACAGTTTTTAAACACGCTCTATGTCACGCTCGAAGACGCTTATCTCTCGCTGGACGGAGAAAACGTTGTAGTCAGCTGCAAAAAGGCCGAGGTCGGGCGTGTCCCGTTCCACACACTGGAAGGCATCCTCTGTTTCAGCCGCTCCGGAGCCAGCCCGGCCCTGATGGGCTGCTGCGCCCGCAGAGGCATCGACCTGTGTTTCTTCAGCCCGAACGGCCAGTTTCTGGCCCGCACTGTCGGTGAAGAACGCGGCAACGTCCTGCTGCGCCAGACGCAGTACCGTATTGCCGACAGCGAAACACTGAGCTGTTCCTATGCGAAGTATTTTATTCTGGGCAAGGTCTACAATGCCCGCTGGGTGCTGGAACGCGCCACCCGCGACCATCCACAGCGGGTCCCGGTGGAAAAACTCAAACAGGTCAGCACGCAGCTGGCAGCTGCGCTCCCGCTCATTGAGCAATGCAGCGATCCGGACCAGCTCCTTGGTCTTGAAGGTGAAGCGGCACAGCGCTATTTTGATTGTTTTGATGCGCTGATCCTGCAACAAAAGGAGGATTTCGCTTTTACTTCACGGAACCGGCGTCCTCCTACGGATAACGTGAACGCCATGCTTTCATTTGCGTATTCCCTTCTGTCCCGCGATTGCACCTCGGCCCTGAGCAGCGTCGGGCTGGACCCTTATGTCGGTTTTTTGCATCGTGCCCGGCCCGGCCGCCGCAGCCTTGCATTTGACCTGATGGAGGAGCTCCGCTCCGTTTACGCCGACCGCTTTGTGCTTTCCTGCATCAACCAGAAAATTCTGACCGGAAAACACTTCCAGAAGCAGGAAAATGGTGCCGTTCTCCTGACCGACGAGGGACGAAAGACATTTCTCCGCAGCTGGCAGGCCAAAAAGCAGGAGCAGATCACCCATCCGTTCCTGAAGGAAAAAATCGCATGGGGTCTTGTGCCCTATGTACAGGCTCTGCTTCTCGCCCGGACGCTGCGCGGCGATCTGGAACTTTACCCACCGTTTTTCTGGAAGTGAGGTGCGATCATGCTTGTACTGATCACCTACGACGTCAACACAGAAACTTCTGCTGGACGCAGGCGGCTGCGCAAAGTTGCCAAGAAATGCGTAGACCACGGCCAACGTGTGCAGAACTCCGTATTCGAATGCCTTCTGGATGCCGCACAGTTTGCGGTCCTGAAATCTGAGCTGACCGCTCTTATTGACCCTGAACTGGACAGCCTGCGCTTTTACCAGCTGGGAAACAGCTATCAGTCCAAAGTCGAACACATCGGGGTTCATCCTCACTTTGAACAGGGGGATATACTGATCTTCTGACCCTTTGCTTTTCCAGTGCGAACCGGAAGTTCTCATCAGATCCCCGGCACCTTCGCACCCGGAAAAGCCTGCCTTTCTGCACAAATTTCCAATTTTAAAAAGGTTTTTCGCTCGCAGCTCTTCCCATTTTGTGCAGCTTGATTTATACTTTGATCAAAAGCGGGGATGCTTTCTCCGTTTTTGCTGTCGCCCTCCTCGCGGAGGGCGTGGATAGAAATTTGAAAAGCTGGATGAAATTTACCACGTCCTGCAGTCGCCCTCCTCGCGGAGGGCGTGGATAGAAATAACGAAATTCCGAAGATGAAAGCGAGCCGAACGCGTCGCCCTCCTCGCGGAGGGCGTGGATAGAAATAAAAGAAGTTGCGAAATATGCAGACAGCATACTTGTCGCCCTCCTCGCGGAGGGCGTGGATAGAAATAACGTTGACACGCTGGCAATCATCCGCATGACCAGTCGCCCTCCTCGCGGAGGGCGTGGATAGAAATAGAGATGAAAACGTAGACAACGCCGCCGTGATACAGTCGCCCTCCTCGCGGAGGGCGTGGATAGAAATATTGTGATATGCTGTATCTGTGTAGGACTTGAGGTGTCGCCCTCCTCGCGGAGGGCGTGGATAGAAATTTTGTGCCTGCAAGACTTTTGTGGGAGCACTTTGAAAGTCGCCCTCCTCGCGGAGGGCGTGGATAGAAATGCACAAGTACCGCGCATGGAAAGACCGCGCTCGGTCGCCCTCCTCGCGGAGGGCGTGGATAGAAATTTGTGCCGTTTACCACGCAGGAACTGTTCGACAAGGTCGCCCTCCTCGCGGAGGGCGTGGATAGAAATATGTCATCCACGGCTCTTTGATAGGCTGTGTTTGGTCGCCCTCCTCGCGGAGGGCGTGGATAGAAATGAGAACCTGCTGGTCAAAAATCCGAATGAGTCCAGTCGCCCTCCTCGCGGAGGGCGTGGATAGAAATAGTGTAAGCGACACCATCGTGCTGAAAGCCGACAGTCGCCCTCCTCGCGGAGGGCGTGGATAGAAATAGGAATGCCGGGAGCATCGTGACCGAGCAATACTGTCGCCCTCCTCGCGGAGGGCGTGGATAGAAATGTGATGTGGCTTATCAGATATGTCTTATCTTGATTGTCGCCCTCCTCGCGGAGGGCGTGGATAGAAATTCACTGGCGAACAAAAAGAAAACCCGCCCAAGCAGTCGCCCTCCTCGCGGAGGGCGTGGATAGAAATGATAACGACGTTGACAAGTTTATCGCAGGCTTTGGGTCGCCCTCCTCGCGGAGGGCGTGGATAGAAATGTCCCAAGTTGGGACGAAGTTGAGAGCCGATGAAAAGTCGCCCTCCTCGCGGAGGGCGTGGATAGAAATGACCCTACAAGACCAACAACTGCTATGCGATTTTGGTCGCCCTCCTCGCGGAGGGCGTGGATAGAAATTCCCATGAAGTGCTTGAAACTGTCCCACAGAATGTCGCCCTCCTCGCGGAGGGCGTGGATAGAAATTTGCGACAGTGTTGGTACCTTGCTGTAGTTGTCGGTCGCCCTCCTCGCGGAGGGCGTGGATAGAAATTATCCAGCAAAACAAAAGGACAGTCCTGTGGACTGGTCGCCCTCCTCGCGGAGGGCGTGGATAGAAATGCCCATGAAATGTTTGAAATTGTCCCACAGGATAGTCGCCCTCCTCGCGGAGGGCGTGGATAGAAATTTTGTTATCAGGGCTGTAGAACCGGATTAACGGCGTCGCCCTCCTCGCGGAGGGCGTGGATAGAAATCAACTGGCTTTCCCGCTGGAAACAGCGGCAAGAAGTCGCCCTCCTCGCGGAGGGCGTGGATAGAAATTCCTCTGGTGAATCGGCTGAAAGGTCAGGTCATTAGTCGCCCTCCTCGCGGAGGGCGTGGATAGAAATACTGCCCTATCTGACCTACAAGCCCACCATCCCCGGTCGCCCTCCTCGCGGAGGGCGTGGATAGAAATTATCTGGTCATCGACCGCAACGCCAAAGGGCAGCGTCGCCCTCCTCGCGGAGGGCGCGGATAGAAATCAGAAACATTTTGCATCGCAACCAGCGAACGGGAAACGGTGGCAAATCACGAAATAGTTAAAAATTCTTACGGGAGCATCGGTAACAGGAAGCTTTATTTCAACGGAAATCGAACCCGAGCCAGCTGTGGCAGGTGCTATATTTCTCCTTGTTTGGAATATTCCCACAAACGAGAGCATTGCCTGCATTTTTTCTTTTTCCACCATGAAACAGATATGCCCTGATAAAACAAAACGGATGCCTCTCTAAATTCAGAGAAGCATCCATTGCAAAAGTTTCATTGTTCTCTGGCGTCCCGCCAGAAAATCAACCCTTTTTGAGATCCAGTCGATTCCAGATCAGAATCGTTGCAGCCTGCAACGCGACAGTCAGCAGAACGATCAGCGGGCTATGCGTAAAGCCCACCAGAATATAGCATCCAAATGCGATGATGCCATTTACCACTGCATACGGAAGCTGAGTCTTTACATGCTCCACAAGGTCACATTCCGCACCGGTGGAAGAAAGAATGGTCGTATCCGAGATCGGCGAGCAATGATCTCCGAATAAACCACCGGAAAGCACGGCGCCCGTTGCAATGGCATATGGAATGCTGAATGCATGTGCCATGGGGATGGCAAGCGGCATCATGATCGTAAACGTGCCCCAGGAACTTCCGGTAGCAAACGATACAAATGCACCGAACAGGAAGATGAAGGCCGGCACCAGAACCGGCGAGAACTGCATTCTCTGCATAGTCTCCACAATGAAATCTGCCGTTCCCAAACCGCTGATCATACTTCCAAGCGACCATGCCAGCACCAGCGTGAGCGTCAATGCTTTTTCGACGATTTTCAGCTATAAAATGTCCCTTGACTTTCCGTTACGGAAACCAAGGGACTTTCATGCTTTCTTTGTGCTTTTTCAAGCGCTCCCGCGAAATCTTGCGGGGCTTATGACAGCCGCCTGTGCAATTGCAGGCAGCTTACAGCTGCAGTGCCTTCTGCAACAGCAGGTCGGCTGTGCATTCTTCCGGGGCAAACGGCACAAGAATGTCCGGCTGTAGGCCGCGCTCATCCACGCCGTTTCCTTCCAGCGATGCCGCCGTGCGGCTGATGGGATAAGTAAAGCGGAATTCGTCGTATTCCGCCATGACAGGGTTGGTGTAATCCAGCGTGCCCATCGTGGGGCGTCCCAGAAGAACAGCCCGTCCCTGCCGCTTTGCCAGCTGCACAAAACGTTCCGCTTCCTGTTCGCACCATGTGTCTGTCAGCACCATGACTTTTTCCGGCCCGCGGCGCAGGATGGGCGTTTCCGCCGGGACGGGCAGTTCTTCCACCTCGTCTACCCAGCCCTTTCCGCTCTGGTCGCGGTAGTAGGCCGTCAACTGCTGCGCCATCTGCCGTACCTCCGGATCCTCATCCACAAGGCAGGGGGTCAGCATATGGATGAGCCGGGCACAGTTCATTCTGGTATAGTTGGTGCGGATGCGTCGGTCGCCGAACAGTTCTTCTGCCGTGGTATCCTTTGCCGTGATGTACGGCAGCAGCGGAAGAAGCGCTTCTTCGTCGTCTCCGTTGGAATCCCGCAGATCCAGCACCAGACGGGTGCAGCCGTCCAGCTGCGCCCGGTGCTCTTCCACAAAGGCTTCCAGCGCGTCCGCATCGTTCAGCGTGCCGGGATCCAGCACCACCGTTTCCGGATCCGGCTGATCCAGGGCGGGCGCAGTATCAGCTTCCGCCGGATACCGGGCCAGCTCCAGCAGCTCTTCGGTGCCGTCCGGATGGCGCACGGTGATGTCCCGGGCCATTTTCAGGTAGCCGTTCCACTGTTCCCGCTCCGGCTCATCTGCCGCCAGCAGCGGGTTGGGCAGGTTCTTCACGATGCGTTCCGGCGCAGTGCGGTTGATGGCAAGTACCCGGTCGCCCGGATGCAGCCGCGTTTCCTGCGTGACGGCATCCACCACCATGCCCTGTGCGCATCGCCGCACCGAAAAGCCCCGCGAGAACGGCGCATAGCCTTCCTGCACCAGCTGGAATTTCAGGTTGCGGTCCCGCATCCCGGCGCAGTACTGGCTGACCGCCTGCAGCACCAGCAGCGAGGACATGCGCCGGTCGTAATAAGCCTGCCCCAGCATGGTGACAAAGGGCGTAGGGTTGTGCCGTTTCTGCTTGGCGTTCCAACCCGCATAGTCATTGCGGATGGTCAGGAACAGATCGTTCAGAAGCTTGTTGCTTTCCATGTTCAGCCCTCCCCGGCCGATGTGTTGCAGAAAGCGGCTGCTGCGCAGTTTCCTGAACAGCAGCCGCACGTTTATGATTTTAGCTTACCGGAAAAGTCCGCGTTTGCAAGCGGAGCAATGAAGTCCCCCGTGGGGACTTTAAGCGGCATAACGGTCTTGCGCAAGCAAGATGGAGGAGTCCCGCTCCGACAAGTCATGCATTGTCCACACAGAACTGACCTGCCAGACGGCCGTGGGTCACGGCAAAGCCGATGGAGTTGCCTGCGCAGGGGGTGCTGTAGCCGGTGCCGTAACGGCCACCCAAGCTGTTGCCTGCGGCATACAGACCCTTGATGGGTGCGTAGTCGATATCCAGAACGTTCAGGTTCAGGTCGGTCATCATGCCGTTCATGGTCACCATGCTGGGGCTTGCGCTACGGTTGCCCAGAGTCTGAGCACAGCCGTAGAAGGGAGCCTCGCGGATGGGGATCAGGGCGCTGGCATCCTTGCCGAACTTGTCGTCCTTGCCGGCATCGCACATGGCGTTGTACTCGTCGATGCTTGCCATAAAGGTATCCATCTTGTCATCGGGCACGCCCATGGCCTTGGCCAGTTCTTCCAGCGTATCGCACTTGAAGATCTTGGACATCATGCGCTCGGCCACGAAGCAGCTGCGGATGGACTGCTCTTCGCTGGAGCAGGGCAGAGCTTCCATGTCATCGATCAGATCCTGATAGTACTGCGGGCGGCCGGCGTTGGGGCCGGAGTGCTCGATGCCGCAGGCGCAGACGCTCTTCATGAAGTTCTTATCGGTGACCAGCCAGCCGGTAGCGTTCTTCTGGCGGGCGGTGGCAGTGGAAGCACCGGTCACGTTGCCCTCGTTGCAGAAACGCTTGCCGTCGCTGTTGAGCCACAGCATGCTGTTGGCGCCCCACGGGGTGGAGTTGATGCCGCCGCCCAGGATCATGGTGCCGCGGGGAGCCGGCTCGATCATGCCGCCTGCCCAGCACATCATCTTCAGGCTAGAGCCGTCGCGGCCACCCATAAAGGAGAAGAAGTCCTTCTTCAGGCCGCCCTCGCGCTCGTTGCGCTCCATGTACTCGTTCATCAGTGCCCAGCACATGTCAGCATTGCCTGCGTAGTCGCCGCCGCACATGACAACGCCCATCTTGGTGTTGTACCTGACGATTTTGCCGTCGGCATCCTTTGCGATGACGCCCACCACGTCGCCGTTATCGTTCTGCACCAGAACCTGTGCGGCAGTGCCGTAGTACAGCTCTGCGCCGTAGTCCTGTACAGCCTTGTCCAGCTGGGCCTGCTGCACGTACTTCAGCACGCTGTTGGCAGCAACGCCCTCCACCGGCTCTGCGCTGTAGGGGCCCATGAACTGGATGGTTGCAGGCCATGTACGGGTGCCGGGCTTACGGGGATAGTTGGTCAGATCCAGGCAGTCGTAGATGTTGTTGCCGGCTGCGATCTTATCGTAATCGGCGTTGACGTGGATGATGGTCCAGCCGTCCTCGGTGTTGTCGTAGGTATAAACGCGCTCGTCCACGCCCATTTCCTTGCAGACGTCCAGCATGTGGTCCAGCGTCTCACCGGAGTGCTGCACATACAGGCTGACGATGCCCGGGTCGGCGCGGCCGCCGCTGCGGGTGACGAACTCGTCGCACACCTGACCCAGATCCCAGGCCGGGATGCCGGCATTCTGTGCGAACTTGGAGTTCCATGCGCCGATATCCTCGCCGTACCATGCAAAGTTGTCCTGAGTCTGGGACTCGATGCCCACGACCTTGGCACCCTTTTCGGCAGCGCCCAGAACGGCAGCCACACCGGCGTGGCCCAGACCGACGACACAGACGTCGCAATCGACCTCGCTGTCCACCTTGTCAAAGGTGGGTGCTTCGCCCAGCCAGTCGCCGGGGCCGGAGTAGCCGAACACACGGCCGTCTGCCTTGGCGGCAGCGCGGGCTTCGCCGCGGGGATCGTCACCATAGTTGGTGCTCTCTTCCTCGCCGCCGGTCAGGCCCATAGCCTGCTGGATGCAGTTTGCAGCAGCTTCCTTGACGGCATTGGAGGTGACAGTTGCACCGGAAACGCCGTCGATCTCGGCGTTCTGAGCCTCCATCAGCATGGTCTGGAAGTCCTCGGCAGAGTTGACAGCCAGATCCAGCGTCTCGTTGGCGGTGTCCACCTTGACTTCGGTAATGGCCGACTCGGAGAAGGTCATGGTGACGGTAACGTCGTTCATGCCCTTTGCGGTGGCGGTATAGGTGCCGGCCGTGTACACAGCAGCGCCGGAAGCTGCACTGGAAGCAGCAGCGGATGAGCTGGAAGAGTTGCAGGCAGACAGAGCGCCGGCAGTGACACCGCTCATGGCGGCGGCAGCGGCGATCTTCAGAAAGCCCTTGCGCGAGATCTTTTTCATAAGATTTCTCCCTTTTCTGATGTTTTTCTTCTTTCTTCGTGCGGGATGCGGATTGCATACATCCGATATTTTCAGTATAATGATAAAGTCTTAACAACCGGTATGTTGATTTCTTAACGATTCTTAATTTTTCTTGCCGGTTCTCAGATTTACAGTACAATGGATTCAGAAATCATGCGGGAGAAAGTGGAAACAATGGCGCAATACAAAATTCTGGTCGTGGATGACAATGCAGACATCCTGGATCTGCTGGAAATTCTGCTCACCAGCGAGGGCTATGCCGTCACGCTGGCTTCCAGCGGCGAGCAGGCATTGCAGCTGCTCAGCCCGGAACTGGACCTTGTCATCCTTGACATCATGATGCCGGGCATTTCCGGCATCCGCGTGTGCGAGGCGATCCGCAAGGTGAGCAACGTGCCCGTGCTGTTCCTGACAGCCAAAGGGCAGGAAGAAGATATTTCGCTGGGACTGCGGGTCGGCGCGGACGACTATCTGCCCAAGCCTTTTTCCCACACCCAGCTCACCGCACGGGTCAAAAGCCTTCTGCGCCGGTACCGGGTATATCAGGGCAAAAGCACCCCGGAAGAGGAAGAATGGCTCGTGCGCGGGCCGCTGCGCATCAACCGGCATTATAATGAAGTGGAAAAGAATGGCCAGACCATCGACCTGCCTGAGCTGGAATACCAGATGCTGCTGCTCATGGCCTCCCATGCGGGGCGCATCTTTTCGGCGCAGAACCTGTACGAAAGCGTGTGGAACGAGCCGTACCTCTACTCTTCCAACGGCACCGTCATGGTGCATATCCGCAAGCTGCGGGTCAAACTGGAGGATGACCCCCAGAACCCGAAACTGATCCAGACGGTCTGGGGAAAGGGGTATCGCTTTGGCTGATCTGCGGGAAAAACTCCGGTACGGGCTGCGGGGCGAACTGCTGTGCACGATCCTGCTGGCCATTGTAGTTTCCATCGCGCTGTACAACGGCCTTCAGCCGGTCACCCGGGCCGTTCTGCATACCTATTATACCAGCTCCGATTTTTTACAGCGCAAAACAGACGCGGTCGGGCAGGCCCTGCAGCAGGAAGTTGCTGCAAACGGCATCAGCAGCCGGGAAGTCCGCCGCCTGTCCGACTGGTACACCAAGGGCAGCCAGCCCGGCGGCTGCATCCTGCGGGTGGAAAAGGGCGGCGTTGTCATCTACGATTCCGCACTGGACAGCATCGACTATTACCGCACCTACAGTCAGGCTTCCAAAACGCTGGACGACACAGCCTATGTGCGCACCTATCCGCTGGGGTTCTCCGACGGCAGCGCCACACTGTATGTTTACGGCTACTTCGACTTTTTTGTGGACGAAGCCGTCCGCACCTTTGAATTCTGGCTGTGCCTTTTGCTGGGCATCGGCATCCTGCTGTGGGCTGTGTGGAAAAAGCTGAACTACATGGAAACGCTGGAAGAGGGCATCCGGGTGCTGGAAGGCGGCCAACTGGATTATCAGGTGCCGGTACGGGGACAGGACGAGCTGGCCCGGATGGCCCAGAGCCTGAACGAGATGAGCGCTTCGCTCCGGCAGCAGATCGGGCAGGTGCAACAGGAGCAGCGGCAGCGTTACGAGCTGGTCACTTCCCTTTCCCATGACCTGCGCACCCCGCTGACCGCGCAGCTGGGCTATCTGGAACTGCTGGCAGAACACCGCTACCAGACGCCGGAACAGCACGATGCCTATCTGGGCAAATGCATCCGCAGCTGCCAGAGCGTCATCGAACTGAGCAACGGTCTGTTCCGCATTGCCAGCGGCGAAGCGCCCCGCAGGGAGCCGAAGCTTGAACCGCTGGAGGCTCCGGAGGTCTTTTTGCAGGTCTTTGCCGAAAAACTGGCCCTGCTGGAAGAAAACGGCTGGTGCATCCAGTATCCGGACACTGCCTGCCCTTCCCACGTTCTCCGGCTGGATGTGAACTTACTGTGCCGCATTGCAGACAATCTGCTATCCAACCTGCAGAAATACGCCGACCCGGCACAGCCTGTCCGGTTCGAGATCCGGTCAGAGGGCAGCGGCTTCTGCGTCCGCCTATCCAATGCGATCCGCCCCACCCCGCAGGGCGATTCCCATGGGGTGGGGCTGCACAACATTTCCGCCATGATGGACCAGATGCACGGACGGATGGTTTGCACACACAGTAACGGTATCTTCTGCGCCGAACTGCACTTCGGCGGGGCATGATGCTCAAAAGTCACAAAAACACCGTCAGAATTTCGCTGCTGGTCAAAAAGCGGGACAGAGTATCGTCTAGCAGATAGACGCCCTTAGCCGAATTATATAAGATTTCCCGGCGCGGTTCGCTATATGCGAAGTGATTTTGCAGGGTATCGAGGTCGTGCCGGATGATCTTTTCGCTGACGCCGAAAATGATACTGAGCAATAGCAGCAGATTCACTGCGAAGACCATTCCCAGCAAAACGGTCAACAACTTTTTTATTTTCTTCCTCCTGCATCTCTTATTTGCCCCCATTATAGAAATTCTCATGGACAGCTTTTCTGTCCATCCTGAAAAATACAGCAAAAATCCCCCTGATTTCCTGTTACAGAAATCAGGGGGATTGAAATTTTACTTATGTTTTTTCAAGCGCTCACGCAATTACTTGCGGGGATTCTTGATAGCAGCCTGGGCGGGTGCCAAAATTGCAGAGCGTTCGGAGTAACGATGATACGCTATTTGTGAATTTCCAGTGTGTTTTACCCCATCTCCGCAATGATCTTCTCCAAATTTTCTTCCTGCAAACAGAATTCCGGCAGTTTTGCCTTGTCATATAGAACGAATGGGCGACGTTTGCAAGGAGCAGTCATACACAAAACGCCCCCGGCTTCCTGTCATGGAAACCGGGGGCGCTGCGGTTTTATGGGAA
>ERZ834382.707-NODE-707-length-37209-cov-3.465656_pt1 | contig 37209 bp, 28 predicted proteins | sample MGYA00519692_ERZ834382 | MGnify/ENA primary metagenome ERZ834382 (study PRJEB31850, sample SAMEA3708751) | human gut metagenome | biome: human gut; feature: human-associated habitat; material: faeces | place: China | collected 2014 ...
CGTACGGGTCGTAGTCGTTCTTGTCGCTGTAGTCGCAGTCGATGGTGACGAGCTGAATGAGCTCGCCGATCTGCGGGGCGGCCAGGCCGCATCCACCGTTCTCGAACATCATCTTCTTCATCTTCTCGGCAAGCGCCTCGATCGCCGGAGTGATCTCCTCGATGACGGCGCACTCCTGGCGCAGACGAGGGTCGGGCGACAGTACGATTCCGTTGGCTTCCATGGCCATCCTTTCGGGTTGTTACATCAAATCATAGGCGTCGACGTCAACGCTCACGCTCACGCCGCGCACGGAGCCCACCTCTTTAAGGCAGGCGTCGATATCATCAGAGACATAGTACCCTACCGGCGACTTCACAAGCAGATGGAAACGGTAACGGTCCTTGGCTCTCTCGATTACACACGAAGCCGGACCAAGCACCTGGGGCACGGCGCTCCCCACCCGCAAAAATTCGGGCGCGGCGGCATGCCAGCGACGCTTGAGGAGCTTTGCGATGCGCCCAATGTAGTCCTGCGCGTTATCTCGATTAGCCGACCACACCAAAATGTTGACCAGGCGCACGAACGGCGGATAAAGTGCGTCGCGGCGCTGGTCCAGGTCGTAGTCGGTAAAGATCGAACGGTCGTGCTCGGCAACGGCGCGAATAACCGGGTCCTCGGGCAGATAGGTCTGGATGATGACCTCGCCAGGGCGATCGCCGCGGCCGGCGCGGCCCGCCACCTGCTCAAGCAGATCGTAGGCACGCTCCCCTGCTCTAAAATCGGGCAGCTTCAAGGCAAAGTCGGCATTGACCACGCCCACAAGCGTGACCTCGGGAAAGTCGAGGCCCTTGGCGATCATCTGGGTGCCCAGCAGCACCGCGCAATCGGCGGCATCGAACTGCTCGAGTAGTTTTTTGTGCGCGTCCTTGCCACGCGTGGAATCGGCGTCCATACGAATGATGGCGACGTCGTCGGGCAGCATCTGGTGCAGGGCGTCCTCGATCTGCTGCGTACCCAGGCCCATTTTAGCCAGGTAGCGACTGCCGCACTTGGGACAGCTACTCGTGGGCGCCGGATAGGGCTGCACGCGCCAGGACGATCCGCAGGTGTGGCACTGCAGCGTGTGCGTGCGCTCGTGATACGTGAGCGCGGTTGAGCAGTGGTTGCAGGTGGGGACGCAGCCGCACTCGCGGCACATCAGAAACGGCGCAAAGCCGCGACGGTTGTGCAGCAGCACGGCCTTCTCGCGGCGCTCGACTACACGCTCCAGGCCCTCCATCAGCGGTTTTGAGAACATTGATCGGCTGCCGTGCGAGAACTCGCGGCGTAGGTCGGCAATGCGGACTGTGGGCAACACGGCGTGTCCCGGGCGCTCGGGCATCTCGACGCGCGTCCAGGTTGCTCCGTTGTACGTGCCGCGGCGGCAGCGGTCGAGGGCCTCGGCAGAAGGGGTGGCCGAACCCAACACGAGCGGGCAGCGATACCGACGCGCCATCTCGGCCGCCACCTCGCGCGCATGGTAGCGCGGACTGGAGCCCTGCTTATAGCTGGTCTCGTGCTCCTCGTCGATGATGATAAGACCCAAGTCGCTGAGCGGGCAAAAGAGCGCCGAGCGGGCGCCCACGACCACACGCGCGGCACCGCTGGCGACCATATCCCACTGGTCCAGCCGCTCACCGGCCGAAAGGCGGGAGTGGAACACGGCAACCGTCTCGCCAAAGCGCGAACGGAAGCGGCCGACGGTCTGGGCCGTCAGCGAGATCTCGGGTACGAGCACGCAGGCCGAACGGCCGGCCGCGAGCACACGCTCGATAGCGGAGAGGTAGACCTCGGTTTTGCCGGAGCCGGTGACGCCGTCGACCAGCACCACGTCGCCATGAGCGTCCAGACGGGCGCGCTCAATCTGCGCGAGTGCCTGCTGCTGGCCGTTGGTGAGTGCCACCGGGGCCTTCCCGCTCGCCGAGGACAGCGTGGTCTGCTCGCTGCAGCCACGCCACGCACGTCGCTCCTCCACCACCACGACGCCGCGCTTTTCGAGCGCCTTGATGGTCGCCGACATGCTATTATAGAGCAGGTTGAGGTCGCGGGTCGTGACCGGGCCGCACTGGAGCGCCTCGATAAGCTGACGCTGGCGGACTGCGGTCTTGGGCGGCGTATAGTCGAATCCCTCGGGCGTGAGCATGACCCAGCGGTTTTGGATAGGCTTGACGGCGGGACGTTCAACCGTCCACACGCCGTCGTCGCCCTTGACCACACGCGGGCTGCCGCCCGGAGGCAAAAACAGACGCAGACACTCGGAAAGCGTTGCGACGTACTCACGGCTCATCCAGCGTGCGATACGGGCAGCCTCGGCGGTAAAGAGCGGCTTGCTGAGGATGGCCTCGATGGCTTTAATGCGCGCGGGGTCGAGGGCTTTGTCGCCCTGCAGATCGCCCAGCTCGGGCGCAATGTCGACGATATAGCCCGCGGCGGCACGGTTACCAAAGTGGACCAGGACCGTGGATCCGATCTGGGACTCATTGGCAAGGGTTTGCGGGATGCCGTAGGCGAATGGCTCGGACAGCGCACGCGTCGGGATGTCGAGGACCACGCTCGCGTAGGCAGCGATGGGCTCAGGTGAAGGCTTAGGCTGTGCCGAGGCAGCGGCAGGCACGGAATTCACCAGAGTCTCCTCCGGTTCCGGCGAACCAAACAGCGAAAGTTGCTCGGCCATGGCCCCAGCACCTCCTATCCCATACGTCTACAGAAACAAGAGCCCCGCTCGGGGTGAACAGGGCTCGGATACATACGTTTGCGCAGCGATTACAGCGCCATCGTGCGGGCGCGATCGATGCGCGCTAGGCAATCGTCGCGGCCGACGAGTGCCATGGTCTCGCCCAGCGGAGGGCTCACCATGTTGCCGCAGACAGCGACGCGCACGGCCTGGAACACAACGCGCTTCTTGAGGTCCATCTGCTCGGGCAGCGGCTCAAGCGCAGCGTCGATGGCCTCGGCGGTCCACTCGTCCACGCCCTCGAGCGCGGCCTTGGCGGCGTCCAGAATGGCACCCATACCCTCCTTGGCCAGGCCCTTGTTGACGGACTTCTCGTCATACTCGAGCGTCTCGGCCGTAGCAAAGATGGGGGCGGCAACGGTCACGGCGTCGGCCGGCATCTTGGTGCGCGGCTTGACGATGGCGGCAAGCGCGTCAATCCAGTCCTCGCCGTACTCGACGTTGCCCTCGATGAGACCCGCCTCGTGCAGCTCGGGGACCATGATCTCGTCGGCAAACTGAGCATCGGACATGCCGTTGATGTACTCGGCGTTGACCCAATCGAGCTTCTTGGGATCGAAGGTCGCCGGGTTCTTGGAGATGCGGTCGAGCGAGAACTTGCTGGCCAGGACATCGCGCGGGATGATCGTGGTCTCGCCGTCGAGCGACCAGCCAAGCAGCGCCAGGTAGTTGACGAAGGCGTCGGAAAGGTAACCGGCGTCGCGGTACTCCTCCACCGAAGTTGCGCCGTGGCGCTTGGAGAGCTTCTTACCGTCGGCGCCCAGGATCATGGAGATGTGGGCGAACGTGGGCACGGGCGCGCCGAGGGCCTCGTAGACCATGACCTGGCGCGGGGTGTTGGACAGGTGGTCGTCGCCGCGGATGACATGGGTGATCTTCATCATGGCGTCGTCGACGACGGTCGCGAAGTTGTACGTGGGCGTGCCATCGGAGCGGAAGATGACAAAGTCGTCGAGCTCCTTGGCGTCGAAGGTCACCTCGCCGTGAACGGCGTCGTGGATGACGACGTCGCCGCGGTCCTCGGGCACCCTGATGCGCAGGACGTAGGACTCGCCGGCCTCGATGCGGCGGCGGGCCTCCTCGGGATCAAGATCGCGGCAACGGCGCTGATAGCCCTGGAAGGGGTCCTTGCGCTCCTGCGCGGCCTTGCGGTCGGCGTCGAGCTGCTCCTTGGTGCAGAAGCAGGGATAGGCCTTGCCCTCGTCCCAAAGCTTCTGGGCGGCCTGCTTGTACAGGTCCAGGCGCTCGGTCTGGGCGTAGGGGCCAAAGTCGCCGCCCACCTCGGGACCCTCGTCCCAGTCCAGGCCCAGCCAACGCATGGCGCGCAGGATGATCTGCGTGTTCTCGTCGGTGGAGCGGGTGGGGTCGGTGTCGTCGATGCGCAGGATGAACGTGCCGCCGTTAGCACGGGCGAAAGCCCAGTTATAGATAGCGGTGCGGGCGCCGCCGATGTGCAGCTTGCCCGTCGGTGAGGGTGCAAAGCGGACGCGAACGTCTGATGCCATGGAAATCTCCTCGATTGCAGGATGGATGTCTAACCGCACCAGTATAAAGCATCAAAGCAACATCCGCACAAAGGGCACCGACCTACTCATTGGGGACAGACTTAAATGACCAGTCGCTGGGGACATTCTTAGTTTAAGGCTACTCATTTAAGTCTGTCCCCAATGAGTGGGTGCGGAAAGGGTGTGAATGTTTGATTTACGCGCTATGATGTGCCCTTGCATAGAGAGCCCGGCGGAATGGTAACGGTCGCCGGGACACGTTTTTGAAAGGACAATCATGTCAGAAGAACTTCGTTCCATCCCGCCCCAACACGGGTCCTTTGTTTTTACGTCGGAGTCGGTGACCGAAGGTCATCCCGATAAGATCGCCGACCAGATCAGTGACGCCGTCCTCGACGCAATCCTCGCCAAAGAAATAGAGCTCCAGGAGCAGGGCTACATCGCCCCCAACGGCGTGCCTGCCAACGTGGAGAACGTCCGCTGCGCCTGCGAGACCCTCGTGACCACCGGCACTGTCATCGTCGCCGGCGAGATTCGCACCCAGGCCTACGTCGACGTACAGGAAATCGCCCGCGGCGTTATCCGCCGCATTGGCTACAACCGTGCCAAGTTCGGTTTTGACTGCGATACCTGCGGCGTCATGAGTCTCATCCATGAGCAGTCGCCCGATATCGCCCAGGGCGTCGACGAGTCCTTCGAGACCCAGACCGGCGCTACCACCGACCCGATCGACCTGATCGGCGCCGGCGACCAGGGCATGATGTTCGGTTATGCCTCCAACGAGACCAAGACCCTCATGCCCATGCCGCACTATCTGGCGAGCCGCCTGGCCGAGCGCCTGGCCGCCGTGCGCCACGACGGTACCCTGCCCTACCTGCGCCCCGACGGCAAGACCCAGGTCACGGTGCGCTACGAGGACGGCAAGCCCGTCGAGGTCACGACCATCGTCATCTCCACGCAGCACGCCGCCGAGATCGAGGACATGGGCAAGATCAAGGCCGACCTCATCGAGCACGTCATCACCCCGGTCATGGCTGCCGAGAACATGCCGTGGGACAACGCCGACATCTACGTGAACCCCACCGGTCGCTTTGTCGTGGGCGGCCCCATGGGCGACACGGGCCTCACCGGTCGCAAGATCATCGTCGACACCTACGGCGGCTACGGCCGTCACGGCGGCGGTGCCTTTAGCGGCAAGGACTGCACCAAGGTCGACCGTTCCGCCGCGTATGCCGCGCGCTGGGTCGCTAAGAACGTGGTCGCCGCCGGTCTGGCCGACCGCTGCGAAGTCGAGCTTGCCTACGCCATCGGCGTTTCCAAGCCGCTCTCAATCATGGTCGACACCTTCGGTACCGCGCATGTTGCCGAGGAAAAGATCGTCGAGGCCGTCGAGAAGACCTTCGACCTGCGCCCGGGCGCGATCATCCGCGACCTAGACCTGCGTCGCCCCATCTACGAAAAGACGGCAGCCTACGGTCACTTCGGCCGAGAAGACGCCGACTTCACCTGGGAAAAAACCGACCGAGTCGAAGAACTCAAAGCAGCCTGCGGACTGTAATTGGGAACCACCAAGGTCACAACACGCACACGCTTTCAAAAGAAGTACCGCCCCCAAGCGGTACTTCTTTTTTATTTATCCGGTAGTGAAGATGTTTCGATATGAGCCAACGCTGCGTCACTAGCTAATGAATTTTGCAGCACGGGCACTCCAACCATGTATCCTTAGTCCCGAGGGGCGGGGCATAAGGTTGATCGCGAGTTCCGCACGAGCCGGAGAGCACTTAATGTGCTCTCCGTGCGAGTCAGGACTGTCCGAGCAGGCGACCTTATATGTCTGCCGCCCGGCGGCGGGGCTCCTCGCCTCGTATCCCTAGGCTAGTTCTTCAGCGAGTTCAGCGGCGCCGGGAAGCGTCCACCGCGATGGGCAAGCACGGTGCCGGCGTTGGGGTTCACCGGCATGATGGGCGCACGGCCGAACAGGCCGCCGTACTCGACGCAGTCACCCACGCCCTTGCCGATGGCGGGAATCACGCGGACGGCCGTGGTCTTGTTGTTGATGACGCCGATGGCCATCTCATCGGCGATGATGCCGGCGATGGTCTCGACCGGGGTGTCGCCGGGGATGGCGATCATGTCCAGGCCAACGGAGCACACGCAGGTCATGGCCTCGAGCTTCTCGAGCGAGAGCGCGCCGGCTTCGACGGCGGCGATCATGCCGGCGTCCTCGGACACGGGGATGAAAGCGCCCGAGAGGCCGCCCACGCTGGAGCTGGCCATGACGCCGCCCTTCTTGACGGCATCGTTGAGCATGGCGAGCGCGCAGGTCGTGCCCGGGCCGCCGCAGGTGCCCACGCCGATGATCTCGAGGATGCGGGCAACGGAGTCACCGATGGCAGGCGTGGGGGCCAGCGACAGGTCGACAATGCCCTTCTCGACCCCCAGGCGATGGGCGGCCTCGCGGCTCATGAGCTCGCCGGCGCGGGTGATCTTAAAGGCGGTCTGCTTAATCTTTTCGGCGACTTCCATCATCGAGGCGGAATCGGGCAGCGTCTCCAGGGCTGCGGCCATAACACCGGGGCCCGAGACGCCTACGTTGATGACGGCGTCGGCCTCGCCACCGCCGTGGACGGCGCCCGCCATAAACGGGGAGTCCTCGACCATGTTGGCAAAGCAGACAAACTTGGAAGCGCCGACGGAATCCTGGTCGGCCGTGAGTTTAGCGGCATCGATGATGGTCTGGGCCGCCATAAGCACGGCGTCCATGTTGATGCCAGCGCGCAGGCTAGCAACATTGACGCTGGAGCAGACGCGGCTGGTGGTAGCGAGCGCCTGCGGGATGGACTGGATGACGCGGCGGTCGGCGTCGCCGATGCCCTTCTGGACGAGTGCGGAGAAGCCGCCCAGGTAGTCGATGCCGAGGGTCTCGGCCGCGCGGTCGAGGGCGTGCGCGATGGGGGTGAGGTCCTCATCCTTGCAGCACGCGGCGATCTGCGCCACCGGGGTGACGGAAACGCGCTTGTTGACAATGGGGATACCGTACTCGCGCTCGAGGTTCTCGGCGGTCTCGACCAAGTGCTCAGCCGTGTGCGTCACGTGGTCGTAGATCTTCGTGCACATGCGGTCGAGGTTCTCGTCACCGCAACCCATGAGCGAAACACCCATGGTGATGGTCCTGATGTCGAGGTTCTGTTCCTCAACCATGCCGCGGGTTTCCGCGATTTCTGCAGGCGTGATCGCCATCCTTGCGCTCCTATCTGCCAAAACGAGCATAATCTTATCTATTCTAACGTGCCGCACGTGCCAAGTGGCGCGTGCGGCACGTTTTGGTGCTCGGTTGTTTCCGTTGTGTTACTGCCCAAAGACCTCTTCGGCGATACGGGCGCTTTCGGCGGCGTCCTTGGCGTAGTAGTCCGCGCCGATTTGCTTGGCGTATTCGGAGGTGAGCACGGCACCGCCCACGATGATCTTGACGCCCGGAACCTCGGCATGGAGCAGCTTGATGGTCTCCTCCATGGCGACGACGGTGGTGGTCATAAGCGCCGAGAGGCCGACGAGCTTAATGTCGCGCTCCTTGACGGTCTTGAGCACTTCCTGCGGATCGACGTCGCGGCCCAGATCAAAGACGGTATAGCCGTAGTTGTCGAGCAGCATCTTGACGATGTTCTTACCGATATCGTGGATGTCGCCCTTGACGGTGGCCACGCAGATCTTGCCCTTGTCGGCAATCTCGCCGGCGGGCATCAGGCGCTTGATGGTGTCGAAGCCCACGCGCGCGGCCTCGGCCGAGGCCATGAGTTGCGGCAAGAAGAACTTGCCCTGGTCAAAGAGGACGCCCACCTCGTCGAGGGCGGGGATAAAGTGGTTGTTGATAAGGTCCATGGCGTCGTGGTCTGCCAGCAGACGCTCGGTCTCGGCAGCGATCTCGCCTTTGCGGCCCGAGACGACCATGCGACGGATCGGGTCGTCGTTGCCGTCGGCGCCGGCGGTGCCGGCAGCGGGCACGGTGTCGGTCGATGCGGCCTGAGCTGCTGCCGGGTTGGCGGCGATCTTATACGGATCGGTCCAGCCGGCATAGCGCTCGATGTATCCGGTCGAGCCCTCGTCCTCAACGCTCAGGACGCGATAGCTGTAGACGGTGTCCATAAAGCGCTTGGAGCCCGGGTTCATGATGGGGGCATCGAGGCCCGCGCCAAAGGCGGCGGCCAAAAAGACCGAACCCAGCAGCGGGCGAGCGGGCAGGCCAAAGCTGATGTTCGACACGCCGAGCGCGCATTTGACGCCCAGGCGCTCCTTGCACAGGGACATGGCGCGCAGGATCTGCTCGGCCTGGCGCTGGTTGGTCGAGGCGGTCATGACCAGGCAGTCAATGAGGATACGGTCCGGGCCGATGCCGTAGCGGGCGGCCTCGGCCACGATGCGCTCGGCGATGGCGAAGCGGGCCTCGGCGGTATCGGGGATGCCGCCTTCGTCGAGCGTAAGGCCGACGACGTTGGTGCCGTAGTGGGCAACCAGCGGAAAGATCTCATCCATGATCTGCTGTTTGCCGTTGACGGAGTTGATGATGGGCTTGCCGGCATAGCGGCGTACGGCGGCCTCGACGGCGGCGGGATCGGTGGAGTCGATCTGCAGCGGCAACAGCGTGGAGCCTTGGAGCTGCTCGGTGGCCTGTTGGATAATCTTGACCTCGTCGATCTCGGGCAGGCCCACGTTGACGTCCAGGATGTCGGCGCCCTGCTCCTGCTGGCTGATGCCCTGGCTCACCACGTAGTCCAGATCGCCGTCGCGCAGGGCCTGCTGCAGGCGTTTTTTACCGGTGGGGTTGATGCGCTCGCCGATGACGGCAATCTTGTGGCCGCCGCTGGGAAGGTCCACGACCGTTTGGGCGCTCGTGACCGACATGCTGGGCTTGCGGCGGCGCGTGCTGGGCGTGTGGTTGTCGATAAGCGTGCGAAGTGCCGCCATGTGCGTGGGTGTGGTGCCGCAGCATCCGCCCACGACGCTCACGCCGTCTTCGATCATGCCGGCTACGGCCTCGGCGTATTCGGGGGCCTGGATGTCGAAGACGGTGTTGCCGTCATCGTCCACGCGGGGCAGTCCCGCATTGGCCTGCACCATAACGGGCTTGTCCGTAACGGTGAGCATACGCGCGGCGAGTCCTCGGAGCTCGGCCGGGCCCTGGCTGCAGTTGATGCCCAAAACGTCGGCGCCGATGGCGTCGAGGGTGATGGCGGCGACCTCGGGGCTCGTGCCCAAGAAGGTGCGTCCGTCTTCCTCGAAGGTCATGGTGGCAAAGACGGGCAGGTCGGAGTTCTCGCGGCAGGCGAGGACGGCCGCCTTGATCTCGGCAAGGTCGGTCATGGTTTCGATAATAAAGAGGTCCACGCCCGCATCGACGCCGGCGCGCACTTCCTCGGCAAAGAGGTCGTAGGCCTCGTCAAAGCTGAGGGTGCCCAGGGGGCGCAGCAGCGCGCCGATTGGGCCGATATCGCCGGCGACGTAGTGGGCACCGGCTGCGCGGGCGCAGGCGACAGCGGCGGCAAAGACATCTGCCACGGTGGCGGTACCGTCGAGCTTGTGGGCGTTGGCGCCAAAGGTGTTGGCGGTGATCACGTCGCAGCCGGCCTCGACGTATTGGCGCTGAATATCGGTAATGACCTGGGGCTCCTCAAAGTTGAGCAGCTCGGGCAGGGCTCCGGCCTTCATGCCGGCCGCCTGCAGCATGGTGCCCATGCCGCCGTCGAACAGCAGATGCCCCGTGCCCTCGATGGCCGCACGCAGGCGATCGTCCTTAATGCGCAGATCGTCGATCGTGCGCGTCTTGTACGTGGCACCGTTGCGACGTGCGGCATCAACGGGTGCCGCCAATGCAGTGCCGTCAGAATCATGAGTGATAAGCGGAGTAAACATCGAGGGCTCCTAATGGCTGGAATAGCAGGTGGTGTGGGCGGCGCGGAAGCGACAGTGCTCGCGCATGCGGCAGATATTGCAGGTGGGGCGGCTCTGGGCGTCGTGGACCTCGCCGTCGAACAGACCGATCACCGCGGTCACGCTCTTGGTGGGCATGAGCAGGCTGGTGGGCGTGACGGTAAGCCCGATGAGCCGCGTGGCGTTGAGCGCGTCCACGATTGAGCGCTGTGCCGTAAGCGGGCAGTCGCCGTAGCCGGGACTGAAGCGCCAGTTACCGGCGAGTCCGTGTGCGGCGGCGTCCGTCTTGACCTGCTGGTCCATTTGCTCAACGGCGGCTTCTACATAGGCAGAGCATGCGGCGTCGAGCACGGCTCCCTCTAGGGGCTGCTGAGCTCCCGTGGTGCGCAGACGACGCTCGGCGTCCATGCCGAGGGTGCATGCCATGAGCGCGGCCATGCGGGCGTCCTTGAGATGTCGATAGATGTCGCGACCGCGCAGCTCAACGTTGGTGCCAACCAGACGGATGCAAGGCTCTCCCTGCTCGTCCACGCCCGTGGCATCGACGGTAAACACGCGCCGCACGCCGCGGGGCTCAATGTCCAGCTCAAGGCGCTCGACCACAAGCTCAATACGTCGTGACAGCTCGGGCTCAATCTGCTGGCCGCCGTAGCCCAGATACCGCAGCATCTCGGCACGGTCGACACGGGGATGGTGCGCAGCATCGACACGGTAAAGCGCCGGCGACGCAAGGTCGGCCGGCACTTCGACAGCGGTTGTATCGATGTGCGGTTTTTCCATTACCCCAGGCGCTCCATAATGGTCGCGGCGATCGCAGGACGATTCATAGTGTACAGGTGCAGACCGGCGGCACCGTGCTCCTTAAGGTCGCAAAGCTGACGGGCGGCATAATCTACACCGGCTGCCTGCAGGCTCTCGGGGTCGTTCTCGTACTTGGCGAGAATCTTGATGACGGGGGAGGGCAGCGATGCGCCGCACATAAAGACCATGCGGCTGATCTGGGACTTGCCCATAAACGGCATGATGCCCGCGGTGATGGGCACCGTGATGCCCGCCTTGTCGGCAAGCTCGCGGAAGCGGTAGAAGCACTCGTTGTCAAAGAAGAGCTGCGTCACAAAGAAGCTCGCGCCGGCGTCCTGTTTTTGCTTGAGGTATTCGACCGAAGCGTTGAGGTCCTCACAGGCAATGTGGCCCTCGGGGTAGGCCGCGGCGCCCACGCAAAAGCCGGCGTCGACGAGCTCGGGGATGAGGTCGCGGGCGTAGGCGTAGTCCGAGGCGGGCTTGTCGTCCTCGGTCGCGCCAGCAGGAAGATCACCGCGCAGGGCCAGCACATTTTCTACGCCGGCGGAGCGGTATTCGTCGATCTTGGCGGCGATGTCGGCATGCGTGCGGCCAACGCAGGTAAGGTGCGCCACCGAGGGCGTATTGAATTCGCTCGTAATCATATGCGCGATGGGGGCGGTGGTGGCGCCGTTGCCCGAGCCGCCGGCAGAGCAGGTGACCGAGACAAAGCTCGGCGAAAGCTTGCACAGATTGCCTGCCACTTCGCGAGCCGTGTCGAGGGTCAGCTCGCCCTTGGGCGGGAACATCTCAAACGAAACGGGTGCGGTGCCCTGGGATGCTGCCTGCTTAAAAACCTCGTCGACGCGCATATCGTGCTCCTTTAGATACGTAATAGTGTGATGTGTTGTAAGGATTCTACAGCACCACTGTGTCACGGTGGAGTTTCACTCGCTATTCGGGGATACCAATCAAAGATGCCTTGCTATCGACATTCCCTATAGCAGAGCGGTCAATCTAGGATGGGGCTATAAAGACTGGTATCTGATGCGAAATACCAGTTAATAGAGCCCCATCCCAAATTGACTACCCTTAAACCATGGGGAGAGGTCTGCAATTTATACAGTTGATTGGCTGTTGAGGGCGGCAACGCCGCCGCGATGCGGTAACCTCATTGATTGGTTTCGTGACAGCAACATAACGGTAATGTTGCGGAAACACGACGAGCCTAATCTATGACTCGTTCGTTAGTAATCAACACCGCTTCTCACGCGGTGCCGATACGAAGGGAGTTCCGTATGGCCGAACTTACTGACCGCTTCGGGACCATGGTGTTCTCTGAGGAAGTCATGAAGGACTACCTCCCCAAGGACATTTGGAAGCGCCTTGCTGCAACCCTCGAGGACGGTGAGCCGCTCGACCTGGATGTGGCCAACGCCGTTGCCCACGCCATGAAGGTCTGGGCCATCTCCAAGGGCGCGACGCACTACGCGCACTGGTTCCAGCCGCTTTCGGGCATTACTTCCGAGAAGCACGACAGCTTCCTCGAGCCCAACCACGACGGCACCGCCATTACCAAGTTTACGGGCAAGAACCTCATCCAGGGCGAGCCGGACGCCTCCAGCTTCCCCAACGGCGGCCTGCGTGCCACCTTCGAGGCCCGTGGCTACACCGCTTGGGATCCCACCAGCCCCGCATTCATTAAGGACGATGTCCTGTGCATCCCCACGGCTTTCTGCTCCTACACGGGCGAGGCCCTGGACAAGAAGACCCCGCTGCTGCGCTCCATGACCGCGCTCTCGCGTGAGTCCAAGCGCGTTTTGGCGTTGTTTGGCAAGACCCCCAAGAAGGTCGTTCCTTCCGTGGGCGATGAGCAGGAGTACTTCCTGATCAAGAAGGACGCTTACCGCAAGCGCAGGGACCTGGTCATCACCGGTCGCACTCTCTTTGGCGCTGCTCCCTGCAAGGGCCAGGAGCTCGAGGAGCACTACTTTGGCGCTATCCGCCCCACCGTCTCGGCCTATATGAAGGACCTGGACGATGAACTGTGGGCGCTTGGCATTCCTGCCAAGACCAAGCACAACGAGGTCGCTCCCTGCCAGCATGAGCTCGCCCCTGTCTACGGCGAGGTCAACGAGGCCATCGACCAGAATCTGGTCATGATGGAGAAGATGAAGCTCATCGCCTCCCGCCACGACTTGGTCTGCCTGCTGCACGAGAAGCCCTTCGAGGGCATCAACGGTTCGGGCAAGCACAACAACTGGTCGCTTGGCACCGAGTCCGAGAACCTGCTCGATCCGGGCGACACCCCGCTCGACAACCTGCAGTTCATCGTCTTCCTCACCGCGGTGATCGAGGCCGTCGATAACTATCAGGAGCTCCTGCGCGCCTCCGTCGCCTCGGCCGGCAACGACCATCGTCTGGGCGCCAACGAGGCTCCTCCGGCGATTATGTCCATCTTCCTGGGCGACCAGCTTACCGAGGTCGTCGAGAAGATCATCGATGGCAAAGCTTCCGTCCATGCCACGCGCGGCGTGCTCGACCTGGGCGCCGATACCCTGCCCAAGCTGATGCAGGACAACACCGACCGCAACCGCACCTCCCCGTTCGCCTTCACTGGCAACAAGTTCGAGTTCCGTGCCTGCGGCTCCGAGCAGAACGTCTCCGACTCCAACCTGGTGCTCGATGCCGCCGTTGCCAAGTCGCTCAAGTCCTTCGCCGATGAGCTCGAGGGTACGCCCGAGGATAAGTTCCAGGACGCCGCGCTCGAGTACTGCAAGAAGGTGCTGACCGATCATCAGCGCATCCTGTTCTCCGGCGACGGTTACTCCGACGAGTGGCCCATCGAGGCCGAGAAGCGCGGCCTTGCCAACAACAAGACCACGGCCGATGCCCTGCCCGCCTTTGTTTCCGATAAGGCCATTGCGCTCTTTGAGGAGACGGGTGTCCTGACCAAGGCCGAGGCTCAGTGCCGCTACGACTGCAAGCTCGAGAAGTACAACAAGCTCATGAACATCGAGGCCACCACGATGGTTCGCGAGGCGCGTCGTACCTATCGCCCGGTCATTACCGCCTATGCCACCAAGGTCGCTAAGGGCCTTGAGACTATTCGTGCTGCCGGTGCTGAGGCCGCCATGCAGTGCGAGCAGAACACGCTCAACAAGCTCTGCAACGGCATCACCACCATCAATGACTCCATCAAGGCGCTCGATGCCGTGCATCAGAAGGCTGAGGCCCTCGATGGTCAGGAGCAGGCCAACGTGTACGCGCACGAGGTCGTTCCCGCTATGGATACGCTGCGTGCCGCCGTGGATGCCATGGAGGAGATCGTGGCCGCTGACTACTGGCCGGTCCCGACCTACGACGACATTCTGTTCTACGTGTAGGACTGGGACAGCATGCCGTCACGGTTGAAAGCCGGGGTCCGCATCGCGCGGGCCCCGGCTTTTTGTTTGCGAAGGACGCTTTGGAGTCCGTTTTGCTACCGATTTGCCGGGATCCGCACCCTGTCGGGTTCGAATCCCGGTATATCGGTAGCAAAAAGCCCGTCATCGCGAGGGCAACGGGCTTCTCATTTTAAATGGTGCCCCCAGCGGGATTCGAACCCGCGATATCCACCTTGAAAGGGTGGCGTCCTTGGCCGCTAGACGATGGGGACAGCGGGAAAGAGTATAGCAGACTTTTTTGCCGGCGCGTATATCGTTGGCAAACTGGAAAATCACCACACAGGAGTAGGCTTTTATTCCGATTTTCAAATATCTCAATCTGTAACATCTGAGCGGGCAAATCGGCTCTATCTGTTACAGATCGAGATAGACGGCGGGCGTCGGCACCAACATCTCAATCTGTAACAGTACGACGACTTTTAACGGTCTAGATGTTACAAATCGAGACAAACTGCCGTGGCGGGTCAAAACCACCACAAAGGTGCCTGTCCCCTTTGTGGTGGTGGGGCGTTAGGGGAGGAGCTTCATGGCGGCGTCGTGAGCGGTGCGCTCGTAGGTGTCGTCGAGGGGCTTGAGCGGCAGCAGGGCGGCGGCCTGTGCGTCGCCACGGCGCTCAAGGGCGTGGGCGATGAGCCAGTCGGCGAGCTCGGGGTTTTTGGGCAGCGCTGGTCCGTGCAGGTACGTGCCGATGACTCCCCTGTAGATCAGACCCTCAAAGCCATCGTCGCCGTTGTTGCCGGTGCCCGCGACGACGGACGTTCCGAGCGGCGTGGCATCGACGTCCAAAAGCGTGCGGCCGCCGTGGTTCTCGAATCCGACAAAGGGCTCGGGTGCCAGGTCGGTCTTGACGGCGACGTTGCCGATCAGGCGGTCGGAGCCGCGTACGGTTTTGGCGGCAATGACCCCCAGACCCTCGATGCGATCCTCGCCCATATAGTACGAACGGCCGAGCAGCTGATAGCCGCCACAGATGGCAAGCAGCGAGCCGCCATCCTCAACATAGGCCGCGACCTTGTCTTTTTGAGCGAGCAGTTCGTGTGCCACGGCCAGCTGGTCGCGATCGGAGCCGCCGCCCATCATGACGATATCGGCATCGGTGAGATTGAGCGACTCGCCCATGCGGACCTCGTCTACACGCGCGGGAATGCCACGCCAGGCGCAGCGGCGCTCGAGGGCGATAACGTTGCCGCCGTCGGCATAGAGGTTGAGGGCATCGGGGTACAGGTAGACGATACGCAGGGGGCGCGAAAGCTCGACCGGCGCAATATCGGTGGGGACAGCGCTACCATCGGCGCGCGTTATGGCGTGGGAGACAATCGAGCTTGCATCGTCGTCTTTAAGCCCGTCGAGTTCCTTGACCAGCGGCGGGAAGGCCGTGTAGTTGGCGACGGCGTAGAAGGTGTCATCGGCGGCCTCGTCTGCCACGGCGCCGATCGCCTGCGCGACGTCCGAGATAATCGCGGCATCGATGCCGGCGTACTTGAGGCGTACCTGCATGTCGTGCGCACGCGTGCCTCCGGCAAAGGCGACAAGATCCGGCGTGTCGGCGATGCGCTCGAAGTCGACATCGTAGATCCACGAGACATCGTGGCCGTCGGCATCGTTATCGTTTAGGAAGAAGGCGCAGAGCCTGCCGCCTGCCGTTTTAATGGACTGGATCTGGCGATCGAAGCCCACGGGATTCTTGGCCAGGTTGGCCTCGACGGTGCGGCCGGCAATATCCCAGCGGCCCATGCGTCCGCCGGCGGGCACGTAGGCATTAAGCGTGGGCTGCAGGTGCGCCGCGTCCACGCCCAGCTCGTGCGCCGCAAAGAAGGCGGCGGCGACGTTATAGACCATGTACAGGCCGTTGTAGCGCGTGGCGATGTGCACGGCGGGCGCGTTGGCCTCGGGTCCAAAGGCCAGGTCAAAGCCGTAGCCGTCGCAGCCGAGCTCAACGCCCGTCACGCGGCGGAGCAGCGCGGGGCGACCCCAGCCGCACGAAGGGCAATGATAGGCGCCCAGCTGTCCGTACTGCACATAGTCGTATTCCAGCGGGGCGTTGCACTGCGAGCAAAAACGCGAGTCGCTAATGCGGTCGGACTCGGTGCCCGTGGCGCCGTCGATGCCAAAGGCGATGCTCGTGTTGGGGACGCGCGCGGCGATCGAGGCGCACAGCGGATCGTCGGCGTTGTAGATGAGCGTTGTCGTCGGAGAGAGCTCCAACGCATGGGCGATGACGTCTTGGGTATGGTCGATCTCGCCGTAGCGGTCTAGCTGGTCGCGGAACAGGTTGAGCAGCACAAAGTACGTCGGTTTGAGCTTGGGCAGAACGCGTACGGTGTAGAGCTCGTCGCACTCAAAAACGCCCACGCGCTTGCCGCTGCTGGTGTGCTTAAGGCTGCCGCGGGCCTCGAGCAGAGCACCCACCACACCAGGCTCCATATTGTTGCCGGCACGGTTGCACACCACGGTAGCGCCGCTGGCAGCAACGGCGTCAGCGATGAGGTTGGAGGTGGTGGTCTTGCCATTAGTACCGGTAATCACCACGCTGCGGTCGACCAGGCTCGCGAGGTCGCTTAGCAGCTCGGGGTCGATCTTCATGGCGATGCGGCCGGGAAGCACGCCACCCTGGCGTTTGAGGACAGAGCGCAGTCCCCAGCGGGCGATATCGCTCGAGGTGCAGGCGAGAGATGAGCGGAGGTTCATGAAGCCGTTCCTAACATAGATGACATGGTCGGGGCGATCGCGTCGCTAAAAGCCGTAGCGGCGCGCAAATTCCTGGGCGAGCTGCGATACATCTTCGCAGGCGTTGGCCCAGGGGGCAAAGTCGGGGGTGTCCGAGATAATGCCGTCGGCCTCCCAAACTGCCTGGTGCGAAAGGTCCCAGGGGTCGCGCGGCTCGGGTCGGCAGGGAAGATACGGCGTCTGGTACATGGGATTCAGCAAGAAGAACGCGCCGCCCTCGCAGCGGTTAGCGAACTCACGCAGCGCACGCACCGCCGGGCGCATCTTGTTTGTTTTGAACAGCAAGATCGTGCGGGCGAGCAGGTACCAAGGAGAGTTTTCGAGTGCGTCTGCCCCCATCTGTTCCTCGAGCTGATGCGCCAGGGCAAAAAAGCCGTCCTGGTCTTCCAAGCGGGCGAGGGCAAGCAATACGGTGCCGGCGGCCCGGGTGGGATAGCCCTCCGCCTTAAGGACACGGCGAGCATAGTTGGCGGCGGCGCGGTAACGAGCGCTCGCCATGCACAGCTGCGAGATGGCCTCGAGTGTGTGAAGCCACCCGATAAGGGCCGGCTCGCTCACGGTAAGGTCCGCTGCGGTGACACCGTCGGCCAAAACATTATTGGCCCAATAGTGCGGGGCCTCCATATCAAACCCGGGCACGCTCTGTTGCAGGTAGTCGGCCGTGCTCGCCTCGAGCTTCATCAGGTCGCCCAGGCAGGCGTCAACGGGCGTGTCCGCCAAAATGATGGCGAGCAGCTGGGCATCGACGGCCAGCGCATCGATGCGGACGATCTTGAGCAGCTCATCACGCATATCGTCGAACAGGCGGTTGCGCGTCTGCTCAAACTCCTCGTCGCTGCCCATGTCCTCGATGCGATGGAGCTCGTCGAGCAGGTGGCGATGAACACCGGCATAGGACAGCAGCGCCCGGGCATGCTCGGACTGCGCATACTTTTGGGGATTCGCACTCATGTCGTTATGGACAAGCTCGCGTGCTGCATCGGTGAGCTCGGGGTGCGACGCCAGATAGGTGCGCTCCAAGTAGGCGGGGATGTAGACGCTCGGATCCATTAGAGGTCCCCTCCCTTAAATGGAAGCCCCTGCTCGGCTGCGCGCAGGATGCGCTCGTCGATCTGGGAACGCACGATGTCGTTGGTGGCGACCCAGGCGGCAAAGCTGGCGTTGTCGGGTGCGCCCAGGCCCTCCTGCAGTACCGGCGTCGCCTCGGAGAGTGCAAGGACGAGCTCGTCGGTGGAGCCTGCACCCACGTTGACGCGGGCATAGACGCCATCGGGAAACTCGGTTTGGAAGTAGAGCGCCTCGGCTGCGTGCGGGCACGAGCGCGCAAGGATGCGCAGGTAGTGTTCGGCGCCCTCGTAATCCAGCTCGCGCCAGGCAGCGCTCATCAGCGCGATGAGCGTCCACGGGTCCAAGTCGCGTTCTGCATCCTTGGGACGACGGCGCAGCGGCGTGTTGGCGAGATAGGGGACGGAGTGGGCAGAGCGAAAGCGCTTGAGCTCCTCAGCGGGGTATTCGAGCTTTGCCATGGCGAGCATTGCGGTGTGGCGGACGCCGGCAGGATCGTTGGGGGCAAAGTCGAGGCTGCGGTTTGCGGCTTCGAGCGACATGCGGTAGCGGCCGCTAATGAGCGCGCGCGATGCCAAGGCGGCAAGCCAGCGCAGGTAGGGACGGCGGGTCAGGTCGCCTGCGGCCTCGCGCTCGTAGGGGTCCTGCGCCGAGGCAATCTTGAGCGCCAGATCGTGCTCCACCTCGTCGCACTTGGACACCAGATATTGCACGTATTCCTCGTTAGATTCGGCGGTGAGCGCGCACAGCATGCGCTGGGCATCCCAGTTGGCCGGATCGAGCGCGGCGGCCTCGCGGAGCATGTTCTCGGCTGCGGTCTCTTCCTGCTCTGCCTGGGCGTCGTCGGGGATAAAGGGAATGCGGTAGTCGACAGCCTCGACCACCTTGGCAATCAGATGCCCGGCGCGGTCGCGGTCGTGCACGATGAGCGGCGCGGGGTCGCGGGTGAATTGTTCCATCAGACGCTCTACGGCGGCACCGTCGGTGAGCGGGATATTGTCGCGGCGCAAGGCCTCAAGAACGAGGCGATGGCAATCCTCCTGTATGGGGTCGAATGCCATGGAGCCTCCTTTGCTGCGGTTAGGGTTCAAATATCTCTATATAAGGTTCTAGTTTACCCGCATGTGGCACACCGGAGGTGCCGCACTTGGACATGCACCTTTGCACCACGAAGACGGATGTCGCACAAATGTCGGCATCCTGGACGACCGAGTGGTATCACGGTGCCGCAAACGGTCGATTTTTGGCGGCGAACGGGGCGCATTTTGGAGGGGCACAGTCCTGCCCGGGATATGTGGTCAACCTTGATAAAACGTTTGCCCAGCTTGGGAGTATGAATGCCCCACAAGGGTCTTCAGGGATAGAAAAAACGTTTCATCATTGTCGGCTTTAGGTGAATAACTGACCAACCAGAACGGTAGAATAGTGTTTGTCTGAGCGTTGAGACGTTTAGACATCGCGCATTGTCATCGCCGGCAACGCGCAAAACGGTCCTAACGGAGCCAATCGGGTGCTCCGTTATATACGCAAGTCTAAGAGGGGCTTGTTTAGGAGGCACAGTATGGGACGTTTTACCAATCCTCGCGATCTGTACTTTGGTGAGGGCGCTCGCCACGAGGTGAAGAACCTCAAGGGCAAGAAGGCCATCATCGTTTCTGGCGGCAGCTCTATGCGCCGCGGCGGGTTCTTGCAGGACGTTGAGGCCGACCTTAAGGAAGGCGGTTTCGAGGTCAAGCTGTTCGAGGGCGTCGAGTCCGATCCGTCCATCGAGACGGTCATGAAGGGCGCCGAGGCCATGCGCGAGTTCGAGCCCGACTGGATTATCGCCATCGGCGGCGGCTCGCCCATCGATGCCGCTAAGGCCATGTGGGTCTTCTACGAGTATCCCGAGGAGTCCTTCGACAACATCATCCAGCCGTTCAGCTTCCCCGAGCTGCGTCAGAAGGCTCATTTCTGCGCCATTTCCTCCACCTCCGGTACCGCTACCGAGGTCACTGCCTTCTCCGTCATCACCGACTACGCCAAGGGCATCAAGTACCCGCTGGCCGACTTCAACATCACCCCTGATGTCGCCATCGTCGACCCCGAGCTCACCTACACCATGCCCGCCAAGCTGTGCGCTCACACCGGCATGGACGCTCTGACCCACTGCATGGAGGCCTACGTTTCCACCTTCGCCTCTATGTTCACCGACGCCAACGCCCTGCACGGCATCCGCGAGATCGTCGAGTGGCTGCCCAAGTCCTATGCTGGCGACCATGAGGCCCGTCAGCACATGCATGAGGCTCAGTGCATCGCCGGTATCGCCTTCTCCTCGGGCCTGCTGGGCATCGTTCACTCCATGGCTCACAAGACCGGTGCTGCCTTCGAGAACGGCCACATCATCCACGGTGCCGCTAACGCCATGTACCTGGGCAAGGTCATCCAGTGGAACTCCAAGGACCCGCGTGCTGCCGAGCGTTACGCTTACGTGGCCAAGGAGATCCTGCACCTGCCCGGCGAGACCAACGAGGAGCTCATCGCCGCGCTCGTCCAGAAGATTCGCGACCTCAACGACCAGCTCAACATTCCGCAGTCCATCAAGGATTACGCGAATGGTGGCGTGAAGGTCGACGCCGAGAACCCGCAGATGGTCTCCGAGGAGGAGTTCCTCGCCAAGCTCCCCGAGATCGCCGCGAACGCCGAGCAGGACGCCTGCACGCCCGAGAACCCGCGTGAGACCAAGGCTGCCGACTTCGAGAAGATTCTCAAGGCCTGCTACTACGACACCGACATCGATTTCTAATCGACTCTTGTTATCGTAACGAGGGGCTCCGCACGTATCCGTACGGAGCCCCTTTCTTTTTTAGAGAATGGGATAAAAATGGCTGCAATTTTCAATAGCCCCAGCAAGTACATCCAGGGTCCGGACGAGCTCGCCAAGCTCGGCTCCTATGTCGAGCCGCTCGGCGCTAAGGCCCTCGTCATCGTGACGCCTTCGGGCAAGAAGCGCGTCGGTGCCAAGATCGAGGGCGGTTTTGCCGAGGCTAAGGCCGAGCTGCTGTTTGAGGACTTTAACGGCGAATGCTCCAAGGGCGAGGTCGACCGTTTGGTGGCGCTCGCGCGCGACAACGGTTGCGACATCATCGTCGGCGTCGGTGGCGGCAAGATCCTCGATACCGCTAAGGCTGTCGCCTACTACTTGGGGTCTCCGGTTATCATTTGCCCCACCATCGCCTCGACCGATGCGCCGTGCTCGGCACTTTCGGTGCTCTATACCGACGATGGCCAGTTCGATAAGTACCTGTTCCTTAAGGCAAACCCCAACATTGTCCTGATGGATACGACGGTTATCGCGGCGAGCCCGGTGCGCCTGACGGTTTCCGGTATGGGCGATGCGCTCGCAACCTACTTTGAGGCCCAGGCGACGCACGATGCCGATGGCGGCACTTGCGCCGGCGGCAAGGGCGGAATGGCCGGCCTGGCGCTCGCCAAGCTCTGCTACGAGACGCTTATGGCCGATGGCGTCAAGGCCAAGGTCGCGCTGGAGAAGGGTGCGCTCACGCCTGCCGTCGAGCATATCATCGAGGCAAACACGCTGCTCTCCGGTATTGGCTTTGAGAGCTCGGGCCTTGCTGCTGCTCATGCCATCCACAATGGCCTGACGATGCTGCCCGAGTGCCACGGCATGTATCACGGCGAGAAGGTCGCCTTTGGTACCATCGTTCAGCTGGTACTCGAGGATGCTCCGACTGAGAAACTCGAGGAAGTCTTGGGCTTCTGCATTGAGCTGGGCCTGCCGGTCACGATGAAGGAACTTGGCGTTGCCGAGCTTACGCGCGAGCAGGCCATGATTGTTGCCGAGGCCGCCTGCGCGCCCGATGACACCATGTGCAACATGCCGTTTGAGGTGACGCCCGAGATGGTCGCAAACGCCATCCTGGGTGCCGACGCACTGGGCCACTACTATCTCATGGATGAGTAAATCAAGTTAAAGAAGGGGCAAAGCCGGAAGATGACTTTGCCCCTTTTTGCTATGGTGCAAAGGAGTCAGGTTTCTTTGCACCAATTGTTGTTGATGAAAGGGCGGATTCTCGTATGGCGCTTCCCATGGTATATGGCGGTCCCGGCCGGTATGTTCAGGGGCCGGGCGAACTTTCGCGTCAGGGCAGGTATTTGTCATGGTTGGGCTGCGCTGCCTATGTCTTGTTTGACCAGGGCACCGAGGATCGGCTGTGCAAACAGATCGTCGATGGATTTCTGGACGAAGACCTAAGCGAGCCGTTCTTTAAGATTTATGACGGTCCGTGTACGGAAGAGGCCGTTGTCGAAATGGCTAAGGAAGCCCAAGCTGAGTATTGCGACATGGTGGTGGGTATTGGCGGTGGCAAAATGCTCGATATCGCCAAGGCCGTTGCGTTTTATGCCGAGCTGCCATTGTGCGTATGCCCCACGGCGGCTTCGATGGACGGTCCGTGCAGCGCGATTTCGGTGCTGTATCACGAGGACGGGTCGTTCGACCGCTACCTGATGCTCGAGAAGAATCCGGACCTGGTCGTGGTCGATACCAACGTGGTCGCGGCGGCCCCACTGCGTATGACGGTCGCTGGTATGGGCGATGCGCTGGCAACGTACTTCGAGGCGCGTTCGTGCGCCGCGGCGCGAGGTACGAACGAGCACGGTGGCGCGCCGGGGCACATGGCCCTGGTTGCGGCTCGTGCCTGCTATGACACACTTATGGAGTGCGGTGTCGCTGCCAAGCGCGATCTCAAAAAGGGGCGTACATCGCCGGCGGTTGAGCGCCTGATCGAGTGCAATATTCTGCTCTCGGGCGTCGGCTTTGAGAGCGGCGGCTTGGCGTTGGCGCATGCCATCGCCAACGGTCTGACGATTCTGCCCGAGTGCAAGGCCATGCACGGCGAGGCCGTGGCGTTTGGTCTGGTGGTTCAGCTGCGCCTGGAGCGCGCGCCCGAGCTCGATCAGGTACTCGAGTTTTGCCAGCGCGTCGGCCTGCCGACGACGCTCGAGGAGCTGGGCCTTGGCGAGATTTCCGATGCCGACCTGATGAGCGTTGCGGATGCGGCCTTTAGAAACGAACGCAATATGGCTAACGAACAGGCCAAGGTGACCAAACAAAAACTCGTCAAGCTCATGCGCGAGGCATAGTTTGGCGCTTGATTGACTTTGTGCAATCGGGGCGGCGATAGGCCATAGGCTATTTGCCGCAAAGGTGCTCCGCGTGTAATTTGCCCGAGGCACGGGCCGATAGCGTATCATTATCTCTTGCTTGTTTGCACTGCTCAAGGAGGGGCCGCGCATGGCGCAGGAACACGATCTGTTTGATGACATTATCGAGATCAGCAAGGGTTTCGACTTTCTTAAAAACCCGCTTGGCGGCGTGACCGATGCGCTCGATCCGTCGGCGCCGCAGTGGAATCCTGCCGACTATAAGGAGCGCCCGCGCGGAAACACCATTCCGTGCCTGACCTGCAAAAACGAAAAGAGCGGCTGCACCGCGTGCATGGACGTGTGCCCGGTCAACGCCATCGAGGTCGAGGAAGACGCCATCGAGATCCTCGATTCCTGTCGCAAGTGCGGCCTGTGCGCCGCTGCCTGTCCGACCGAGGCGATCATCTCGCCGCGCCTGGCGCCCAAAAACCTTTACGACGACATTGTCTCGGCAGCTACGAGCCACGAGACCGCCTACGTCACCTGCACGCGCGCTCTTAAGCGCATGCCGCGCGAAAACGAGGTCGTCGTTGCCTGCGTGGGCGATATTACGGCCGAGACCTGGTTCTCGGTACTGGCGGACTATCCCAACGTGAGTGTGTACCTGCCGCTGGGCGTGTGCGATAAGTGCCGCAACACCGGTGGCGAGGATATTCTGGGCGAGGCCATCGCCACTGCCGAGGAGTGGGCCGGTACGGGCATGGGCCTGGAGGTCGACCCCAAGAGCCTCAAGTGCCATAAGCTTCGCGAGTACGAGCGCAAGGAGTATATGGAAAAGATCGCCCGCACCACGGGCCTAACCGTGACTAAGCTCAACCCGGCGACTGCGGCACTGGCCTCAGTGACGCAGAAGTTGAAGGCCCACCGTCACCAGATCACGCAGCTTGAGCGTACGCTCAACACCATGTGCGGCACCACGACGACTAAGCGTCGCCGTACGCTTACGCATGGGCGCCAGCTGGTACTCTCGACGCTGCAAAACCACCCCGAGCTTGCCCAGAACATGCAGGTGAGCACGCCTGAGTGTGATTTTGACAAGTGCACGTCGTGTGGCGAGTGTGTCAATGTATGTCCCACGTTCGCCTGCGATCTGGTGGGAAGCGGCCGCTTTGCGTTGGAGTCCACGTATTGCTTGGGCTGCGGTGCCTGCGTCAAGGTTTGTCCCGAACATGCGCTCAAGCTGGTCGAACACGATGCGTCCAACCTGGTTGTCGTTGACCCCGAGGCCGAGGAAAAGGCCGCCCAGAAGGCTAAGGCCCACGAAGAAGCCCAGAAGGTCAAGGCCGAGGCAAAGGCCAAGCTCGACAAGATGCTCGACCAGGTGGAAAAGCTCGCGGACTAGTCAGCGACCTCTATCTCTGCTTCATTCGTGCCGCCGTGGCGTCCGGGTTCGCCCAGATGCTGCGGCGGCGCTATACTTATGCAGTTTGAAATGCTTGTACCAAAAGGAGCTGTCGTGTCCCTTTCCATCGGTATCGTGGGCCTGCCCAACGTAGGCAAGTCGACGCTGTTCACCGCGCTTACCAAAAAGACCGGCCTTGCCGCCAACTACCCGTTCGCCACGATCGACCCCAACGTGGGTATCGTCGACGTACCCGATAGCCGTCTGCAAAAGCTCGCCGACATCGTCAACCCGGGTCGCATCGTGCCGGCAACGGTCGAGTTCGTCGACATCGCAGGTCTGGTGAAGGGCGCCAACGAGGGCGAGGGCCTGGGCAACCAGTTCCTGGCCAACATTCGCGAGACCGACGCCATCTGCGAGGTCGTGCGCTACTTTAAGGACCCCAACGTTATGCGTGAGGTGGGCCGCACGGGCGAGTTCGTCGATCCCGCCGGCGATGCCGACACCATCATGACCGAGCTCATCTTGGCCGACATGGGCACGCTCGAGAAGCAGCTGCCCAAGCTCGAGAAGGAGGCCAAGCGAGACAAGGAGCTCATGCCCAAGTTCGAGGTCGCCAAGCGCCTGCTTGCCTGGCTCAACGAGGGCAAGCGCGCCGCATCCATGGAGATGACCGACGAGGAGCGTGCCGCCGCCAAGGGCCTGTTTCTGCTCACCATGAAGCCCATCCTGTACGTGGCCAACGTAGACGAGGACATGCTCAACGAGGACCTGGCGCCCATCGACGGCGTCAAGCCGCTGCCTATCTGCGCCAAGATCGAGGCTGAGCTTTCCGAGCTCGATCCCGAGGACGCCGCCGACTACCTGGAGAGCCTGGGCTTGGAGCAGCCCGGCCTGGACGTGCTCGCGCAGGCGGCCTATAAGCTGCTCGGTCTGCAGTCGTTCTTTACGGCCGGCGAAATGGAGGTCAAGGCCTGGACGGTTCGTCAGGGCGCGACCGCCCCGCAGGCCGCCGGCGTTATCCACACCGACTTTGAGCGCGGCTTTATTAAGGCCGAGGTCATTGGCTACGACGACTACATCGAACTCGGCGGCGAGCAGGGCGCCAAGGCTGCCGGCAAGCTGCGTATTGAGGGCAAGGACTATGTCATGGCCGATGGCGACGTCGTGCACTTCCGCTTTAACGTGTAAGGACGACGCGCATGTTTAAATATGGCAAAAAAGCCGGCTACATGGGCGTCGCGCTGCTGGTGCTCGCGGTGCTTCCGCTGGTGGTCGCAGCGTGTGTTATCCCCAACATTGGTCCTGAGGTGGCAACGAAGTTTAACGCAGCCGGCGAGGTGACGCGCTGGGGCAAGAGCTACGAGCTGCTGGCACTGCCGGTGCTCAACCTGCTGCTGAGCGTGGCGACGTACTTTACGGCAGGACGCCAAGCTAAAAACAATGATGACTCCGCCGCCATGGCGCGCATCGTGTGCGAGCGCTACCTGCGCAACGGTTGCATCACGGGTGTGTTCCTCAACGTGGTTAACGTTTACTTTATGTACTCGGCGATTACCGGAACGGGCTTTGGCCTAGGCTTTTAGCTTGCGCCTTTAGGCAACGAGCCTGCACATATATTCAATGGCTGCTGCGAGGCCGCCGCTCGATCGTGGTTTAAAGACCATGTCGGCGGCGGCCTCGTTTTCGTATCCGGCGCCGCGAAGGGCGAGCGCGATACCGGCTTCCAGGAGAAGGGGCAGGCCGCGTTGGCTGGTTGCGATTACGGCAGCCTGATTGAGCGAGCAGCTATGCGTTTGGCATTGGATGGCAAGTTCACCTTGCGCCGGGCAAGGGACCAGAACGGCGGCGACGCGACTTGATAGCAATGCAAATGCTGTGCGCTCATCGGGCGAAAGACATTCGGCTTCAACGACGACGAGCTTGGGCGGTACGCTGTTTGTGCGAAGCGTGGCTCGGTACATGCGGACCGAAGAACCCGACATAGAAAACTCCTGTGTATTCGGCAAAACGTAAACTATAGTTTACGTTTATGTTCGGCTCCATTTCAAACTCGGCTGCATGGACGAACGTGCGAAACAGATTCTTGGCAGGCGGGTCGAAGAGACGCGCAGAGACCTTGGCATCTCCAAGGTTGATTTTTGTGTGGCGACAGGAATCAGCCGACCCTACCTCGACCGAATCGAAGATGGGACGGCAAATTTCACGCTCAAGGTTCTATTTAAGATCGCGCCCGCACTCGGCATGACGGTATCAGAGCTTCTCGAGGGCATCGAATAGGGGATACCCGTCGACAACTGAATTACGCCATCGGGATGCGGTCGTGGTTGACTTGGCTGTAGAACAGGCGCTGGATCTCGGTGGCATCGCGTGACTGGCCGAGTGCCCACATGGTTTTGGCCACGAGCGTCTCGGTTGTCATATCGTCGCCGCGCAGAATACCCGGATGATCGGCGTAAGCACGGCCGACCTCATAAACGCCCAGATCGAGGCCCTCTTCGGGGACCTGCGTGGTCATAACGACGGTGCGGCCCGAATCGACCCAGCGGAAAATTGCCTCTTGGAACGATTCGCCCGATTCACCAAACTCGGGGATACCGCCAATGCCAAAGGTCTCCAGAATCACGGCGTCGTAGCTATCGGCAAGGGCGTCGAGGATGCCCGGGTTTACGCCGGGCGTAAGCTTGAGTACAAATACGCGCGGGTCGATGCTGTCGTAGAAGCGCACCGGGTTTTCGTCCTGATGCGTGCCGTGAGGCCCGTTGCGCACGATGCGGTCGTTGCGGATATAGGCGATGGGCGGATAGTTGACGCTAATGAACGCGTTAAAGCTCATAGTGCGCTGTTTGCGGGCGCGCGTGCCGGCAATGGCGACGCCGCCAAACACGATCGAGACGTCGTGCGAATGCTCGTCGAGCGCATAGAGCAGGCTCTGGTACAGGTTGAGCTTGGCATCGGTAAAGGGATTGCCCATGGGCTTTTGCGAGCCGGTGAGTACGATGGGCTTGGGGCTGTCCTGAATCAGATAGGAAAGCGCTGCCGCGGTGTAGCTCATTGTGTCCGTGCCGTGCAGGATCACAAAGCCGTCGTGGTCGGCATAGCCTTCGACGATGACGTCGCGGATACGCATCCAGTCACTGGGGCGCATATTGGTGCTGTCGATGTTCATGGGCTGCACCACGTCGAGCTCGCAGAGGCCCGAGATCTCGGGGACGCTCTGGGCGAGCTCCTCACCGGTCAGGGCGGGGGAGAGGCCATTGCCGTCCTCGGTCGATGCGATGGTGCCGCCCGTGGCGATGAGAAGGATGCGCTTCATGCTGGTATTCCTATCGTATTTGCCGCCGCAGAGGCGGAGTCGTTCGGCAGTATTGTGGCACAGGGCGTCCAATGTTCAAACGTATTACATCATCTGCAACGTTTGGTAACACTTCAATTGCCGTCAAATAGGGGCCCAGGTCGTGCGTTTGCCGTGCGCTGATGGCTATGACGGGCGCAGAACCGCTGGTTACGTGTACACTATGAAAGTTATTTTCGTTCATTCGCGCGGGCGGGCATCGGCTCCCCGCCAACAAGAGGGGGAAACCATGGATCAAAAGGCTTCCGCAAAGGTCCTCGTACTCGACTTTGGTGCGCAGTACGGTCAGCTCATTGCCCGTCGCGTCCGCGACCTCAACGTGTATTCCGAGATCGTTCCCTGCGACATCTCGGCCGATGAGATTCGCGAGATGAACGCCTCTGCGCTCATCCTTTCCGGCGGCCCGGCTTCTGTGTATGCCGAGGACGCTCCCACCATCGATCCTGCCATCTTTGACCTGGGCCTTCCCGTCCTGGGCTTTTGCTACGGTCATCAGATTACGGCCGTGACGCTCGGCGGCAAGGTCGGCCACTCCGAGGTGGGCGAGTACGGCCGCGCCACCATCACGCGTACGGCCGGCGCCAAGCTTTTTAACTCCACGCCCATGGAGCAGACCGTGTGGATGAGCCACCGCGACGCCGTGTCCGAGGTGCCCGGGGGCTTTACCGTTACCGCCAGCACCGACGTGTGCCCGGTTGCCGCCATGGAGTGCGTCGAGCGCAAGATTTTCACCACGCAGTTCCACCCCGAGGTCAAGCACTCCGAGTACGGTCAGCAGCTGCTGAGCAACTTCCTGTTTGAGATCTGCGGCCTGGAGCCCAACTGGAGCATGGACAACCTGGTCGAGACCATGACGGCCGAGTTCCGCGAGAAGGTCGGCGACGACCGCGTGATTCTGGCCCTGTCCGGCGGCGTCGACTCCTCCGTCGTGGCTGCGCTGGGCGCCCGCGCCGTGGGCAAGCAGATGACCTGCGTGTTCATCAACCACGGCCTGCTGCGTAAGGGCGAGCCCGAGCAGGTGGAGGAGGTCTTCACCAAGCAGTTCGACGTCGACTTTATCCACGTCCACGCCGAGGACCGTTATGCCGAGCTTCTGGCCGGCGTGACCGAGCCCGAGGAGAAGCGCCGCATCATCGGTACGCAGTTCTGGAAAGAGTTCTTCACCGTGGCGCAGCAGCTCGAGACCGATGGCAAGCCGGTCAAGTACCTGGCTCAGGGCACCATCTACCCCGACATCATCGAGTCCGGCGCTCGCAAGACGGGCGGCAAGACGGCCACCATCAAGAGCCACCACAACCTGATTCCGTTTCCCGAGGGCGTGCACTTCGACCTTATCGAGCCGCTCGATCACTTCTTTAAGGACGAGGTCCGCGCGCTTGGCCTGGCGCTGGGCCTGCCGGGTCACATCGTGTTCCGTCAGCCCTTCCCGGGCCCGGGCCTGGCCATCCGCATCATCGGTGCGGTCGACAAGGAGAAGCTCGAGATCCTCAAGAACGCCGACGCTATCGTTCGCGAGGAGCTCGATGCCTACAACCAGCGTCTGTTTGAGCAGACCGGCGAGCGCAACTCCGAGCACAGCTGCTGGCAGTATTTCGCGGTCCTGCCCGACATCAAGTCCGTCGGCGTCATGGGCGACGAGCGCACCTACCAGCGCCCGATCATCCTGCGCGCCGTCGAGTCCAGCGATGCCATGACCGCCGACTGGGCCAAGCTGCCCTACGACGTCCTGGCCCGCATCTCCGGCCGCATCGTGGCCGAGGTTCCCGGTGCCAACCGCGTGTGCTACGACATCACGTCCAAGCCGCCCGCGACCATCGAGTGGGAGTAGTTGATATCTAGCGTTTCCGAGCCCCTGACCTGCACAAACAGGTCAGGGGCTTTTCGTTTGGCAACCGCTGGACAACCTTTATGGTTTCGCGCCCCGTGAACGGGGGACGTAGCACTGTTCACGTTTGGGCCCATGTCGGCACCGATCAATGCCCGCGCTGCTTCTGCTTGCGCTTCAGCTTCCGCTGCTCGAAGCACGTCGCCCGGAGTTCCTCGCCGGAGGAGAGATGGCCGTTCCCTATGAGACTACGGAACCACCTATATTCGCTTGCTGCGGGCTTGCTTGAGCCAGTTCCTCTTGAAAGAGCCGATACCACCGAAGAACTTGTTGTACGTCTCACCGTTCTCCTTGGCTTCGTACTTGACCAAGGCGAGTTCGATGGTGCAGAGGTAATCCGCCACTTGCTCGAGGCGGTAGTCGGTCATCGAGGTCTTGCGGCGTCGGACGACCCCTTTTGAGAGGACCTTGCCCACCGAGCGGTCGAGCGCTTGCTTGACGATATCCTGACCGTTGTCGTAGTAAACCTTCACATCGTCGAAGGATTGAAAGAAGCCCAGGTGTTCAATCATGGCAGAGGAGATGTCGCGCCCCATACGCTCCATTAGCCTTGCCGGGTCTTCGAACTGGCTGCGGCGGTAGACGAACGTGATATAGGAAATGGGAAGTTTGCGGACGAACGAGGAGAAGTAGGCGAGCATCACCTTGCGCTGCTCGATGTTAAGAAACTCATAATCCTTGTGCCCGTTCATGAGAGGCTCGGAGTGAAACGGAATGTTAGGGAGATCGGCCCTGGCAAGCTTGGCCTCATAGCCCGTGACCGCCTCGGTGATGCTGCCTGCCTGGTCGTGAAAGACGAGTGTGAGCAGGTAGTAGCGAGCTTTGCCGCCGCGGTCGCCGCTCTCGTCGACGAAGATGCTGAGCTCCTTGGCCAATGGGGACTCCTAATGGAATGGATAAAAAAATAGCCGGGGGACTCCCCCGGCACTTGGAGGTAGCTTAATGAGCCACCAATAACCTTATAGCATGCGCTGGCGGTGAATGCAAGGGGGGGGCGAGCCGGTACATTGCATCGCGGCTGATACGCAGCATCGCGCACGCCTCGTCGGCGCCGAATATCGCGTTGGTCGATGTGATGAGCCTCACCTGGCTCCTGCTAATGCTCTTGGTCATGGTCGTCCTCGAGCTCCTTTCGTCTCGAGGCTCCCTCGCGTGCCCGGCCGCGGGCGGCTCCCGGGGCGGTCGCCGCCGTCATTTCCTGCCGCTCCTCGACTCGATGTAGGCGTCCACTGACGCCCTCGACACCAGGAGCTTCCTTCCGAGCCTGTACGAGTCGATCTCTCCCGACCAGATGAGGTCGTACGCCTTGTTTCGGCTCGCCCTCATGTACTCCTGCATCTCGATCACCGTCATCCATTCGTCCCGATCTCGGCTTCCCTCGGGCGCGGCGCATTCGGCTGTGCGTGCCATGGTTCCTCCAATCTTCCCGTGCGGCACCGCGCGAGGACACCGCACGACACCGTGTGCCTTTTCGTCTGCACGACGATTGAACCGCCTGATGGCGATTGGTGAGCACGGCAGGAGCGGAGACGGGTCGAAGTGGGTCGAGCTGGTCGTGCCTTCACGAAACGGCCATGAGCCGCGTGCCTTAGCTCGCAGCTAAGTCCCTGAAAAGTAAAAGGCACCCATGCGGGCGCCTGCCTAGTAGCTGGAGTTGTTCGGTTGTGGTCGGAATGCTCGTCTTCCGCGGTGCTGTCGTCCGGGGTCCGGCATCTGTCGTTCGCCTCTTCTGTCGTGTTTGATGTTGCGTGTTCTGCGAGCGACCTTGTGCAGGTTCTTCAACCCGTTGCCCCAGGTGCACCCGGATAAATGGTACCCATCCGTTGGGACACGACCTGCTGTGGTTGTCATTTCGGACGAATGGGAGCAGACGAACGGCGCGAGGATGCGAGCCGAATTCGAGTTAGTCAATATTGGCTTTTGAATCGGACCGATTGGGATTGCCTCATTGCCGGCAGCTCTTCGAGTCCAATCGTGAAATAGCTGCATCCAGTGCGGCTTTGTAGCCCTCTGATGCTGCTTCGTAATCTTGGATATAGGATTCTAGGTCGGAGGCGACGGCATTCGGGAAGCTCTCGACCCACCGTTTCCCCTTAGGCTTCGCCAGCCTCACCGCGCCGTCCATCCCGAATAGCCACCTGTAAAAGGTCGGAGACGGCATCGCGCTGACGCAGGCGTAGCCGATGACGTTTCTTTCGTCGCTCTCGTCGATGTGACAGAATTTGAGGTCGTGGCCGAACCTTTCGTAAACGTACTTGGCATGAGTGCCGGATACTTCCAGGAACAGCTTTCTGGCGGTGCCCGAGCCGAACATGTCGACCCGCTGGCGCGTGTCCGCGACCACGCGCGTCCTCAGCGCCTCTACCTTATCCCGATCCGACACCGGTTTTCCGGTGACAACCGGGTCCGCGATATCGTCTAGTCGGTAGAAGTAGGGACTGGGGGAACCGCCTTCGTCGATATGCATGCTCTCGAGATAGTAGCGGCCGAAGCTGAACACGATCGCCACCGGGTCCTCCTCGTACGGCCCAATCTTTACGGTCGATCCGTTCATCAGGTGAACCTGCTTCTTGAAGGCGAGCCTTTCGTTCATGCGGATCGCTCGGGATGCGGCATGGAGGACGTTGAAAATCGCGTCGGTGTCCCTGCCGGCCTTGCGGTCGACGAACACGGTCTCCACGCTTTCGTCGACGTCATAGTCGGAGGAGAATGCGAGCACCTTCGAGGAGATCTTGTCCTTCCGCCCCTCGCCGATGAAGGAGCTCGTCCCCAGCACGTCCGAGATGAGGATCGCCTCCTCGGATGACAGGGGTTTGTTTACGGCCCTGAACCCGACGTTCTCGCCGTGGCCAGGTATCGCCATACGGATTCCCATGGGCATGCTTTCGCTTATCTGGTGCAGGTCCTTGAGAATGGCGTTCTCCGACGTCGGCCTCTCGGAGCAGATGCCTATGACGCGCGCGATTTCCGATGCGGATATGCCCGTCCTCTCATCGGTGAAGCGGACGAGGAGGTCGAGGACGGACAGGATCCTGCTTCTCGATGTGCCGCTCGCCGCGAATCCGGCTTCCTTTAACTCGGAGATCTCCTCCTCGGTGAATGTCCTAGACATTGCAGGTCCTCCATAAACAACTTTATTGCCTATGAAATTGTAGGCAATCCAAACCAGTCAGAGGAGACGAAATTCCGATGGCGGTTGAAAATAAGGGTCGAAGCAATGGAAGAGAGAGTAGGGAGCCAACTATGAACGACGCCGGACGGGCGGTGAACGCCCCGACGATTTCGTCAGCCGATGCCGTAGCGGAGGCGGCGTGCGATAACGGAAGGAGGATCCTCGGCTTTTCGCCGGAGCAGCTGATCGCCGCTTGCGGTCTGGCCTTGATGGGCATCGCTGTTTTAGTCGGGTCGAACTACAGCCTCTCTATCGCCAAAGGTGATTTCAGGCTTGATCTGCGCCCTGCGTGCTAGGCGATGCGCCCACGCGGAAGCAACAACCGCTGTTGTGGGACGCGGCGTCGTCGACGCGTGACGCGCCCCAAGGAATTAACTCTCGATTCGAATGATAGGAGACGATATGGAATGCAATGATTTCCCCGAAGTTGGCACCAGGTTGACGTACGGGGAGGCGATCCCCGTTTACGATCGCTTCGAGCGGTCGATGCTCGAGAAGGCGTACGGGGCCGGGCTCCTGCCCGCGGCGGGGCTGTACGACCTGCTCTGGCAGCTTGAGTCGCTCGCGCAGAAGTTCGGAATCGAGGGCAAGGGGGGCCTTCTCAAGGCTCAAGAAGGAGATTCGGTCGTTTTCGAGCGAGAGGACCGCTCTGGCGAACGGGGTGAACGGCGAGAGGTTCTACCTTTTGCAGAACCAATCGGCGCTCAAGCAGCATGATGAGACTCATCTTTTCAAGGTCGGAATCGACGGAAACAAGCTTGCTGATGACCTCGACGAAGCTCTCGAGCTGCTTTCGAAAGAGGCCTCAAAGAGCGACGAGTACGGCGATACGTATTCGCGCGACTGGATGGAGCGAGCTTCCGACAAGCAAGAAAAAGACCCTTTCTTGAAATGGGCCGGAATCGGGTTTTGCGCGATGATGGTCTGCCTCGGAATCTCGATGCTCGTCCATTCGGTCTTCCAGATCGGCTTCTGCTCCAAGTGGTTTCTCTGATGCGGAAGCTGGCAACTAGGACGACCGTCGTTCAGGTCATCAACTCATAGACGCGTCAACGTGGGGCTTCTCGTTTCGTCGATAGATGACGGAGATGTTTGACCTGCGAATTTGCCACCAGCGTGCAAGCCACGGCGCTGCCTCACCTGCGGTTACGGACTGGTGGCTTGCGCCCGGGAAGGCATGAACCCTACGGACATTCCTCGCGCTCCCGCCCTTAAAACCGGCCACGATGGTCTTTAGGGCGGGAGCGCGAGGTCCACGCCCTGGGTTCGAAGTCACTCTGCGCTCGTGTCCCCAAGGTAATTTCCGTCTCTGTAGATGACCTTTTGAGGCCCCATGAGCTTCAGCCCCTCACCGCAGATAATCAGCATCCCTTGTTCAACCAATGAGGGAAGACGGTCAGTTGGGTACGAGATATCGTAACGCTTATGCGATCCGATTCTCTTGAAGTACACACCCGAGAACGATTGGGCTTTTCCATATCGGTCGGGATCGGATTCTTCGTCGTCGGGGCAAGCAAACAAGGCGGCCTCGGGGGAATCGTCGCCATCGAGATAAAAAACGGGAAACTCAAGAGGATTGCCTTTAGGAACGGCCGCCGATGCCACGTAGTTGCAGAGCTTCCACTCCTCGCTTTTCTGCACGCAATCGCTTTCGATGCCGAGGAGGCTTCGCATTTCAGTATCGATGCTGTAAGAACCTAGGACTAAGTAGAAAGCCAAGAGGACTGACGACCGGGCGCTTTCCATCTCGGTCCAATCGTAGAGATTGTCTTTGTGAGCAATGCCGTTCCTCATCGTTCGAGCGCTTTGGAGTGCGCGAATTATCGACTCGTACGTATCCTCGCTTATCGCCGTATCGAGAAGGTCTTCATTGCGGCTGTACAGCTGCTGCTTCTCGCAAACATAGTCGCCGAAGAACCTTGTGAGCCTACCGAGGTCTAAGACATATTCGAAACCATCCGTGAAAAGCTCATCGTTGATTTCGATTTCTCCGTCCTTGACTTCTATGTGTCGCGATTTGTCGGGAACGCCATCTCTTTTCGCAGGCAGGTAGTAAGGGTTTTCTCCGAGCTTTTTGCCGTAGTAAATACGCCTACTCTTCGATTTCGAAGTCTTATGTATGGCGTAAAGAAATCTGTACAGGAATTGTTCGAGCGATTTGAAGTACTCCAACGCGATGGGGGCGAAATCTATGCATCCTGCATGCGTTAAAGAATCCCTTAGCCATTCTGCGGTCTGGAAGCTTACTGCGAAATCCGTGTCACCGGTCAACGCCGAGTATCTGCCGTCTACGACAAAGCTCTTGTCTATGGCCATTCTCTGTTCGGATCCCAATTCCACGTCTGGTTTGTAGCCGATCAGACGGTCTCGGATGTCTCTCCTGAAATGGCCCATGCGCAAATGGTTAAGCGATTTGGTTATGCTCAAGCCATAGTAGGAACGCGCTTTCTGCCTAAGCTCAACCACAGCCTCCTCGAATTTGTCGAACTCCTCTTGTGGAAAGAACAGGCGGAAGAACTCTTTAACCGAGATGTAGGGCGTAGCGTCCTTCACCGACTCGTAATTGAGAACCTCCCTCTTCGCTCCGTCCATAACCAAAGAGACGTAGGTGATTTTCGATACCCCAAAGTTTTCCCTCAGCGAATCCTCAAGCTCTTTCGGGAGACTCTGGTCTAATCCAGGTTCCTTGAATACAAAAACGCTCGGGGAGCCATCGACATCCACCTTGATTATGCGGACCACCCTCTTGCTCGCTTTGAGGACGGTCGGCCCGGCTAGGCCGTCTTTTGGGAGATATTGGTAAGCATCGCTTCTGCGAACGCGGGCACGTAGTGTTATGTATCCATATTCTGTAAGAAGCATGGAAATCGACTCGCAAATCAGTCGATACATGCACTCATTGGCTCTGTCCATGATGAAGGTATAGTTAAGCCGTTCGGACCCTGAGACATTGCATAGATTTTCAGGTATTAAAGAGGTTCCTCCCCTCGACTCGGAATAGCCGCTTTCATCCCTCCAGCCATCTCGAATTTTCTTCAACTCGCTTAAGCCTTCTCCAAGAAGGAATTCTTTGTAGATCGGTTCGCTATTCATCCAATACCTCGTTTTCTCTGCGTGTTTACAGCCTTGCACGAGCGAATCGCTCCCATAGGCGTATCGCGGACCGCATATGAAAAAGGAGGCTACGGAGGCGGGCCAAAAGTGCTGGCTCGGGCCATGCCGCCGTCACCTATATTTTCAGGCTCCATTGCCTGCGTTGGATGGCATTATCTCACCGCGTTGCCTCGGGAGCCATCCCGTGCGGCGGACAAAGGCAAACCCAGGGGCAGTTAGTGGAGAAGCCGCTATTAGGCCCCTAATCGCGAAAGCGGTTCAACTCATGAGTAAGCCACCTGAGACTACTCACTTTTCCCACGAATGGCGAAGGGTCGCGACCTGGGGTTTTGCAAATGGCGCGCAAACCACCCGCGCTGATTCACTTACTATGGCCGGGAGGTCAGCAAAAACAGTTCTTTGTCAGAAAGGATTTACGAGGTCTGCGCCGAGAGAGACAGTCTAAAGGGAAAGGTCAGGGACTACGAGCGGGTCAGGCGGGCCATTGGCACGGAACAGGCGGACAGAATATTAGAGGCCGCTTACCAGCAGGAACAGGCTGAAAAGGAACGGAAACGGGCCGCAAGGCAAAAAACAAGGGTAGGCGCACGGTAATCACCAAAACCGGAGGGTGTTCCAGTGAATGCCCTCCTGATTTATTTGGGGAATCGGGTAAAATAATTTCTTGTTTTTAGAGCGTACTATGATATGCTGTTATTATCTTGATTTGAGGAGTCTACCAAATATGCGGCAAGGTATTCTTAAATAAAATTTGATAATGGGCGCAAAAATGCTTGCCCCTTGCAGGGGCTTAGTTTTTGTACCCAATTTAAGAATACTTTTGCCTTTTTAGTAAATATCGTGACGGACAGCGGCTCATGTAAGCCGTCATACTTCTGTTTGTCCGAAGTCATGATCCCCAGCGGTAAAAGTATTAGCCGCTGGGGATTT
>ERZ834382.727-NODE-727-length-36345-cov-11.370074_pt1 | contig 36345 bp, 29 predicted proteins | sample MGYA00519692_ERZ834382 | MGnify/ENA primary metagenome ERZ834382 (study PRJEB31850, sample SAMEA3708751) | human gut metagenome | biome: human gut; feature: human-associated habitat; material: faeces | place: China | collected 2014 ...
TTTCTCTATGTTATTGGCTTTTATAAATTATTCATTAACTTTGCGACACCTTTAGGAATATTCTGATATACTCCTAAAAGGCTACATATTAAACAGTTAGAAGCGTTTACCATATTATTCTTGTCAAAGGAAATCGCCAATTTCAAAAAGACACGAGAATAATAGGCAACAAAACGCTCATGCTCGCTGTATATCTAAATATATAGTAGGGCGTGGGCTGTTGCCTCATTATCTGTGTCTTGGGTGTTTGGCGATACCTCTTTGACAGATAATGGCAGCAGTTCCCACGCTTTCATTTTATTTATAGGTGTCGTATGGGGACTTTCGGCACCGGATATACACGATGAGAAATACTATATCTGTCTTATGTGCGGCAACTTTTCTGTGCCTGCTCTGTTCTTCCTGTTCATCAAGCAGGCAAGTATCCTATTTGCAAAAGCTGAATGAGGAATTCCGGGACACTCTTATAGAATATGATGCTCGCATCATGCCTAAAGATTTGCTTACCATCTCCGTCAGTTGTTCTGAACCGGAAGCCGCCTTGCCTTTCAATTTAGTGGTACCTGCTTCGCAAACAGGGATTAATTCCACTAATTTAGTTTCACAACCTACCCTGCAAAACTATCTGGTGAACAATCAGGGCGAGATCGTTTTCCCTGTACTCGGCACCTTGAAAGTAGGTGGAATGACCACTCAGGAAACCTCTGAACTGATTGTGGGGAAACTGGAACGCTACTTGAAAGAGCGTCCCATCGTAACTGTCCGGTTGGTAAACTATAAGATTTCCGTAATTGGAGAAGTAAGCCGCCCGGGAGTCTATACCGTAAATAACGAACAGGTGAATGTCTTTGAAGCTGTAGCAATGGCGGGTGATCTGACCATATACGGGAAGCGGGATAATGTACGTATCATCCGCACCGTAGACGGCAAACAAAAACTTATCACCATCAACCTGAATGATGAAAACATCATTTATTCCCCCGACTTCTATCTACGGCAAAACGACATCGTCTACGTGGAGCCGAACAAGGCAAAGAAACAGAGTGCCAACATTGGTTCTTCCACCAATCTTCTGATTTCCATAACCTCTATACTTATATCCCTGGCAGGGTTAATGGTCAATATTTTACGATAAAAAGTATAATTCACTAACTAACACAATCTATATATATGAACACCAATCAAACAGACACTAATCAAATGCAGGAACAAGAAATAGACCTGATTGAACTATTCTACAAATTGTTAGCACACTGGCGGTGGTTTCTGCTGGCTGCTGTGGTAGCACTTGCCGGAGCATACATTTATGTACATGTAGCTACTCCCATCTATCAGGCGACGGCTTCTGTTGTCATCAAGGATTCGGAAGGAAGCAATAAGGCCATTGATGAGCTATTTCAGAAAGTCGCTCCTTCTTCCCTCACCTCTGCAAATACGCAGATTGAAGATGAAATGGAGATATTGCGTTCACGCTCTATCCTGCTGCAAGTGATTAATGAGCTGAATCTGCATACGAAGTACAAGGTGAAAGATGGACTTTTCTATAATGAAACCACTACACCTCCCATCATTGCTTCTATGGATAAAGCATCCATAGATACATTGAGCGGAACATTGCTGATACAAGTAGAGAAAGCAGGTGAACGTTATGCCGTGAGCAGCGCCTTGGACGATATTTGTGTAACGGAGACTTTCACAGGTTTCCCCGCTTTTATAGAAACTCCTGCCGGACGATGCACTCTAAGATTACTGCCCGGACATCAGTTTTCCGAGGCCATAAAGATAAGTATTTGCCGTCCTATTGATGCCGTAAACGATTATTCCGGTCAGCTGGTGGTCACCACTACTTCAAAGAAAACTTCTATCATCAGTCTGACCTTCAAGGATACGGATAAGGATCGTGCGGAAGCTTTTCTTGCCAAGTTGATCGAAGTCTACAACCGGGATGCAATGGATGATAAGAATAAGGTGACAGGAAATACACTCATCTTTTTGGAAGAACGTTTGGACAGTATCAGCAACGAACTGGGATTTGTAGAAAAGCATCTGGAGCAATACAAACAAAAAGAACGTCTGAGCGATTTGAAAACCAACATGACTCTGGATCTGAATACAAACAATGAGTACGAAAAGAAGTTGCTGGATGTGGAGATGCAACTAAATATGACTAACTATATTTATAACTATTTGTCGGATGATAAACACCGTTTTTCGCTATTACCGGTGAATACGGGGATTGCCGATACGGAACTGGTGCAACTGATTAACGAATATAACAAGGAACTGCTGGAACGTGAACGGCTGATGAACACTATGAAAGCAGATAATCCGACGGTGGTAAATCAGGATATTCGCATTGATGCATTGAGAAGAAATGTAGTAAGTTCTGTGGTCGGTGTGAAAGACGGACTGAGTATAGCACGCACTGATATTCTGCGTAAAACCGATTATTTCAACTCCCGTATCGGAAATATGCCGAAGCAGGAAAGGGAGTTCAATAACATAGACCGTCAACAGCAAATTAAGGCAAACCTATATCTGATGTTGCTTGAACGGCGTGAACAGGCAGCTATTTCTTTGGCAGCCACAATGAACAAAGCAAGAGTGATTGATGCTCCCCTATCTGCTGACAGACCGATAGCTCCGCGAAGTATGATGATTTATGCCGGAAGTCTGTTTCTGGCATGTGCAATGACGGCAGGAGTTATTTTGTTCGGAGGCATTTTCCGTACTAAAATAATGTCGGTAGCAGAAGTAGAGAGTACACAAATTTCTGTAATGGGAATCATTCCGTATACCAAAGAAGGTGGTGGTGTTGAAGAAGGACAAAACGGCATCATGGAAGAATCTTTTCGCCGCATGAGAAGCAATCTGCGTTTTCTTACTGAAGACGGTGACAAAAAATGTATCCTGATGACCTCCACCATTAGCGGAGAAGGAAAGAGTTTCATCAGCATCAACCTGGCTCTGACCTTTGCTTTTCTGGGATGCCGGGTACTGGTAGTGGGTCTGGATATCCGCCGTCCCAGACTGGCGGAGTATTTCAGAATAAAGAGTCATGTAGGTATGACCAGTTACCTTTCGGACAATGAGATAAAACCGGAAGATATAATCTTCCCGTCAGGAGTACATGAGCAATTATTCGTCGCACCTGCCGGACCTATCCCTCCTAATCCGGCAGAACTGTTGGAAAGAGCCCGGTTGAAAGAGGCATTCGCGTATTTCCGTGAACAGTTTGATTATATCATTGTGGACTCGGCTCCGGTGGGATTGATTAGTGATACATTGAGCTTGAGTAAAGTAACTGATTTCACACTCTATGTGTGCCGCATGAATTATACGCACAAGAATGTGTTGTCTGAAATTGTCGAGATACAACGATCAGGGCAACTAAACCAAATATCTTTAGTAGTGAATGGTGGTAATCTGGCGGAAAAGAAATATGGTTACGGATATGGCTACGGATATAGTTATGGCTACAGAGATACTCATAAAAAGCACAAGTAATATACACTCATTTTTTTCATCTCACTTTTTTTCTTCTCAATGAAGATACTGCTCCGGACTTTCATAAGTTAGGTAAAGTCCGGACGGTATTTTCTAAAACCACCACTTCTTCTTTTTGTTCTGTTCCGCAGGGATATTGCCTTGCGTATAGATATCCCGGAAGGTTTTACGTTCTTTAATCATCTGATAGATAAGTCCCCAATCGGGCAATCCGCCCAGATTACGGTCGTCAATGAAAAGGTCTACTTTCAGTTTACGGGAGAATCCACAGTCCTGCTGCTTTTCTTCGGGATAATCACGATTGACAGCATAGAATTCCACTCCTCTTTCTTTGCACCAGGCAACGGCTTCTTCCAGAAGTTCACCTTCGCGCACACTCCACAAAATAAGCCTGTGCTGATCTTGCTGCAACAGTTTTAAAGTGTCTGTTGCAAAAGGAATTTCTCTACCGATACGGGGATAGCGATGTTCTACTATAGTTCCGTCGAAATCAACTGCTATTGTCATAGTTTTATGCTGAAAAATTACAGAACAAAGATACGAATCTTATTGAAAAAACAAAGCGTTCTCTCCCTTTTACAATAGGCAAATATGAAAGAAATTTGCATATAATTTCATAAAAATGTATTTTTGCGCTTAATTTTTCACTAACAACATAATATTAGGATGACTCAATCACCCAAAAATGTATCTAAAGGGTTCACTAAAGCCTTTTGGGTAAGCAACACGGTCGAACTGTTCGAACGTATGGCGTATTATGCCGTTTTTATCGTTCTCACTATTTATCTTTCTTCTATTTTAGGCTTCAACGACCTTGAAGCGAGTATGATTTCCGGTTTATTTTCCGGTGGTCTTTATCTTTTGCCTATCTTCACGGGTGCTTATGCCGATAAGATAGGTTTCCGGAAATCCATGATTGTTGCTTTTTCGCTGCTGTCTGTCGGATATCTGGGTTTAGGAATTCTCCCTACCCTGCTGGAAGCTGCCGGTTTGGTGGAATATGGCAAAGCAACCCGTTTCACCGGACTGCCGGATAGCGATAGCCGCTGGATGATCGTTCCTGTGCTGTTTGTTATCATGGTGGGCGGATCGTTTATCAAATCCATTATTTCAGCTTCAGTGGCAAAAGAAACTACGGAAGCAAACCGCGCACGCGGTTATTCCATCTTTTATATGATGGTGAATATTGGTGCATTTACCGGAAAAACAGTGATTGACCCATTGCGGAATGTTATTGGAGAGCAGGCGTATATCTATATCAACTATTTCTCTGCTACGATGACAATATTGGCATTACTTTCCGTTGTTCTGCTCTATAAATCTACCCATACGGCAGGCGAAGGAAAAAGTATGCGTGAAATCGGTCAGGGTTTCCTGCGCATCATAACGAACTGGCGCCTGCTGATTCTTATCCTGATTATAACGGGATTCTGGATGGTGCAGCAACAGTTATACGCTACGATGCCTAAATATGTAATCCGTATGGCGGGCGAAACTGCCAAGCCGGGTTGGATAGCCAATGTAAACCCATTTGTAGTGGTTTGCTGCGTTAGTTTCGTGACGCGTTTGATGGCGAAACGTTCGGCTATTACTTCCATGAATATCGGTATGTTCCTTATCCCATTCTCAGCTCTGCTGATGGCATGTGGTAACCTGCTTGGAAATGACGTGATAAGCGGAATGAGCAATATCACATTAATGATGATAGCCGGTATTGTGATACAGGCTTTGGCAGAATGTTTCATTTCACCGCGTTATCTGGAGTACTTCTCCCTGCAAGCGCCTAAGGGTGAAGAAGGTATGTATCTTGGTTTTAGCCATCTCCATTCCTTCCTATCTTCCATCTTCGGTTTTGGTATCGCGGGAGTATTGTTGACAAAATACTGTCCCGATCCTGTCCTCTTTGAGACTCGTGAAGCATGGGAGGCTGCCAGCGCAAATGCGCATTATATCTGGTACTATTTCGCCGCTATCGGTCTGATATCTGCACTGGCACTGTTAGTATTTGCCAAAATCACCCAATCCATCGACAAAAAGAAGAAAGCCAAGGTCTGAATATCTCATTTTTTATGTATATTTGCCGTCACTTTGCCATAAAAGTGGCGGCTTTTTCTAAATTGAGGAGAACATAATGAAAGTAAAATTTATAAGCCTTGCGAGCGGAAGTAGTGGCAACTGCTATTATATAGGCACTGAAAAATACGGAATACTTATTGACGCTGGTATAGCGGTACGTACTATTAAGAAATCATTGAAGGAGGTGGGCATCGGTATGGAAACAATACGCGCGGTATTTGTTACACACGACCACGCAGACCATATCAAAGCTGTAGGCGGACTGGGTGAGAAACTGCACATCCCTGTCTACACAACTGCACGTATCCACGAAGGAATCAACAAAAGTTATTGCATGACAGAGAAGCTCCACTCTTCCGTTCATTACCTGGAGAAAGAAGAACCGATGGTACTGGAAGATTTTCACATTGAGTCTTTCGAAGTTCCCCACGACGGTACGGACAATGTGGGTTATTGCATTGAAATCGACGGAAAAGTATTCTCGTTCCTTACCGACCTTGGTGAAATCACCCCTACTGCTGCCAAGTTTATCCGTAAAGCGAACTACCTGATACTGGAAGCTAACTATGATGATGAAATGCTGCGTATGGGTACATATCCGCAGTATTTAAAGGAGCGCATCACCAGCCGTACGGGACACATGAGCAATATTGCAACTGCCGAGTTCCTGGCTGAAAATATCACGGAAGACTTGAAATATATCTGGCTTTGTCATTTGAGCAAAGACAATAATCACCCGGAACTTGCTTACAAGACGGTGGAATGGAAATTAAAGAGTAAAGGTATATTGGTAGGTAAAGATGTGCAACTCTGCGCTTTAAAGCGTAGCACTCCTTCCGACTTGTACGAGTTTGATTAAAAAAAGCCGCTTTCATCGAAAAAAGATTTTATTTTGCTTGGATGAATAAAATAAAAGGACTACTTTTGCACCCGCAAATAAGAAAAACGATGCACTCTTAGCTCAGCTGGTAGAGCAATTGACTCTTAATCAATGGGTCCAGGGTTCGAGTCCCTGAGGGTGTACAAGCCGAAAAGGAAGAACTAAGAAAAGCTCTGAAAATCAATGGTTTTCAGAGCTTTTTCAATTTTAAGACTCCTGCAAAATATAGCGTTTTATAGATATAAGAATGGGCTTATCCGTGGGACTTTTTTTAAGTCCGAAAAAAGCCCACGAATTGCATCATACTTCATTGTTTTTCAATTATTTGCATCGCTTCATTTTTGAGTTTACACATGTATATTTGTAACATCTAAATTGATGCGTTTATGACAAAGATCCAAAGAGAAACAATGAGTATTTTGTTCTTCATTAAAAGAGCTAAATTACTTAGGAATGGAGAAGCTCCTATTTGCGTGCGAGTAACTGTAAACAAGCAGGCGGTGGAAATTAGAATCAAACGGAGTGTTTCTATCGACAGATGGTGCCAAGCTAAAGGATGCGCCAAAGGAAAAGACAGGGAATCAAAAGAGTTGAATAGTTTCTTGGATGCTGTGCGTTTGAAAATACTTCAAATTCATCGTGACATAGAATTAGAAGCCCAATCTCCCGTTTCGGCTACAGCTATCCTAGAACGTTATTATGGTAAAGACAAAAAGATGTTGCTTGAAGTATTTAAGGAACATAATGACAAATGTCGCGCTTTGATCGGAAAAGAATATGTTGAAGGAACAATTCGTAAGTTTGATACATCCCTTTTGTATATGAAGCAATACTTGTTGGCACAATACCGCAAAGAGGATATGCCCCTGCAAGAGATTGATCAGGAATTTGTCCGCAATTTTGAGTTCTTCCTTAAAACTGAAAAACTCTGCCAAAACAATTCTGCCCTGAAACATATTAAAAACTTCCGAAAAGTGATCCGGATTGCTATTGGTAATGAATGGATAAAGAAAGATCCGTTTTATGGATTGCACTTCAAAGAGAAGGAAGTGAATGTAGGCTTTCTCTCTGCTGAAGAGTTGAATGTAATCCGTTCTAAAGAATTCGGAATCCCTCGTCTTGAGTTAGTCCGGGATATATTCGTCTTTTGTTGCCTGACCGGTTTGGCTTTTGTGGATGTTTCACAGCTTACTGCTGATCATTTGGTGAAAGATGCACAAGGTAAATTATGGATTCGCAAGCCGAGGCAAAAGACTAAAGAAATGTGCAATATTCCTTTGCTAAGTGCTGCTAAAGAGATTTTGGATAAATATAAAGAATACGCTTCTTCAAATGGAAAACGATTATTGTTGCCGGTATTAAGCAATCAGAAGACAAATGCCTACTTGAAAGAAATTGCTGATATCTGTTACATAAATAAACGCTTGACCACACATGTGGCCAGACATACTGCGGCTACAATTGTATTTCTAGCGAATGATGTTTCTATGGAAAATGTGGCAAAGATTCTCGGCCATGCAAACATGAATATGACAAGGCATTACGCTAAAGTTTTGGATCAATCCATAATGAAGGATATGGTGAATGTAGAAAAGAGTTTTGCCTAACTCCAACAGTTCTGGAGGCTATATCTCAAAGAAATATAGCCTCCAATTACTAAAATGCTTCTACCCGATTCTTTAAGAGCAACTGTTCAATATCTGATTCTCTATAAAGAATCTTTCCTCCTATCTGATAGAAAGGCAATTTACCGATATTACGATACTCCTGTAAAGTCCTTTTAGTTAACTTTAGATACTGGGATAATTCGGTATCGGTCAAGAAACGCTGTCCATCCAATATGGGCTTGTAGTTTGCCATAAGCAGTTCAATGGATTGGGATAATTGATCTACTTCTTTAAGAAACTGAATGACCTGCTCGTTTTCACATGTGATTATCAAGCTCATATAATACTAAATTAATGGTTTATTCATCGCCTCCAGTAATGCCAGAATATCTTTTTTATTATAGTATATCCTTCTCTCAATCTGTGAATAAGTTATTTTCCTGCTATTACGCAATGATTGCAAAGTACGCGGTGATATATTAAGAATGGAACATACATCCTGATTGTCCATCCATTCACTTAAACCTTTGTCTTGCTGCAAATTGTACAATCGCTGTATTTTCTGATTAAGGGAAGTAAATGCATATTGCATCTTCTCATATGTTTTTAACTCAATACTCAAAATTTCCATAGGCTTTCGTTTTTTTGTTTGATACAAAGATAAAGCGGATAAATATCTGTAACCAACTCTCTGTCAGTAGATGTCGTGAAATGTCATCAGGTGTCAATCCTTAAAGATTGAGGTGTAAACCTTCTTGTCAACTGTAAAGCGACTTTACACCTTTAAAGTTTACACTTGATGATGAGGAATTTATTTATCCAATTTTTATCTAACACATAATCAATTAATTGCAGCATATTGGTAATTTTCGTGAGCTGCTTGGCACACCATTTTCACTATCTATATCATATACTCTTGTAGTGCGCACAGGAAGGGTATCAAAATAATCACCTTTAAAAATAGGAGAATATACTATGTATATAGATAATGAGATACTCGAAAAAATGATTCTCACCATCGTGGAAGGCTTTGACCGCATTGAAAAGAAACTGGATCGTATAAACCGTTTGAAGGATTGTTTGGAAGGCGATACTTTATTGGACAACTGTGATCTTGCTAATCTGCTTGGCGTAACGCAACGTACCATTGCCCGCTATCGGGAGAAAGGTTTGATTCGCTATTACCATATAGATGAGAATGGAAAGAACTTTTATCGTAGTTCGGAGATACAGGAGTTCTTGCAACAGAGAGGTAAAAATAAATAAGGTATAAGAGGAAATAGTGAACCAAAGAAGAGAAACCATGCAGGATATATCAACGGGATATTTCTGCATGGTTTTGCATGATATAGATCATTATACCGGAATCGGATTCACCCGCAACGTATTCAGATTGACATAAGCTCCTCTATACGCAAGCCTCCCTTCCTTGAACATCTTCCACAGAATATCGCATCCCACTTGTGCAAGCATGGAATTGATAAACAAATCCTGTTTCCTCAACGCTTCCGCCAGCGAACAACTCGGACCGGAATCTTTTTCCTTTATTGTGGAATAGCTCACCTCCTCGGTGATTACATTCATCTTTGGTATTGGAATATGTTTGTCGGAAGTAGGCTGACGGATTTTGTTGCGAATTGTCCCGACCAGCACCTGTCCGGTATTTTGCGTATTGCCGAAATCCATCCAGTAAAGAGGAGTCTTTTCATTGTTGATACTTATTTCCCGATGGTTTTTGAGGAATCGCCACAGAGCCAAACGGGACCGGACATTGTCCGTGCAGGTGATAATGATGTTAGCCAGCATGGGACTCTCTTTGTTCCGGCTTCTCCCCAACGGATAGTGGCAGCATTCAGCCCCCCATGTATAACCGAAGAACCGGTTGATACGGGTGACGAGAGCCATTGCCTTGTTTTCTCCAAGCTCCGATTCACTGAACAGTTGCCTTCCGATATTCGCTTCCGTGACAATGTCAGGATCGAATACGGTGACGTGCAACCCCGGATGTCCGATTGCCTGCAATGCCATGTTCATGCGTGCCAGGTTGGTGATGACCTGTGATCCTGTGCCTCCCGCACCGATAACGAATATCGTCACCGGATGTTGGGGGGAAAGCAGGTAAGGTTCCGTATAATGTATCTTGTTCATTGCAGTATCTCCTTTAAGCATTTATTAATAGGTTTGAGTTCCTCTGTATTGAACGGATAATTGCGCGCGTTTTCCGTTACACTGACCAGATTACTGTGAGTGGGATTACCTCTGTTACCCAAGTGCGAGAATTCGCTGAGCCAGAAACGTTTTTCCCAGTACTCTGTCAGTGAGACAAAATCGGGATCTGCCGGTTTTTCCAGTGAGGAATTTCCCAAACAGACACTGGCACCACTTACATTGAAATAAGGGGCATAGTAGAGTTTGGTAGAGTCTTTCGGCTTTTCCCCTATAAAGGCAAAGACATCCAAAAGGCCGCTACGGACGAGGTAGATAATTCCGGGCATACTGAATACTCCATCGGGAATGCCGAGGGACTTTCTAAAATACATCTGCCGCTTCTGTGGCGGATTGTACCAGATATATTTCTCCCGACCTTTTCTGGTGTCGCACCAAATCATATTGGATGGCATACGTCCATGAGGAATCCCGCTCATTTCCTCGGTATAGGACTCAAGCAGGGTATTCATGAATTGATAGGTAACGGGAATGCCTGCACCCATCCGCCCTTCTTTATTGATGGGACGGAGTTCAAGGTAATTCTCCGATCCGGAGTAGTTGTTCTGTTTGTACTCGTAGGCTATCAAAGCAGCTCTGGGTATCATGATCTGCTGGATATCTTTTGTCAGTTCATTCATATTCAGGTGTGTTTAAAAGTTGTTTGATACGTGTTTTAAGAAACGCCCCATCCAGTCGGACAACCTTTCAGGATAATTGTCCATACTGAAGAGTTTATCCGTTTCCGGTGTCAGATAGAGGCAAGTGACGGGGGTGATGGCATACGATTCCTGACAGTCCGAATTGAAGTAGGATTCCATTTGTTCACACAAGGCGTCGTTTGCCGAGTAACCCAGCATGACTTGTGTTTCCAGCCCTATGGGAGTAAAATCTGGTGACTCCTCATACGCCCAGTCGTAATAATACTGCATGAGGTGCGGACTTTCAGGAGTAATCAAGGCCATGCCTTCTTTGATCAATTCCAGCAGTTTTTGTTCATTCGGTTTCTCCGTTTGGTATTTTTGTAGATTCCCGGTGAAATCTTTGCAGAAATGCCTGCCTTTCATACGGTTCAACGTCCGGTGGATGGTTCCTTTCTGATAACTTTGTGCCAGACGCGCACTCTGTCTGATTTCCATTGCATCCGCTTCCTCATTGTAGTTTTTATAATCTTCCAGATAGTCAATCGCCATTTCGTAATAGCCGGTTTCTGTAATATCCTGCAATCCGTGGTGACGGACGAATCGCAGAATGAACTCCTGCGTGATTCGTCTTAATTGACGGGAAAGTTTGCGTGTAAAGTCCAGCGGTATCCAGAACAGTGTGAAGTCTGGCCAATCGTGAAACCTGTACAGGCAGAAATGGAGTTTTCCATTTACAACTTCAAGGTTGATATGTTCGGGCAGCAGATTGTCCATCTCCTTGTACAGGTTGATGATATTCATCCGGGTATTACCCCCTTTCTTTTTACGGAAAGGGAGTTCCACGTTCATCAGTCCGGTATATCTCAATGCCGAATGATAGAGATAATCGAAGTTCTCTTTCGTTGTCACATTGACCGGCTCCTCCGTCCGGCAAGTATCTATGCAATACCCGGGAGCGAAAGGCTGAATCTTTCCGGTCAGAAAACCATTACGCTTCCTGCCAGGGGCAATCTTCTTTTCTTGTTGCGGTTTATCCCCCGACTGATGTCGGTGGATTCGGTTTCGTTGATAATCAAACGGGCCAATGCCTGAGTTTGAGATTCTGAGAGCTGTTTGCATGATTCTTCCTCCTTTTCTTTTTTGAGTTTCTTTGCCATATCATTACCCTTTTACGCCGATTGTCGTTTTGAACTGATAGACTGCCCGGTCATTCTCTATTTCCGGTCCCTGTACGGTTGCTGTTGTCAGTTCGGGGTAGTTCATGGAATAGAAGTCCATAACTTCGTTGAGTGACAGGTTGCTGTCCGGATCGTCCAGCTCCAGGGTGTTACTTCCTCTCTTTAGCCGGAATACTCTTTTAAGTGCGTTGATTTCAAGTGCCATATTCTTTTTTATTTTTAGTTTAACAACATACCAGTTCCATTTGCGCTTCGTCTTTCATCCTGCATTCCAGAGGGAAGTCGGGATATTCGGCGTAAGGGTCTTCACGCAGGAATTCCCTGTCACTCTCGTCATCCTTATCGAAGCTGAGGGGATCACTGCTTTGAGGTTGGGAATGATACTCCCTTCCTGTATTATTGCTCGATACCATCTGCATGGTCGTAACCTGCGGCTGCTGCGGAACGGGTTGCTGCCATCCCTGCCCGTTCATTTGCGCTCCGTTCTGTGGGGCTTGCCCGGTCAGTTGGTTAATGTACATTTGTGGTTGGCCCGGATATTGTCTGGCGGGTTCATAGTTTGTCGGCTGTTGCCATTGCGGATTAGGTGCCTGTGGCTGTCTTTCGGGGATGTAAGCAGGTTGTGGAACGGTTGCCGGCTGTTGCCATTGAGTTTGAGCCTGCGGATGCTGTGTTTGTGGAGGTTGCGGTACAGATTGTGGTGTCAGTTGGAATTCTGGTTGGGATTGCTGCATTATCCTGCCTGTCGGACACTCCTCGAACATTTGCATCTGCTCTCCGGGACGCGGCTGCATCGGGACGTTATTTGCAGGCTGTTGTGACTGGTAAGGTTGCTGCGGATAAGGGACTTGTACCTCTTGCACCTGAGGCATCTCCATTGTCTGCGGTGCGGCTTCCTCCGCGAAAAGGCTTCCTTCCGAAACCTTCTTCTGGATCGCTGCCATCTGCGCGTCTATATCTTTCTGCCTGTCGGGCGTAGCCAATACCTTCGCCTGTTTAAGCCACATCATCGCTTCCGAATGACGGTTGGCTGCGGTAGCTTCCTCCGCTTTCTTGAGTAACTTTTCCATCTTCTCACGCTTCTCTTTGACCTCTTTCGATTCCTTTTCTTCGGTTGCCTTGGCCGCCTTACTTTGTGATGCTGCCTGCTGCGCCTGTTTCTCGAATATTTCCAGATTGGTCAGAATCCCCTGCGCTTTCTGTACCGGGGTAATGATGGCTTGCAGGAATCCTGCATCCAGTTCCTCCGGATGTCCGCTGAGTATTAACGGAACCATCAGTTGCTGCGCCTCATCTTTCAGGTTGGCACGTTTGGGCAAGACTGCCACCGTTAGCTTGTTGTCTACTCTCTTGATGTTGATGCTCAGGTCTGTGCCTGCCGCAATCATTTGATGAATGGATTGAAAAAACATAATGATAAAGTATTAAAGTGTTACACATAAGTTTCTTTGAAGAATTCCTTCAGGATTCTTTTCCGGTCGGGATGGCTGGCGATACTGATAAGCGGTTCCAGATAATAGCCGATTGACCGTGGCTCGTCTACCGTATTGGGCAGTCGTCTCCGAGCTGGTTTGATGGTGTGTACCGATGGCCATACGGCAGGCATGACCGGTGCTTGCGGGGTGAATGTTCTTGTTTCCATAACTTCTTTGTTTGAGGATTTATATGAATATACCGATTACTAGCAGTACGATGAGAACCTTTACCACCAGCGACAGCATTCTGAAAAACAGACTGATGATTCCTCCTGACAGAAATAGCAGTACGATTGTGTAGACCGGGATGATACCTTTGCGACAGAGCAGGCAGATTCCAATGAGTAATACCAGCGTGACCACCTGTTTGCAGAGAGTTTCGATGAGTTGTAGTTTCATATCCTTTAATTTTTTAATGAATGAATAATCCCATCGGGATATGTTTTCCCGATTTTATAGGCTCTCGGCCCTTGGATTGCCTTTTTGCGCAAGGCTTGGCAAAAGAAAATACCGGAGCAAAGCGAGGATGATTTTCTTTTGTTAACCAGCCCGTAGGGCCGCCTTGCGGCAAATAATGAGGCAATCCAAGACCTTTGCCGCTTAAAAACGGAAAAACTTATCTGTTGCTTTCATCTATCGGATTGATGACCATTTTTGTATCGTATTTTTAATGCTATTGCAATCCGATCCAATTGGTTGATAATCAGTGTTAGTTATGTCTGCATACCACAGTCCGTCACTAAGGTAAGCACAGTGACGGACTGTGCCACCCTCAGTGACGGACTGTGGTATGCTTGATGACGGACTTTCCTTGTTTTATAGTAAATATGTAAGGACTTATGAATGAATAAGACTCTTAGATGTCCGGTTCCCAATCTGTTTAATTGGCATATTTCCGGAATATCTCCTCCGTTACTTCCCCTGCCAGTTCCAGTGCCTTGCCGAGAAACTCCTCCTGTGTGAGTTTTCCTTGCTCCATGCGTGCCAGTTGAGCTTCCCAACCGGAAGTCAGTGCGGCATTGGCTATTTTCATACCTCGTACTGTTTCATACATATAAAGTCCTTTGCGTGTGGGAATGATGTATTTGCCCGAATAACGGATATACTTGCGGTTAATCAGCGTCTGGATGATGTTGGCACGTGTGGCTACGGTACCCAGTCCGGCATTGTCCATATAGTCAATCAGTTCGGCATCCGTATAAGGCGATACGGGAAGTGCTTTCTTATGTACCAGATTACATCCGGCCACTTTCAGTATCTCGCTGTTTTCCAGTTTCGCTAGCTCCATCGGCTGATAGCCTTCCGGTGCAATCGTGCTTTCCCGTTCAAAGATATTGAACCATCCTTTTTCTAGAATGTGGTATGCCTGCGTGCGGAATCTGCGTGCCCCGCATACGGCATCCACTGTAGTATATTCCACTTTGCAGACCGGCATGAACGCCTCTAGCATCCGCCCGATAATCAACATATAGACCTGCATCTCCTCTCGATCCAGTCCTTCGGGGTACATATTGGTTATCAGGATGGCGTGATGCTCCGTTACCCGATCTTCGTCGATAACGTTTCTCGACAGATCGAAGAGATTGATACCCATCGTCTTTACATACGGTCTGAGGTGTTTCCAGGTCAGTATCTTTTCCATAATGGACGGTAAGGTGTTGAAGACATCCTCCGAGAGAAAACGACTGGAGGTGCGTGGATGGGAAATCAGTTTTTTCTCGTAAAGCCTCTGTGCGATTTCCTGCGTGCGTCCGGCTGTGAGGTTATAATAGCGGTTTGCGTCTTTCTGGAGTTCGGTGAGGTCATAAAGTGCCGGAGGCTGAATCTCTTTCACTTTGCGATGGATGGATAGGATGCGTGCCTGTCCCGAAAGTTTACAATCCTCGTAAAGTTGTGCCGCCGTTTCCTTGTCGGAAAACTCTTCCGTGCAACGCATCTTGAACAACTTTCCATTCTTGCTGGCAGATATAAATACCGGCCAGCTATCTACCGCGATGAAATTCTCCCTTTCCCTGTAACGGCTGCTGATGGCTGCCAGTATAGGTGTTTGTACACGTCCCAGAGAGTTGTTTCCCATTCCCGTAGCATAGCAAATGGCGTAACTCGCATTCAATCCCAATAGCCAGTCAGCCTTATTTCGACTGTCCGCAGCCAGATACATGGCATCGTAGAGGCTGTCCGGTCTGAGATTTTCTATTCCGGTACGTATAGCTTCATCTGTCAACGAGGAAATCCATAAACGGTAGCAAGGCTGCTTGCATTTTAAATATTGGTACAGATAACGGAACACCATCTGCCCTTCGCGTCCGGCATCGGTTGCCGCAATAACGGTGTCGCAAGCCGCGAATACCTTTTCAATGACTTTCAGTTGTAGCACAGCTTCAATGTCGGGTATCCATCCCGTATCGGTTTTTACGTGCTTCACCATCAAGCGGAAGGGGACGGGATTCAGTGGAAAATTCTCCCGAGCTATTCTCGTTGTTCCGTAATCTTTCGGCATGGCAAGGGAAAGCATATTCCCAAATGTCCATGTCACCATGTAACCGTTGCCCACCATATAGCCGCTCTCGCACTTGTGTGCACCTACTATTCTTGCTATCTCTCTGCCCACATTGGGCTTGTCTGTCAATATTGCGATCATATTCTTTTCTTTTTTATGCACTCCGCACAGCATGGGGACAATGCGGAGTGACAGGTTGAACTTTATCAGGGAATTACAGAACTGCATCGGCACTCAGACCGTTGATTTCTACGATGGGGCTTCCATTTGCTCCTTCTGCCAGTTTCAACGTGGCGTCCGTAGTCATAGACAATACAGCCGTGCGTATCTTCAGAGATACTGGTTCCGTTTCTTCTCCTTGCAGAAGCAGTTCCAAATTGCCGCCTTCTTCCAGTTGCTTCCGATTGATGCCGATTGCCTCCAATTGTTTCCAGTCAAGGTCTTCTGCCTTGAACACATGATTGATATTCTGATTCATATCCGTGGGGATTAAATAATGGTTGAATGATGTTTCTTTCTCTTTGTTACAGGTTCTTGCTTTACACAGCTTGCTTGGCACTTCTTCTTTGTTCCTGCTGCTGATTTGGACTGTTATCCGCCTGTGCCGTACGCTGCGAAGTATTGCGGCGTATGTCCGGATTCTCCTGGAAGTACTGCAACTGCCCGGTGTTGGCATTCACTTTCAGATACGAACTGAATGTCTTGTTGTTGGCACTCTTCAAATCGGAAACCAGGATAGCCTTGCCGTCCTGAAGGTTGGCGCGCTCCTGTGCGGAGAATACATGCCCATAAACCTCCGCCGGGATTTTAGGAGCCTGCTGCTCGTTAAAGCCGTCCGGTGTCCGTGAATACTGTTGCCGCCCGGTTACTTGGTCTATCTTGACAAAGGAAGAAAACTCTTCCCCTTTGCGGTTAATCATGTTTTCCAGAAATACCGGTTGCCCTTTCCGTAGGGCTTCCTTGTCTTCCGGTGTCAGTTGTACGTTGCAAATCTCTTTCGGAATATAGATTTCTCCGGTTTCAGGATTGTGACGGCTGTAGTTTGGCCGTCCGGTCACCTTGTCCAGTGTGACAAACGAGGAGAACTGCTCGCCGTTGGTACGCTTCATATCTTCCACAAGAATGGTGTGTCCTTCACTCAGCAGTTTAATCTGATTCGGAGACAATGGTACACCACCCAGTGTCTGCTGATTAAAAGTCTGTTCCTTCGGGAAAATGAATTCCAGCCCTCTGCGTTCAGCACTATATTGGAGTGTTGCGCTGAATTCTTTGCCTTTGGCAGAAGTCATTCCGTCTACAAACACCGGTTGCCCTTCTTTCAGTGCCTTGATTTCATCCGCAGTCAGCCGGATGCCTTTCACCTCATCGGGCACATAGACATTCTCTTGGCGGACAGCCACCAGTTCATTCGTATTCTTGTCGATGGAAATCAAGCAGGGATCATACGCTCCGCCACGCAGATTCAAATCTGCTACACGCCCCATGTTTCCAGTTTCCCGCAGGTTCTTTTTGTCCTCTTCGGTGAAGATATGTCCGAAATAAGGTCTTTCCAGTTCCGGTTCCTTGCGGATGCCATGAATACCCAGTCCGATCTGCCCGTCCTGCTGGTTGATAAACGATAGCTTCGCGTCCAGTCTGACGGTGGCACATCCGAGGGTAAGGGTGAGTGGCACCAACTTGTTTGTCTTGTACCCTTTCAACATGGAGTCAAGCAGTCCCTGCTGTTCGAGGGATACTTTTGAAACACCCATCTTTTCCAAAGCATCCCAGTTTATCATGTTTTCATTGTAACGGTAGCGGGGAGCTTGTTGCTCTTGCGGTTGTTGTTTCTTTGCCATAGTTGTTTCTTCTTTTTCGTTCTTACTCTGTTCCTTCTTGTTTTCTCTCGGTCGGATTTCGTAGCGTTTGAGGAACTCTTTCACTGCGTCCGTTTCTTTGCCTTGCGACAAATCCTTGATAGCCTCCTTATTCTGCTTGTAATCATGGATGGTCATCCGTATCAAGCGGAAATGGGTAGGTTCTTTCAGTTGGCTCCAGAAATTCTTGATGAAGTTTTCGAGGATACTGGAGTTCTTATCGAACTTCAGAAATGAGTTTTCATTCTTTTCATCCGCCGGAACTGTCTTAATCTTTCCTTTTTCATCAATCTCACTGACTGCCTGTACACCCGCTTTCGGGTCACTTTTGTTGTGGACCAATACCAATTCGTTAAGTTGTTCCACATACGGTTCTTCTTTTGCAGACTTTTGCGTCTTCCGTGTCCGTTTGTTTTTTTCGTTGATGTCTTTTCCTTGTGCCATACTTATCACTTTTTGAAGTTAATACACCTGTTTGACGATTCAAATGTATGGGCTAAATTTGAATAAAATACTGATTTTCAAAAAGGTGGCATCACGTGTCATCAGATGTCATCAGATGTCACGACGAAAAGATAAGAAGGAGGGAAAAAAGCGGAAATAAGAGAAAAAAGGAGTGAATCACACACTATTAAAATAATGCAGAGCAGAGAGAACTGAAGTCCCTCATTTTCATTCTGAAACAAATATTTCCAACTGCGTACAAATGTTAGAAACCGGATTTTCATTGTATCATCTGTCAGCAATCCGATAAAGAAGTAGGCTCATGTATTTAAAACGCCTATGCGTCACGTCGGTCACAGTGAGTCCCTATAATAATCCATCAAATTCCAAACGTAGTCGGAGCGTTTTTTCCAAATGAATTTTCTTCGACTTTAGTCGCATAGAAAATTCTTTTGGAAAACCAGCGGCTCGAACGTGGAGGCAAAACGTTTGGGATTTATCTTTATTATAGGGAATCAGTTTTTAACTACACTTATTTTTAAGCCACAAACGAACTAATTTACAGATATTTTGATTATATATAGGCTTATGATATTGAGTACTAAGTTTTAATTTGAAGAATATGATAACGTCTATAACGATAAAGTTTAGAAAATCGAAAGTGAAGCATAGACAAGGCTCCTGCTTTATACAACTGATTCATAAGCGTAAGATGACTACGTTAACCACCGGAGTAAGGTTGGATGAAAAAGAATGGGACTGTTCAAAGGTATGTGTGTCTTTTAGAAAAGCTACTCCGAAAAGAGCTAAAGAGTTACTAGCCATGCAGGAACATCTGGAGAAGATGGTGGCTAGTTTGGAAAGTATTGTAGCAGAAAAAGAGCAAGAGCAAGTCGATTTTACAGTCGAAATGTTAGTGGAGGAATACAAGGGTTTAGGACTCACCAAGAGTTTTTTCTCCATGATGGAACATCGTATCCTGCTGTTGGAAGAGGCAGGTCAGAAAAGAACCGCTTCCAATTACCGGGGAACGCTTCGTATGTTCAAGGCATTTCGGAACGGCCAAGATATACCTTCGGATCATATTACGGCATTGTTGATGGAAGAATATGAGATGTACCTCAAGAAAAGAGGTAACGGGCTGAATACAATCTCTTATTATATGCGGATATTGAAAGCTGCTTATAATTATAGACTAAAAAAACGATGGATAAAAGAAAATAAATACCCGTTTCTGAATGTATTCACGGGTATTGAAAAAACAGCCAAGCGTGCGGTGGATGAAGAAGTGGTGCAGAAATTGGAACATTTGGATTTACGAAATAAGCCTATGTTAGAACTCGCCAAAGATATATTTTTTTTCAGTGTCTATACTCGTGGAATGAGTTTCATTGACATCGCATACCTTAAAAAAGAGTATTTGAGCGGAAATGTTTTAGTTTATAAACGGCATAAAACAAATCAAAAGATAGAAGTAACTTTACCCGATTGTGCTATGCAGATTATAAAGAAATATGTCCTTGTAATGACTGAATCGGACTATGTATTCCCACTACTGTATTCACCGGGGAGAAAGAAAATGACGGTCTATTCAACTGCGCTGCATAACCACAACGACCGTTTGAAACAGATTTCCAAGCTACTGGGACTATCCGCGTGTCTTACATCCTATACTTCTCGCCATACATGGGCCAGTTTGGCTAAAAAGAACGGTGTAGAAACTTATATTATCAGTGAGGCCATGGGACATACTTCGGAAAATACGACACGCATTTATCTGGCATCTTTGAACAACACGGTTCTAGATAAAGCTAACGAAATTGTTATTAAATCAATTCAAATGGTAACAAATTATACAAATAGGAAGCTGTAATTTAAATAAATCATTTATATTTGTAGGGAAAACGTCTTGAATGTCTTTACAATACCTCTCTTGAAGAGGGGTATAAAGAATATAATTAGAAGCTATATTACTGATAATAAAAAGATTAATAATCCAATAGTAATTCCATTTAAAACACTATTCAAAACAAATGAAGTTGAAGATGCATTCTTCTAAATTTATAATAGTTCATTAATTAGGTATTTCTTGAAATTTATTGTTGGCAATTACGCTTTTCATTTTAAAACAAATTTAAAACATTTAGCCTATGAGTCTGTTTTACAGGCAGGAACATACTACCTGCTACAACTATCAGCTACAGCCAGAAGCCACTTTCAAAGTACTTCAATTCAAAAAAAGTCAGAAACTCCAGCTTCTTGAAGTCGAGCATTCCGTAATCGTTTTCCTGCTCGAAGGAGAAGCTCTTATAACCTGCAATAGTTACAAAGATCAAATTCATAAAGCGGGAGAGATAGCATTACTTCCAAGAAACAGTTGTTGTTATGTCAGTCTATTGAAAGATACTACAATCCTGAGCTGTTCTTTCGTGCAAAATATCGATTTTTGCAGCCGCTTCTCTTTTGAGCATCTTTTAGATTTTCTTCCGAAAAAGTATGTTTATAATTTCAAGAAACTACCCGTTAGGGAGGTTCTGAACCTATTTTTCACCCTTGTGAAACGATGTCTTGATGACGGATTAAACTGCGTACATTATCACGAACTGATGCAAAAGGAATTATTTATCATACTGCGTGCCTATTATACAAAAGAAGAACTGGCGACTTTTTTCTATCCTTTGTTAGGCAAGGACATGGGGTTCAAAGATTATGTTATGACGAATTATTTATCAATGAAGGATATACCGGACTTTGCCCAGCAAATGAATCTGAGTGTTGATACTTTCAAACGTCGTTTTAAAGAAGCCTTCGGCGAGTCTGCGCACAAATGGATTTCTCAGCGAAAATCAGAATTGATTTACAGGGACTTGGTAGTATCAGAAAAAACACTCACTGAAATTACTACCGACTATGGATTCTCTTCACAAGCTTACTTGAGCACGTTTTGCAAAAAATATTTCGATAAATCACCACAAGAATTACGCGATAAGGGACTATAAGCACCTTACTTTCTCCGTAAACGATCACTTTGCACTAAAACTATAAAAGTTTGCACTTTTTTTGTAAAGTATAAACTCTCAAGAAGGAGTAACTTTGCAGCAGAAAGAGGAAGATGGATTTTTCTCCATCCTCCTCTTCAAGAGAGGCGTATGTTTTAAGTCATTGATTTTAAATAAAGTGAATGACTGTTTTTTCCCAACAAAACAATTAAGGTATCAAACAATAGGTAAATAATGAGAAAAATACTAGTCCTTATATTATTTATAGCTGGGTTATCTGCCACTATTTCCGCACAGGAGGTAGCTGTGAAAACCAACGGTCTTTACTGGCTGACAACCACTCCGAACGTCGGCATGGAATTGGGTTTGAGCAGAAAAGTAACCTTAGATATCTCAGGCGCATACAATCCGTGGACATTTAAAGATGATAAGAAAATGCGTTTCTGGCTCGTACAGCCGGAAGTGAAGTATTGGTTCTGCGAAAAGTTTGAAGGACATTTTGTTGGCTTGCACTTGCACGGCGCACAGTACTTCGGTGGATTTAAGGATAAACGGTATGACGGTTATCTGGCCGGTGGCGGATTTACCTACGGTTACAACTGGATACTCTCGCCGCACTGGAACCTCGAAGCCGCTATCGGTGTCGGTTACGCCCATCTATGGTATAAGGAAAGCGAACGCATCCCTTGTTTGAAATGCTACAAAAACAAGCATAAGAATTATTTCGGACCGACCAAGGCTGCCCTTTCACTCATCTACATTTTCTAAAGCATTGAAATTATGAAAAGGAATATACAATATATTACACTATTCACCGCGTCGCTCGGATTACTTGCGGGATGCGCGTCGAACCGACAAGCCGGAAAGGTCGTTACGGCTACACCTTCTCCCTGTGTGTTGACTCCCGACAGCACCAACCGGGTACGGATGGAAATGCTTTTCCATGTACCGGAGAATTATTTTTCCCGTAGAAGCCGCTTAATCATCACGCCCCAGTTGATTACCAATGGCACCGTGAAAGAAGAATATATGCCTCTGGTATTGGATGCACCTATATATAATAAGAAGATAAACCGGAAAAAAGTACTGGATAACTATATAGACCCACTCGAAAGCAGAGCCGTGAAAACCGACAAGGCTTCACGCTCTTTCAGCCTTCCTTATAAAGAAACGGTGCAATTGCCCGAGGGAACGGAAGAGGGACGCTTCGTAGCTGTGGTTTCTACCGATGGTTGCGGCGAATGTACCGGAATTGACACGATAGACATAGCTGCCATCAGCAATCCGGTCACCTTGATGGAAGACGTGAAGGAAGTGTTGCAACTGTCATGGATAGAGCCGGAGTTTGTGATTCGTCCGAAAATCATGGAAGGAAAGGGAGTCGCTAATTTGCAGTTCGGCATCAATAAGGCGAATATAGACCTTTTGATGGGAAATAATCGAAAAGAGCTTGACGACATGGTACATACTCTTTCACCTGTCCTGAAAGATACACTGGCTACACTGAACTCCATTACCATCGTAGGTATGGCTTCGGCTGACGGTTCATTAGCATTCAACACTTCGTTGGCACGCAACCGTGCGGCATCCGCCAAACAATGGTTGGTTGGCCAATTAGATATTGAGCCAAAGACACAACGGTTAATCTCCGTCGATTCACGTCCTGAAGGTTGGGAACCTGTTCTTACGGCAATGGTTGCCGATGGAAATGCTGATGCAGCGGCAGTAAAGAATATACTCGAAAAATATAAGAACGAGAACGACGATGTACAGGAACGGCACATCCGCCGCCTTCCCTGCTGGAACGAGATAAAGAACAAATATTTGCAAAAAGACCGCAAGGTGGAGTATGTATATACCTATATATTGAAAAGCTTTACAAGCGATGCTGAATTACTGAATATGTACGGCAAGCGTCCCGATGCGTTCAATGAGGAAGAATTGTTGAGAGTAGCTACTTTGGCGGATTCTCACGACAAGAAGAAAGAGGTCTATCAAACCATACAGAAGTATTTCCCCGGATCGCAGATTGCCGCCAACAACCTGGCTGTACTCTATCTGCGTGAGGATAAAGAGGACAAGGCCCGTGAGGTGTTGTCGGCATTGACCGAGCATTCTCCCGAAGTGCTCAACACACTCGCAGCAAGCTACGTGTATGCCCATGATTATGAGAAAGCCATAGAACTATTACAGCATGTGGAACTTCCCGAAGCCCGTTACAACTTGGGATTGCTCCAGGCAAAGAAGCGCCAGTTCAATGAAGCTTATGAACTTCTTCGCCCGTTTGCCGACGTGAACAGTGCTATCATCGCATTGAGTGTCAATAAGAATGAGGATGCGAAGGCAATCCTTACACCTTTAAAAGATAATACTCCGGTGGCAGAATACGTCCGTTCTATCACAGCGGCTCGCCTACAAGAGAACGAACAGTTCTACCTGCATATCGGTCCTGCGTGTAAAGATACGAAATTACGTAAACGTGCGGTTACAGAGCCGGATTTCTACCGTTATCATGCCGATGACAGGTTTCAAACATTGATAAACAAAAGATAAGGTCATGATGAAGATAAAAATAACATACCTCCTTTTGGCGTTCACCCTATTCGGCACGAGTTCGTGTGTGCGTGACGAGATACTTCCCTGTCCACCGTTGCAAGTCAATGTCACGGTGAAAGACAAGAATTATTTCAATGTGGATAAAGTGGCGCTGGAAGAGAGAAAGAGTGAAGATCTCGCTTTCAAAGCGTATGTACCTACACTCTATTACCAGCTTCGTGATGCCATCACGGGTGAAGTAGTAGAAGAACAGGGTGTATTCGAGGTTACGGGAGATGAAAAGGCTTTTCCTATCACCTTTTGCGATTGCATTCCGCATGGCAAGTATGTACTGACCGTGTGGGGAGGACTGAAAGACAACACGCCACTGGGCGATGATTCGCTTTCGGCCATATTGCACGCAGAGGAACAAGAAGGCGACGATTTCTATCTGACCAATGACACACTGGTTTATGATGCATGGAACTACGATTATACGGTGGAAATGGAACGCACCAAAGGCAAGCTTGTCATTCAGGTGGAGAACCTGCCGGAGGAGGTGAACTATTCAGATAAAACGGTAGGTGGATTATTTCAGAATTTGGATTGTGAGTTCAATTATACCAATCAGACAATAGTACAGACAAAAGCTGAATGGGAAGCAATACCTGTAGTCGTTACAAAGACGGTACTCTCTCCATCAGTTAAAGAGAAAGGGGCAATAGTTAGTGTGAACTTCTACGATGACCCGCAGCGAATTACGCCGACACTGACACCGAAAGACGTGAATGTTACGATGAAACGGAATGAACTGACGGTACTGAGGTATGTATATGATGATGGGAAATTTGTCATTTATATATTAGTAAATGATAATTGGGAAATGCTTCATGGTATGGAAATCGATTGATTTTAGACAGATATTTTTTAAATTAAATTTTTAACAAAATGAGAACAAAAAATTATTTATTAGGTGCATTAGCAACCGGATTGTTGCTATTCACAGGGTGTAGTAATGATGAAGATATTACTACTGGTAATGGAAATGAAAATGCGGCTCAAGCATTTGTACTGCAAGTGGCAAGTTCAGGAGATGGACTCAGCACCCGTGCGGGACGTCCTATGCTTAGTTCGGAAGCAAAACAAACGATTGAGAATGTCAAGATTATCATCTGTAGTGGTTCCACAGTGAAGTATGCTAAAGATATTGCGGATTGGAATACTTCAGGTTCAACAGCTTACACGACCGGAGGTCATGGTCGTGAAAAGACTATTGAAATCCCAACCGCAAATAAATTAGCCGCAGGAACTTATATGGTGTACGCTTTTGGCTATAGCAATAGTAGTGATTACGATTTGGCAGCTATAACAGCTATTGGTGATGGCGCTACATCTGGTACTTTTAATGCTAATACGACTCTTTCCTTTAAAACAGATGCAACGAATAAAATTGGAGAAGAAATCTTTGCAGGTTCTTATGAACTGACAGTTGTAGAGGGTGAAGGATTTAAAAAACCGGTTGTTTTAAACCGTCAGGTTGCAGGTACATTCGGTTATGTAAATGAAATACCTTATATTGCTGATGCTGCAAAGTTGCGTTTGGTTGCTTCCGACAAAAATCAGCAGTTGGTTTTAGGCCAATTTGCTAACTTTGACTTAACCGGTAATGGTACAGGAAATGGCGCAAACGTAAAATACGTCATTAATGGTACGTCATCTAATACCGATAAGGTAATATATAGTATTAATTTAGCAGATTGGTTCACTACTATTCAAGATACTGATGGTAATGGCATCATCGATGACACAAATTGGACAACTCCTGCTACTTATACTGATATTAAATTCGCTAAAGGTTCTGTTTTTGCAGGTGAATTCCTAATTCCGTTTGAAAAAACAGCAGGTCAAACTTTCAAACTTGAATTGACTAAAGCAGATAATAGCGTTTTGAGAAGCTGGAATGTAAATCTACCTACTGCCGATGGTCAACTAACTGAATATGATTTGGCAAAATGGAATGGAGCAACAACCACTTTTGCTACAAGTAAAGTAACTGATACAAAGAATATTTATAATGTTGTTCGTAATCACTTGTATGGAATTGGTACAAGAACTTTAGATAATCCTACAGAACCTGGAAAACCAGACATTGACGATCCTGAATCTCTGAATAACAAGCAAGAGTTGACTCTCCGTGTAAATGATAATTGGGAAGTAATCCATAGCATGGATCTTGAATAATTTCCCCCGAAACGCCCAAGAGCGTTTCTTCCCCTCTCCGGGAGTTCCCGAAGCTGTTTTGAGGGCTTCGGGAACTCTCCGGAGTTTTGAAAATCTTCCAAGATTTTCGGTTCAATTTTTATAGATATTAAAGATGTAATAGAGATGAAAACGATACATTACTTACTAACTTTTATACTTTTCCTGTTAGTGTTATCTTGCCAAGATGAGGATATTATATCGCTACCTGATGGTAAATTACCATCATCAGAAGAGCCATCTACTCGTGCAACGAAGATTGAGTCTAATCTTACGCAGGATGCTAACGGTTATTGGGTGGCCAGTCGCAGAGTTCCTCTTGTTGGTAAAGGGCGTATCGTTGATAATATATCAGACGCTTTGGTTAGTGTTATCGGCTGGAAAGAGAACGTGGGACACATGGTAGATATTGATATCACGAATTCAACTTCATTTGCAGGAGTCGTAGCAGCGGATTTACTCGCTAATCAAATTGCTTCGGTACGTGATATGGCACGTACTTATGCAGGTGGACAAACTGCTGGATTTGTTTACAAAGTAAATAATACCAGTTTGTTGACCTTAAATGTATTAAAAGGTTTTTGGATTCAAACCTTTTTTAAAGGAGTAGCACAAGAAATACAAGGAGGAAACACTGCCGGAGAGACATTGGAACTGAACTTGCTGAGTGCAGCAAATAATGATGGGAAACAAGCTTTGTCTATTTCCACTTCATTCACTAAACCATTTGATGAAATCAGAATAGGTATGACTGGTGTATCTGCTGAGGTACTGAATGCATTGAGTTTGTATTATGCTTTTGTTGGAGATAATCCAGAACAAACATGTACAACAAATAATACATATTTCCCTGATGGAGTGGAAATACACAAAAACGGATTATTAGATTTAGGGTGGACTAGCATACTTGGTGCTGATAAGATTATTGATGCTGATCTTACGAACGGAGCAGGTTTTGGTACAGTAGGTGGATTGCTTTCTGATCCTCATGTTACCGTAAACTTTAAAACTGCCATACCCATTGGTACTGAAGTCGGTTTCTGTTTTACGGATGCAACCCTATTAGATTTAAGTTTGCTAACAGGTACAGTGCTTGAAACTTATGATGCAAATAATAAAAAGGTAGACGCAGTAACAATAAACTCTCTACTAGGGCTTTCGGCTATAGGAGGTGGAAAGAAGCAGGTCAGCTTGATTGCCTCTAAACCTTGCACACAGGTTCGGATAAAGTTTACAGGAGTAAATATAAATTTGGGAGCTACCGTCGTTAATTATGCTTTCGTTCGTGAACCGGTGGAAATAGATGCCTCCAGCTTTCTTTCTTTAACCAATACCACCATCGCGGGCAATACTTATCAATTTCCCGCTCCCCAATCGGGAACCATGCAGTGTCAATTGTTGAGTTCTCCTAACGGAGCAACAGCCCAGATAACGGCTGATAATAGAATAACTGGTATGACAGTGGATGGAGATTACGTAGTATTAGTGACTTATACAGCTCGGGATGGTACAACTTATTCTCAAACAGTAGTTATTACCCGAAAGGCCCAAATAATGAATGGAGCGGATTGTAATACGCTGATAACAACTAGTAAAAATAAAGCTATAGCTTACACTCCAAAGGGAGGAGGTAGCTTAATCAGTATAAGTGATATAAAAGGAGTAGACAATATTCTGGATGATAATCCAGATAATTACGCAGTCTATACAAAAGGAGTTACTGTAGCCGGTAATATTGGAATTCTCGGTATAACAACATCCGATGGTAGTACTCTGAATACAGCTGGTCGTGAAATTCGCACTGGATTTACGGTACAATCTACCTCCTCGCTTTTATCGTTAGACGCATTAACTTTTTTCCGTATCCGATTAAAGAAGAATGGTGCATATCTTAGTGGAAATAGCTTAACGGAAGATGGTAATGCTGTTTCTGCCGGGCTGATAGGAGATGACGGTACAAAGATGCGCTTGAGTATCGTTACAGATAAAGATTTTGACTCTATGGAGTTATGGACATCAGGAGTAGCTACGGTAAATTTGGAACTAAAAACATTCTATATTTATAATGCATTTTGGGAGCCGACAAGTTCTACTTGCTATAGTGGCAACATAGGTGATGCTTGTCTTGAACTCTTGACGGCAGGTAATCATGGTGCAGAAATCAATTATGATGAAACCAAAGTCGGGAGTGTAGCTTCTGTGGGTTCTTCATTCAATAATTTGGGAAATCTCTTAGACGATGACAGGACATCTGCCGCAACTATAACTAATACCACAGTGGCGGGGGGAGTTACGGTAGCCGTTAAATTCAATACAGTCAGAACGAAAGCCCAAGTTGGATTTATGATGAAAAAAATAACTGGATTGGCCGATGTCGATTTACTTAATAATATACAGCTTTCGGTATATAGTGCAGGAGTCAAAGATGATAATTCCAAAAACTCATGGGGCGTGTTAGGGGCAGATGTCATCGGTTCGGGTGATTATACCTATATTTCAACGATTCCTGAAGTCAGTGAATTTGATGAAATACGCATATCTTTTAAAGGTGTAGCGCAAGCTTTAGAAAATGTCTTATTAACTGGTGTATTTATTCGCCCTGATACAGATGGTGATGGCATCCCTGATTGTGCTGAACCGGATGCTAATAATGATAATCCTATAAATTCGGCTGTTGCAACTCCCGAACATATATGCGTAGGAAATCCTGTGACAATTAAGATAACAGGTACTGATGCTCTTCCTACAGGCGACTATACACTCAAGTTTCATGATGTAACTTCAACTAATACAGTTGCTGACAAAACGATAACTTTGGCTGCCGATTACACGTTAACGGTGAATGATTTACCCGCAGGTGATTATTATATCAACATCCAAAGTGTGACCAACGCTAATGCTTACTATAATGGTGTTCATGTAACTGTTCATCCTAAAGAAACCACTTGGAAACAAGATGCAACTTCTACCGATTGGAATACATGGGAAAATTGGAGTCAGGGTATCCCTTGGGATTGTACAAATGTTATTCTTCCTTCCAACTGTACCCGTTATCCGGAGCTAACAAGCGGAGCGGACAACTATTGCCATTACGTTCATTTCTCTCCTCATGCCGAACTTGTAAACACGCACTATCTGCATTATCAGAAAGCGTGGGTAGAATTTTCCATAACTCCGGGGCGCTACTATATGCTTTCCGCCCCTCTGAAAGAGATGGTGACAGGTGATATGTTTATCCCCCAAAGTTTGCAGGGTAATCAGGGTACTGTTTCTAAATTTACGAACTTGGAAGCAACGAATTCTCCCGAGAATCGTTTTAATCCACGCATTTTGCAACGCTTATGGGGCAATAGCGCACCGGGTAGGAAATTGAATGGAGAAGTTACAGTAGCTATAAATGAAACAAACTGGACACCACCGTTTAATGCATTAAAGCACCCATATACAGCAGCAAACGGGTTCTCGCTAATGGCAGACAAGGGTAACTTGGCAAGCAATACGATGACTTTCCGTTTCCCTAAAGAACATACTACTTACAGTTATGTAAATGCCTCCGGCAATCCCACCGGCATCACCGAAAGTATAGCCCGAAGTGCAGCAGTAGCAGGACGTTTCATCAATGAAGGAGTTGATGGGAAAGTAACTTTTCCTCTGACAATGAGTGTTAGTAGTCAAAAGCCGAGTTCTACTTTTCTGGTAGGTAATCCATTCATGGCACATATTGATATAAAGAAATTTATGACAGCCAATCCCACTATTACATCTGTCAAAGTATATGACGGTAATAGCAATAACTCACTTATCAAGGTGGATGGACAATTAATTTCTAACGGAGATGGCTACTGGTATATCGCTCCTATGCAATCGGTTTTTGTCACAGTAGGAACAGCTGGAACACAGTTGTCCGTCATGTTCAATGAAGATATGCTGTGCCAGGTACCGGGAAGCAAGTTGCGCAATACAAGTACACGCTCGGCAAGTAGTCGTAGTACCAATATCTCTTCCGCTTTATCTATTACAGCAACTTCCGGGGGGACTTCGGCAACAGCATTATTGATTATCAAATCGAAAGCATCTGCTGCCTATGTGCCGGATGAAGACACCGAACTCTTGCTCGACAATGAAGTGCCACCTGCAATAGCAGTATTCAGTGTAGCCAGTGGCAAGGCACTTGATATTCAACAGTTAAATGCGTCTGCCCGTCGCATTCCACTGGGATTTAGCTTGAAGAAAGCCGGTCGTGTTACGCTCAGCCTTTCGCATATAGTGGGCGATAACTGGAGCAAATGGGCATTAGTAGATACAGAAACCGGAAAACGTAATTCATTGGCACAACAATATGAAGTGACGCTTGATGCCGGTATTCTTCAAACACATGCAGGACGCTTTTATCTGGAAAAGAGTGAATAAATCTTGCTACTAATCGTAAAGAGAATGAATAAACAGATGATAAACAATCTTATGAGATGCTGGTCGGTGGCAATCGTCAGCCTATTGCTGCTAGCAGGGTGTAGTAAGGAAGACAGCCTGGAAGAGATGACCGGCGTAGAAAATGGGGGTGAAGTAACCCTCATCTTTACTGCCAGCAGCGGGATCACGACTTCCTCACGCACTGTACTTCCCGGCTCGGAGAACGCGCAACACGTAACAGATGTGCAACTCTATATCTTCGATCCTACAGGTAGTTGTGTGGCTTCCGAAAATGTGGGTTGGACAGAACATTTCACAACAGGAGGAGGACAACTTCCTACCACTACTGCTGAGATGCATTATAGAGTGAAATATAAATGTACACCGGATATCACCTATACTTTTTTGGCAGTGGGGCGTGACGGTGCATCAAGCACAACTTATAATTTTCCGGGTGCAATCACAGTGGGGACCTCACTAAACGGCTTGAATGCCACGCTTGGGGCAGGTGTAGACTGGAAGAATATGCGAGAATCCGAATTCTTCACAGGAAAAACGGAGTTGACTCCTACGCAAAGTGGTCTGACTGGTAAAGTCGATCTTTATCGTCGGGTAGCCGGAGTGATGGGCTGGTTTACCAACGTGCCAACGGCTGCAACAACTATTCAGATTGTACTTTATCAAAATCAGAACAAGAGTGTACCTCTTCTTCCTCTCGAGCAAAGTCCGATATTCAAAGACTTTGTAGATGATAAAATAACTGAAGGAACAGGTAATGTACTGGTTGAAATTCCCGTGACGGCAGGACATTCCAATACAGATCGCTTCTCTAAAGGATCGTATGTGCTTCCGGTAGCTGCACCTCCAGCTGTTGATTCAAATGACTATACCCTAAAAGTCTTAGTAATGGATGCAGGTAATAACATACTTAGCACTCGCCGCGTGAAACTAAAGGCAGATGATTCACTTGATTCTTCTACCGGCAGTGGTACTGGTATTATTGATACCGAAGGGGCGTATCGTTTCCCCATCATCGCTAATCATTTTTATGGGATCGGCACGGCATTAGCTCCGGTGGATTTGGGAGGAAATGATCTTGTGGTAACAGCAAATCTGGATTGATAAGGAGTAGGTGGAAATATACCATTAGAATAAAATGAGGAATAAATATACAAGAAAATTATTGTCATATTTGACGATTGTACTCTTGTCTGTACTGTTATTCTCTTAAAGATGATTCAATCCTATTTGCTACTTTTAATTGTCCTGATTTGTCACCATCAAACAAAAATGTAACGATAGGATGGGGTACTCAAGAAGTACAGTAAGATAAAAACAGTATATTTTTTTTGTTTTATAATGAGTTAGCGTAATTAAAGAAACTTCAGTAACCAAATAGAAATATTCGAGTGGATCAAGTACTAGTTTGCTAACGAAATGTTCAAAGGGTTGTAGGCTAATTATGTCTGCGGCTTTCTACTTTATCAATATTTTGTTAGATCTAGAATAGGAGTAATAGCCTTAATGTGAAATAAATTTGAAAGAGAAATCGCTAACTATCAAAATTTTATCCGGCTATCTTATCGTGCTGGCACTTATTGGCTGTGTGATACTTATCTTATTGCATGAAAGACAACGTTTGCATGAAATTGAAGCCGGCGTAGCAATTAATCGGGAGCTTCGACATGATATAAGCTCTGTACACCGCAATTTTACTGAACTCGCCACTCTTGGTGAATTTGCTATCAGTTGGGAAAAGGCAGATTATCAATCCTATCGTGCAAAGCGATTAGAAACGGATAGTTTACTTCAAAAGCTACAAAATCATTGTGCGAAGTTTATCTGTTCCGAGCAAATAGACACTCTATGTGGATTGCTTGCAAGTAAGGAGCAACATCTGCTTCATATCATGCAAGCGTTTCACAAACAGGAAAAAATAGATAGTCTACTCATAAATCATTTACCCGTTGTAGCCAAACAAGCTACACATACCAATGAAATAACCCGAAAAAAGAAAGGACTTGCCGGATTATTTGGCAAAAAAGAGACCGTACAGGTTGTTGCTCCTGCGAAACCTCTCCATGAGTTAAATGAAAAATTGATAGAAATGCAAAAAGAGCATAGGCAAGATTTGGAAAATTATACAGATATGGTGAGGCGAAAGAATAAGGAACTCAATAGCGAGCTAATGAGTCTGATTTCTCAAATAGATGGTCTAATACAAATAGCTTTCCGGGAAAAAGATAAACAACTGGAAGATATGCGACAGAAATCATTCAGATTAGTAGCTTATGTACTGATTGTTGCTGGCGTACTGCTGTTCATATCTTACCTGATAATTCAATGGGATCTTCGTCAAAAGGAAAAGACACGCCGGACATTGGAAGATTGTATCTTACAGAATAAGGCCCTTCTTGAGATGCGTAAGAAAATCATCCTGACTATCTCGCATGATATACGCGGACCTCTGGGAAGTATCAATGGAAGTGCGGAACTGGCGATAGATACGCGGGATAAACGAAAAAGAAATACCTATCTGGAAAATATACGTACTTCATGCAGGCATATCTTGCATTTGGTGAATAATCTGCTGGATATTTACCGGATGAATGAATGGAAAGAAGCAAGAAATGAAGTTGTATTCAGGCTGGATAAACTGATCGAACGGATAGTGAATTTATATTCTCAAGCCAGCAATAACAAGGGGCTGCTCTTCACTACCCAATTATCAGGAGTTGGGATTACGGCTAAAGGAGATGCGGACCGTATTGAGCAGATATTGGACAACCTGTTGGTAAATGCCATCAAATTTACTAAATCCGGTGAGATTTGTTTTATTGTGGCTTATGGAAATGGACAACTGACAATGAGAATTCGAGATACCGGCATTGGAATGAGCGAGGAAACATTGTCCCGTATCTTTGAACCGTTTGAACGCGCTGCCCAAGAAGTAAATTCTGAAGGCTTTGGTTTGGGGCTTTCTATAACGAAAGGACTGGTCAATTTATTAAATGGAGAAATTTTTGTTGAAAGCACTGTCAGTAAGGGTAGTGTCTTTTCTGTAGTTCTGCCACTTACGGAAACCTGTGAAAAAGAAACAGAAGACATTAAGCCCAATGTCGGAATGACAAGGTTACCCCGGCAAGTTCTTGTCGTGGATGACGATTCCCTTCAACTTGGAGTAATTAAAGAGATGTTGGAAAGAAATGGTGTATTCTGTGAAACTTGTAGCAATGCCAAAGAAGTAGTGCAGGCACTTCGAAAGCGTGATTTTGATTTAATATTGACAGATGTTCAAATGCCAGGAACAGACGGGTTTAATCTATTGAGACTGTTGCGAAATTCCAATATAGGAAACTCCCGGACAGTACCTGTAATAGTCATGACGGCACATGGAGATCAAGAAGCGCATAATTTTATAGAAGCCGGATTTCTTGATTGTATTTACAAGCCATTTTCTACCAAAGAGCTTTTATCCTCTATCTCTTCAGTTGTCGAGAAAGAAAAGATTACAGAAAGTGACATTGATTTTAAAACATTGACCTCCGAAATAAGTGATAAGAAAAAGATATTGGAACTTTTTGTGGAGGAGTCTGAAAAGAGTATCGCTGAACTGGAAAACTTTCTGGAGGCAGCAGACCGTATACGGTTACGTGGTACAATTCATCGGATGCTTCCTGTATGGGAGTTATTGCAAACAGATGATACACTAATAATATATCGGCAGATGTTGCATGATGAAAATACGGACAATGAAATAATCCGTAAAGAAACGGAAAGGATAATAGCCTATGCGCATGAATTGGTTGTGAAAGCTAAAAATGAAATGATTGATCTGAAACATGAAACATAAGATATTGTTAATTGAAGATAATGTGCTTTTGTCACAGGTACAAAAAGAGTGGTTGGAGAAATCCGGTTATGATGTGGTGACTGCCATGACTGAACCGATAGCCCGTGTTATGATACAGAAACAATCGTTAGATCTCATTTTATCTGATGTGCGGCTACCAGAGGGGAACGGCATTGCTTTGCTGGAATGGCTTAACAAGAAAAACATCCAGATCCCATTTGTGATAACGACTGACTATGCCTCTTTTTCAGACGCAGTACATGCAATCAAACTAGGTGCTAAAGATTATTTACCAAAACCTATATATAAGGAAAGGTTGCTTGACCTTGTCCGTGAGCTTTTGAAACCTTTGTCTGTTATACGGAGAGACAAAATGATACTCCGGCGGATCAGTCCAAAAGCTAAAGAAGTGGAACGCCTTGCATTATTAGCCGCTCCGTCAGACATTTCTGTGATGATATTAGGAGCCAACGGTACAGGAAAAGAATCGGTGGCTCAAAGTATACATCAGAATAGTGACAGGTATGACCATCCCTTCATTGCGGTCAATTGTGGTGGAATACCCAAAGAACTTGCCGCATCATACTTTTTTGGACATATAAAAGGAGCGTTTACAGGGGCGGATAAAGATAAGAAAGGTTATTTTGAAATAGCGGAAGGCGGAACGCTCTTTCTGGATGAGGTCGGGAATATGTCACTGGAATTGCAGGCCATGCTACTTCGTGTATTGCAAGAACATACTTATTCTCCGGTAGGCGGACATCAGGAGCAGCGTGCGGATGTCCGTATCATTTCCGCCACCAATGAAGATTTGAATTTAGCCATATCAGAAGGAAGATTTCGTGAGGATTTCTTTCATCGTCTTTGTGAGTTTGACCTTTGGATGCCCTCCCTTTCGGAATGCCGGGAAGACATTTTACCTTTTGCCGAGTTTTTCCGTGAACAGTATGCCAAGGAATACAGAAAGGAGGCGATGGGATTCAGTGATGAGTCGAAGGAATTTCTACTGAGTCATTCTTGGTCGGGGAATATCAGGGAATTGAAAAACCGTATAAAACGGGCTATAATCATAGCGCAAAATGAGTATTTGTCTGTAGCTGATTTAGGATTTGATAAAGAGAATGCGGCTGCTGTCAATTTAAGAAGCGCATCCGCAATAATGAAACTCAAGGATGAGGAAAGGGATAAAGAACAGATAATACTCGCCCTTCAAAAATCGGGAAATAACATAACGCGAGCAGCCAGATTGCTTGGTATCAGTCGACAGGCTTTACATGCCAAATTAAAAAAGTATGATTTATAATAGTTTTTTATGTTTCCAATATACCATGTGGCAGATACCATTTCGGTATTGTTTGACTTTATGGAGTGACCAATGACAAGGGGATACATGTTTCATAATATGTATTCCTTTGCCTGTTGTTACGGGAAGAAGATATACAATTATTTCGTCCACGATATGATACAGGAAAAGTCCTCTCAATAGTTCAGCGCTATCTTTATCTGAAATTTCTGCATGATAGATGAAAGAATCATCAGTTCTGTCTTTATTGCAGACCAAATCTAAAAGGGGATAGCCAGGAAATAAAGGATAGGCGCATTCTTCCTTCCAACGGGAAAATCCTTTTTTATCGGTTTTTACCCATTGCATCAGGTTTTCACTATCTTCTGGAAGAAACCCGTCAAGGGTTATCGCCATTACAATCCGGACTTTTGCCATACCTCTGCTCTTATAACTAAAAGAAGCGTGAAACCCACGCAGTTCCGGACAGAGGCTCTGGTAAGCCCAATAACAGAAACATGCATGAGCCCACGCTATAAGATATAGCACAAGCCTCACGCAATAGTCTCTATTATTTTGAAATTTACCAGATTTATAAAGTAAAGCCCTAAAATGAAAACAAGAGCTAAACAAGT
>ERZ834382.729-NODE-729-length-36230-cov-3.638811_pt1 | contig 36230 bp, 46 predicted proteins | sample MGYA00519692_ERZ834382 | MGnify/ENA primary metagenome ERZ834382 (study PRJEB31850, sample SAMEA3708751) | human gut metagenome | biome: human gut; feature: human-associated habitat; material: faeces | place: China | collected 2014 ...
TGAAGTAATAAGCTCACTATTTGCTAATAATCGACATGCTGATTTTTATAAAAAAAGAGATTTTTTTTAAAATGTAAAAAATCCCTTTGAAGTAATAAGCTCACTATTTGCTAATAATCGACATGCTGATTTTTATAAAAAAAGAGATTTTTTTTAAAATGTAAAAAATCCCTTTGAAGTAATAAGCTCACTATTTGCTAATAATCGACATGCTGATTTTTATAAAAAATCTAAGTTCTCTCATGTGCGCATGGGTTAGAAATATAACTTACGCGCATGCACGATTATTATTTACATTATTAAAGAATTCTTTTTTAAAGATAACTCATAGGGGTATATAACTACATGTATTCTATATAACCAATTATTTATCTATTATTATATTAATAGGTAGGGGGGGGTTTTTTTAATTTACTTTAACATTTAAAAAATAGTTGAAATTTGATTTTTTATAATTTTCTTTATTTAACTATTCACTTATTAATTTTTTTTTGTTATAATGGATTTTATTAAAAAAAGAAAAGGTAAAAAATGGATTTGATAAGTGGGAAATGGCTTAAATTTAGGTCTGATTTTAATCAATTTGATTTGGGCTTTTTAAACTCTAGGGAGTATGGTTTGCTCTTTGTATTATTGAGTGCTTTGAGTGAAAAGGGAGATAGGCTGCTCAATATTGATAAGCGCTACATTGTTAAAATGTTTAATTCTAATCTATCCTACGCTAATTTAAACTCTCTTTTAACTTCTTTGAAACAAAAATTAACTGATAAGGGATTTATTGGTAATGGCAATAAGGCTCTTTTTAGTGTGTTTGATTTGATAAATGAAAAAAAGGGGATTAGTAGTGTTAATGTTAAACTTCAAAAAAATAGGCTTTATTTAGTCAATAGTGTTAAACACAATTATACTGCGATTGATTTATTCAAATTAAATTTTATGCGTTGCTTTGGTGCTAAAGTAGTCTATTGTTGGATTAATCAATACAAAAAAGTAGGGTCATTCTTTATTAAAGTTGATAAGCTTTTATCTGTTTTAGATATAGATACTAGAGATAGTTGTAACTTGGGTGTAAAGTTTAAAAGAATGATTAAAGACTTGCGAAGTGTTGGCTATGAAGTTGAGATTATAAAAGAAAAAAAAGGGCTTGATGCTAGGCGCATTTCGGCTTTGCGTTTTAATTTTAAAAAAATTAAACCAGATGCCACTAAAGAAAATAATCCTACCACGCCCCCTAAATTAAAGCAAGATAAACCTATGATTAGCGAAGTTAAAACTAATCAAGCTGAAACGCCAACGCCTTTTAAAGAAAACGATGCTCTTACTCGCTTTAAAAATAGCATTAAAACGCTAAATGATAGTAAAACCAACCCTACCATAACCCCAGCGATTAAAAATGCTACTAATAAGCAAATACAAGCAAATAATGAAGTATTGAATAAATTTGAAAACATAGTTCTTACAAGCCCTAAATATTTTGATTATACGATTAAGTCGGTAACTAAAGGCTCATTATACTATGAGATAAAGGCGTTCTGTGGTTTAAAGAAAAAGAGTGAGTGTATAAAGTTGCTAGTTGCTGAATATAGTAACCCCCTAGATTACTTCTATAAACAAGGATACAAATTTAAATGCTATGTTAAGCAAGAAAGCGATGCTGGGTTTGAAGAATATATTCATAAAATAGTCTCGCTTATTCATAGCGATGATAAGCATGGAAATATTTATTCCTACTTAAAGATTATGCGCATTTTTAAACGCTATGATAGCAAAATCCAAGTGGAGTTAAAAGATGTTGATAAAGATGGCGCCCTTATTAAGCCATTCATTGCTGAAAATAGCGCTCATTTAAACGCATGGTTTAATAAGTATAGATTTGGTAGTTACTAATGTTAGATAAGATTGTTTTATTTTGTGGTAAGGCGGGCAGTGGTAAAACAACGCTCGCTAATACCCTTTATTCTTGCCTTGTTGATAAAGGCTACTCTTGTTATCAAGTTAGCTTTGCTACGCTATTAAAACAAAAGCTCGGCGACTTATTACAGGCTGACTTTGTCAATAACGCTGGCTTGAAAAATGAGAGCGTTATTTTTAAAGATAAACTAATAAGCTGTCGTTCGCTATTACAAAAATTGGGCGATTTAGTTCACTCTGTTGATAGAGATTACTTTGTTAAACATGTGTGCTTTAGATTAAAACATTATAAAAAAGGCATCGTTATTATAGATGACTTGCGCTTCTATAATGAATTAACCCACCTAGTAAGCTTTGCTAAACGCTTATATATTATAGGCATTGATAGCTTTAATGCTAACAATGATAATAGCGCTGAATTAAGTCATGCTAGTGAGGATTATAAAAATCTGTTGAGATGGATTAAGCATTTATCACTAAAGAATAAGGTTGTGTCTTTGCTAGAATTAGAAAGCTATAAAACAAGGGCGCTCTCTAATGATAAGGCTGTGTTGTTAGATTTTGTTTTTAGTGGCTAGCATAGGTGAATAAACCCACCATAGGTGGATATGGTTGGCTTATTTAATCTTAACACATTAAGAAGTCTAACATATAAAGGAGCAGTTGATGTTAGACTTACATAGTAGCAAATTTAGTTTAACTTGTCAAGTCTTACCCTACTCTTATAGATAAAGAACAGTAAATTGACGCAGGTGCGCTAAAGCTAGAATTAGTTCTACCTTGTCTGTCGTAGTTGTAAATATGGTCTTGTGTATACCATAGATTAACTGGCGAAGGGATATTTTGCGGGGTGTTTCCATTTCCATCATTTGGGTAAGACATAGCGGTCACTCCAGTGTTATTTCCTATATTTTCGACGCAGTAGTTATTAAGGCTCATTTTAATATAGTTTAGCGTGCCATATTTGGTTGTTGTGCCGATAGTTTGAGTTAGCCCTACTGATGGCTTGTTGTCTTGTTGGAACTGCTGTATAAATTGCTCGGTGAAGATTTGGTTGTTTTGGCTCACATTAGTAGGATTTAGCGCATTATTCATGCTTAATAAGCCAATAGAAGTTAAGCCCTCTTGCGCCATTGACATGAAACATTGATAGATATTACTGCCGTCTTGTAAGATTGAGGCCTGTATATAACTTGGTAGTAATAACCATTTATAGATGCCGCTAACATTATTGACTGGATTGAATGGTATTGTGCTTCCGTCTGTGCTCATTTGTTGTAAGCATGGGGTGTTGTTAGGCCCTTCTTTAAAAAAACTGCTCGCATTGGTGTTATAAACACCACCATTACAGAGGTATTTCTCTATTTCTGTAAGGATAGCTAAATCATACCAGCCATCCTCTTGGTAAATTGTCGGCTGATTAGAATACTTAAATTCGCCTATTTTTTTAATTGTTTTAGTTCCAAGTCCTCTCCCTATCTTGTATAACTTGGTTGTTTCTATGGTGTTAATATCTACATTACCAACCGCACTCGCATGGCTTTGATTATTTTGTAATATCGTGTTGCTGTTTAAAAAGGTAATAGTAACATTACTGCTTATGGAGCCATTGGATGTTAATGGATTGATAAAACTAAATAGCTTATAAGGGACGCTACTGCCACCATCCACTTCAAATAATGCCGATGCGCTCCTAACCCCCATTGTTAAAAAGGTGGGGATTGTATTTGGTGCTATTTGACAATTAAAATCGCTAAATTCTAGGTCGTAATTAACTAAACCCCCGCTCTCATTATACTTTGCTTCTAAAGTGATAATGTAGTCATGCCTATCATTAGTAGCTTGATTAAAGCTAAAATTAGGGTTACTTGAGAAATTAGGGAATGTGCTTTGATTAAACATTCTAGTGAGGTTATTACTCCACTTAACCCTTATTTTCTCTGTAACCACCATAGGTTGGCCTTGTGTGGCTATGGAACTTGGTATAGTCTTTGGTAAGCTAAACAAATACCCCCAACCTAAAGCTACTATCTTAATCCCACCCCCATTTTCTACATAGGTGCTACCGACTGATTTTAAAAAAGATAAAGTGTAACTATTGTTGGAGTGGTATATTACATTGGGCTGGTATTTTTTTTCTAACACTGCCCAATTAGTGGTGTTAAAGCTCCCCCCTGTAATAAATGTGATACCACTCTCCACGCTAGCATTACCGCCACTAATAGGGTTGATATTAGTGATGCCATTGCCTCCATTGTCATTAATACATTTAAAAAAGGTTTTAACATAGCTCATGCTCTCGCTCGCTCTGTAATAAAGACTCACCACATTACCCACATTATACGATAGGGCGCTGTTATACTGCCCGCCATTGTATTGATTAAAAGCGACTTGATTAGATAAAGTGTTTAAAGCCCCATTAAGTTGGTTAGAAACGATTTCTGCACCATATTGAATACCTTGCTCATCTGCGTTGCTACTTGCTTCAATGTTGGCGGTTTTACTCGCCCATATATTTTGAATAGGTTTATCTGTAATGTTAGCCATTTCTTGCCTTTAATAGTAGTTTATAATTAAACCCATAAGGTAACTGGTTTTGGTTGTAGTTTAAATAGCTTATAATCAAGTTAAGCCAATCTAATTCTATGCCACTAATGCTTATTACCCATTGTGTCTGATTAATAGCGTTATCGCCTTGTTTTGGCTTTAAAAACTCTATATTAAAGTTGGCATAGCTCACGCTGTTTTTAGTATTGGAATTGATTAAATTTATTAGCAAATGAATAAAGTCCGCTATTGTAAAAACTCGGTTCGCTTTAGGTTTTCGTCTGTATAGCTCTTTACTAAAAAATAAGCTCTTAATAGGCGTGGTTTCGCTGTCGTATTTATTATTGCTGTCGTATTTATTATTGCTGTCGTAGTATTCTTGCCCCGTATTCCTACTAATTATATTATAGTCAAATCCATATATACATTTTAAGAAAAACAAGCTATAAGCACTCATGTTATAAAAGTTAGCTTGGAGGTTGTTGTTTTCTATTGGCTGATTAGGGTTGTAATTATAGCGCTCGGTTTTAAAGCTGTCTAACAAGCTAAAGAAAGCGAGCATAGTTTCATCACTTCTGTATTGCTGGTAAAGATAGCAAGGCTCATTCTTTTGTTTTAGTAACATTCAACTCCCCTAATTCTAATTGCGTGTCAAATGCTACACACTCTAATTCTTGGTTAGTGCTGTTAATACTAACTGTCTCTCCATTTACCATAAAATTAAAAGACAAGGCTTCTAATCTATCCATGTTAATAGAACATTCATTTAGCGTTTGATAAATGATATTATTTAGCATGAAAATATTAAGAGTGTCCCCTATTTTTTGATTAGCAAAAAACTCGGTTATGGCGTTTTCTAATTGTTGAATAAAGTAAGCCCACACTTCTAATAATACATTTAATTTAATATTTATTGTAATGTCAAGGGTTATTTGCTTGGCTATAATATAAACAATAGGTATTAAACTGCCAAAAAAGTCAATATTGCTCTCTCTAACCCTTGAGTTATCATTATCACTCGTTGCCCCACTTAATAAACAATTCACATCCATGCTACCAAAAATCAATTCTTTAATCTTTGTTTCGTTGTTTATTACGCTAGGCAAGAAAATTAATGTCTGACTATAAACGAAATTATTTGCTTGCGTGGGTGGGTTTAGTTTCACGCTAAAATTAGTTACGCCTATATTAGCAAGCTCGGTCGCTAATAAGTTATAACTGCTCTGCGTGTTAGCTTTGAAGTTGTTTTGTATCCTTGTTTTAAAGTCAAAAAAGCTCTCTGCATTTTGTAGAATGCTATTATTAGGGTTGGTTATCGTGGCGTTACTAAATTCACTGCATGAGAAACTTTGATCTTTTGGAAGTGTCGTTGTCAATTCATTATTTATCGCAACCAACATAGCCACGCCTTTTTCATTAGCCAAACTAGGGCTGTTATTGATAAAATCGCCACTGCTACAACTCCATGTTAATCCACTTGGTATGTAGGCATTGGGGCTTAAGTTGCTCACTTGTAAGACAACGCAGTTATTGATTGCTTCATTCTTACTTAAACCGAAAAAGTTAGCAAATTCATTAAATAGCCATTCATTACTTTGGCTCGGTGCGATAGTGTTCAGCATCAACTCGGTGAGTTTCTCATATTGAAACAAGTCGGCGATGCTCGTATTGATTAAATCGCTTTGTAAATCGGCTGGGTAAAGCGTGAAGTTGGGGTTATTAATCTTAATATAATTGACTAGTTGCTCTTGTAATTCTTGGGGGGTGCTTGGCTGGTAACCTTGATTAGTGATAACTCCCATATTAGCTTCCTTGATTGATTTGTAATGATAGACTTTGCGGTTGCTCTTGTATGGATATATCGATGTCTATGTTTAAGATATTGTCTTTAGTGCTTACATTTAAGACTTGGTAATAATCTAATTGGTCTTGGTATCTTTGTAATATCGTGTTGATTTCGTTGCGAATAAACACTTCTAAAGCGAACACTTGCTTATAATTGACACCACTTAATATATTCATGGGGTTCTCTGTTACCCACAATTGTATTTCTTGGCTTATTTGTGCCATTATGGCGTCAATATAATTGCTCGCTTGCTTCCATGTCGGCTTGTTGTCTTTGTAGCTATAAGTCCATATCATCAGCTAATTATAACCTTAAATTCCTGGAATTTTGTATTAAATTGTAGCTCATATAAAGCCAACCTACTCTCCCCTATGCTGTCGCCATTACCAGTAGGATACTTGCCTACTAATATACACCCTTGGGTATCTTTAGTGGTGTTGCCAACATGGATTTCTATGTAACGATTTTGATTTAGCGTATCACTATATAGCAACGGGACAAATAGCTTATTTCTAGGGCTAAAATACCATTTCACCCTATATTCCCCCCCATCAATACATTCACCTAACCCCAACTCTAAAGTAAAGCCCTTTTGTAAGACTTGGTCATTGTCTAGCAATTCAAATTTGCCACTTGTGAATTTGCTATTTTGTTTTATGCGGCTTATCTTTAATGTCATCATCAATTTCTATGTGCTCCCTTTCTAAAATTTCGTCTATTTTTTTCTTTTTCTTATAAAGCCATTCTATCACACAGTAATGGAATAATTGATAAAGGCGTTCTAATTGCGTTCCAATGATTAATGATATAATTAGCCCTCTTATGTATCCTATATGATAGCATGACATGTCTAGGATTAAAAAAGCCCCTACAACCACAGCTGATTTAAATAAAGCCTTTATTAAGCTTTTTTCTAAATATAATACAATTATAAAGCTTAATACTAGAAGTAATAATAAGTCGTCATAGTCTTTTCCTAATGTTTCTAATGCGCTTTCGTTCTTACAATATATCATGGGCTACTCTATTTTTCCGTTGCTGTTAGTGATGGCTTGGCTGTTTATGGTTATTGGTGGCACGCTCATCCCACCTGGCATGTATTTAATGGTTTGTAAAGTTATGTTGATTTGATTTAAAGCCTGTAAGATAGCGCTAAAACTTTGTGTAAGGCTCGCTCCATTTAAATTTAGGGGGGCATTGGCTTGTAATTGTATTTTAGGCGCATTTAGTTCTATGCCTTGATTATTTAGGGTGGCTTGGCTTTGATTGGCTTTTATCTGTATTTCTTTGTTATTTAGGGCGATATTGTTATCTTGGCTCTTAATTGTAACGCTATCGTTGCCTATGTTTAGATTATTGTTTTCATTGGTTGGCGCTTGAATATAAGTGCCTTGCGTGGTTGGTTTCATATTTAAAGGCAAAAATATAAAACTATCGCAGTCGTTGTTGCCTATCTTCTTAGTGTTGAAAAAGTCCCCTATATCAAAACCTAGACTAATCAATACGCCATAGTCGTTCGGTCTTAATTGTGTGGATATCAAGGGGCTTGAGAATACACTTAAATTTTTGACAATAATGGGTTCTTGTTGGTGTAAGATTAGCTCGGCTGACAAGGTGTAAGTGTCGCTATCAAAAGACAATACTTTGGCTATATAGCTTTGGAGTTTACCTTTATCTAACGCTCGCTGATAAAATAACAATTGCTCTCTTAATGGATTTTGATACATTATGCTCTCACTAGTAATAATTTAGTCGCCCACTTGGTTGCTTCATTGCTTCTAAAGTTGCCAATATGCTCTACCCCTATAACACTAAATAGCCCAGCGCTTACTCCACCGACTTCTATTGCGCTTATAATATTTGAATACTCATTGTTTTGTAAGGCGAATTTGTAAATTTCGCTCTCATTTAGATAAACCTTATCACCTAGCCTGAAACGATAATTTAAAGCAATAACAATGCTAATCGTAACCGCATCTTGTATCTGTGGGATCCCTATAATTTGCGTTTCTTTGATTACCTTTGGCGCTACTGATAATCTTAAACTATCCATAGTTGGCACGCCATTATTGATGCTTACCAATGCTTTTTGGGTTGTTAGGTTGGCTTTATTTTGTTGCTTCTTATAAGCTAATATAAGATTACCTAGCGGTGTTAAAGTTGCGTGTATCCCTATATTTGCTAATTTTTCTATGGCTTCATTAAATCCCTTTGCCCTTATTACAATACATTGATTAGCGCTATTAAATAATCTGATGCTTTTGTCAAAAGTAACCTTGTATCCTTTGTTGATAAAAGAATAAATAAAGTTAGTAAGTTCGGCTTTGTTAATAGCGCCTTGTATAGAGAACACTTTTTCGGTTATGGTGGCTGTGCTGTTACTTGGCATGCATGCGATGTTAATACTTGGCGTTGTTGGGTCTGCGTAGTTAGGTAAGAATGCGCTAACTACGCCACTATAAATCACGCCGAACGCCATGTTGTTATCTATTAAATCATAGGTTGGCACTGCTTGGCTTTTTTCTAATAATGCGCTGTATTTCCACCCAGCTTTTAATAGAATGCTATACCCATTTAAGGCTGTCCCCAGCTTGCCTTTAGTGGCTGATATATTCTTAAAAAAGAATTGTAGGTCTGGGTTGTTTATGGTTATCACTGCTGGTATGTTCGCCCCGCCTTGATTAGTATAAAAAGGCAAGCTAAATTCAATATTTAACCCATTCACTCCACTTTCAATAAAGCCACCCATGTTTAACTTGTTGCTTCCTGGCCCCCCGCTATAAAAAAAAGGCGGACCTTTGCCATTAGTAGGGGCTAGTGTTAACTCGTAGGCTCTCATGGTTGGTATATCTTTTTTAGGTTGTCTTGGCTTATTTGTTGTAATTGTGGGTAATAATCTATCATTTCGCTCACGCTTACTAAAAATAAGGTGTTGTTAATATAGAAAACTTGGTAGGGTTTTATTTGATTATACAAATCAAATGGGATTAAAAACCCACTTTGTAGGATTTTGGTTTGCGTTAGTTGTTCTTGGTTAATTGAGTTAAATTGATAAACTAATCCATCTATAATATTGCTGTATTTAACAACTATAATGATTTGTGGGTAATTGCTTAAATCTAGCGTGAAATATTGGTTATAAGGCGCTGATGTTAAAAATGGGTACTTATCTTTCGGTGTCGCTCCATTTTGGATTGGTATGATATAGCTTGCTAATACTTGATTAATTTTAAACGATTTCATTACACTAAACCTTGAGTCTTCATTAGTAGCTTTTTCTCTAGCGTTGCTTTGGTGTCTTTAGCAAATAATACCCTTTTAAATTCAAATAAGAATGCTTCCCCACCCATTGTCTTACTCTCTATGCTAATTCCTTTTAAGCTCTCTATGACTAAATTAGTAACAATGCCCCATTGCGTTACTAAACTAAAAGTGCCACCAAATCGTGCGTATAGTTGTAAGATATTATAGGCGACTTCATTGGCTACAAAATTAACTATCACATTGTTTCCGCTTTGTATAGCGCTATCGCCTTTTTTAATATCTGTTTGTAATACTGACAAGGGGCGATAGGCAATAATGCTAAACTTGGTCGGCTCTTGCTTGTAGCTATTTACAACTACGCTCTTATCCATATAAGGGTATTCACTGTAACTAAACTTTAACAGTTCCACTTCTCTTGGCGGTGCGTATGTTAATCCTACTAAAGGCAGAGGCACTGATACAATGCCTATCTGCTTATAAAATATGCGAGGCACATCATTTAATAACAATGGGAAGTCTTGGAATAAGGTTTTAATAAATTCAAAACTGCCTACTCTAGATCCTATTTTCATGGGCTGCCCGATAACACCGCTAATCATTGTATTCCCCCCTGATTGGCTTTGTTAGTAATGGTCATGTTCTTATTCAGCCCATCTTGATTGGCTTTGTTAGATATGTTGAGATTGTTGTTATTGATATTAAAAAGGTTGCTATAAGGATTGTTATTTACATATCTATCAATAATGGCATAAAGTTTGGTGATAACCATGTTGATATTAGCAAGCCAATCGTTCGTTGTTTGATTAACTTTAGCTATGGCATCTAATTTGAATAAGCCACTTTGCTCTTTTTGTAATTCTTTTTTACTAGCTTCTATGTCTGATTTTGAAAGCTGGCCTACTATTTTTTCACCGCTTATTTTTTCTTTTTGGTTTAGTAAAGCTTTTAAGTTGGCATCGTATTCTTGGTAGTAATATTTTTCAAATAAGTTAATCCCATTCTTATTAAAAACGCCTGTGTTCTCTTTTAGGTAATTTTGGCTGACGCCTATACTTTGGGCTATCATGGTGTTAATTACCCCCATGTTTTTTTCGCCTATTTCTTTCATTTTTTTAACATAGCTACTAATAAATAGCTTTACCCTATCTTCCACGCCTAGCTTTAATAATTTTTCCCTATTTAAACCTATCATTCCCAATGCTACATTGTTGAGATGTTGGTTATTCTCTAAATTACCCATAGTATTAACTAATTGTAAAAATTGTGGGTCGTTTTTTTGTTTAGCTAATTGCTTATAAGCCCTTGCTTCATTTAATGTTAATTTAGATGCGTTAGCAAATCTTTGGGTATCCATAAAATTGTATTTTAGGCTGTCGTATTGATTAAAGATACTGACTAGCTTGACTAACATAGCTCCTAGCGTGATTTTACCAACGCCAACTTCTTTGACTGCGTCTTTTAATAGTGAAAATGTCGTTCTTTGCTCTGCTATGTTACTCGCTATGCCTTTTATGTTTTGCGCTGTTTTGTCAATATTCATGGCGTTTTTAATCGTGTTTTGCTTTTGCTTATTGTATAGCTCCACTTGTTTGTCAATAGCGCCCTTGTTGGCTCTTTTTTGCTCGGCTGATAATAGTGCGCTTTGGTTTTGTAGTCTTGCTTGTTTGATATTGTAAGCCTGGTCGTTTAGGTTTTCTTGTTGTTTCTTAATTGCTTGTAGTTGCTTTTGTTTTAGCTCTTGTTTGTCTTGGCTGTCTAGGTTAGCATAGTCTATTTGTAGGGCTTGGTGTTGCTCTTGTAAGCTTGTAAGACTTTTAGTGTATTGATTGCCTTGTGGTTTTAGTGGCGTTTTAGCAAGAATGCGCGCTTTTAATTCTTGTCTGTCTTTTTTAATCTCATCTTTTACGGCTTTAAAGCGGTATTCTTTTTCTTTTTCTTGTAAGGTTTCTTTATGCTTTGCTTTTAGCTCTTGTTCTCTCTGTTTAGCTTTGTCTCTCTCTTGTTGTATGGGTTGGCGCTGTAGTTCTTTTTGGGCTTTTTCTTGCTCTCTAGTTTTAGCTAACAATAGCTCTTTTTGTAAGCGTAGTTGCTCTTTGACTTTTTCTTTTTCTTGTTTTAATAATTGCTGTTGTAGTTCTTTTTGGGCTTTTTCTTGCTCTCTAGCTTGTAATTTAGCTTGCTTTTGTAATTCTTTTTCGGTTTGTTTGTTTAGGTTGTCTATGCCCTTTTTAAGTCGTTCTATTTCTTTATTAAAGCTGTTAGGTAAGGCTTCTTTTAATTTCTCTATGCTTTTGTCAATTTTGGTTGTATCTAATTCAAAACTGACTACATTTTCATTATCACTCATTTATAAGCCTTTTAAAATGCGTAATTCAATACCCATTGCTTTCTCTAGTGTATCATAATATTCATAATACAAAACTTCAAGCTCATCGGTAAAAAAATTAGAATAAGCTAATCGGTTATGGATTAGCTTGGCTAGGGTGGTTATTGGTTGGGCGTTGTAGAATAGGGAACTATTAAAGGCATCTCTAATTGACTTAACACTCTTTTCCCTAAATAGCGCACTAAAGCAAAAAAAAACAAGGCGTTTCCATAGATTTCGTTTTGTATTTCATCGTCTCTTAATAGCTCACTTTTAGCTTGGTTGTCTAATTGGGCATTGTCTTTTTCAATAACACACTTCACTAAACAAATCTCATAGAATTTTTTTAATCCACGCTCTATGCTTTGTCTTACTAGGGGGTCTTTTTTTAGCAACTCATCTTGCACTATAAAGTCAAAATCTTTTACTAATACTTGTTGAGGTGTATCGTTGCTGTATTCTTTGTAAATAGCGCTTAATATTGGTGCGATGCCCTTAATGGTATCGCTGTCTAAAAAAGGGATTTTAACATTAAACTCATAAACATTAAATTGGATCGCTTCCATATTATGCCCCACTTACTTGGCCTGGTGTAGAATTGCTAGGCGTGGTTTTAGCTCCTGTCCCAGCTTTAATTTGGGTGCTAATCAAGTCTTGGTTTACATAGAAGTTACCTTTGATAGTAAATTCCACACTTGGCTGGTTACCATTCATGTTTGGTAAGCCTTTAAAAGATAAACTGACTTGCTCAACCACATATTGATAGCCAGCGTCGTCTTTTAATGTGCACTGCCCCCCTACGATTGCGTTGCTTGTCATCGCTTTTAGCCATATCGCATAGGCTGGGCTTGTTTTAAGAATGGGGACTTTAATGGTCGTTGGTATATAAATGTTAGCGCTGGCGATAGTTTGGGTCGCCGCTTGTAACCTTTTTACGACTTCGTCTTCCATTTCCACGCTCATTTGTTCCTCGCCCAAATCAAATGGCGTTATGTCAAATGCTGAATTGTTGCTAAAAACTGCGGTGTTGAATACGCGCGCTAATATGGACATTTCGCTATTTTGGTTATAAGTATAAGCCATTGTCTATCCTTTAAAAAATGGTTATATTTAGCACGATTTGTTTAAAATAGCGCCCTATCTGCACGCTAAAACTAAATCCATCGTAGATACCATTAGCATAATTAGTGGGATTATTGCTAATATAGGTAGCAAATGGGATACTATTGATAATATTTGTCGCACTAAATTCATTGTTATCTCCTATTCCGAATTGGTTAATCAAACCATAACTTTGCGCTAACTTAAGAGTGCCTACTATGTTTGAGTTTAGCTTGTCTATGCCTTGCTGATTGTATTGTAAGGGGCGGTTAGCATTAGCGCTATTCATCATGTATTGAGTGATGCCGTCTTTAATCATCGTGGCGGTGTATTTGTAGCTATACCAATACAAGAATTGATTGCCGTCCATGTTAGTCAAGTTAAACAAGGTAGGGATTTTAATCAATTCTTTAATATAGGTAATGTTGTTAGCAATTGCTGTCTGCTCGGTTTCGTTGGTGAGAGTGCTATATTTCCACCCTTGTAAGCTTGTATAAACAATAGGGCTTATAGGATTATTAGCGTTAAAACTAAATTTAGAACTCGCTAATAAGCCACTAATCGCACCAACGATAGCGTTGTTAGTAGCGCTCTCATAGCATAACAAGGTGTTACTTAAACCGCTAAAACTTTGCGCTATCGTAACGATAGCGTTATCTGTAAAGCTCTTTGTAGTTCCTATCAAAAATAAGCATGGGTTATTGGGTATGTCTAGGGCTTTTAAGATTGCTTGTAAGCCACTTTGGTCTGCTAATGTGTCGGTCATTGCCATAATGCCGTATTGATTAGCTAAATTGCCGAGAGTGGTCTGTAAAGTCCCGTTATCGTATTCTTTTAATTCATAGACTGCGAACTGCGTGTTTTGACTAAAAGCAAAAAAACTATTACTGAATTTCTTAATAAAATCACTATAACCACTCTGATTGATTGGTTGCGTGATTGTCGTTGTGCTACCTTGTTCGTTAGGGGTATCGCCTAAACTTAAAAAAACCACATTTCGCAATGGGTTCGTTGGCTGAATTAATACTGACTTTTTAGTATTGATTACTACTGGCTGAAACATGTTTCTATCCTTTTAATCCTAAAGATAACATAGTAAATAGCGCTTCTTTCAATATTACTATATTTTGAATTAATTGTGTAGTGATTTTATAGTTTATGCTAAAGCTTATACAATGATTTAAGGCTTTTATGCCTAGCTCTTTTATATATCGTTCCACTTGTTCAATTTTGGGCTGACTAATAAGCCCTATGTTATTTTGTTTTGCTGTGCTGTCTGTAATCTTATAGGCTAAATTTAGCACTTCTTGTTGGGTGAAATTCACGCAGTAAAGTTTAATGTCCTCCAGGTTGTTAAGTGTTACATGGCTTGCTTCTATGTTATTGATTAGCGACTGCGCTCTTGTGTTGCTTGTTTCTAGCAAAATATATTTATAGTCAACTTTAGTTGGCACTTGTGAAAATACGATAACAAAACTTTTAGGATAGATTGGGTAATCTTTGAGATATTGATACAAATAAGGGTAACTATTTGTTGCTAGGGCGTCCGCTATTAAATCGCTCTCATTAGCGATTATAAAGCGCTTATCTAGGTATCCATAACTCGCTAATAATTCATAATGATACTGCCCCATTACTTCATTATAATCATCTTGTCTGTCTATAAAAAAATAAAGGTTATCGTAATACACGCAGTCTAATGCGCCTATTGGCTCTCTAGTGTTAAGTAAGGCTCTGACTTCTTGGGTTTTACCGAACTCGCTTTCTAGGTTGTAATGTTCTCTGTAATGGATAGCGCATGATAATGGAGTTGCTTCTTGTAAAACAATAACGATAAATCCTTGCTCTGTTGGAATGCGTCTAGTCTTATAAAGCGTGGCATTATTCTCTTTGATTTGGTAGTCTTGTATACTGCTTTGTAATAAAGATTGCCTAGTCATTGCTTTCTATCTTAATATAAACGCTGTCTATGTATTGTGCGCTCTCTACCAAGCTCACACCATTTCTTTTAATACTAGCAAGGGTTCTAAAAGGTAAGCCACCGCTCTTAATATATTGTTTATAACGCATAGTAAGGTCGTTTGCTATGGTATCGTTTTGACTATGCCTACCTTTGAGTGCGTTACAGATAATTTTAGCAAGTGGTAAGCCTTGCTTCTTAACAAATCTGCGCATAGGTCTGAATTGCCTTGTGTTGTCTAAATAGGGCATTTTGTATTCATATCCCCATTTCCTAAATTCAAGTATCCTTGCTAAATCAAGGTTAGTCAGGCTCGCATCGTTGCTTCTTGTGTTATTTTGACTACAAAAACTAATCTTAATCTTCAAGTGCATCCCTATATCTGCGCTGTTTTTCGCTTAATTCAAATTTGATTATTTTATCTTCATATGGTGTAAAGACGGCATCACTCGTTTTGGCATTTTGTCTTAAATTGTTAAACCATGTATCATAATCTGCTGGCTCTAAAACACCACCTTTAGTAAAGCGTTTTGGCATTTATAATCCTACTACGATATTTTTCATCTGCTCTAAAACTTGATAAACATAGCTCCCATAAGGTGTTGATAATAAATCGCTCATTAAAAAATCGCCCTCTTGGATTGATTTAAACATAAACGCACTAGCACTGCTACTTCCGTCCGCACTGCTTTGTATAATTTGATTGTTGGCTTTGCTTAACTTGTATTTAGCAAAATAGGGATTATTAACCCATATCCTACTCGTTACAATATAGTGAGCAAAACTAAACCTAAACGCTAATTGGTAGCTCTCTAAATCGGCAAAGTAGAATTGTAATGGGTTTAATAGCGACTTTGTTTTAGCTAGACTGATATTAGCTATCGCTACGCTAGGCGTTGGCATCCCATCTTCCACGCTAGCAAACCATAACAACAATTCACTAACGCTGTCCCATTGTTGTGAGCTGTTGTTATGCTTTGTTGGTGTGGGTTGGGGTTGTTGCGGTTGCTCGCCTTGTGGTGTTGGCTGTAAGGGTATGGGCGTGGTTGGCTCTGCCTTATAAGGCTCGCTAGGTTGTGTTTTAGGTTGCTTATGCGTGCTTTGGGTATCATTACCCAAGCTGTTTTTATCTTGTGTGGCGTTGTTGTCTTTTTCGCTCATTATTTGTTAGGCTCTGATTTCTCCACCACTAAATCCACACCGCCCCTTTTAAGTTGGGCGAAATCTTTAATCTCTGCAAATTTGTCATCGGCTTTAGAACTGACTTTTTTTAATTCTTTGTCTTTTTCTTTTTTAGCGGTGTTTTCAATTTCTCTTTCACTTTTAACCTCGCTATAAATAAGTAAGCCTTTATCAACATAGTATTTAGATGCTTCTAAAAAACAATTAAACGCCTCTTCATTACTAAATGGCACTTCTACATTCCATGCTTGTCTTGGTAACTCAACGACAGCTATATTTCCATTATATCTGTATTGTAAGATTAGTGGTGAATATAGTGCTGTGCTTATCTTTTTGACAACGCTCATCTTAACCTACTTTTGGTGCGTTGTGGTTGTTTAGTTGGGCGTATTGTTCTGGGTGTTTTTCTTTAATCTCGGCTTTTAAGTTAGAAACGAGGTTTTTAATATCGTTAATCTTAATTTCGCCTTTTTTGATTTCATTCTTAATGTTTTCGGCTTTTTCGTATATCGCATGCCCTCTATGAAAGATGGTAAATACTTTTTTAAAAAAGCTCTCTACTTCTAATAAGAATTTAAACATAATCACTCCTTGTCTTTTTACTTTTATTATAGCATAACCTAGTTAAGTTAAGAATACTTAACTGGCACTTGTAAAACCGCTTCTTGTCTTAAATTGACACCTGCTGTTGTCTTGGCTACGATTTTAAACCCATACCAACCCATGTTAGGCGTGTTTTCAAACCTTTGCTTACCACCGCCCACTGAAGTGAAAAAGGTGTTATAGTCAATTGAGTTTTTTAATCCTACCAAGTTAGCGCTATCTTGCCCATTGCTTTCTTGTTTTTTCAAGTCTGGCGAGATAAAGAGAATAGTATCACTGCCTTCTGCACTGTTACTCATAAGCAAGTTGTCCTCTACAAAAATAACCTTACCCACACCTAAAAACGATGCAAACCTATCATAAGCGCTTGCCACGCTATCCACACTACCAGTTTGAGCATAGCTTGTTAATGGTAATGGTAATGATTTAAGGTACTTGATCACTCTAACGCTTGACGCTAACACCACCGCATTTAACATGCCAAATGATTGTTGCGTGATTTGTCTAGCGCAACTAATAAGCCATTGCCATAATTGTGTCGTGTCATAAGTGGTTAGCGTGGAATTTTTGTTGCTGTCTGGCGGTAAATTACCCATTACAGCATTACTTAAAATGCCTTGCCCTAGCGTATCATTATTTTCGCTATCAAATCCATATAGTATTGCTTGGTGCATCTTTTGATTGATACCTTGCTCGGCTAGGTTAGCTAAAAAGTCTGGTAAAGCCACGCCATCAATAAGCCCATTAAACTTCTCTTGTTCTTGGTAATTCCATTCCACAAAAGCTTCAATGTTATAAAAAGCGGCTTGAACTTGCCCTATTGCGTATTGCTGATTAGCAAGATTTTTCCCCCATTGTTGCCCCACGAAGGTGTTACTTGACATGGCGCTAATCGTTGGGATATAAGCGTAATCGTCTTTATACTCACCATAATTTAACTTAGCACCTAAATAGTTTTTCCAAATCGCATCTTGCGTTTGTGGAACTAATAAACCCGGTATGGTTACATGGGGCGTTGCTCGTAATAAATTAGCCATTGTTGTCTATCCTTTCTTACAGTCTTACTTTGATAACATAACAGTCTTTAAAGATGGTCTGCGCTGGGTTAGCTGTATCAAATACGATTTGCCTGCCCTCTATCACATTGCTTCTTAAAGATACTTTTTGCGAGCCAAAACTTTCCATGCCAGTCGTTTCTAAAGTGTAGCACTGATTGGTTTTATTCCAACTGATAGATTGCCTACTTGCTTGCCCTAGAAAGCTTAAATCGCATGGTAAATACACTTCCACACCGCTTCCAATTTCGGCTACATAGCTTGTCTGCGTTGGTCTTAAAGCTGGCGCTTTATCACCTGGCATCACAAAATCGGTTATGTTATGAATGACTACGCCACAAAACACACCACTATTGCCAATCGGTGTTTCGCTAATGTTTAGCACATTAGGATTAAGCCCTACTAACCCGCTCGCTTGTTTAGCGCCTATTTGTAACGCTATGGGTTGGCATGGTAATAAAACATTACCAGTGCTATTTAGCGCGGTTACTAGATTGTTAAGATACATTTCATAGATCAAAAACCCCGCGATCGGCTTTATGCTCGTTTGCTGATTAAAATGCCCATTGTAAGTTGTAGTCTGATTTACATTAAATCCCATTGTCTTTCCTTGTCTTAAATTACCAAGCTTTAAAGCTCACGCCTTTTTCAATAGTAACCCAACCATTGCTACCTATTTCGTGGTGTTTCTTTTGTTGCTTGTTCGCTTCATCGTTTAGCGCTCTCACTCTTTGTATGGTTTCGCTAAACACTTTTTTAGTAAATGCTGTGCCGAGTTCTTTTAGCTTATCACTTCTAATCATATCCCTATAAGCTTCATCACATAAAGCAAGGTTGCGTTTGAGTAAGCGGTTAGCTAAATAAGTCGGTTTCTCTCGTTTCATGCACACGACTTTTTTAAAGTTAAGGCTATCATTTAAAGTATCGCATAACTCTTCCATAACACCTAAAATTTCGTCTCTTAACTTATCATCATCGCCATATTCCTCGTTGTCATCAATGGTGTCTTCATCGGCTCTAACCATGCATGCGTCGTCTTTAGCTTTTTCTTTATCACGGATGGCATCGTCTCTTTCTTTGTCTCGTTTAACTCTATCGTCTTCTTCATAAAGCTTATTGTCATTAGGGCTTGCTTTGTCTTTAGCGATTTCTTTGTCAAGCTTTTGCGCTTTTTTTTCATCGTCTTTTTCGTAGCCTTTTTTGTCTTTATCGGCTTCTACCCGTGCGAGGTTTTCTTTGTCTTTTTCAATATCTTTTTTGATTGCCTCACTCATCGCTTGTTTGTCTTTGTCTAATGTTTCTAATGGTTCGCTCATTGGTGTGTCCTTTGTATCAATTTCGCTATGTTTTAACTCATCGCTGTCTTGTTTGTCTTTTTTAATTTCGGCTTTTAGATTTTCTTTTTCATCTTGTCTTTCCTTTGCTTCATTTTTGTCTTTGACATTATAATCAAAAAAGTTCGGTATGCCCTTATTTAGGTAACGATAATCATCAACTAAACATGGGCTGATGCTGTTGTCTTGTAATGCTTGCTTCATTTTGCTATCCCTTAAGTCTAATATGTTTAACTTGCTATTATCAATGGATTTGCTGGCTTTTCTATCCCAATGCCCTTGCCCCACTATGGCTAAATGATTGATTAGCATGGGCTTATCCACTATAACGGCGTTGTCTTTTTCGTAATAACAATAAACGGCTGGGCTTGTTGATTTGTTATTATTGATCAAATCTAACACTACTTCTATGTCGTAAATCTTTGCTAAAGCCCATAACTCATTGTCTTTTTCATAAGCATTTAAACAAGTGCCTATTATAGCGTTGTCTTTGAAATTATTGAGTGTTAAAAATCGCCTTGAGTTTTCATTGTTGGCTTTTGCTTTGCCTAGAGGGTGATTGACTATAATGGGTAAGCCCACGACTTCTTGTTCTAATTTTAGAAAGCTATCATCACGCTTGGATAGATAAAAGTAGTCTTGGTTGTCGCTGTCTTTTGTGGCTCTGATTGTATAACCTACGCCACTAACTCTTAAGGGGATATAGGCCCCATAAGTTGTTAGCGTAGCCCCAACAAGCTCACCACTTTTATAAGCGTTTAAAATTAGCGTCTCTATTGTCATGTCCTTACGATACTATTATTTTACTGAAATGTAAAGTAAAAACAATAAAATAAATAAAATAAACTAATGCTAAATAATTCCCTATCTTATAAATCCTAATTTTTTTCTTAACCCATCCCCTATCTTATAGATCCTAATTTTTTTCTTAACCCATTCCAAATCTTATAAATCCTAATTTTTTTCTTAACCCATTCCCTATCTCCATTAAAGTCATTGCTCTTGCTAAAGCATGTAATTCCAACCCAATTAGATATAGAAAAAAATGAATCCGCATCTGTGCTTTATCATATCCAAAATAACCAAGACTTTTAAATGCTTTACCATTGAATGTCATTAGTGCTTGTCTCCTATTCATTTCTGTATCTTTTTTAAAACCTCTTATTATCATGCCCTCTATAAATAACCTATCATCTTTAGGAATTCCTTTTACTTCTGCGAATAATGGAACGAATAATAGGTATTTGTTTTTAACTAAACAATAATCTCCCTCCACTACAAAATCGCTATTCTTTAAATTGATTATCTCTTTTGTCTTAATGGGTGTTAGGTTTGCCATTTTCAAAAATAATCGCCTATAAGAATTAAATGGAACTTTTAACTCCACGCTTGCGATTGAGTTTATAAAGTCTGTAATAAAGTTAGGGTTCTTTTTATACTCATCAAAAACTTTTTGGTATTTTCTAGGTGTAATATGCCAGCATTTTCTAAGCTTTATTTCGCCATTACCAATCCTTTTTAGCATCTTTATTAGCAACTTATTATCGTTATTCTCTTCAATGTTTCTAGGTTTAAAGTATTTGATAAAATGCTCATTGTATTTTGCTTCTTCCTTTCTGCTAACCATCGTTACTCCTTATGCTTTAATTCTTGCTATTTCATAGTCAAGCCCACATTCTTTTAACATGGTTTTAATCGTTTCTGTAAAGTTTTCTACTGCGCTATCAATTTTATCATCGTTTAAAAAAACTTCGCATAGCGTACCCAATTCTGTTATATCTAGCTTTTTAATTTTAGCTGATAACTCTATCTTATAATAATCGCCAAAATCTTTAAAGATTATATAGATTAAATCTTTTTTGCTGTGGCGTTGCCTATCAAAATAAAAGTAGCCTATCCCATTAAAGTCGTTATCGCCCATATTGATAAAATAAGCGCTCTCACCTATGTGTCTTTTTAGTGCTTCACAATACTCGGCGAATTTCTCGTTCCGTTCGCTTAATTCTATATAGCTCTTATATCTAGCTATGTTTTGCTCTTGTTTAAATAAGTTCATTGTTCCACCTTTGTTTTAATTTGTTTAATAATATTATCTTAATTTTCAATATTTGTCAAGTCTTATTTATGTTTTCTATATTGAAAATGTTTATTCTATAACACCTACACCCATAAGGCTCGCCTGGACTGCCGTCTAATAAGTCCCTATCTAATTCAAATTTAATGCCACGCTTATTTAATTCTTGCCTTATCTTACTTGGTGCGTCTTGGTATAAATAAAGCTTATCTTGCCTGTCCCAATGGTTACCATGCGTGATTGGGTCTTTTATGATTGGGTATATCCCATGTGGGTTGCCTACGACTCTTAAGTCTTGCTGGTTTTTCCATATATATCCAAATGCCCCATACTCCTTGGCTGTGGTATTGTTTAAATCGGCTCGTAACCTATGAATGCTATCATCTAGCATGTTGTCGGCTGTGGCTTGTAACTTTTTCACGCTGTCTTTTATGTTTAATATAGCATTCCTACTTCCTACCATAAGCCCACCTAGTAACGCTAATTGAGTATTATAGTCTTTTTTCACCATGTCTTTTAGGCGCTCATTAGTGTAATCTTTTCGTATTTGATAAATTTCATATAGCTTATTAGCGATTAAATCAACCTCGTATTTAGTTAGCGTAGGGTTGCTTTGCTTGTATTGCGTGTTCATGTAGCGAGTGTAAATATCTTTGAGAATGCTCGTATTTTGTAAAATAATGCTCGCTAATATAAGCGTATAAGTCTGCTGTAACTTATCTTTACTTGGTGCTATATTTAGCTCTCTTACAAGCTCTCTAATCTGCGCGTTTTGCTTCTTTTGATTAGATTTATTATACTCCACCACTCCCCCATATGATAGCGGTGTTAAAAGGTTATACTGGTTATAATCTTGTCTGTCTGTATTCATTATTTACCTTTTAGTTGTATAATGCTCGCATGGAGTTTATGTAGCCATAGCATTTACTCCTATATTTATATGGTTTTGCTACCATAGACATTCCTTTTCTTGATTTTTTGAGTTTCTCTTACTCTACTTTTCATTTTTTACTTTGGCTGGGGTCTCCTTCCCTAGCCTTATTTAATCCTATCAAATGCTGTTACTTTGTTTTAGCGCTTCTGTGTTTTGTTCATATTTTAATAAATCACTATACTCATCGGTGTTCATTAAATCCATGTTCGTGCTAAAGATACTCATTTTCTGTAATTCTTGGTTTAAGTCGCTAGTGTTAGCGCCAAGTTCCCTAGCCCCCATGAGTAAGTTCATTTTCATATTGTCTGTTTCTAGTTTCTCTTTTTCTGTAATGGGATATAGACTCCCCCATTCATAAACAAACCCATTCCTAAAAAAGCTAAACATTTCCTTTAAACCCATGCGTTTAAATTTCTCATAGTAGTTTCGTTTTAGTTTGATTAGTTCGTTTTCATTCCACGCATAAGCCATAATGATTGGATCTAAAAAGTTAAACACTTTCTGTAGATAAGTCGTTCGGTAGCCATCCACTGCCATAATAATGGTTTTCATGTCCTCTGTGCCATCATTTAATCCATTAGATAGCTTGGCGTTTAATAAAATCGGCATTGGCGTGTCCGCTAAAGCAAGCGCGATGCTGTTATTGAAGTTCTGTAAAATTTTGTCTAACTCCACCACCCCTGTGAGTTGAAAAAACTCTGTGCTACTTTCTGTGTCTATGTTAGCGATGCCATCATTTTGTAGGCTGTTTATGATTTGTAGGTTTCGTTGCATGGCAGATATATTCATTCCGCTCGCATGTGCACTACTGCCACTCTTAAGAATGATACTGCCAGCTTTTACACACATGCGATTGAGTGCTTTAATACAAGTTTCCCAGCCTTCTAGCAAGTTTCGCATGTTTTGATAAATACTAGCGCCACCAAATGTGAAGTTACTACTAGAAAACATAAGATACAAGGGGTAATCGTTTTGTAACACTAATGCTCGTTTAGGGTTAGCAACTTGCCCATTTATCATTATTGTTTCTACTTTTTGATACTTGGTGCTTATAGGGTTTTGATTGACAAAAACGCCAGCTATGTTTAAAGGGTCTAGCACATTCAAGCTAATCGTTTTATTCCATATATCATCAAATGTTAGCACTTCATTAGGGGCTTTGTCATCACATGCTATATAAAGCGCGCACATGCCATAAGCTCTTGTCAAGCCTAGAAATCGTTTAACATTGTCAATAATGTTTAGCTTATTTACTGCTTGTTTGTAAAGCTCAACCACTTCTGGCGGTGTATCCTTGATTATAACTTTTCTCTCACTTGATAAGGCAAAGGTTGGTAAGGATAAAGCAAGCCTTTTACCGAGAGCGTGGTTTCTAAATATTTCCTTACATTCCCAATAAGTTAATTCATTACTAGATTGCTCTGTCCCCACCCCATTGTTAGGGTAGGTTTGATTGAACTGGTTATTATTGCCAAATCCTAGCCAACTAAAAAGTCCCATGTTATGCCTTTAATCCTTTGATTATGCTGTCTAAAAAGTCTAAACTAACACTCATTATTTGATTTTTTATGTCCTTGTTTTCTAGCATTTTCTGATAGTAAGGCTCTATTTTGAATTGGTGTTTATAAACACGATGCCCTACGCTAAAAGTAAAGAATGTGTAAGTTCTAACATTTGCCATAATAAGCAACCTACGCCATAATTTAATGCCTTGTTTTTTCATAGATAATGATAACAATGCATCGGCTCTTTTTCTGTATTGTGTGGCGGTGTTAATACCCTCTTTCAAATTGGGGGCCTCGTTGTTTTTTAGCTTTGCCATTAAACAAATATAATCATGGAGTGCACACGATTTAAAAAATCTACCAAATGGGCTTAAGATATTCCAAAATAGCTTGGGTATCGTAGCCCCGTCTGTAATAAACCCTTTCGGTATAGGTATATTACAAATAATCGTATCACTCAAAAATACTACTAACATGCGGTTATTTATCCATTCTAAATGGACTTCATTGCTAAAGCTGTGAATGTTTTCAATATCTATCATGGCGTTCCTTATAACAATAATTGTGTGGTATCATAAAGCAGATCTAATAAAGGATAGTATGCTTTAGTGTTAGGGTAGTATTTAATTAAAGCGTTATCAAGCAAATTACCAAAATCTCCATTGTAGGTGCTAGGTGTGAATTTGCTCTCCATTGTATCCACGACTACAAGGTTTTTTTTGATACTCTCGTTTAACTTTATCATGCGGTCATCATTGTTAGCGTTGTTGGTGTTATGTGAGCTTGTGTAAATTAGTTCGGCGGTGTTGTGTTTTTTTTGCTTGTATAAATGGATGTTAGTAAAGCGATCGCTAAAATACTGCGTGGTTTCGCTTATAAGGCAATGATTAGCTGGTAAGTCTCTTATAAAAATATCGTTGGCATCGTTTATATTTGTAAAGTCTAGGTGTGAATTTAAACAAAACGCATCAACAATATATACCGCTTTCTGTAATAATTTATTCTTGCCTACTCTACACTTAATCACGCCTATGGTGTCTTTTAGGTAGCTAATGAAATAAATATCATCTTGGATTATAAAGTAGCGCTCTTGTATATTTAGTGGCTGATTAAAGAAACTGCCTTCAGTGTCTTTAAAGTTAAGATTGGCTAAAACATAGCAACCCCACACATAAGCATCAAGCCGGTCTGGGCTCTCACCACGAAACCCATTGTAACCTTGTAAGCTCATTAGTTCCATTTGTCTTATAATTTTCTTATCATCGCCATTGCTATGCCCTAAATGTTTAAGCCTGTTCATATAACCTAAACTAGCGATTGGCAAGCTCCGTCTTATTTTGTCTGTGCTGGCTCTCACTTCAAACACATTTAAAATGGGGTCGTGTAATAATAGCGTGGCTTTTAAAAAGTCGCCTCCATTGTTAGTTTCTATCACTACCATTTCGGCTTTGTGTCTACGATACAATTCACTCACTCTTTGGCAAAACTCGTTAGGGCTATAATTACCGCTAGCGTCCTCTATCAAATGGATTACGCCGTCATGTTTTAATCCCATTACCACAACGCCATATTCGTTGCTAAAGTCTTTATTAGTTGTGGCTGGGTCGCATGCGATTAATAGCTGGATGTAATTTTCTCTTAAATAAACCTCATCGCACCTGAAGTCTATGTTTTTAAAAATGCTTATATCACTCTTGGTTCGTAACGCCCCTAACCATGTGTGCTGATACTCTGTGTAGGGCATCGTTTTCTCATCGTGTTTTCTTTTTTCATCTAGGGCGCTGTCTTTAAAAAAAGGGTTATCATAGTAATTGATACACTTAACATAGCTTTTAGGTGGCGGTATGTTTCCTATGAATGTTTTATAAACAATGTCGTCTGCGGTGTTAGGGTTTAGTGATAGAATAATCTTTGGGTTCTTGGCTCTTATCACGCTAGGCACTAATAACTCCCATGAACGCTCGCTAAAATATTGCGCCTCTTCTATCCAAGTAATGTTAATGTCGGCTATGGATTTAATGTTCCCGGCGTTGTATTCTTGCATGCCTTTGAATAAAAAGGTGCTTCCATTATTAGCTTCTATCTTATCGCTTTTAATCTTAAATTCACTGCTTAACTCTAGCGTATGTATCCACTTCTCTAATATAGATTTCACGCTGTCGGCTATGGTGTTTTGTGTTTCACGCATGCACAATATTCTTAACCTTGGCTCGTTAGTTGCTCTTAAGACTAACATTTGCGCTATGCTTTCGCTCTTACCACCACCACGCCCCCCATAGTAGCATAGGTAAGTATAATAATCGCCTAGTATATATTTAAAGCATTCTTGGACTTGTATTGTCTTGGTAAATACCTTATCTGTCTTGGTTCTCATCACGCTTATAGTTAGTAAATTCTATCTTAATCTTACTCTTTGGCTTTTTGCTAACTTCTACGACTTCACCCTTGTCGTTTATCTCTGTTGCGATATAGTTGGCGCTTTGCTCTCTTATTTGTTGGAGTTGTAGCATTGTTTTAATCTTTAGCATATCCATTTGATACTTTTGAATGTTGCCAAGTATTCTAATCTTATCGGTTACTTCGCAATCCTCGTAAATCTTTTTGTACTCTTGTATGATATTGACTTCATCATTGTTTTTATTTTTCATGCTCATAGTTAGATTATAACAAAAATAAAAGATTATGTTATAATACTAACCACGAGTAACGCTTTTAGGTGAGTTTCTGCCCCATTAAAAGGGGGCTTACCTTTTAGCTTTTTTTAGCGTTGTTTAGCTACTAAATCCACTAATTGGTCATGTAAGACTTTTAATTCCGCTTCCATTCTCTCTATATGGTTCGCTAGGATATTAATCCTGTCTCTTTCTGTTGTAATTACTGGCCCTGTAGATAATATTGCTTTAGTGTTCAATTCCACTCTTTGTTTTACTTCCAGTATCTGTTTTGCTAGATACTTTATATAATCTGGGCTCATAGGGGGCACTTCTATTGTGTCAATTCTTTTTTTTGCTTGTTCAAAACTTAATTCCTTACCAAACAATAAAGCCCCACTGACTGCTAAACCTAACATAATTGCCTTAATTTTCATTTGCTACTCTTTGTTTAAATTTATTTGCTTTGCTAATCAAGTTACAATTGATTTTATCAATAACCAACACTTCTTTAATTTCGTTAGTAGTGAAGTCGTAAGTGTAACTTTTAGCTAACGAAATCGCTACTAACCTATCCGTGCAACTATAAAAAGGGAATTTAAATTTATGTGTATGGTATAGCTTGCCATTGTCAATTTCGTTTTTAGCTTCTGTAATCGCTTCTATAAAGCTCTTTTTAAATGCTTCTAGTAAGACTTCATCGGCGCATTCATTACATAGGGTATTGTAGTTTTTGATAGCATTGGCGCTTATATCACCTAGTCTCCTACGATCACCTATTTCAACACATGCTCCATATTTAGCAAGGTCTTTTTCTTTTTGCTTTGCTTTTTCAATACGGGCGAGTAAGGCTTTGTTGTGGCGCATCTTAATAAAGCGGTCTTTTTTCTCTTTGCGTGCCTTAGCCCTATCTATCTTGCTGTAAAAAAACTCAATCAATCTTGCTTCATGTTCGCCTTTTTTATTATCCTTTACATTGTAGGCATATCCATCGCTCCCTTTAGAATGCCACATGTCAATAAGGGCTTTTTCCTTTAACTCCTTTAATTCCTTAACTAAATTAAAATACTCCATAGCAACCTTATTTGCTAATTCATCCACATTATAAGCGCCCTTTCTATGGTGTAGATAGAGTAGTATGTCTTGCTGATCTTGGGTTAAATCATAGCTCGTGCCTGATCTTATCCCTAAAACCTTGTATATATCAATGCTGCGTTTTTTTAGTCTTTCCATTTCCACAATACCCTTATCAATAAGCACATTGATAATGTTAGATGTCCTATTAATCCCGCACCCTATTGCTTGACTAATTTCGGCTCTGTTTAGCGGGATAAAGTCTTTGTCGCTCTCATTCCACTTGGTTATAATGTAGTTGTATAGCTTTTTTTGTAACTCAAGTCGTTCGCCTTTAGAAACCGGTATTGTCTCTAATATAGTGTTAGTTTCCTTTGTTGCTAACGCTCCCATTTTACCATTCCACCATTGCTATGAATAAAATCATTAAAAACAAAATAGCCCATGCCCAAACATAGCCCACTTTTTCGCACTCGCATTCGTTGTTCTCTTGCTTTCCCGATATCATTTTTTTACTCCTATAATTCCATGTGGTGTTTTGATGCTATGACTTCCATGTCAAATAAGCTTGTATAATCTCTATCTTTGCTAACCATGTTTATTGAACATAGCATCTTTTACCCCTAGCTAATTCTACTCTCATTACTAATCCTTTGTTTTATTTTGTTTAATAATAATAGCATAATAAAACTAAAATTAAACTTAATATAATTAAAAATTGCTATTAAAAAAATCGTCTAGCATGGTTTTATAGTTTTCATTAGCAAACATTACTATTGCCTTGCCGCCGCTTTCTAATATGTCTTTATGCGCTCTCAATTGCCAATCACTAATCCTGCCTTTTTCGGCTTTACATTCTATGGCGAAAAATTCCCCCTTATAGCAACCTATAATGTCTGGAGTGCCTTTTTTGTTCGTTGCTATCGTTTTAAAATGGTAAATCTTGTTTCCTTTTAGGTAGGATATAACTTTCTTTTGGAAATCTCTTTCAAGCATGTATTAATCCTTGCCTTATTTTGTTGTACTCTTGACTTTCACTAAATAGCTTTAGTGTGAATTTTTTATTCTTATTAAGCACTGACTGATAAATTTGATAGCACACACTATTCTCGCCATTGTGTAACCATATTATATCAATTGGCTTCTCTCTATCAAATCGGCTCAATCTACTCCTTACTTGGCTGTATTTAGTAGCGCTAAAAGTTGGTGTGTAAATGTAAGCTTTAGCATGCATAGATAAGTCTATGCCTTCGCTGTGTCTTGTGTAGTGATAAACATTAGCTAATCCTTTTAAGCGCTCTTTTTCGGCTCTGAAATAACAAAATGTAACCGCATCTTTATGGGTGATAGCTTTAATCTTGTTAGTTGGTATAGATAAAATGCCTTCATCACAAATAAGCGTTCCACCCTCAATCTGCCATATCGCCAGCATTTCTTTTAGCTTGGTATCCACTACCTTGTTATAGCTAACACCACCGCTCACATAGTTATCAAGTCCGCCTTTTAAGATTAGTTTTATTAGTTTCAATTGCTCATCGGTGTAATCGCATTCAATAAGAATATCTCGTGGCTCATAAGTGAAGTTTCGTTTCGCTCTGACAAAATAAGGCTCTATCTCTTTTAAAACCTTGCTATCTTGTGTCTGGCTATAATCATTCACCAATAAGCCATTAATGCGCTTTTGAAGTGTAATGCCATAAACTCTGTGCCAATGATAGAATGATTTAAACTTCATATAACTAAAAGGGCTATATCGGCATAAAAATAGCTGATAGAACAGCTTGCTATAACTCTCTGCGCATGGCGTGGCGCTACAATAGATAACATGGCATCGCCTTATGATAGGGAATATCTTTTTTAAAGTAACGCTAGGCTTGGGGTAGCTTGAAATATAATTGTGGCTTTCATCTAGTATCGCTATATCATAGGTCTTGGTGTGGTTATAGTTGGCTTCATAGTTAATAAGGGTAATGTCTTTATCTTTAAATTCATCTTTATGTATCCACTCTTGCCAACCTTGTAATGCGCGCTTCTTTGTGTAAATAACGACTTTAGCGTTGGGGTTAAATTTAAACGCGCTAAAAAGGGCAGTCAAGGTCTTACCTGTCCTTTCTTGCATGGCATAATACACCCACCCATACCTTTGTAATATCGCTAAACCTTGATTTATACAATCCACTTGAGTAAGTAATAGCTCAATCTTGCTCATCACCACTCACCATAGCAACTATTCTTATTTTTGGAAAAATCACTCTCTAAACCATAGTCTGTTTTATCTTTGCCAATAAAACATTTTAATAACATGTTCACTCCTTATATTTCTTGTTGTAATAGCAGTCGTTGTTTTGTTTAATCATTTTAGAAAAAACCTTGCATGTGAATTTGGTAGAATTAGTTAAGTCTATATTAATAGGGCCTGGTTTTCTTGTGTAGAGTATCGTTTTTTTTAGTGGCTCTTTTATAGTCTTAATTTTAGCTTTTATATCTGTAAAATGTAGATTACTATTTATATTTAGCTTCTCTATCATTCTCTTTGCTTCTAAATAAAGCTCTCTAAATCGTGGCTTATAAAAATGCTCGGAATTATTACAAAATGCTTCCACACTATCGCTGTCTTTAAAGGTTAGCATTAGCGTGGCGTTCTCTAGTTCCACGCTATCTAATTGTGGCGCTAAATCGCCCAAACAAGCTTCGCTATACTCTCTTATAATGGCTCGCTTTTGTAAGTATTTGTGGAGCTTATTATAATAAGGCGAGTTCGTTGTTGCTTTTAGTGGTTTATTTCCCATTTTTAAAGCCCCATTCTAATAATGGGCTCCATAGTTCATTGATAGCACTATCAATCAATAATGATTTCAATGCCTTTAGATCTAGCGTTATGTTTTTTAATTTATTGCCACTGCCTATCTTTTTTAAGATAGCATTAATACTAATATTCCCAGTGTTATCTTGTGCTTTATACTCCAGCAACTCATATCCTTTTAACTCGTCATGTTCGTGCGCATAAAGCATTATAAGGCTTTTTAATACATTATCTCTTAATTCCTTACTTCTTGCTTCCTTACTTCTTGCTTCCATTATCTGCCCCTTTCAATAACTCAATCTCTCTTTCAAATTTAAACTGCATGGGCGTGAAAAGTCTAACCGTTCCACACCTATATTGGCGCAGGCTGACTAACTGCATCGTTTCTATCGCCTTAATATAACCTTGTAGCTCGCCATATTGTGATTGGTATAATGGTAGCACTACTTCGTTAAAAAGGGCTTCTCTTAATAGGGCGTAACTTTGATTAAACTCGCCTTGCTTAAACCTATCTAAATAAGGCTGGAATAAGCTTTGCGTCTTTTTTTCGCCTATTTTAGCTACGCCTTTAATATTGTCTGTGCTGTCGCCTATAATACATTGTTTCAACTCAAACACATTCGCTTCTAATTCGTTCGGCTCAATAAACTCATTGCGCTTATAGTTAAAGCATAGCGTTTTAGCGTTGCCTATAATATCCTTATCAATACAAGCAATCACGCTTCTAGGGGTAATCAATGCTCTCTCAATAATAAGGTCGTCCGCTTCCACAAAAACCCCGCATTCCACTTTGACTTTTAGTTCTTGCGTGGCTTTATCCATAACCCATTCTTTTACTTCTTTGAAAATGTTGGGCTTTATCGTGCGGTTCGCCTTATAGTCTGGGCTTATAAGATTTCTAAAGTTACCACCTTTTACTCTATGGTTGCCAGTAAGGAATAAGGTATTAACACCGCCATTACAAGTGTGCATTATGTGTCCCACACTATCTTTAAACACGCCGATAGCATTGTTAAAAGCGCTTATGTCATCATTCCCATGACAAGCCATGTAAATCAAGCTGTCGCCATCAATCAATACATGACGGCTCTTATCATATGGGAGTGGCTCAACAATGTTTAATTCTACTTCTTGCTCTACAACTATCACCTCTGCTCCTTTATCGCATTATTGATTTCCTTTAATCCTGCTTCAACTCCCTTAACATAGCTCATGGGAATTGAAAAAAGGCAATCATGGTGGTATTGGGTAGGGAGGTTTATAACTCTTGCAAAACCCCTATAATAAAACCACTCCTTCAAAACATGTTTTTTAAAAATGCTATGGAGGACTTTAACACTGCTAGTTGGCGTAATCAATAAAGAAAATGCTAATCTATACTCCCAATCTATCTCAACATGAATGGTTTTAGTCTTTTTTAGTTCTCTTATTAAGCTATAAAGTGGCGTTTTTAGCGTGGTGGAAAGATTTCTATAATTGTTTTTAACAAGATTAAAAAAAGAAATAAAAAACTCTCTCCTTGCTAAATGGCTAAAAATAGTCAAATCCACTAAGTGCACATCGTAAAAATAAGTTTTTACATACTCTCTTATGGATTCGTCTCTACCAATCAAATACCTATCTTTATAATAGGATACATCGTGATAACAATTAATATAGAAACTATTGTTGCTAATCTTATCGGTAATCGTTACTCTAGGTATATACATAGCCCCATAGTTAAACCTAATAAACTTCCCTTGTTTAAACAAGCTCTCAACTTCTGTGTTTCTAATTTCAATAACACGGTCTTTTTGTTTTGATTTTATCGTTTCTAATAATTGATTAACTTCTTTTGACAAATGTTGTAAGTGCTTTAACATAACTACTCCTTTGTATAGCCACCGCTAATCAAAGCGGTATAACTCCATCTTTTACCTCATCCCACACTTCTTCTCCATTGAATGGTAGGGCAAAATAATCACTCTCTGGGCTATCATAATACTTTCTTAACTCGTTGTGTTGCTCCATTGTCAAACTCTTATTACAAATGGTTATTTTATAGTCAAAATAGTTCTTGCCATGTTTTTGTTGAACTATATCGCCTACATTAGCTTTCTTGGTTATCTTAATCAAATCGCCCTCTTTAATAACATTGTTAGCGAACGCGTTATTGAATAGGGTATTGTTGAAGAAGAATGCCTTTTTACTTAACTTCTTAAGATCATCAAAATCGCTCGCCTTGTCTAATGGGGCTTCTAATCCATTATTAATGAAAAAGATTTGCCCCATTTCATTTTTGATTTCCTTTTTTGCTTCTATGATTAGAAAGAAAACACTCTCACCAATGGGTAGCTCCCTAATATCAACTAGCTTTTGGTAATAAGCCTTGCCTAAATCTTGTTCAATAACTTCCATTTTATTTCCCTTGTCTTATTTGCTAGCTATCGCAGATAATTTCGTTTATGAGTTCCAAATCACTCAATAGCTCACTCTCGCTATAACTCACATTGGCTTTAGCGTAAGCGTGTTTTAAAAAGCTTGCTATGGCTTCATTGCTACCACTATTTAAAGCATTGTCTAGCGTGCTTTTATTGAATGCTTCACTAAAAAATAAATACAATTCATCGGCATCGTCTTTATCGGCGTGGTCTTTATACCATTGTGATAAAACTACAAATTCATCTCTGTTGCCTTTCGTTTCATAGTGTGGATTTAAATACATATCGTAATCGCTCTGTAGCTTTAAATCATAGGGTGCAAATCTGTCAATGTAATCCACGATAGCGCTGTTATTGTTGATTACATGAGCTATCGCTTCAAACCTAGCCCAAAATAAGTCGGCGTTATTCATTAACTTTCTCCCCCCTATAAAAAACACTTCACCATTAGCCAGATTATATCTGTCTATTGGATTTAAGCGCTGCGCTTTTTTCCAACTAACGCCAATGCTTAATTTCGTTATAGAGTAGAAATATTCGTTTAGCTCAAAGATGTCTTTATACTCTATGAGCAAATTCCCATGACTATCAAACAATTTTCTCGTTTTTTTGTCGCTTTGGTGCTGTATAGATAATCCACCACTTAAGAACTCCATGTAATCCCACATTTCCCAGAATAGCCCTTTATTAAATTCCATTGTTTGCCCCTTGTTTTTCTATGCCAGAAATAGCGCAGTGTTTTATTAAATCTTTTAAGGCTTTGTCAATATCGCCCCACTTAAGCCCCCTACATTTAAGCCATGACAAATAAAGATACTTAAGTTTATTATTTGTGATGTGATTAACTAGCTTAGTCCTACGAGCTCCCATTTTATTACGGGAGTAACGCTTACCTTGTGTTTTAGTCAATCCTTTAAACTCTAGGTATAAGCTTTTTAAAGCGTCTCTATCAATCAGGCCATGCTTATCTACTACTAGATTATAAAGTAGCACTTGTTTGAATGGCGTATCAAACCACTCGTCTTGCGCTTTAACTTTGTTTCTAAAGATATACCTAAGCAAGGCTTCGTTTTTGATATTCTCTACTAATGGGTAATTCCCAATCATCGCTGCTCCTTATTTTTAATGTTAGTTTTAATTGATTTTATTCTCTTAAAACTTAATATTATTATAACATTGATTAGCTTAATTTTAGCTTAATTATTAAATAATAACTTTATTCTCTAGTAATAACTCTATTCTCTAGTAATAACTCTAGGTTATCAATTAGCATGTAATGTTCTTTTGCTACCTCGTAAGGTATAGAAAACCTTTTCTTCGCTCTATCATAATGTGCTAATAAGGTTAGCGTGTTCATTTCAAGGTCGTTAAAGCCTAATATCGCTTCGTAATCGTGGTTTAATAGGGCTTCTATAAGCTGTTTAATATTAAAGTCTGATTGGCTTCTCATTTGCTTATAATTGATTATAGTAGGGCTGATAAATTTAGAATTAAAATTAAATCGTGTGCTTTCCCATTCTATGAGCGCTTTAAAAAATAAGGGGGCTTCATATAGCAAGGCTTCTATGAAGTCAATACTATTAGAATCTAGCTGTTTAAATAATGGCAGATCTGTTAGCTTTATATCACGGCTCACCACTTCACAATGACGGCGTTCCGCCATTGTTTCGTAAAGATCAAAATAATTCGTTGTAATAAAAAAATTTGTATAATTTTTCGTGGTAATATTTTCCATAAATTTGCGCCTAATGGCTATGCGTTCATTGGCTACATATTCTTTTATCGAGCGTAGCATGCTGTTACACTCCCATAGGTTATTAGGGAATTCCTCTATAGTCAAAACCACTCCACGATATAAAGCGCCGTTAAAATTGCTTAATAAATCTTTATGATTTAATGTTCGGCTTTGATTTAACCCTATTAGATTTGATAGATAATGTAAAAAAAGGCTTTTACCAGCCCCACCTATTCCACGCAGTATCGTGTAAGTGTTAGATTTTGTTATACCGCTTAATAAACGCTTCACCTTGATAGCCATGTATTCAATGGATAGCTCATCCTTGAATACATTGTTAAAAAGTTCGTCGTGTAAGGGCGGTAATTTTAAGGTCGTTGTGCTGTTTATTTTTATCTTTTTTTGCTTGTGATAATCCCTATAATATTGATACAAGATACTCCACTCGCTGGCTTCGTATTCATTGTAAAGCCAAATGTTATCTTTTAACCTCCATTTCGGTTCGCCTGGCTCAAAAACCTTTTTCATCATTAGAATGTGGAGTTCATCAAAATAACGCTTGTTAAAGCCTAGATTTGCAAGGTAATTCCTAACGCTAACATTTGTAATCCTTTCTGTCTTTTGCTCTTTTGTGAAATATAGTTCATAATGGCGTGAGTCTAATCTTTGAAGCAAGATTATATCATCACGCCCTAAATTGCTCGGTGGTAATGTCCCACGCCGCATTCCTTTTATTATTTCTTTTTCTTGCTCGGTTAGTTGTAGGCTGTCTAGTTCTTTTTCGTATTCTTTGTTATATTTAATCATCGTCTTTTGCTTCTATTTTCTCTCCTAACGCATTAATCATTTCTTCATAACTTGTAAATGTTAATACTTCTTTTTTGTTATATTGAGCATCATAAAAATGGAATTCCACGATGCCCATCATTCTCTCAAGCTCTCTATGTATTTTTTCCCACCCTTTGTAGCCTTTTTTTCTTGTATTGCTCTACTAAATCTAGGCATTAATCTGTTTTTTCTCTTGCGCTTTTTAACATGGTTTATTCCTTTCTTTAATTTTTGTTGGGGTCAGCTTCTTTTACAAACGCTACAACCATGTCTTCTAATTCTTTTTGTAATTTCTCTTGCTCTTTGTTTTCTAAATTCCAAAATCGGCTCGCCCAAATTTCGCCATCTTTATCTATTAATTCCACAAATAAGCAGAGGCGTTCGGCTTTGTTTATGCCCAAATAAGCCGCCACATTCATGGGGTATTTTTTGCTCGGCGTTATGTTTTTACTCGCCACGCCCTCAATGTCAATAATAAGTCTTTTGAGTTCTAATAATGTGAGGTATATTCCCAAAACTCGCTTTCCTTTTCCCCTTTGTTTAGCGTGGCTCATTATATCAAAACCACGCTAAATTATCGCTTATACTTATATTACTAATTATTACCAATCATAGCCAAATATTTTTAAGCATTTAAAACCAACCCCCACTAAATTTAGCGCATATTTTAACGGCTCTTAATTTTGCCCTTGCTGTGGTATTACTACCCTTATAAAAATCAATTTTAATTTTAGCTTAATTTCTCATTGTTAAATTAATACTATTTTAATTAATTTTATTATTATTAGCTCCACAATGTAAGGCGTTGTTATTTTTAGTTCTCTCTGTAATCACTTATTTTGATAATATGCTTAAAAAATATAAATTTTTATATATAATGTTTAATAATGTTTTATAATAAGAATGAGGGCGGGAAATTTTTCACACTTATATGCGTGGTTGCGTAGTTATGTAGTATTGTTAAGGCTTTACATCCTAAACTATACTTATTAACCGATATAATTAAAATTTAGCTACTATTATGACATGGTTAGCTAA